>Ga0209168_10001990_pt1 | contig 15268 bp, 8 predicted proteins | sample Coa_R1_FD_187156 | JGI IMG/M metagenome (GOLD analysis project Ga0209168, IMG submission 187156) | Surface soil microbial communities from Centralia Pennsylvania, which are recovering from an underground coalmine fire - Coalmine... | ecosystem: Environmental > Terrestrial > Soil > Unclassified ... | reverse complement strand
CGGAACGAATCAATGTCTCGGTTGGAGATTTTGCAGAAGAAAATCTCGAGGCAAACTCCGTTTCTGCATGGGAAGGAACTAACCACCAGCTGAGTTGGACCATGCGGGAAGATTCTGCCGATCTTATTCTGGACGTGTGTCTCGTGGATGCGCGCACGGGGGCAGTCTTATGGACGCAAGCCTATCGAACGAACCAGGTGCGTGGCGACGAAATTCCCGCGCAGCTGGTAGAACAGATAGTGCGCTGTATTTGGCTAAAGGTAGCACGCCTGCCGAAACACAATTCTTTGCCACAAAAAAAAAATGGCTGCGCTTCCCGCGAAGCATATTTAAAAGGCCGGTATTTTTGGAAACAGCGCAGCGAAGAATGCCTTCGGAAAGCAGTTGGATGTTTTGAGTCTGCCATTCGACATGACCAACACTTTGCTTTGCCTTACTCGGGCCTTGCAGATGCTCTGACGCTTCTTTCTTTTTATGAGTTCGTCTCTCCGTCCGAGGTTATGCCTTCCGCCCGACGGGCAGCGCTGAATGCTATCGCGATCGACCCAACTTCTGCCGAAGCACATGTTTCCTTGGCCGATGTGCTGTTACATTTTGAACGTGATTGGCAAGGCGCAGACCGGGAATATCGCTGCGCTATTCAGTGCAACCCGGAGTACGCGTTGGGATATCACTGGTACTCAAATTTGTTATCGGCAAAAGGACAGCACGACGCCGCACATTTGGCGATTGCCAACGCTCTTGAAATTGACCCCCTTTCAATCATCACGCTTGTCTGGGCCGGTTTCACGTCATATCTAGCTCGGCAATTTGATTCAGCAATTCTGCATTACAAAAACGCTTTGGAACTAGATCCGAATTTCGCTTGGACACATATGTATTTGGCGCAAGCTCTGGAGCAGAAGGGCAATTTTCGGGCTGCCCATTGCGAGTTTGACGCTGCTCTGCGCCTAGCTCGTGGGAATCATAGCGTAAAAGCTATGCAGGCCCACACGCACGCAATCGCAGGAGACAAGCCGTCTGCGCGCGAAATTCTACGCGAACTCAAGTGCGCTTCTTCTTCGGATCGTCTGCCTTCTTATGACATCGCAGCCACTTACGCCGCCCTTGCCGAGCCTAGCCGAATGACCGCGTGGCTTCGGCGTGCCTGCCAGGAGCGAAGCATGAAGCTTTTTAGTTTGCCCCAGGATCCGCGCTTCGACACTTTCCGCTGCCGCTCTGACTTCCGAGAAATTCTGCGAGAGATAGGGCTACTTCCGAACTGATATCAACTCCTGCTGCCGAGCTCACAATTCGTGCTAGGTGTTAATGCCTCTCCGGCCTGGGAGAACTCACAGGTTGAGGGATCTCGTGAATAAATCAATCGCAGAACCGGTACCTAACAAGGTAAAAACGCAAGATAGTTCCGGCAGTGGCCGCAAACTTACTCGCAGTCTTGGCTTGTTTGACTCAACCATGATTGTGGCTGGGTCAATGATCGGTTCGGGTATCTTCATTGTCGCAGGCGAAATGGCGCGAGAAGTTGGAAGCAGCGGATGGCTGCTCCTCGCCTGGGCGCTAGCTGGAGTCCTCACGCTGGCAGCAGCGTTGTCCTATGGTGAGCTCGCGGCAATGATGCCGCAAGCTGGCGGTCAATATGTTTATCTTCGAGAAGCTTACTCTCCGCTCTGGGGATTTCTGTACGGCTGGACACTATTTCTCGTTATTCAAACAGGAACGATTGCGGCCTCCTCGATCGGATTCTCGAGATATCTTGGCGTGCTTTGGCCGGAAATTTCAGAAACGAATTACATAGTGCCGCCACTGCACTTGCTGCCCGACTACGCAGTATCTCTCTCTACCGCACAACTCGTGGCCGTTTCAGTGATCGGGTTTCTGACTTGGGCCAATATGAAGGGACTCAAGTATGGAAAAGGCGTGCAGAATGTTTTTACGGTGATGAAAATCGGTTCGCTTCTGGCGGTAATCATAATAGGGGTCTTCATGGGATGGAATTCCGCCATCGTGCACGCAAACTTCTCTCATGCGTGGACACCCGAGGGAGCGAGCGTAATTTCCGCAGCGCATTCACCTCACACAAAATTTGGAATCTTGATCGCCCTTTGCATTGCGCAAATAGGAGCGCTGTACGCGGCTGACGCGTGGAATAACATCACCTTCACGGCTGGCGAAGTCCGGAAACCAACTCGCAACGTGCCGCTTTCGCTGGCCTTGGGAACGATCCTGGTGATTGGACTTTATATCCTAGCGAATTTTGCTTACCTCGTAGATTTGTCTTTTCACGAGATTCAACACGCGCCTGCGGACAGAGTCGCCGCGAATATGATGCATGCGATCTTCCCTTCGGTAGGCCCAGCTCTAATCGCGGTCACGATCATGGTCGCGGCGTTTGGTTGCATGAACGCCCTTATCTTGTCGGGTGCGCGCGCCTATTACGCCATGTCGCTCGACAGACTTTTCTTCAAAAGAGCGTCGCGCTTGAATCGCGCAAATGTGCCCGGACAAGCGCTCGTCATGCAAGCAGCTTGGGCGATCGTGTTACTCAGCGTGCGGACGTATCAACCTTCGACTCGCACTTATGGAAACTTGTACAGCAATCTGCTCGACTACATCATTTCCGCCGCGCTGATCTTTTACATCTTGACCATTGCGGGGGTACTTCGACTTCGTCGCATCCAGCCGAAGGCGGAGCGGCCATACCGCGCTTTTGGATATCCGATCATTGCCGTGTTTTATGTACTCTGCGCCTCCACAATCCTGTGTGTACTGTTCCGGTATCGTAGCCAAACTACAATACCCGGCCTGCTAATCGTAGTGATGGGAGTTCCAGTCTACTTTGGATTCAAATACTGGGCCCAGAGCGACGAGAAATCCGAAAAAGCGGCTTCAATTCCCTAAGCACTGTCGGACGACACGGAAGTATGTCCACCTTTAATTTTGCGGGGATTCGCGCAATTACTGCTTGACAGTCACGATTAGGTTGTATTATATGACAATTGCCCTTTTTGGAGTTCGAAGATTCGCCACTTCAAAGGCGCGTGTTCGCAGGGTCCGCTCTTAAACCACCAAATTTAGAGGAGCGCATCAGTTTCGCACTATTTCGCTTGCAGGAATGCACATAGGCAGTATTGTCATACGATCTGCTAAATCGAGGGGGGCGCATATGCATCGTTCTGGTTACCGTTTTTCAACTCTTTGTGTCCTAGTTCTTCTGGCTACTGCTGCCGGTTTGAATGCGGACGTGACCGGATCCATCCAAGGATATGTTCATGACAGCTCGGGCGCGGTTATCAGCGGAGCTCATGTCACCGTTACCGAAACCGCGACAAACCTTCAGCGCCAAATAAACACGGACACTCAAGGTGCCTACACCTTCTTGGCATTGCCGCCGGGACATTACCGGATCAACGCCAGCATCACCGGTTTTAGACAGGCCACGGTTAACGATATTGATCTTAAGGTTAACGATGAATTGCGCTACGACCTGACGCTTGCCGTCGGCGGTACGCAAGAGACGGTATCGGTGGAGGCCGATGCCTTGCAGGTCGAGACGGTGGCCACCTCTACCGGTACCACCATTGAGTCTCCGCAAATCCTGGCAATGCCGCTCAATGGACGATCCTACTTGGATCTGCTCTCATTGCAGGCCGGCGTTTCTCCGATGAATACGAATGGCGGATACTCTGATCGTAGTCCGGCTTCTGGCCTTTATAGCTCCTCCGGCAACGTCTCCACTGATGGCCAGCCGGAGTATGCCAATGCTTTCCTGGTAAATGGAGCTGAGGTCAATGAGACCAAAAACATGGGTGCGGGCCTGATTCCAAACGCAGACTCGATTGCGGAGTTTCGCCTCATTACCAGCAGCTTTAGTGCCGAGTATGGAAAATTCACCGGTTCGGTCATGAACACGGTTACAAAATCCGGCACTAACCGGTTTCACGGCGACCTGTTTGAGTTCTATCGTAACCAGGGGATGGATGCGACAAGTTACTTCGATCCTACCAAGTCGGAGTTGAAGCGACATCAATTCGGCGGTGTGGTTGGCGGTCCAATCTGGAAGGACAAGATTTTCTTCTTTACCGACATTCAGCAAACTCGCCAAGTGGCGGGCTCAAGCACAGGCGTTCTGCAGGTAATGACCGCCGACGAACATAACGGAATCTTCCCGGATAGCGTGCTGACGGGCTCCGTTCAAGGTGCCGCCTGGGCACAAACCCTGACCAGTCGCAATCCTGCCGGTGGAACGATCGTAGCGGGAACTCCTTACAATCAACTCGGCACAGCAGTTACAACCGGAGGGGTACCTGGACGAGACATCTCGGCCTATATCGATCCGATCAGTGCGGCAACTTTAAAGTTCATCCCTCAGTCGAATCTGCCGGGTGGTCAATACTCTGACTCCAGCCACAGTGGAATGCTTATCGACACCAATATGTCGCAGAGAATTGACTTTGTAAATCAGATGACCGGTGACTGGTCGTTCTATTATCACTACGACGATGCAACCGCCACAGACCCGATCTATCAACAGGCGTACACGGGCATCACAGACGTACCCGGATTTCCGGTGTCGGTACCGTCCCGCAATCAGTTATTTACCATGAGTGACACCAAAACCTTTGGACCTACGGCGGTCAATGTTGCGCGTATCCAAGTGTTCCGCACCGCAACCCGAACCGCCCAACCTTCAGCCAGTTCCAAAATTTCGAGCTACAGCCAGTTCGGATTCAACACCGATCCCACGACGGGTGGCTTGATTAACACCGGGACACCAGGATACCCATCTTCCCTCCCCTCTCTGTTTTTCAATACCTTCGCAGTTGGAAACAACTGGCTGAATCTTTATCAGCCTGACACAACTTACGGAGTCAGCGATACATTCACAAAGAATATGGGCGCACACTCGGTCAGCTTCGGCGGGGACTACCGCTATTATCAGCTGAATGTGCGCAACGAATGCGGACCTAACGGATACTTTCAATTCAGTGGCAACGAAACCGGCACCGATCTCTCGGATTATTATGTTGGCGCACCAGGAGGGTTTGTACAATGCTCCGTCCAGCTTCTGGATAACCGAACCCGCTATGGCGCGCTGTTCGTAGCGGATACTTGGAAAGCAAAATCCAACCTTATCCTCAATCTCGGACTACGTTGGGACGTCGCCCGGCCTTGGAGCGATATCTATGGCCGTCTGACCGCTCCGGTTCCGGGAGAACAGTCAGTTAAGTTCCCCAACTCGCCGCCGGGAAACGTTGTGCCCGGAGATCCGAATGTTCCGAGCACGATTTCGCCCACGCAATGGAATAACTTTGGACCGCGTATCGGCATAGCTTATGCGCCTTCCGGTGGAATCTGGGGTGAGAACAAAACCAGCATTCGTGCCGCCTATGGCGTCTACTATTTGGGCGCTGCAGACAACGGCAACTTCGGTATCATCGGCGACGCTCCATGGGGACTCTATTGGGCCTCACCGGCGCCAACCGAGTTCTCCAGTCCTTATGTAACGCGCGCGACCGGCATTCCACAGGGACAGCACTTTCCCTTCACCTTCCCATCAGGTTCAGGACCATTTCCGAATTTCCAGTTCGGATCGCTCATGCCGCTTTATCTGCCTGGATACTATAACCACAACAAGACACAGATGGCAGAACACTACAACCTCTCCATCCAGCGCCAACTCGATAAATCGACGGTGCTGACTGTGGCCTACGTTGGAACTCAGGGGCACCACATTCAACGTGGGGAAGACATACTGTGGGGAAATGGCGCGCTTTGCCAATCGCTGGCCAGTGCTGGCTGCGGTCCCGGCGGCGAAGGCAACGTCTACACTGTCGGAAGTCAGAATTACTACGGAACACTTACCGGCCTGATTAACAATCAGGCCATCAGCCCGAACTACACCAACTCCAACGGAGGTCCGGTTGTGGCCTTTGCTTCGGCCACTTACCTGAAGAACTCGGCGAACTCAAACTACAATTCGCTGCAAGTTTCTGCCGAACGGCGAGCGCGTGATCTCACCTTCTTAGTTAGCTATACCTATGCTCACTCGCTGGATGATTATTCTGCCAAATATGACCCGCGCGACCCATCGCGTGCATACGGACCTTCGACTTTCGATATGCGTCACAACCTGGTGCTCAGTTACAACTGGAGCATTCCGTTCGATCGTGCCTTCGGGTCACGCCGGCTCACAACCGGCTGGCATATAACCGGCATCAGCCGTTTCAATTCTGGGATCCCGATCAGCCTGAAGAGTGGAGGAGATTGGGCGCTTACCAATATCGGCTTGGACTACCCCAACCAGACCGGAGCCATTCAAAAATTTGACCCACACCAATTTCAAGCCTTGGGCTCTAATCCGTCCCCCGGTAACTACTACTTCAATCCGGAGTCGTTCGCCTCAAACATAGTGAGTTGCGGCGGTGTCATCGCTTATGAAGCCTGTGGAGTAACTGGGTCAGCCAAGCAATATTCTTTCTACGGGCCACGCAACATTACCACTGATCTCGGCCTAGAGAAAGATACGAAAATTACGGAGGGCACGGCATTCAATCTGCGCTTCGAATTGTTCAACGCTTTCAATCACACGAACTTCTTGTCCGGCGGAATAAATGGGAATGCCAATAGCAGTCAGTTTGGCCAGGCCACAACCGCCGCACCGGGCCGCATTGGTCAGATCAGCGCCAAGTTCATCTTCTAATTAGGGCTATCGACACTCAGCAGGGTGGAGACGCAATTACGGTCTCCACCTTTTTTTGATGTACTTGAGGGTTAGAAGTGGAAACGAACTAAAGGTCGGTCTGACGGACGTGAATATCCGGCCTACATTGATACCCCAAAGGTCAGCGAATTGGCTTTACTGGATATCGCAGGCGCGCTTTCTCACCTAGGATGCTGCGCAGATCTAGCGCTAAGGCGTCCAGTCCCTGCTGAGCGGAAGTTTTGTCGCTGACAATTTCGTACAGCCGCTTCACTGCAGCCTGGGTCATTGCATCAGATTCAGGGATTGTCGGTTTTGCCTTCCCAAGCGGAACGCTGGCGAGGAATGCAGCCGTATACGGCAGCTTCTCTACGGCTGAGTCATCGTGAGTCTCTTTCCGAAGCGACGAGCTTCCCCGCAACGTCTGCTCGACTTGAACCTGCTGCGACTGCGCCCACTCGAGAAGTTTGTAGGCTTCGCGCGCATGTTGCGACTTTGCCGTGATCAAATAAGTCAGGCCTTCCAACTGGCTGAACCTCTGGCCTGAATTCGACGGTATGAGCGCGTAGCCGATCTTCCCCGCAACCTCCGACGTCTTTGGATCTTCAAGAAAGGGCGCCTGATCGCTCCATAAAATTCCCATGAAGACATGCGCATGCTGCAGCGCCCCTTGGGCCTCATTCCAGCCATAGGTGAGCGTGTCAGGAGGACTGAACGGGATCAGCTTGAGGTATTGCTCAGTGGCGGCAATGTTTTGCGGCGAGTTCACCACGATGTCTCCGTATTGCCATCCGTGTTTTGCATTGAGAATGTTGCCGCCGTATGCATAAATGAAATTGAGCCACTCGTACCAAACAGCCAGACTTTGCTTGCCTTGCATGTAAGTTCCGTAAAACTTTTGATCCGGCCGGTTGAAGAATTGCGCCAGCTCCGAATAATCCTTCCAGTTCTTAGGAGGGCGCAGCGGATGATGGAAGCGGACCCGAAAGTCGCGCTGATTCCGAAGATTGGCGATAAGATCTTTGCGATAGCACAGGTATGCCGTCAACGCGGTGAAAGGATAACCGTATGTCTGACCTTTGTAGGAGCTCAGCTCCTTCCACCAGTTCGCGTAGAGCTGCTGCTCAGGATGAAACTCGGGATCGTGCAAGCTCCGGTCCGCAAGAAACGAATCGATCGGCTGGACCTCATGCTTTTCGACCAGATCTCCAAGCAGCCGGTGCCTGACCACGATCAAATCGAGCGGCGCGTCATGATTAAGGCCACTGCTATCCAGCTCGCTCATAATCGCGCGGTCGTTCTTGAATGTGACCTGGACGTGAACTCCGCTCTGGCGCTCGTAGTTTGCGATTAATCCAGTGCCGGTGAGGGCGCGCAGAAACCATTCATCTCCAGCCAAACGAATTGTGGTGGGCGCAGTTTGGGCTGGAGCATTCGAGGCTGTTGCTATGAGGAAAAATGCCAGGCAGGCAACAACATTGAATCCAAGACGAAACCGAAAGTAGTTATGCATGCGGAAATGCCCGATCCACGATCAGCCCGGGGAATGATCGCTAGAAAATAACTACTTCTTCAGCGAAGAACTCGCGAACCACAGAAATTTGACCGGCTTGTCTCCGGTATTGATGTTCGAATGGGTCATCGATTCATCTGGGCGAATCATGTAAGCCATGCCTGGGTGTTGCACCCGCAGCTCCGTGCCGATGAATGCCAGGCTGGTACCATCGATCGCCACCCAGATCTCTTCCTGACCCGCGCGATGCGGATGCGGTTCGCCCATGGTCATGGGATTGATGTCTACTGTAATCAGATCACCGATTGTCGCCAGGCCATCGGTTCGGGAGAAGAGGTCGCGCACCACGTGCGCCCAGTGTCCTGAAGCGCCGGGCAGAGTAAACGGCGATGACTCCATGGGGGTACGAACCGGAACTTTGCTTTCGTCGATCGACAGCATTGCCTTCGGCGGCACAAAACCATCAGGAACCGGCTCGCTCACCACATACATCGTGAGATCGTCGTCGCTTTTGCTGCTCATAACAAATTCGAGATTCTCGGGAATAAAAATAGCGGTGTCTTTTCGTAATGCAACCGTCTTCTCTCCAGCCGTGATTTCGCCCGACCCGCCGACAATATAAAAGACGTTCTGTTCGTGCTGAAGCGCTGTAGGGACCGTGCTGTTGTGCGCCGCCAACCTTCCATAGGCGACATAATTCGCTGCCATCAGAACTGCGCCCGGTTGCGGCGGAGCATAGTTGTCCCCTCGAGTCAGAATGTCACGCAGCATCAACGAACCATAGACGTGGCGAGGCATCGAGTCACGCCAGTCACCGATAAACATATCGATTCTGCGATCCTGAACATCGCGCGACGGCTGATAGCGAACATCACCCGGGCCATTGAAGCTATTTCCTCCCGCGCTTGGAGTCTTTACCGGAGGCTTGGCTGGCGCTTGTGCGCACGCAGGCAACAATGCCGCACCCAGGAGGAACGGGGCAAGGCTGCAAGCATAATTGCGGAACCGCGACTTCCCTTTTTGCGCTCGATTCATGTCGTCCCTCGAATAAATTTATAAAGGTAAATAGCCAGTTGACGGATTTGCTCAAACTTTTTATCGGCTCGAAGCCGCCCAAGCTAGGCCGTCGGCGCCTTTACCGGCGTCGATCACGTGGGTTACTTTCCAGTCCGTAAGGCTGATTACCGCGACCTTTCCGGCCTGATCGCAGGACACGTACGCGGTCTGGCCGTCTGGCGCCAGCAGGACTTCCTGAGTTCTCATCCCTACGTCAATCGTGTGCGCAACTTTCATTGTGCTGAGATCGACTGCCGCGACTTGATGCACCAAAGGCAATGCAATCACCAGCCACTTGCCGTCAGCGGTGGTAGCACTTCCGTAGCCCAAGCCTGGCAACGGAATCCAGGTTTTAAGTTTGTTGTTAGCGGTATCGATCACCGCAAGTTGCGGCTTCATGACGTCGGAGGTAAAAACAAACTTGTTATCGGCGGAAAGAGAAATGCGCTGTACTTGTGGCGATACAGGTATAACGGCGAGCACCTTTCGCGCATCGAGATCGATCGCCGAAACTGTTCCGGGGCCGACGTTGGCCGAATACGCACGGTGCCCGTCACGCGTGATCGCGAACATGTGAGATTGCTCCTGGCCCGTCGGCACCGAGCCGACAATTTTAAGCGTGGCGGGATCGATAATGGTTAAAGATTTTTCCAGCTCGGTGCTGACGTAGAGCATTCCATTCTTCGGTCCAAAGACAGGAAGATGCGGCCGCACACCTTTTCCGAAATCCACGTTCTCAACCACTTTCCGGGCTGCCAAATCTATTACGACCATATTGCCACCATCGGTACCCGGTTGTCCGACTCCGGAATTTCCATAGATAGGCACGTAAGCGAGCTTCCCGTCACGCGAGGTGGCGATCTCGTGGCCGGTCACCCCGCCTTCGGGGATCTCCGCAATCTGCTTTTCGCTGCGGGGATCGATGATTCCCAAAGCGTTGTCCTCTTTGTTGGCGACTAGCAGCCAGCCGCCCGATGAAGTGCGGGCAGGAGATTGGGCCTGAGCGGCGAAGACAACTAAGTAAGAAGAAATAAGAATCAGCAAAACTTGACGCATGCTCGGCTCCGTTTTCTTTCAAATTGAGGGCAGATTCGCTGGCGATTGTGCCCGCCTAAGAATGCAAAAGCTGTTGACACAAATTTCAATTATATTATCATATGAACCATGAAATCACGATCACCGATGTTGCTGACCGCCGCGTTCACCTTCCTGGCTGTTTCGCAGTTGACCGCCACCATGCCGGCCGGCGGTTTTGCCGGATACTGGAAAGTGAATTTCTCAAAATCCAAGTTCCCCGGAACACCGCCCCAAGTCGACGAATGCAAGGTCGACGCCGATGGTACGGTCACGGTGAACGAAACCAACCCTGAAGGTAAGAGCACTTCCTGGCACTACACTCCGGTTGCCGGAAAAGCGGTGAAGGTGGAAGGCCGGGACAACACGACTGTCATTGTAAGAAAAATTAACAGCCACACGAACGAACAGACCTGGAATTTCAATGGAAAGTCCGCGAAAAGCAAGGCTGTTCTGTCCCAGGATGGTAAGACGACCACTTTCACCATGGACGGCACCGACAAAGATGGCAAGCCATTCCACGAAATGGTGGTTTACGACAAGCAGTAACATCACAGCAGTGTAGATTCCGAAATTGAGAGTCGCCGGGCATCTCTGAATGAGACCCGGCGATTTTCTTGGTTCTTAGCAGGGAGTGTTTGCCTCGGAATTGCTTGCTGATGAACGCGTCGAGTGATCGCGCTCTGCTTCGGGATTTCGCATCGGTTATGGCAGCGCGAATGCGATAACCGAATCGCCTGCCGTAGGATCATAAAAGCTGCCGCCGGTAGCGACCAGAACCACATATTGTTTGCCATTCTTGCCGCGGTAGGTCATCGGAACTGTGTATGAGCCGGTTTCCAGCTTGCTCTCCCACAACTCTTTCCCGGTCGCACCGTCGAATGCACGAAAAATTTGATCACGTGTAGCCGCGATGAATACTAGTCCGCCCGCGGTAGTGATCGATCCGCCAAAATTTAATGTTCCCGTGCCGTGAACGCCCTTCGCATCCAGTTCAGGCTCTACACCAAAAGGAATTTTCCAGGCTACATCGCCGGTATTGACGTTGATCGCCCACAATTCCCCCCACGGCGGCTGCTGGCATGGCCAAAATTTATCGGGGTTCCAGAACCGCGCATACATTCCCCAAGGGCTGGCACGGTCGTAAGGGGGATCGGAGCCTTCTTCTGATTTCGCAATTTTGCCGACATCCGCGAGATTCGCGATATTAACAAACAAATATCCGAGAGCGGGATTGAAAGACATTCCCGGCCAATTGGTTTCGCCGATGGTTCCAGGAAAAACGATGGTGAGTTTCGATCCGTAATGTGTATATGGGCCGCCGCTCACCATTCCACCTTCGGTCGCAAGAAGATCCGTACAAAATTGTTTCTGCTCCGGCGTGACAGTAGCAATTTCATCCGGAGAAAAACTGTGACGTCCAAGCGGTTCGGGTTTCACTGGAAACGGCTGCGTGGGCCAACTATGTTCGCCCGGCACGTCACTCGCTGGGACAGGCCGTTCTTCTACTCCAAAGATCGGTTTGCCGTTTCGGCGATCGAGAATAAAGAGCAATCCCAGCTTTCCAGTAACCGCAACCGCCGGAATTTTTTTTCCATCCTTCATCACATCCATCAGGATCGGAGACGACTCCAAGTCGTAATCCCAAGTGTCGTGGTGGACAGTTTGAAAATACCAGACAAGCTTTCCGGTATCCGCATTGACGGCGACTAGAGAATTCCCGAAGAGATCCTGGCCCTTGCGATCAGCACCATAAAAGTCAGAGGCTGGAGAACCATAGGGAAGAAATAAAAGGCCGCGTTCCACGTCGACGCTCATGAACCCCCACACGTTGACGCCCGAGCGGTTTTTCCAGGCCTCCCCTTCCCACGTGTCATTACCGGTTTCTCCTGGATGAGGCACCGAATGGAAACGCCAAATGAGTTTTCCGGTATGCACATCCCAGGCGAGCGTGTCTCCAGAGGCGCCGACTCCGGGCGCTTCCTGCAGCTGGCCACCAGTGAAGACCAGATCTTTGTAAACCGTAACCGGCGAAGTAATATCGAACTGCGCGGTCCCAATTCCGTTTTGCACAACGGGTTTGATATTCACTACGCCGTCATCACCGAACCCTGTCGTCGGCTTTCCGGTTTTCGCCTCAATCGACATCAGCGTGCCCTCTGAGGTACCAAATAAAATTGAAGCTGGTGTCTTTGTATCTCCGGGCCAGTAGGCAACGGCCCGCCCCGCGGGTCTCCCGTGTGGCAGCTTGTAGTTCCAAACTTCGTTGCCTGTCTCGGGATCAAGCGCGATCACCGTGCCATACGGCGTCGGCATATAAAGGACGTCATTAACCACAATGGGCGTGGCTTGAGAAGATCGGCGTCCACCTCCCCTACCTACGGCTCCCGCCGACAATGGCCGCGGACCTTCCTTTTTCAAGTGATAGGTCCAGGCGCGCTGGAGATGCTGGACGTTGTGCGTGTTGATTTGATTGAGCGGCGAATAGCGGGTGCTGGCGTAATCGTGCCCGTACATCGGCCAGTCTGTCTGCGCAGTTGCCGGTGCGCCCGGAAGAAGCAGCAAGCCAATAAACGCAGCAAACATGCCGAATTTCAATTTCCCCCCCTGGTTGAAGTTCGTACCTTCATTGTTTGCACTTCCCTGCCAGTTGTCTTTATAGATCGTCGATCGGCGAAGCTCTTTACTCGATCTTGCTGCGTGCAGCTTCAAGAATTCGTCGCGCACGAACCGGATTGAAAACTCCACAGGAGCAAAATCGTGCCATGTAAGTGACCGCCTGCGACGGAGTGCGACGGCCTTCCTTCACCCAATCAATCATCTTGCGGGCCAGGTTGGACGAGACCATGCCATGCCCGCACATCGTCATGAGCTTGAGCACCTGCGTGTTCGGCAGTTTTTCCGTTGAACCCTCAAACCCAAGCGAATATCCGACGCTATGACGTGTGATGCCGGCAAACCGGCAACACTCCTCTGCACCCTCAATCGAAGTTGAAACGTTCACTGACAGGCCGAGATCGGCCTCCACCACTGCCTTGAGAAACTTTTCCGCCGATTCCTGATTGTCAAAGATCGCTGCGACCGATGCGGGTTCACTAATTCCGTCGATTACTGCACGAAAATCCGGCGTCATGTCGCGCTTCCAATTGGAAAGCGTGGTCAATTTGCGCGAAGGCCGCAAAGCACCCCCATGCGCCGGATCGCCAAGGTTTACTGGATTAAAGGGGAGGGCCATCTCCAGAAAAGCCTTGAGTTTGGGCACGCTGTTGCGGTCGTTATTGCCGTTGCTGGGCGTGGCAAAAATAATGAAATCGTCGTAAAAACTTTCGGAATCTCCGTAGCGGTGAAGAGTATTGGTCATCGAATCAGGCCGTCGTTCATATCTTTAGTTGTTAAGCGCCATTAATTCTCCCGATCATTTTCCGGTGTAGCTGACCCGCCAAATCGAACCTGAAGCGTCATCGCTCACCAGCAGTGAACCGTCCGGCGCGACTGCGACGCCTACAGGCCGGCCCCAGACGCTCTGGTCGTCAACCACAAAGCCGGTAAGAAAATCCTCGTACTCACCGGTGGCGTGTCCGGTCTGGTGCAGTGGCACGCGAATGACTTCGTACCCCGCGCGTGGCGATCGGTTCCAAGAGCCGTGTTCCGCGGCGAAGATGTCGCCCGCGTACTCGGACGGAAATTGCTTGCCGTCATAGAAAGTCATTTCAAGCGAGGCATTATGAGGCTGCAAGACCACGTCGGGCGTGATGACTTTATTTTTAAGCTCAGGATGTTTTCCGGCCATCCGCGGGTCCTGATTGCCTCCCATGTACCACCAGGGCCAGCCATAGAAGCCGCCATCCTGAACGTGGGTGATGTAATCCGGAACCAGGTTGTTTCCTAGCCCGTCGCGCTCATTCACCGAACACCACAACTCACCCGTGCTTGGATTGATCGCAATTCCAACTGGATTACGAATCCCAGACGCGTACACACGCAGGCCTGAGCCATCAGGGTTCAGTTCAAGGATGTCAGCGCGGTTTTTCTCTGTGGTTGCATCATCGACATTCTGGTCTGATCCCACCGACACAAACATCTTCTTGCCGTCCGGCGAAAATACTACATCGCGCGAACGGTGATGGCCGCCGCTGGGAAGGTCGAGCAAATGCTGCGGCGGCCCGGTGCTGGTCATGTCGCCACTGTGATAGGGGAAGCGCACCACCGAATCCATGTTGGCGACGTACACCCACTCGGGATTTTTTCCTAGCGGATAAAAAGCAATTCCGAATGGAGTGTTCAGGCCGGTGGCGAAAACTTTTACCTGCTCAGGCTTACCGTCCGCGGTAATTCCGCGGAAAACCTTAATGTCGCCAACGCTGGTTTCCGCGAGAAAAATATCTCCATTAGGAGCGATCCGCATGATGCGAGGATTGGTCAGCCCCGATGCAAATAGATTGACTTTGAAACCCGGTAACGTCTTCGGCCATGCATTCTCAGGCCGCGCAACAATCTTGGGCCCGTTTGTGGCCGATTCCGTGGCGAAGGGCTGCGGCAGATCTTTAATGGAGATGTGCCGAACTGTGCCCGGACGCTCGTAACGGTAGTCGGTGAAAGGCGGCGTCGGAGGAGGCGCATTCGATACTTCAGGCGGAGGTTGAGGCACAGTTGCGGGAGTTGAGGCGCTGGCGGTGGAAAGTCCGCTACTCAGAGACTTTATATATGTGACTACTTGCCAGCGCTGATCTTCGGGCAAGCTCTTCCACGAGGGCATTCCATTCTCGACATCACCCTTAGTGATGTACCAGAAAACTTCGCCGTCTGACGCGGACTGAGCTGCGCCCGTGACCAGCGGCGGCACATTACCGGTGCCCTGGCCTGCAGGACCGTGACAGGTGATGCAGGCATTAGAGTAAACAGTCTTGCCAGCAGCGGCTGCGTCG
>Ga0209168_10001988_pt1 | contig 15274 bp, 17 predicted proteins | sample Coa_R1_FD_187156 | JGI IMG/M metagenome (GOLD analysis project Ga0209168, IMG submission 187156) | Surface soil microbial communities from Centralia Pennsylvania, which are recovering from an underground coalmine fire - Coalmine... | ecosystem: Environmental > Terrestrial > Soil > Unclassified ... | reverse complement strand
GAACGGCATATCACCGAGCCAAGCAAAGCGGTCATCGTACCCTTCCACCGGAAGCGTACCGTCTCCATTTCGCCGCTTGGGAACGCGCCCGACGTCCTGGTAACCGATGTTTCCCTCTGCATCAGCATACACAAAATTCAAGACCGGCCCGGCGACGTTTCGAAGAGCGTTGCGGAACTGCTGCCAGTTCGATGCCGTATCAACTTGCGTGAGGGCGAGCATCTCCCCACCCTCACGAAGGATGGTCCACGCAAGCGACAGACCACGCGTGGCGCGACGTTCGATGACCGGTCCATGACGGGTGACCAGCACATCGAGGACGCTCGCTTGTTGCCCCTTGATCGCGATGCGTTCGATACGGTGCACCGCATGCAGCCAGTGGCCCATCGCCAAGTACTCGTCGGATTGCGCTGTCCGAAATCGCTCCACGAAGAGATCTTGCACGGGTTCGTTCGCTGCGGTGACGCCGAACGCGATGTGCTCGTTGTGACCAAGTATGACGCCTGGCAGCCCTGGGACTTGAAATCCTTCGACGTTGTATCCGCCGCCGTGCAGGTGCGACAGCCACCACGTGCTTGGCAGCGAATGCGCCAGGTGGGTGTCGTTTGCCAGAACCGGCCCACCGGTGGTCGTGTGTGCGCTGCTGACGGCCCAATTGTTCGACCCCACGCCCAGCGCGCGCGGCAACGGAGAGCGATAGTGCGTCCACCCAACATCCGCACTTCGCCGACCGGCACTTGCAACGTAATGCTCAAGCGGCGGCAGCTGGTTATCCGTCAACGCGGCTGCGGCACTGCTGCCCACCCGCACGTCCAAGTCAGCGAGCGTTTCCACCCGCGACCACTGATCGTCGAGCCGCTGCGCCATGAGCTTCATGATGGAGATGCTGTCGACTGGCGTCCATGGATCGGGTGCATAGCGCAACAGGCGGAATTCCAACGGAAGCGGATGCGAGTTCATCGCAGCATTGACCCCCGCCGCGTAGGCGACGAGATCTGCGCGCGCGGCGCCTTCCAAGTGCTCAAAATCCGATTGCGCGGCATCCCGAAAGCCTAGCGTCCGCATGTAGCGGTCGGTCTCAAGCGCCCCGGGGCCGGCAATCTCCGACAATCTGCCTTGCGCTTGACGCCGCAGTGCGTCCATTTGCCATAGCCGATCTTGCGCGCAAGCAAAACCCTGCGCGAAAAAAAGATCCGATTCGGTGCTGGCATCGATGTGCGGAATACCGCGATCGTCGCGACGGATAGTAACTGGTTCGCTGATCCCGCCCAGCGCGAGCGTTCCATTCACTTTCGGCAAGGGCGAACGAATGATCCAGGCGACGAGCGCGAGCGCGCACGCAACAAGAATGGCGAGGATAACGCCGACGGCGTTCCACGCCACTCCCCTCTTACGTGCCCGCCTAAGCGCGGCTAGCATTGCATACGTGCGTGATGATAAAGGCGTGTGGGCAGGGTAGGATTCGAACCTACGTAGCGCTGAGCGCGGCAGATTTACAGTCTGCTGCCATTAACCACTCGGCCACCTGCCCACGTGTTCAAAGCCTTATTCTGTCAGGTTTTCCTAGATTCCCATCTTCGTTCAACTAATGCCAGGTGGCCGAAGTGCTACCGAATCGCTACCGTCTTTGCGAAAAGCGGCAACTACTTACGAGCTTTTCGCCTCTACGGCAGCTCGGAGAACGCGATCCATTCGGCGAGCCGCGTCTTCTTGCATCGTGGGCGCGACATGGCTGTAAATGTCTAATGTGATCGCAATGCTGCTGTGTCCAAGACACTCCTGAACAACTTTTGGATGCACTCCGGATGCCAGCATAGTGGTGGCTGCAGTGTGGCGTAAGCAGTGAAAATGCACGCCTGCGATGTTGAGCGACCGCGCCAGCTTTGTGAACCCCTTAGTGAGAACGTCGGGGTCCATCGGAGAGCCATCCGCTTCTGCAACCACAAGGTCGTTGTCTCGGTAGGCCGGCCCCTTTGCAAGACGCTGCTTGGCCTGCGTTGCGCGGTGAGCCTTAAGTAACGCCATTGTCGTTGCGGGAATGCTTACCGCCCGCCGCGAGCTATTGGTTTTTGGCTCCTTGAAGGTGAGCTGACCTTTTGTCTTATCTAGCGAGTCTCTGATAACAAGCCGAGCATTTTCGAAATCCACGTTTGACCACTTGAGGCCAAGCGCTTCGCCCCTTCGCAGGCCACATGATGCAGCCAAGTAGATTGGAACCCGATAGTCGCTCCCCTCGGCCGCCTTAAGCACCCTTGCCAATTCATCGTTTGTCAAGGCGCGGATTTCTGCTTTGGGTTGCTTGGGCTTCTCTACAGAATCCGCCACATTGTGCTTCAGCATATCATTCTGCATGGCGTACTTCAAGGCGGCATGAAGCGTGATGTGGCAGTACCTGACTACACCGGATGAAACACCTGCGTCCCGCGCTTGCGCGTAAAACCCACGTACATGACGCGATCTCAAATCCCTAAGCATTATCTGTCCGAGAGCGGGCTTGAGATGCTTCGTGGCAATCGTTCTGTAGCGATCGAGGCTCCGCGTGTGTACCTTCCACTTGTGGTCTTCAATCCAGCGATCAAGCAAATCCGCAACGGTGGAGGAGCACTGGCAATAGGTGCCTTCTCGCAGCTCCTGCATGATTCGGCCGGCTTCTATGTCAGCCTCTTTCTTGGTTCGGACCTTCTGTGGTTGCCCGACCGGGTTGAGATTGATCCAACGGCGCTTGCGCTTGCTTTGGCCGCCGTTATCGTCAACTACCAGCCACCATCCTCGCCTGCCCCGATGCTTTACGTGTCCTCGCATAATGTTGTCTCCTATCCTCGGCGCCGGTTAGCCCTGGCGGCTCGACCCGGTGACTTCTTGTTTGCATAGCGAACGCGACACTTGGCAGTGTCAAATCGCTGATCCAGTCGTTGCTTGACGTAAAATCGATGGCATTGCTCGCAACGACCGACTGCCCTCCGCCAATCCGTCTTGCCGCTCTCATCTCTCGGTCGGCCTAGTTCCAGAAAGAGCAATCGATACTCGTTGGCCAACAGACAGTCGCCGGGCTCGTCCATTTCTAGGTAGCCCTCTACATCTACGCACTGATAAGCCGCCGCCTGCCGAACAAGCCGCTTGACCTCCGCCGCGATAGGCTTCCCATCGTACTTCGCTTCCAGCAGCCGTAGCGTCGTCTCGACAAACCGCTTGATCATCGTTTTCGACACAAATTTGGCATCGCGAGGCCCCATCTCGTCTTGAAACTCTTTCAGCCACTTCTCAAGCTCGGCGTCATCCCAGGTGATTAGTGCGCTATCCGGATCTATCAAACGAGCCTTGCTGAGGCTAGTTCCGAACCGCCACCACGTCATGGCTATGCCGGACCCGATAAACGGGTCAAAGTCTGATCGGCGCCTGCTGGCTGCCGCGGCCTGTGACTTCTCGTTCTTGTTTTCGTTCTGCACTAACACACCCCGCTAGTATATCGTTGGTAAGAGAAGGAACCTCATCCGGTCCGTACCGAATCAGGACCCACCAACACTATGCTACCATATACTTACGGGTGCTGCAAGTATGCCGAATAACCTGCAAGCCATCAGGCGTAAGCTCGGGCTCTCGCAAGAGGACGTGGCGGAGTTGACCGGCTATCCGCGCCCATTCATCAGTCGACTCGAAACCAGCTCGACGTCGGTACCGCGGCTAGTCACGCTCGAGCGGCTTGCCCATGCGTTGGGGTGCTCCGTGGTCGACTTGTTGCCCCAACGCTTTAAAGTCAGGGCTGTCGACTCTCCGCCAACGACAATTAACCGTCCAGCGAGGCCCTCCCGACGATGAATTCCACAGACAAGCCCTCGCTGGATTCCTTTGGTGATCTTCTCACCGTACCAGAAGTTTGCACGTGGGGTAGGTGGAGTCGTCAGCTAGTCTACTCGATGATCCGGCGGAAAGAATTGGCGTGCGTCCGCTTGGGTCGCACAATTCGAATCCCACGATCAGCCCTGGAAAGACTTATGGAACCTACGGAGGCATAAAAAACACTGGCGCTACCAACGCCAGCAGAGTTTGCACATGAGAAACGTTCGTCACGGGAGTAGGGCAGCTTTCATTCGCCGACGCAAGGCGATCGAGACAAAGCAGTCTCGTTGTACTGCCGCGGAGTTTGCGCCGGTACGTGAGGCTATCGAGCACAAGCGCTTACGAGCGCTTGGAATCGACCCTACAGATGCTACGCTATTTGCTGCGGTAAACGAGGCCGCGAACGTCAAGCGGTCAGCACTGCAGCGATTACGGGGCCTCGCAATTCAATACCCGCGTGCGGCCAGAGCGATTGATGACATCATCGCACTGGTGGCGTCGCTATGAGCGACCCTCGCATCGAGATCCGCAAGACATGGGATGCAATTATTTTGTCCGCCGGCGGCATGGCCGAAGTGCGCATACTCAGCAGGAAGTACACTTCATCAGGTTACTTCGACGACCCAGATGCTTTCGTCGCGGCAGTCTCCGATGCCGATGCGCAGAATAGCGGCGTCGGCATCTTCACGACCTTCAACGAGCTCGACCCTGCGCTTCTCGCACGCGCTTGTAATCGCATCGAGTCTCGGCCCAAGAGTACAACGTCTGACCGCGACGTAACGCGAAGGCACAACTTCTTTATAGATATCGACCCCGTGCGGGTAGCCGACGTTTCAGCGAATGATTACGAACATGCTGAAGCTGAAGAGCGCGCTCGGCGAATCGCACGCTTTCTGCGGGAGCGGGGCTGGTGTGAGCCGATAATGGCAGACAGTGGCAACGGGTTCCACCTGTATTATGCGATCGATCTCCCCGTCGATAAGAGCAGTCATACGCTCGTTGCAGGCGCGCTAGAAGCCCTCGACCTCTTGTTTAGCGACGATCGTGTTTGCGTCGACGTGTCAGTCTCCAACCCGGCACGCATCGCACGAGTCTATGGCACGCTCGCGTGCAAGGGCGACTCCACGCCGGAGCGTCCGCATCGTCGGTCACGTTTGCTTCAGGTACCACAGCACCGCGAGCTCGTGTCACGGGAGCAGCTTCAGGCGCTAAGTATGCTCGTGCCCAAAAAACCTACGGCGCGACCAGCGACGACAAGCGGCGCACTCGACGCGTTTGTGCTAGAGCATAACATCGCTATAACTTCGGAGCGGCCATGGAAAGATGGCCGCCTGCTCAAGCTTGCGACGTGCCCATTTGATGGCTCGCATACGAACGGCGACGCCTATCTAATCGAGTGGCCCAACGGGGCGCGTGCCTTCGGCTGTCATCACAACTCGTGCCGCGAGCGCATTTGGACGGATTTCCGCCGGTACTATGAACCGGACGAGTACGCTCATTCCCTAGCGCGAGAGCCGGAAGTCGGCTCAGGGGATATCAAAGCGGCATACCCTCCGTTGACGACCATCGGCGAGCTCTTGACTGAACCGCTAGAACCGGAAGCTTGGATTGTCGACGGGCTGCTCGCCCCTGGTGGCGTCTCAATGGTCGTCGCAAAACCCAAGGTCGGCAAGAGTGTATCGACCCAAAATCTCTCGCTTGCAGTTGCGCGAGGCCAACCGTTCTTAGGGCGTGCATCCCGACAAGGTCCCGTGATCTACCTAGCACTTGAGACACGCCGGGCACTCATTCGCAAGCAATTTAGAGCCATGGGTGCCACTGCAAACGATCCGCTGTACTTGCATATTGCCAGAACGCCACAGGATGCCATCGCGTGGCTGAAGTGGGCCATAGATACATATAAGCCAGTACTTGTCATAATCGACACGCTACAGCGCTTTGTACGTCTACGCGACATCAAAGATTACTCAGAAGCTACCAACAAGACCGAAGCGCCTTTGCAGCTCGCTCGGGAGAGCGGCGCACACATCATGTTCACGCATCATGCCAATAAGGCGAATAGCGACGACGATGTCGATGCTGCTATGGGCAGCATCGGTCTCTCAGGAACCGTTGACGTCATACTGCGCATGAAGAAACTGCCGACGGGTGTCCGAACGTTGTCGGCTATCACCATGCGCGAGGGCGACGAGCTAGAAGAGATCGTCGTGGAAATGGCCCCCGACACATACGTGATCTCCACGCCCGGCACACGCAAGGACTTGGATCTCAAGGCGGCCACGGAAAAGCTCTTTGCGTTCTTAGCTAATCAGGATGAGCCCGTGCAGCACGCCGTTGTCTTAGAGCAAGTCGAGGGGCGCAAAGAGATCCTCGTGGCGGCTTTGGGTAAGTTGGTCGAGAGCGGCAAGATCTTCTGCAGAGGAGAGGGGAAGCGCGGAGACCCTCGTTGCTATTCAAGATTTCCGTTCCCTGACACATCTGGGAATGCGGGAACGGAAACGAAAGGCAACTGGAAAGGCCCGAAGGATCAAGGTTTACTCCGTTCCGGCGATTTTGTAGATCCGTCGAAAAACGGTGAAACTGGGGAACGGAATCTGCCGGGGCAGTCGATGGTCAACAACACTGGCGATCCTTCCCGTCCAAAGTACACGGAATGGGAGGACTTCGACCTGTGAGTGGCTTGCGGGCGCTCCTTCAACGGGTTCGCTCCCTGGAGGTGGTGTTCTCACGCAACGGTGATCGTCTTCACGTCCATGCACCCAAAGACACGCTCACGCTCGAGCTCAGAGCTCAGTTCGCAGCTCATAAGGCTGATCTACTGGCGCTCATAGACGGCGGCGACGAACCGTTTGACGTGTACGATCCGCACTTCGTCGATATCGTGCTCCTCTGGCGCGATCACGTTTCCAAGCCAAAGACGGCAGCACTTGAATTGCCCGGGGTGTCACAGTGACAAACGAAACGCCGACGATCCCTCTTTTTCAATCGTCAAAAGGCTTTCGCTCGCCGAACAAGGCAAAAGCTCGTTTCAAGGCCCTGATAACGTTATCTACTCCTGTGTTTGGAGCTCAGACAGGCATCGTGAGAGTGGCGCATGCCTAAGTGTGTTGTTTGCGGTTCGTTAATTCCGCAGGCTAGGGCACTACATGCTGAGGTTTGCCGGAAGGCTGCTCTCTATTGCGGACCACGTTGTCGCAACAAGGCGCGCTCAACTCGATATTGGTCGCGAAAATTTGCTCACGCAGCTTTGCCTGCGGAAGAAAGGTGTGGGACGGGGCATGGAGGCGATTAATGCGTAGCAACTTTGGCAAAGAATCTGAGCGTGAGCCTAGCCGCCTCATACCCATATTGCACTCGCACTGAACTAAGGTTGAATTTCTCGAAGAGTACTAATCGTCTGTTGGTAGCTCGCAAGGTCACCCTTCTGCTTAAAGAGCTTGGCCGCTATCCAAAGATCCGAGATAGCCTCGCTTCGCCTTCCTAACGTCGCGTTCAAGACTGCTCTCCCAGCGTAAGCTTCAGGCTCGTTTGGCGCAAGCCTGACGGCCTTATCGCAATCAGCAAGAGCCAGCGTGTATTGCTTCGCATCAAAGTATGCTTCACATCGGTTAGACAAAGCGGCGGCGATGCGGTGAGGGTTACCTCCTATGGCACTGCCGCAATCTGAAATTCGTGCGGCTGGTGGGTAGACATTCGGTAACGTATTCTCCGCAGCGCAGATGGTTCCAAAGACCTCGTACCTTCCGGGAAGCGTCTTTAGGGATGCACGACAGTCGTTTATCGCCTTTGTGGCATTACCCATCTGAAATTCAACACTGCATAGGTTACCGAGCGCATAGCCATCGCCCGGTTGCTGACTCAAAGCGCGACCACAATCATTTACAGCGGCTTTCAAGTTTCCAAGATCCGCATTCACCATACATCGATTATTCCAACCACTTTCATCGGATGGCCTTTGACTAATGACCACGTTGCAGTCACTCAACGCCGCCTGGAAGTCACCGCGGTCTTCGTGCGCAAGGCATCGTTCGTTGAATGCATCTGTGTTCGTGCTATCCAGACCGATCGCTTCCGAACAATCTGTTATAGCACCTGAGTCATCTCTAAGATTTCTCTTCACGGCGCATCGATGCTGGTAGCTCGAAGAGTCGGTGGAATCGGCTTGGACGGCCTCGTTACAGGCAGTTAATGCGGCCTTGTAGTCTTTCGCATCGGTCAACGATTGACACTGATGTGCAGCACTGGGCGCTGGGTGCTGGTTTGCGAGTGAGCATGCCCGCGCTAAGGCGAGTAAGATAACGATAAGACATCCCACCGGAATCCCTGGAAAGAGCTTAGATCTTAATGGCTGTAGCGGCTGGGTGCGCGGTGGGGTAGTCTCTGCTTGAGAGGATGCTGTCGCCACTCGGGGCTTGTTGAGTTCCTTCCCGCAATTGGTGCAGAAATGCGTGCCTTCGCGAAGTTCGCTACCGCAATGCGTACAGAACATCTCACTCCACTTTCAGAGTAGCTCACGCCCCAAATCCGCGTCCGACGCGAGTTTGAACCCAATCATTGAAGCTGCGCGCCGCAACTCCCACAGAATTGGGAGCGGTCGTCCGCAACTCTTGAGCCACAGTTGCCACAAAAGTTCAGTTTAGTCTTGGGCTCAGCGGTTGCTTCAGGTAACAATACTTTAGTGGCCGGCTGTTCACTCGATAACGACACTTTGCTGGGTAACCGGCAGCGTCTTGGGTATTCTTAAGGATCCGCCGCAATTTGGGCAGCGTGTCACTTCGGCGCTGTACTCGAAACCGCAACCGGAGCACTCACTAACATTCCCATCAGTTGCAATAGCTAAAATGTCTGTGATGGTCTGTTCGTCAAGACCATCCTGAATGAGTTTCTCGTGGAGCATATGTAGCGGCATGCCGTTTGCAAGCTGGTGAACGACCCAATTGAGGAACTGCTCACCTGGAGTGGGCGGCTCATACTCAAGTACAGAAGGCTTATAGGCCTCTTTGCACACTTGACACTCGACAAAAGGGCCGCCAGCTTCACCAACCTTAAACAACTTGATCCAAAATACGTCGAAGTATTTGCCGACCTGCCATCGTATGTAAGGCCGCCTAGTTTGACAGTTTGGACAATAGAACTCCCCCTCGGAAATCTTGTCCTTTTTACCACTGGTGCCCCAGACGATCATAGTGCGCCTCCAACTCTCGACGAGGTGCGTTTGCACCAACCGAGCAACGCCCCGGCAAGTATTAATCCCGCACAGATGCCACTGACCGCCGCCCAGTTGATCGAAGCTGGATACAGAGTGACTTTCAGCGGCCCTGCAAAAAAGGCCACGGACCAGAAAAACAAGGCGGTAACGACCCCCACAACGATCGCTACAATCCACTTGCCAGCCGGTGCCAGGAAGAAGCTAATGAGTAAATACGGAATCGCGAAACCAACACCGCCGATGAAGTAAATCCACGGCGGACCTGGAACGGGCGGAGGCCAGGACCAGATCCGACTCATTAACATCACCAGCCCAACCAGCGATTCAGATGTCATGCTGCCAACGAGCCCAGCGATCCACGCCATTGGCAAAAGCAAAACCCAGCGTAAGACCGTCAATGCGAACTCATTTTACGCATCCGGAATCCAAGGAGGAGCGCAAACGCTAGAAACCCCAGTGCAGCCCAGAAGTCATAGGGATGCCATTGAAACCGGCTCATGCGGATCGGACTGATCGGATTGAAAAGAATTGCGGCAAAAATGAGCGCTGCCGTTGCGGTGTACCATCGACAAACTGCAAATCGCCATGCCCCGAGCAACGCCGACAAGGAAACAACCCAGCGCATAATTTGGTAGTAAGCATACGGGTGATAGCCGCCTCTCGCCGACCAAAGCATAATAGCTGAAACGGCCAGGGCTGCAATCGAGATGATGTTTAGTTGCTTACTGTCTTCCGAGCTCACAACAGCTTCCTCTTAGCTTTGACCGCTAGACGGGTTTTTCGATAAGCGTTAATTCTTGTGGCGCCTTTTGATTTGAACCGTATTTGTTCGTACCTAACTCACTGTCGATACACAAGAATACAAGCAATACCAGATTTCCGATAACTGGTATGAGTGCAATTAACAGCCACCAACCACTTTTGCCCGTGTCATGTAGTCTTCGGACGGTAACCGCGAGTGCGGGAACTAGGACGGCCAGCACATAGAGGCTATATAAACCATCCGATGTGGTTTCGAGGGCTGTCTGGGCATCATTAGCATTGGCACCAGTTAATGCAGCGACCAAACCTACGGCAAAGGCAATTACGAACGACAGAAGGGCCACCACTAAGTAAGTGAGTTGGAAATACCAAAATTCGCTTCTTGTTGCACGCCCCTTAAAGACAGCGTAGTTCTTAAGTGCTTTGATATACCAGCCCCAAGGAGTGTAGCGAGTTATCTGAGTTTTGCTAATCTCGCGAGCGGCGACTTTGGGTTTTGTAGTAGAGTCGGTTTCTGTCGTATGAACGGCTTCTGAGGCCGGAGCACCGGATCTGGCCGCTTCTGAATTCGCAGAACTTGATTCGACAATTGGACTCCCGCATTGGCCGCAATAAGCCGCGACCGCTACAAGTTCTTGACCGCAATTGTGGCAAAACATCGTGCGGCTAACTTATGTCACAGTCTCTCACAGACTGCCCTCATCTGCCTCAATCTCGTTGTGGAATGTGTACGATCCAGCGTGCTTGACCGCTGAGAACGTGCCATGCCCATTAAGATGCTGGCCTTCCCTAAATGTTGGATGCCCCCAAGCAAACACTCGGACGCAACGACTATCGCATATCTCGAAGAGATCGTAGTCGTTGCCTCGTTGCGACGTCTTTACTTGCACGTGAGCAACAGCGCTACTAACGGTCCTATGTTAACCATCGCATTGGCCGACGTGTGAAAGCGACGCATTTGGGCTAAGTGTCTCATCTGCAAATGAACCACGGACCGAAAGAACAATAACACCAAAAAGTATAAGAGCGGCGAGCATGAACGGTCGCATAATTGAGCTCTCCAAAACGCAAAAGTCCGGAACTTGGCTATAGTCTAGCGCTACCACAATGCGGCTGGCATGGGCCTTTATAACTGGACCACCCACTCTCAACTAGAGGAGACGGTAAACTCTCATGCGGGCTGGATCTGCGCTTCTGCCAGCTGAGCCTGCATCAGCTCGACTTTGTTCCTTAGTGAGTCTGCTTCGCGCTTCGCCGATTCTGCTTCGAGATGGTCGTAGGCCGTGGCTGCGCCGGGTGCGAGACTAGCAATCGCCTTGATCTCATCCGGGTCAAGAGCTTCCCCATGAACATGGGAGCCGTAGAACACGATCGCTGCGAGTTCACGCCGGACGATAATCGGCAGCGCTAAGACCGGATGCGCTGGACCCGACGGCACACCTTCTGTGCGCCAAGGGTGATCGAACAGCGAAAGAGGCCCACCCTCGGCTTGGGCCAACATCAAGAGCGTCTCATCCGAATCGTCAAGTCTCAACAGAGTGCTTGCATCCCATCCCTCCGATTGTTCACGCGCATAGACGCCATCCCGATCGCGCCGGAAAAGAGCCGCCGAAGCCAACAACATCGCTCGAACCGGCTCATTGACAACACAGTTCGCGACGGCGCCAGCGGTCGTGGCCAGCGGCAAAGCAGCCGCAACTCTAGCGAGTTGGCGTTCGGCTTTGTGCCGCTGGCGGAAAAACGTCGCGTCGATCAACGAATCTACTCGCCTATGCAAGCCGTTGAACCAAAAACCACCGGCAACCGCGACGCCCATCTCAGCTATTGTGCCCAGTCGTGCGAGCTTCAACTTGTCGATAAAGAGCCAGTCGACGAGGGCGAACACGCCGACGAGCAGCGTCGTAAGAACTCCGTACACCAAGGCGCGATTCGCGACGAAGCTCACGTCGATGATACGGTGTCGAACGACGGCGTATGCTACGGTGAGGGGTACGACCACCATTGCTAGTTTGAGGCTTCCGTACACCCAATCTGGCCAGCTGTTGTACACCCAATCTGGCAGGTTGCCATTGGAAATTGTCTGCGCCACGAGAGCAACCGCGAAGCCTGCGATGACCCACTTAATACGCTGTCGGTCAGCGCCCCGGGAGAGGACGTATGTCTCCACAAATGCGTACAGTGCCACGAGTATAAAGAGGCTTTCCAAGGACAACGCCAGGGTAAGCACCCTCTCCTCCGGCCAACCGAACCTATAGCATGCCAACCTCAAGTACGTGCCTAGACCCCAAAAGATGAGCAACGCATAGGGTAACAAACGGCAGGCCCATCTTCGCCAGCCGCGACTTTCTTCGTGCAAGAAAAGTACAGCGAAGAGAGCAACACCCATCCACCCCGCATACGCTATGAATCCATGGACGATAACCCCGAGTAGGCTCGATGAAGGGCTGAGCATGTAGAACAACAAGCCCGGTCTGGGAGCTGGGTTCAGTCCCAAACAATAGGCATAAAAAGCCCACGTGGTGATTGACGGGCGTAAGAGCACCAAAGCAGCGCCAACACCCACAAAGAGCAACATCGCAAGCTCTCGCCCCACGATGAGAACCTGCGCGGCGGTGTCCATCGTTTCCGGTCTGCTGACCATTGTCACATAGCGTTCGGTCGCGCCGCGCATGATTGGCACAACGACACGTTGTCCGGGCAAGTTGGTCCCCGGACTGCCGGCAACCAAGAATTGATAGTCGCGGTTCGTCGAGGCTATGTCAATCTCGTCACCCACTTTGAGCCCTGCCCGGTCGGCCGGGGAAAGCTGGTCCAAGTCGGTGACGATTTTGTCGGGGAACGCGGTGTAATAGCCAAAGTCCCCTGAGGGTTGCCACACCCGCCGGATGTCGGGCAGAGAGTACGCTACAACCATAGCAGCCAAGGAGAGCACCACGAACGTTCGTAGAGCGGTTCGGCTAGATGGATTGCGTGTGGCCATATGCGATCCTACACTTTGCACAAATGGTAATTCGCGCCAGCTCGAAAGTTAGGCGTGCGCTATCGCTAAGGTTTGACGGGGCCCGAGAGCTTTCTTACCGTTGGAATCGTCAGGCTAACCCGGAGTAGGCCGCTTTAAGCCTTATTCTCCTTGCCAAAACGCGCTAGAAGCGCTTTATTCTCACTGATCGATCGAATGGGTCATTTCCAGTAGATCTGCGCTTACACGCAAAAAATCGGCAAGGAAAATCCAAAAATTTTATTTTCTGAGAGCCTAGGGACTAAGTTAGTCTTTCCCCGCCGCCAGGGCCGGACGGGGTTATTTGTCAACCTTTTCTCAACCCAAGATGCTTTGTGAAGTCTAGCTTTCGATGATGCTGGCGAAGACGAGCGCGCAGTGCCAAAAGAAGTAGACGCAAAAAGAGGGCACCCAACGGGCCTGGCGTCCGTTTTGCTGGGAGAAACAAGTGCGAGCCTAGCCGCCTGGCTACTTAACCCATGCTTGGGACCATCAAAATTTGAGTTGTCACCATGTCAGAAAAACGGCCTCCTTGGGGGGCCGGGGTAGCTTGAGCGCAATTCGATCCCTTTCGAACTCTTAGAATTTGTTTTGAGCGTGCAGACATGGGTCTAATCCTGCGTATGCGCGGCTGACGCTCCGTATAGTGCGTATGGCGTGCAACAGGTCTATCGCTTATAATGCGAGCTGAGGTGATGGTGTGTTTATAGATCGGCGCGAAGGAGCTCTCCGACTCTTTGCTGACAAGGAGCGACTACGCAAGCAGGCTCGTGCCAATGGTATGTGTACTCGCTGCATTGTGCGTCCAGCCTTTCGCGGGAAGGCTTATTGTCAGCGCTGCACAGACTATGCAAAGCAGTACGCCAAGAGAGGCAAACAGGGTTCGAGCGGCATTGATAGATATCGCGATAAGGCCATGAGGGTCGCTGACTACGGCTGCAGCAAGCGTACGGTGTCGGCGAGCGAACCCTACACGCCTGAAATAACAACGCCCGAGCCTCGCCGTTGCGAGCACTTCGCCGATCTGACACGAGCTCGGGCTAACGGAGCGGCGATTCCCCTGCGAAACCCCATTCCGATCCCAGTGGGATTGAACTCATGGTATGACGAGATAGGGGACGATTAGGTCGGCAATTGCTACCGAATTGCTACCGAAACTAGCCTGAACACCATATTTCGAAGCGTCACTGGAGCACCTAAAACATCACGAACACTGCACCCGAGATGTGAAGAAATAAGAACGCGTCGTCACTCTACGTACCAGCACATTGCTGGACATTATTGGCCGTCGGATATTTACAGTCTGCTGCCATTAACCACTCGGCCACCTGCCCCAACTCTGATGCCGTAACTATTTCCTTCACGGCCTCGCTCTTTTTGGCCGCTACGTCATTGCTTCCAGAGAATGCGCGTTACTGTTTCTGGTTCGCCGCCATCTCGCTGGCGCAGGCGACGCACCAGCCACCGGCGTCGTTATCGGCTGTGAGCAGCTTGCCGCAGCGCCGACAGAACTGCGGAGCCGGTGGGTCATAAAAGCCAAGGTCGTCCATAGGTCGCTCCTGGCAAGAATTCTGGCAGATTAGTGCCGTGTAGTCCGGTTTGCTTTTCAACGCCGACTCACTCGGGCCGATTCGTTCCGCTGTGTGGATGGTCCTAGCCTGGAGTTGGCATTGGTCAGCAGACGCACTGCTCGCGCAGCGTTACCATAAGCTTCGTACACTCATTTCTCGGTTGGTCCGCGCGAAGCCCAAGTTCTTTGCTTCTGCCTTCCGATGGAATTCATTTTGTGCACGTAAGATCGATTCGAAAATCTGCCGGTTTGCGATAATGCGGCACTCCCGGTGTGGCGTTTTGTAGCTTGTCGTTAAAGGTCACGAGCAGCCGTATCGGCTTGTCCGTCGGATCAAAGCCACCCCAGCTGAACGCCTGCTTGAACGTCCCCGACGCGCCAGGCGCCCAGTCATCTCTCGGCAACGTCGAGCCTAGCTGAAATCCGCCGGTCACGTTTGCCGATGAGGCGTTGTTGCCGCCCTGCGTTGCCAAATACTCATCGGTCACGTTCGTGCCAACAAATAAATCGGTGGGCCGCCCGGTGGGATTGTCTTGTGCGCCTGCTGATCGGATACGCCGGCCGGAAGCATTGACCCATGTCTGGGTCAGGGACCAGCCAAATTGGTCTGACGGCTTGTTCAAGGCGGCAGGGAAGGTCCCGATAGCGGTGACCCGCATTTTCCAAACCCCGTTAGAGACCCATTGATTCATGCAGCCAGTCTGAGCGGGAAGCTGCGTGGATCCGCCTTCTGCCTGAGCGGCCGCGCCTGTCGCGACGCAACCGAGGTCGAAATGGAAATTATATTTCTGGGTCGTGAATTGCGGCCACTGCTTTTCTCCTGAGAGCAGAGCGTTGTCGAACGTGATTTGAAGACCCTTAGGCTTGTTCGACGGATCGAAATTCGTACCCACGAATA
>Ga0209168_10001987_pt1 | contig 15274 bp, 13 predicted proteins | sample Coa_R1_FD_187156 | JGI IMG/M metagenome (GOLD analysis project Ga0209168, IMG submission 187156) | Surface soil microbial communities from Centralia Pennsylvania, which are recovering from an underground coalmine fire - Coalmine... | ecosystem: Environmental > Terrestrial > Soil > Unclassified ... | reverse complement strand
CAGGGGCATGTTCTCCAATCGATGACTCAGTACGCGCCAACGTGACCATGATGATCGCCGGTTCGTTGGTGCCCTGGTGGATTTCCGCGATCAAGATGAAATTTTCCAGGTTTTCCGAGAGAGTGACGTCGACTGAAGCGGCGGCTTGCTCCGCCTCGACGAAATGCAACCCCTGCGCGGAAAGCTCGGACATCAAAGTGCGCCGAATCTCATCGACCGATGCCTGCGCCATGGACGATCGATTGACGAGGTTCAGGTGCACCGCTCCCGGTCCGGTGACCGCCGCAATTTTGCGCGCAAGCTGTGCACTCGGTACCTGCCATTGCGAGGCGCTTCCCGGAATTGCAATCAGCAGGATGAGTAACAGAAGAAGAAATGCGCGCGTCAGGCTTGAGGAAAAAACCATTTTCCGGATGCGCGCATTATAAACCGAGTTCGCCACAGTCTCCCTCGCCACGTCGATCTACTTCGGGTTGCCATCCTCCGGCTCTTCCGCTTGGCTGGTGTGGTTCGCCATGTTCATGCTGCGGAGCACGTCGTTGGCAAAGAAAAATTTGCCATCAGCCGGAACCATCATGATCTGCAGCTTGTCCGACAGCCGTTCAGCGACAATTTTGTTGATCAACAAGGGATTCTGCTTCAGAATCGTGCCCTCTTTCTGCATGCGCTCGGCATCGGCCGCAGCAGTCACCCGAATCCGTTCAGCTTCCGCCTCGGCCAGAAGTTTGCGGCGCTCCATCTCAGCTTTGCTGTCGATCACCTTCGCCTCGGCCTGTGCCTCGGCATTCTTCACCGTCGCTTCTTTTCGCGCCTCAGCCTCGAGCTTCGACTGTTCAATCTGTTTCTGCTTCAAGGGGAGCGTGTATTGCATGGCGTCGGCTTCACCCTTGGCCTGCAATACATGCACCTGGGCTTCGCCCTCTGCCTGTTTCACCTGCTGGGCCTTCGTGGCCTCCGCTTCGAGTTCGGCAATCCTCACCTGCTTCCCTTGAATTTCGGTCTGCACTCCCATCTGGTCGTTCTCTTGCTCTTTCAGCAGCAGACTCTCCAGTCCCTTGGCATACTCCTCCGGCAGTTGAATGTCGCGCAGCATCACTTCCTTTACCACGATGCCGTCGGCGCTCAGCTTTTGCGTGATGATGTCAGCAGCCCGCTTGCGGACTTCCTCGCGCTTGCTCGCGAAGACATCTCGCACGGTGTAGTTCGGCACCAGTTCACGCCATGTGCTGGCGACCACCGCCGGCACAATCTCATTTTCCACTGGCTGAGGCAAGTTGGCCTGGATGTAGTCGAGGTGCCGAGGATCAAGCCGATAACGAACAGTGATGGCGAGGCCCAGCGTCAGCCCCTCTTTGGCTTGCGCGTTCAGCGGTTCCGCTTTCTTCGGGGAGACCGTTCCATTTTTAGTGACGCCGTCCTCTATCGCGCCGGTGGTGAATAATTGATCGCGTGTGTCAAACAGCGCCACGTTTTCGGCCAGCGGTGTAAGAAAATGCGCGCCAGGATAGAGCGTTCCCCGCAGCGTTCCACTCGTCTGGCTGACGCGAACGCCAGCCATCCCGCTAGGGACGATTACAATCCCCATCGCCACCAGGATTGGTCCCCATGCCAGCAGCGCCAGACCCACCGCTCCACGCCAGCGAATCGCGCGAGCCGCAGGCAGCGTTTGGGCACCCTGTGCTTCTGCCACCCGGCGCTTCGTTTGCAGATACAGATCGTAGAAGAGAATTCCCACGGCACTCGCGATCATCGCGATGCCACCCCACAGCAGCATGTACTTGAGAAACAACATACAGCCTCCTGTTACCTGAGAGACGGCACGACCTCAGTTGTGCCGCAAAACCGGTTGCGACTTCACCTGCTTTGCCGAATGTTCAAACAGCGGCGCGAGCACTTTTCCGAAGATCACCTCTTCGGTCAAAATTGCGATTCCCAGCGAGAACGCCATTCCCATCGTCACTGCTATTGCCGTTATAACCAGTTGCATATGAGTTCTCCTTGCCGGGAGAGAACAGAGCAGGCAAAAAACCGAATTTCATGTCGCTGAAAAGAGATGGGTTACCTCAGAGGAGAGGTGACCAAAGTGTGTCTGCTGCAGCACGCTGTGTTAGTACGGCAACACTCCGGCTCACAGATTTCCACAGTCGGCAAGGGCTGGCCGTTGCTTGCGGCAAATCTAGGTTCTTTCGTAACAAAAAGTTACGTCCCTTTGTGACGTACCTCACACCGCTTTTCCGAGCATTCAGAGAAACTGATTTTGGGGCTTGGAAAGGAAAATCATGCAGGTCTACCAGGCAGTTACTCCGCCCTCGGAGGACAAACGTTGGCGAATCGTGGAAGGAACGATGCGCCGCCATGGACGGCAGCCCGATTCACTGATCGAGGTCCTGCACACGGTCCAGGAATCGTTCGGCTACCTCGACAATCAGTCTTTGGAATTCGTGGCCCGAAGTCTGCGTCTTCCCTATAGCAAGGTTTTCGGAGTCGCAACCTTTTATCACTTCTTCAGCTTGAAGCCGAAGGGGTTCCATACCTGCGTGGTCTGCACCGGGACCGCCTGCTATATCAAGGGATCGCCCGCCCTGCTGAAGAGCGTCGAGCAGGAGGCGCATATCAAACCTTCCGAGACTACGCCCGACAATCAGGTCTCCTTGCTCACGGCGCGATGCATCGGTTCTTGCGGTCTTGCTCCGGCGGTCGTATTCGACGGCGAGATCTCCGGCAAGGTCCAGCCGGAGGACATGGCCAAGCGCATGCGGAGGTGGCTGCACCATGACGCATGAGGAGTTGCAGGAGATCGCTCGCAAGGAAAAAGAGCGCCAGCAAGGTTTCCGGCGGAAGGTCCACGTTTGCATGGCGGCAGCATGCCTTTCTCAGCGGAGCGATCAAGTCAAAGCTGGCATTGAAGCCAGGTTAAAAGAAAAAAATCTCGAAGGTGGTTGCCATGTAAAGGGAGTCGGTTGCATGGGTTTGTGCGCGGCCGGCCCATTGGTTTCAGTCGAGCCTGATGGCACTCTCTACCAGAACGTACGGCCGTCAGATGAGACCACCGATACAGCCGACATCGTCGATGGCCTCGACAGCGCCCCGGTCCCGCGCTTGCAACTTGATCCGAACCTGCCGTTCTTCAAGGCGCAAACCAAGATCGTGCTGGAGAACTCCGGCAAGATCGATCCCGAAAGCATTGAAGACTACATCACGCAGTCGGGCTACGAGGCGCTTCTGAAGGCGATTACCTCGATGACTTCGGCCGAGGTCATCGACCAGGTCTCGAAGAGCGGACTTCGCGGCCGCGGCGGCGCCGGTTATCCCACCGGTTTGAAATGGAGCACTGTATCGAAGGCCGGCAACGGCGGCATGAAGTATGTAATCTGCAACGCCGACGAAGGCGATCCCGGCGCCTTCATGGACCGCAGCGTCCTCGAGAGCGACCCCCAGCGAGTGCTGGAAGGTATGGCCATCGCGGCATACGCCGTCGGTGCTTCGCGCGGATACATTTATGTGCGCGCAGAATATCCTCTAGCCATCAAGCGCCTGAAGACTGCGATCAAACAAGCCGAGAAGTTAGGTCTGCTCGGCGACAAAATTGGCGAAAGCAACTTCTCATTCCACATCGACATTCGCCTTGGAGCCGGCGCATTCGTTTGCGGTGAAGAGACCGCGCTGATCGCATCCGTCGAGGGCAAGCGTGGCCAGCCCCGTTCCCGGCCGCCCTACCCGGCACAACAGGGTCTTTGGGGCGCGCCCACGCTCATTAACAACGTCGAAACCTTCGCCAATGTTCCGCCCATCATCCGTAACGGCGGGCAATGGTACGCCTCGATCGGCACAGAAAAGAGCAAAGGCACCAAAGTTTTCGCCCTCGCGGGACGGGTGACCAACACAGGCCTGATCGAAGTGCCGATGGGAATGACCCTCCGCGACATCATTTTCAAACTCGGCGGCGGAATCCCCGGTGGCCGTCGCTTCAAAGCCGCGCAAACTGGAGGGCCATCCGGCGGCTGTGTTCCGGAGCAGTTTCTCGACATGCCTGTCGACTACGAGTCGCTGGCCAAAGTTGGCTCCATCATGGGCTCCGGTGGCCTCATTGTGATGGACGACAGCTCCTGCATGGTGGACGTCGCCAAGTTCTTCATGGATTTCTGCCAGTCGGAATCCTGCGGGAAATGTGTTCCCTGCCGCGTGGGAACGGTTCACATGCACAACCTGCTGGAAAAAATCACCCACGGCAAAGCAACGGCGGGCGATCTTGAACTGCTGGAAAGCCTCTGCGATAGCGTGAAGGCCACCAGCCTCTGCGGACTCGGCCAGACCGCGCCCAATCCAGTGCTTAGTACATTGCTTTACTTCCGCGATGAGTACCTGCAGCACATACGCGAACAGAAGTGTTCGGCAGGCGTCTGCGCCACGATCGACCATTCTGCAGAAACAGCCGAGGTGAAGGCATGAAACCGGCCGAACGCGAAATCCTCACTCTGCAAATCGACGGCAAAGATTTCAGCGCCCGCACGGGCGAAACCATTCTGGAAGTCGCGCAGGAAAACCATATTTTCATTCCCACCCTTTGCCATCTTGAAGGACTCAGCGAGGTGGGCGCTTGTCGCTTGTGCCTGGTTGAAGTCAAGGGAAGTAACAAACTCCTGCCCGCATGCTTGACTCGCGTACAGGAAGGTATGGAAGTCACGGTCAACACAGCGAAACTGGCAGAATACCGGCGCACGATCCTTGAGTTCTTGTTCTCCGAGCGCAACCACGTCTGCTCGGTATGTGTCTCCAACGGTCACTGTGAGCTCCAATTCCTCGCCATGAAGCTCGGCATGACCCATGTACGGGTTCCTTACCTGGGGCCGAAGCTTGAAGTAGACGCTTCCCACCGCCGCTTTGTCATCGATCATAACCGCTGTATTCTCTGCACCCGTTGCGTGCGGGTGTGCGATGAGATCGAAGGTGCGCACACCTGGGACGTGATGGGCCGGGGCGTAGAGTGCCGCGTCATTACGGATCTGGCCCAGCCCTGGGGCAATTCTGAAACCTGTACTGGTTGCGGAAAGTGCGTAAACACGTGCCCCACCGGAGCCTTGGTCGAGAAAGGCAGGTCGGCCGGCGAGATGACCAAACGTCAGGGGTTCTTACCTTATCTGACCCTGATGCGGGAGAACCACCGATGAGTAAAGTACGGCTGGCGACGGTGTGGCTCGACGGATGCTCCGGGTGCCACATGTCATTTCTTGATCTGGACGAGCGCTTGCTCGAGCTCGCTGAGCAGGTGGAACTGGTTTACAGCCCACTTGTAGACCGCAAAGATTTTCCTGGCGAGGTCGATCTCACCCTGGTCGAAGGGGCAGTCAGCAGCGTGGAAGATCTCGAAAAGATCAAGAAAATCCGCGCCCACACCAAGTTCCTGATATCGCTGGGAGACTGTGCCGTCACGGCGAACGTGCCCTCAATGCGGAATCCATTTCCTGTAGAGAAGGTCCTGGAACGCGCCTACAAAGAGAACGCGACGATCACAGCGGGCATTCCCACGCAGGTGATTCCGCGATTGCTGCCCAAGGCAACTCCAGTTCACGAGGCGGTGAAAGTTGATCTGTTTGTGCCAGGTTGCCCTCCACATCGGGACCTCATCTACCACGTACTCACGGAACTGTTGCAGGGGCGCACACCGGATCTTTCCAATGCGCGCTTTGGGGCTTAGGAGGTTGCTTGAATATCGTTATTGATCCGGTCACGCGAATCGAAGGTCACTCCAAGATCACGATTAGCTTGGATGAGCACGGCACCGTGCAGTCGGCCCACTTTCACGTGACCCAGTTCCGCGGCTTCGAAAAGCTGTGCGAAGGTCGCCCATTTTATGAAATGCCTGCCCTCATGGCGCGCATCTGCGGCATTTGCCCGGTCTCTCACCTGATCGCTTCCGCCAAGGCTTGCGACGCCATTCTCGCCGTCCGCATCCCCGAAACCGCGGAGAAACTTCGCCGCGTCATGAACCTGGCGCAGATTGTGCAATCCCACGCCCTGAGCTTTTTTCATCTTTCCATACCTGACTTCCTGCTGGGGATGGATTCCGACCCGGCAAAGCGCAACTTGTTCGGCGTTGCCGAGCGCGATCGCGATCTGGCACGAGACGGCATCCGCATGCGGAAATTCGGACAGGAGATCATCGAACTGCTCGGAGGCAAGCGCATTCATCCTGCCTGGGTGGTCCCCGGCGGCGTAAGCGAACCCCTCACCGTCGAGCGGCGCGACAAAATCCTCTTCACGATTCAGGAAGCCAAAGATATCTTGTCTCGCGCCTTGCTCTGGTTCAAGCGCCAGTTGTCCGAGTTCAGCGAAGAGATTCGCACCTTTGCCAATTTTCCTTCTCACTTCATGGCGCTCAGCAACCCGGAAGGCGCGCTTGCGTTCTACAAGGGGAAACTCAAGATTGTGGATGCAGAAGGTGGACTGGTCGAAGAGTTTGCTGGCGAAGACTACGCCGACTACATCGGCGAAGCCGTCGAACCCTGGTCCTATCTCAAATCACCGTACTACAAAAAACTCGGCTACCCTGCCGGCATATATCGTGTGGGTCCGCTTGCACGCATCAACATGGCGCGCCATTGCGGTACCCCGCTCGCCGACCAGGAACTCGCTGAGTTTCGCGAGCTCAGCCGCCAGATGGTCCTGAGCTCCTTCTATTACCACTACGCCCGCCTGATCGAAATGCTCTTCGCAGTCGAGCGGATCGAAGCCCTGCTCAACGATCCGGAAATCCTTGGCAAACACGTACGCGCCTATGCCGGCCCGAACAATCATGAAGGCGTCGGCGTGGCTGAGGCGCCGCGCGGCACCTTGATTCACCACTACAAGATCGACGAAAGCGGCCTGATCAAAACCGCCAACCTTATCATCGCCACCGCCCACAACAATCTGGCGATGAATCGTGGCGTGCTCCAGGTTGCCAAACACTTCATCACCGGGCCCTCGATCCCCGAGGGCATGCTGAATCGTGTTGAAGCTGTGATCCGCGCCTACGACCCCTGCCTCAGTTGCTCGACTCACGCGGCAGGAAAGATGCTGCTTGATGTTCAGTTGCTCGACTGTGATGGCAATCTCGTTGCTCAAGCGCGGAGATAGCGATGACCGACGTCCTTATTGTCGGGTACGGAAACCCGCTGCGGGGTGATGATGGCATGGGCCGGGAAACAGCCAGGCGCCTGGCGCTTCAGTACGCTGGAGATCGCCGCGTCAAGGTTCTATCCCGCCATCAGCTGACCCCCGAACTCGCCGACGACATCGCCGCAGCCGGCTACGTAATCTTTGTCGATGCCAGCGAGGATCTTCCTCCCGGCCTGATCGCCCGCGAATCTCTTCCAACGGAGACCTTGTCCCGCAATTCGACTCACCAGGGAAACCCAGTTTCTCTGGTCAGACTGTGTCTGGATTTGTATGGCAAGTGCCCACCAACTTCTTTGATTGCCGTTGGCGGGGCATCTTTCGAGGTCTCGCAGACCCTCTCACCGCTGGCGAATCGGACCATTCCGCAGGTCATTTCACTAATCAGCGAAATCGTGGAAAGAAAACTGCTCGAGGAGTCCGTCCCACAACAGCAGCGCTGAACAACAAACCGGCGCTTGCCCAATCACCGCGTTGTTGCCAGTTGTTTCTTGTTTTCCAGCGGCCTGGCAGTCTCCTCCGCATCCACCACCGCCAGCGCTGCGCTGTTCACGATGTCCTCGACCTCGGCGCCACGTTGCAGCACGTGCACCGGTTTACTGAAGCCCATCAGGATCGGCCCAATCGCCTCTGCCCCGCCCACACGCATCAGCAGTTTGTAGGCGATATTGGCGGCCTCGAGGCTTGGAAAGATAAGCACATTGGCGCCGCCCTTCAAGCTCGAAAAGGGGTACTCCTTCTCCAGGATTGCCGGAACCACCGCGGCATCCGCCATGATCTCTCCGTCAACAATCAACGACGGATCCCGCTGTTTCACCAACTCAGTGGCGCGCCGGACTTTCAAACATACGGGGTGGTTGGTGCTGCCAAAATTAGAGAACGACAGCATCGCAACCCGAGGAGTCACGTCGAAGCGCCGCGCCGTATCGGCGGCACACAGTGCAATCTCCGCCAGGTCTTCCGCGCTGGGATCAATATTTACCGTGCAATCGCCCAAGAAAAGCAAATCGCCCTTGCGTGTTACCAGAGCATAGACTCCCGAGACCTTATGCACGCCTTCGCGCAGCTTGATGATCTGCAGCGCAGGCCGGATCGTGTCGGGATAGTGCTGGTTCACGCCCGAAACCAGCGCGTCCGCCTCTCCCATGTGCACCATAAGCGAGCCGAACACATTCCGGTTGTTGATGAGTTCGCGAGCTTCCGACAGGGTTACACCGCGCCGCTGTCGCAACCAATACAACTCCTGGATGTAAACGTCATGCCACGTTGAAGTCTTCGGATCGACCACATCCATTCCATGCAATGCAACCCCGAGTGCACTCGCCCGCGCCCGTATGGCTTCTTCGTCACCGAGCACCATGGGTCTTGCGATTTTCTCGTCCACCAGGATGTGCGCGGCGCGCAGAACTTTGTCATTGTCGCCTTCGGGAAATACGATCCGCTTCGGCTTGGCCTGTGCTTTGTGGATTACCATCCGCATAACGCCGTGAGATTTCCCGAGCCGCTTCTCAAGTTGTTCACGGTACTCGTCCAGGTCCACCGGTTCCTGGGCCACGCCGGTTTCCATGGCGGCTTTCGCGACGGCGGCCGACTCCCATACCAGCACGCGAGGATCAAAGGGCGTGGGAATGATGTATTCCGGCCCGTAGGCGAAGCGGTCCACGCCATAAGCGCGGCAAACCGAGTCCGGAACATCTTCTTTGGCAAGCGCCGCCAATGCGTTGGTGGCGGCCAGCTTCATCTCTTCATTGATAGCGGTGGCATGAACGTCGAGCGCGCCGCGGAAGATGAATGGGAAGCCCAGCACATTGTTCACCTGGTTCGGATAATCCGATCGCCCGGTGCAGATGATCATGTCTTTGCGAACCGCTCGTGCTTCTTCATACGTGATCTCAGGATCAGGGTTTGCCAGGGCAAACAGAATGGGCCGTGGCGCGAGGTGCTTCAGCATCTCGGTCGTGAAAGCTCCTTTGACCGAAAGCCCGACAAGCACATCGGCTCCCTCCGCGGCCTCGGACAAGGTGCGGAGTTTCGAGTCTTGGGCGAACCGTTCCTTATATGGATTCATCCCTTCCGCGCGGCCCTTGTACACCAGACCCTTGGTGTCGCAGAGGAACAGATTCTCCCTGCGCACACCGAGACGAACGTAATGTTCGGCGCAGGCAATCCCGCCGGCACCCGCTCCGTTGAACACGACTTTTACTTTGCTGATGTCCTTGCCGACTAACTCCAACGCATTGAGAAATGCCGCGCCGGAAATGATGGCCGTCCCATGCTGGTCGTCGTGGAAGACCGGGATGCGCATCGTCTTCTTGAGCGTCTCTTCAATATAGAAGCACTCCGGCGCCTTAATATCTTCAAGGTTGATGCCGCCAAACGTGAGTTCCAGCAATTGGCACACTTTGATCACATCGTCAGGGTTGTGGCTGTTCACCTCGATATCGAAGACATTCACGTCGGCGAAGCGCTTGAACAACACCGCTTTACCTTCCATGACAGGCTTGCCCGCCAGGGCTCCAATATCGCCCAACCCCAGGACAGCCGTTCCATTGCTTACCACGGCTACCAGGTTGGCGCGGCCGGTGTATTTGAAGGCGTCGTGCGGATTGTCTTTGACCGCCAGACAGGCTTCGGCCACGCCCGGGCTGTAAGCCATACTCAGGTCCCGCTGCGTGCGGCAAGGCTTGGTCGGCGTGATTTCGATTTTCCCCGGCTTCGGGAGCGAGTGGTAATCAAGGCATTCTTGCTTGGAGACAGGCATGGTCCCTCCTCGGGCGGTCAACACCCCAAGCGCCATTGTCTCCAAGAAAATGGCTCCGACGCTGTGACTTAGCTCACTGCCTTACGACTTTTGAATCACCTTGCGGATCCGCTCAAAGGCCCAGTCGATTTCCTCGCACCGGATAACCAGGGGAGGCGCAATGCGAATTACGCGATCATGGGTCTCTTTGCAGAGAATCCCTTCCTGGCGCAGGGCTTCGCAATACGGTCGAGCCGGACTATGCAGTTCAATCCCAATCCACAGGCCCTTACCCCGGACTTCTTTCAGGTCCGGACTCTGCAGGGTTTCAAGAAGCGTCAGAAAATACGCTCCCAGCTCTGCTGAGCGTTGGACCATCTTCTCTTCTACCAGGACCCGCAGCGCCGTGCGGGCAATAGCGCATCCCAGCGGATTGCCTCCGAACGTGCTGCCATGATCGCCCGGCTTGTACACTCCCAAAATCTCTTTCGACGAAAGAACGGCCGACACCGGATAAAACCCTCCCGCCAGGGCTTTGCCCACGATCAACACATCCGGCCGCATATTCTCGTGCATGAACGCAAACAGTTTGCCTGTGCGTCCCAGGCCGGACTGGATTTCGTCGGTCATCAGCAGAACCCGGTTCTCGCGGCAAATCTCGGCCGCCTGCTTCAGAAAGCCAGCCGGTGGAATCACGATTCCTGCCTCGCCTTGAATGGGCTCGACGAGAAATGCGCAGGTGTTGGGCGTAATTGCATTCCTCAGCGCAGTCGCGTCGCCGAACGGGATGACTTTGAATCCCGGGGTAAATGGGCCGAAACCGTCGCGATATTGGTCGTCCGTAGAGAAACTAACAATGGTGACCGTGCGCCCATGAAAGTTGTTCGCGCAAACGATAATCTCGGCTTTGCCTTCGGGAATGCTCTTGACCTTGTATCCCCACTTCCGCGCGGTCTTGATCGCGGTTTCGACGGCTTCGGCCCCTGAGTTCATCGGCAGCGCCATATCGAAGCCGGTCAGATCGTGCAGGTCTTTGTAGAGCAAGCCCAGCTGATCGTTACGAAAGGCGCGCGATGTGAGCGTGACTTTTTCGGCCTGCTCCTTCAACGTACGCAGAATCTTGGGATGGCAATGCCCTTGATTCACTGCCGAATAGGCAGCCAGGCAGTCGAGATAGCGTTTCCCCTCGACGTCATAGACCCAGACGCCCTCTGCGCGCTCAATGACTACGTCGAGCGGATGATAGTTGTGCGCGCCATATTGATCTTCGAGTTCCATAAACTGCTGTGTTGTGACTTCATCAGTAGCTGGCATGTTTCTCTCCGTGGTAGCCCGAAGTCAGTACCGGAAGTCAGGTCTCGCAGACGACTGACTTCCGGCTCCTGACTACTGTTATTCCAAAAGCATCGTCAGCAAAGCCATTCGCACGTACAGTCCGTTGCGGGCCTGCCGAAAATAGAGGGCCCGCGGATCGTCATCGACCGACCTGTCGAGTTCGACGGTTCGCGGCAGCGGGTGCAAAATCAGCGCGTCGGCTTTCATTCGCTGGACGAGCGCGGAATCAATCGCACACCGCTTCACACTCGCGGCGTCACGCAGACGATCGGGACGAATGCGTGTCTGGTAGACCACATCCACCTCGGCGATCACCTGGCTGATATCGGACTCGATTCCGTAATGCACGCCGTGTTGATCGAGATAATCCAGGATGTCGGATTTCATCTGCAACTCGGGCGGGCTGACGAAGAACATCTTCACCCTCTCGAACTTGGCGAGCAAATACGCCAACGAGCGCGCTGTCCGCCCTTTGTCGAGTTCTCCGACTATCGCCACACTCAGCCCGTTGAGCGGACGCTCGCGATAAATTGTGTAGAGGTCGAGCAGGGCCTGCGTGGGGTGCTGGCCGCCTTCTCCATCCCCGGCGTTAATCACAGGAACGGGCGAAACCTGGGAAGCACGCCTCGCCCCGCCCTCCTCGTGATGTCGAATGACGATCACGTCGGAATAGCCGCCGATAATGCGGATTGAATCTTCTACCTGTTCACCGTCGATCTCGGAGGAGAACGCCCGCGCATGCTCAGTCGAAAGCACTCTTCCGCCAAGCCGATGCATCGCCGCTTCGAACGAAAACCGGGTACGCGTGGAAGGAGAATAGAAGAGCGTCGCCATGATGCGGCTGTGGAAGTCGAGCGATCCGCCTCGCGCCACCACCCGCTCCATGCCGCCCGCGCGGTCGAAAAGCTCCATCAGCAAAGGCACAGTGAATTGCTGCGATTCAACCACATGTTTCAGCTTGCTCGAAGACACGGGCGTATTCAGAACAGCGTGTGAAGCTGCAGTTTCCACCGTCATCGCCCTCCCACCGGAAGTTCCATCTGAGACTCAAGCGCCATTCTGATCTTCAAGCCAGTTGGGTAAACATGTGTGCCCGCGATTCCTGCAACCGCTCGCTGCAAGTTCTCGCAGTTCGTGATAATGGCTTCCTTACCGCCATTTGCCAGGAAGCGCAGCGCGGACTCGACCTTCGGACCCATGTTGCCGGGAGGAAATTGACCCGCCCGCACATACTGCGCGAGTTCTGTCGCGTCAACTTGTTCTAAGCGGCGCTGCGTCGGCTTCTTGTAATCCAGGTACACGTAATCGGTATCGGTTGCGATGACAAATAGGTCGGCCCCCAGTTTCGACGCCAGCAACTCGGAGGCTCGATCCTTATCGATGACAGCTTCGACACCGCGTAGTTGACCGTCCTTCCGGACCACAGGAATGCCGCCGCCTCCGCAGGCAATGACGAGCACTCCTCGCTCGACCAAATCGCGGATCACGTCGAGCTCGACGATTTCGATGGGATCCGGAGACGGCACAACCCGCCGATAGCCCCGCGATGCGTCCTCGACAATCTGCCATCCGAACTGGCGTTTCCGTTCTTCCGCGTCAGCTCTGGAATAGAAGGGTCCGATGGGTTTCGTGGGATTCGTCATCGCCGGATCATCCCCCGATACGACACTCTGGGTGACGACCGTGACTACAGGCACATTCAAGTTGGCCTGGCGCAACTCGCATTCGAGGGATTGCTGCAGCACGTATCCAATTTCGCCTTGCGTGGCCGCATCGCACACGTCCAGCGAGAGGCCGGGCACCTGACTGGCACCGCGCTCGGAGCGAAGCAATGCAGCTCCAACTTGCGGACCGTTGCCGTGGGTAAGCACGATGCGATACCCGTCACGACAAAGCCGCACGACCTCCACTGCGGTCCTCCGCGCGTTGATAAACTCCTCCGCGACCGTGCCTTTCTCGCCCGCCCGTATCAGCGCGTTCCCGCCAACAGCTAGTAGAAGAGTCTTCATAGTAGTCGGGAATCGGGAGTCGGGACGGCTGCCCTTCGAACCTGGGATGCGAGACCGTAAAGCTCATCGTTCGGGAAGCCGCGCGTGACACGATATTTGCCTGTTACCAGACTCATAGCTTTCTGCCGGACAACCAGACCTTGGCCATCCATAGTTTCGATCGCTGACTACTGACCCCCGACTCCTGGCTCCCGTCTACGCATGCACCAATTCCTGCAACTCGGCCAGGCCGGGAAGCTTCAGGAACTCGCCTTTCATCAACTCGAGCATGATGGCTTTTTGCACATGCAGCCGGTTTTCGGCTTGCTGGTAAACCATCGACCGCGGTGAGTCGATCACGTCGTTCGTCACCTCTTTGCCGCGATGAGCAGGGAGACAATGCAGGAAGATGGCGTCATGCTTTGCGCGATGGAACAGCGCTGCATTTACCTGGTAATTGCGGAAGTCTCGATCCCGTTTTTCGATTTCCAATTCCTGGCCCATACTGGCCCACACGTCGGTATAGACCACGTCGGCCTTTGATACGGCTTCTTTCGGATCGTTCGTCACGTGGCACTCGGCACCGGTTTCGCCTCCGCGCTCAAGCGCCCACTTCACGGCTTCCTTATTCGGTTCGTATCCGGGAGGCGTCGCTACCCAGACGTGGGCGCCAAGTTGCGCCCCGGCAAAGATGAGCGAATGGGCCACATTGTCGCCATCGCCCACGAAGGCAACCTTCAGCTTCTCGAGATCGCCTTTGAGTTCCCACATGGTGAGATAGTCGGCCATCGCCTGGCAGGGATGGCTGTAGTCCGTCAACCCATTGATCACCGGAATGGAGGCCCAGCGTGCCATTTCCTCGACAATTTCATGCGCAAAGGTTCGAATCATGACGCCCTGCACCATGCGCTCCAGATTCTTGGCGACGTCGTAAACGGATTCCCGTTTCCCCAGGTTGATCTCGGCTGGCGAAAGATAAATCGAGAAGCCGCCCAACTGCTGGATGCCGACGTCGAAGCTGACCCGCGTTCGCAACGAAGGTTTTTCGAAGATCATAGCCAGCGTCTTTCGCTTAAGAGCATCACAGTAGGTTGTCGGATGGGCCTTGATTTGCCGTCCCAGGATGAGCAAATAGTGAATCTCGGAGGGAGAAAAGTCCTTGATAGAGATGAAATCTTTGCCTGTCATCGTCCGCCTCCCGCCAGCGCTGGCTCATGAGTACGAGCAAACGTGGCAATCCGCTCGCTTAAGCCCGGCTTGGACCGCTCCTCGACCTCGTATGTGACCCGCAAACTTGGCTTATCGATCTTGATAACGCGAGACAAGTCAATCGGGGTGGCGATCAGCACCAAGTCACAGGGCACGCGCTGAATGGTTTCCTCAAGTTCGTGCCTTTGCAGGGAACTGTATCCCATGGCAGGCAACAACCCGGTCAGGTGGGTGTAGCGCGCGAACGTGCTTTTGATCGATCCCACTGCAAAAGGCCGCGGATCGATCAACTCGGCCGCCTCGCATTGTCTTGCCGCCACTACTCCCGCGCCATAGGGCATTTCCCCGTGCGTAAGTGTTGGCCCGTCCTCGACGACCAGCACTCGCTTTCCTTTAATCTGCTCCGGTGCCGGCACCGTCACCCGGCAAGCCATTTCGAACACCTCCGCTTTCGGGTTGTTCAAGCGCACACTTTGCCGGACCAGTTCCAGGTTCCTCAACTCTGCCGTGTCCACTTTGTTGATCACAACGATATCGGCTCGCCTCAAGTTGACTTCGCCCGGGTAGTACGCAAGTTCGTGTCCGGGGCGATGCGGATCCACCACCACGATTTCCAGGTCCGACGCGTAGAACGACGTGTCATTGTTGCCGCCATCCCACAAGATGACATCGCCTTCCTGTTCCGCCCGCCGCAGGATTTGTTCATAATCCACGCCCGCATAAACCACCGTCCGTTGCAGAATGTGCGGCTCATACTCTTCGCGTTCTTCGATGGTGCACAGCTGCAGATCCAGGTCCTCGATGGTGGCAAAGCGCTGCACCGCCTGCGCGGCCAGGTCGCCGTAGG
>Ga0209168_10001985_pt1 | contig 15283 bp, 10 predicted proteins | sample Coa_R1_FD_187156 | JGI IMG/M metagenome (GOLD analysis project Ga0209168, IMG submission 187156) | Surface soil microbial communities from Centralia Pennsylvania, which are recovering from an underground coalmine fire - Coalmine... | ecosystem: Environmental > Terrestrial > Soil > Unclassified ... | reverse complement strand
AGCCGTTGACGAACGTGCCGTTGCTCGAGCCCAAGTCGCGCACGCGGATGGTCAGCCCGTTGCTCGTGAGCTCGGCGTGACGGCGCGAGATGGTGGGGTCGAAGACCGGGAGATCACTGACCGACGCTCGACCGACGACGAGCGTCGTACCGTCCTGTAGCTCGAACGATTGGTCGCCGGCCGTGCTCGTCAGGCGGAATGGCATGCCACGGAATATGGCACTCGCCAAAGGCGGCGGCGACTGTCCGCGTGACGGCGGCGCCGACCTTTTGCGGGAACGGCCTCGATGCCGTAGAATCCTCAGGCCTGCCGCCGCGCGCGCCTCCATCGACGCCGCCGCGCGGCGAATTCTCCTCGAGACCGGGACCGACGATGGCCACGACGCTCGTTCCATACGACGCCTGGATCAAGCATACCGAATCGCTCGGCGCGCGCCGGAGCGACGAGCTGCGTGCGCTCGACAACGCGTTGCGCGCCTGTCAAACGGACCACAGCCAGGCCGCGCTCACCCGGGTGAAGAACGCGCTCAATGCGTGGAAGAAGACGCAAGGTGCGGGTGACGCGTGGAAGAAGTCGCGGCGCAACAAGGACGGGTACGTCGAGCTGCTCACCACGCAGGTGGAGAAGGGCGGCGACACGGACCAGGCCTGGGGCACGACGCCTAACTTCATGCACGAAAATCTGATCAATGCGCGGCTCGGGGTGATCTACCTGTTTTCGCACCTCACGGTATCGCCGCGCATTTTCAACGTGCTGCTCGAGGGCGGCCTGTCGATCGCGGGCGGCGCGCTGTCGTATGCGGGCGCATCGGACGGCCTCAACAACGCGACAGCGAACGCCGTCTCGAACTTTCAAGGGTTGGTCATGGTGCCCGGCAGCGAGATCATCGATGCCGGTTGGGGCGCCGCCAAGCCGCTGATCCTCAAGCCGGACGCGCAGACGAAGCTCATGACCGTGATGCAGAGGGTGAAACGCTGGTTCGAGGACGTGGCGAAGGGGCTGCTCGAGTCGCTCAAAGAAAAGTGGAAGTGCGAGCTGCCGGCGTCGTTAGTCAAAGCCGCCGTGAGCGCCGCTGTGAACGTGACGCAAAGCACGCTGGCCGCCGGTCTCCTGTCCGGCGCGTTAGACCTGGGGAAGGGCATCGTCGTGTCGGTCGACGCGGCCATCACGCGATTCAAGGCGTGGAAGTCGTCGCGCGACGTGGAGTTCAGCTCCGGTCATCCGAAGATGGTGGTGGACACGATTCACCGGGCCATGACGGTGAGTATCGGCGAAGGCATGTGGACGGTGCTCAAGGGCGCCGCGAACATGGGACTCGCCGCCGCGAGCGCCGGTGCCGGCCTGATCGCCGGCGTGCTCATCGCGGGGGCGGAGATGTTGGCGAAGTTGTTCTGGCGGCTCTACGAGACGTCGCAGATGCGCACGTTCTTCTCCGAAGCGGCCGAGCATTGGCGGAACAAGGACGGCGGCGGCGCGCTGCATCGCCAGCCGTTCGCGTTCGCGCGGTGGTATCGCAAGCACGTGCTGTTAGCGCCGGCGCTCGCGGTGATCACGCTCAACAGCGGCATCTGCGGCGACAAGATGGTGTACCTGTCGATGTTCAAGGAAGACCAAAGTGTGATTTCGACGGCGGAGTTCCAGGCGGGCGTCGAGCACCTGGACAGCCTCAAGGTGTGGGGCGCCAAGTATCTCGGCGAGACGGGATTTTCGTTCGGTGCGAACGATGCGATGGTGGGCAAGTTCCTGCAGTTCGCGAAGGGCGGTGGCAGCGACGGCGTCATCACGGCGCACCAGCAGAACCTGTCGGGCGGCGCCTGGGTGTGGGACAAGGTGGTGTCGGTGGCGAAGGCATGACGGCCCCAACACCCGGAGGCCACGTGGCTCGTTCGTTAGGCAGCTGGCAGCGCGCGGCGCGGTACGCCGCGTGTGCCGCGGTGCTGGTGCTCGGCGCGACAGGTCCGGCTCGGGCTCAGGCACGTTCGGCGGACGGGTCCGCGGCGCCGGATACCGCGGCGCGGCGCGCGATCGACGCGCTCAACGCGAGGGAAGTGAAAGCCTGTCAGGACATGGACCATGCCGCGTCGGCTGCTTTGTGGGCCGACGACGGGGTCGATCTGATCCAGGGGCTCGAGCCCATGGTGGGGAAGCCGGTGATCGCGGCGTGGCTCAACGGCCTAACGCCGGGGCTCAAGGGTGCGAGGATGGTGTACTGCACGATCGACTGGAAGCAGATCACGATTCAGGGCGACTGGGCCTACGAGTGGGGGATCAACAAGCAGCGGATCGAGTTTCCGGCGCCGCAGCCGCCGTTCGAGAGCGAGGGGAAGATGACGCTCGTTCTCAAGCGACAGACCGACGGCGCGTGGAAGATCGAGCTCGAGTCGTGGAACAGCAGCCCGAATTCAGGGGGTTGATTGGCCAGCAGAGAGCATGTCATCGTCCGCTCGCGCGTTTACTCTGGACTTGCTTGCGCTAGCATACACTTTACGAAGCTTCCCCTTGTTGGCGCTGGCGAGATCTCTGTAGGTGCAGAATCCCATGACGGGATCATGTTGGGTCCGAGCGGCTCGCCTTCCATCGCGCCGTAGTATGCGACGAAATCATCGGCCGGGTCTCCGGGATTGATTGTGCTCGGAGGTTGCTTGACCTGTGGCTCCTCCGCCTTCGTAATGTTTCCGACTTCGAGAATGAACCAGCCCTTATTTTGACTTATGGAATACGTCCAAGCTCCCTTGCTTGCATTGCCGTCTGGCTTAAGGCTTAAGGCAAGAGTGTCGTCGCTAAACCCGGGATAGGTGCAGTGTAGAATGTTCGCCAGCTGATTGCTTTCGGGTCCGAAGTGCCAATTCCCTGGTGAGAGCGTGTAGGCGAACATCGCCGGTGGAAGTTTGAGCCGCGCCCCAACTCTGGGATCGGGTGGGGTGAGACACGTGGGATCGACCGGCAGGTTCATCAGACGCGAGATATCCGCCACGAAATTGGATGGTTTGACCTGACTGCTCGCAGGCGGAGAATACACAAGATTACTCAGGTCTATGCAGCGGCCGGTGAGATCCACATAGCTCAGTTTGGTTCCGGGAATCGGGTTAGGTGCAGGTGTGCCCTGTGCAGCCTGGATGTAATTGGTCTCCACATAGAGTCGGGGATTGTGTCTGGTGTTGTCGTCGTCCCCACGCGTTAGGAGGAGGACGTCCAGGACGGCGTTTCTTGGATCGGGAACAAGCAGACAGAGCCCGGTTATCCGTACGAGCACGTTCAAGTCGTTCGATCTATCGATCATCGATCCTCCGATATTTTGGGCCGGTCAGTGGCGAAGCCGAAGTGATGTGGCCTGCGTCTCATCTTGCAGTGCGAGCGCCCCGCGGCTGTTCTCCGGTTAACCTGCGCCTACACTGCGGACTCGTATGAGGCAGCAGACAGTCTCCTCTTCACGATGGATGGACGCATTTAATCCCTTTCTCATTCGAGCATTGGCGCCGATTCCTGTACTAACCGTAAGCTTCGCATATCTGTCTCTCGTCCCCATGTCCCGCGCGCCCAATGGCGATAGCCGAGCAACCCGAGCGCGTCCTGCTTGAACAGTTAGACTGGATCGAGCGAGTTGGCGCGTCCATCTGTAAGCGTAGCGGCGTCGCGTCGGAGGAGGCATCCGAGTTCGTGTCCGCCGTGCGGCTTCGCTTGATAGAGAACGACTATGCGGTATTGCGAAAGTTCAGAGGCGAGAGCTCCATTCGTACATTTCTCGCCGTCGTCATTGCATCGTTCTTTCGAGATTACCGGGTCGCCAAGTGGGGACGGTGGCGTCCCAGTGCGGAAGCGCGGCGCGCCGGACGCGTCGCAGTGCGACTCGAAACGCTTATCATGCGCGATCATCACTCGCTTGTCGAGGCAGGTGAATTGTTGCGCTCGGCGGGCGAAACCGCACTCACTAACCGGGAGTTAGGCCAGTTGTTGATGAGGCTGCCACGCCGGGCTGCAAGGCCGGTTGAGGTTGGATCTGAGGTGCTCGACTTGACAGCTGATCCCAGCAGTCCCGGCGAGATCGTCGAGGCCGACGAGATGGACGCTGCTCGGTTGACCGCTTTGCGCGCGCTCGACCAGGCGATCGGGAGGTTGTCTAGCGAAGACCAAGTCATCCTTCGCTTGAGGTATTGGGAAGGACTCGGCGTCTCTGACATCGCACGCGCGCTGCGCGTACCGCAAAAGCCGCTCTATCGCCGGCTCGAACGAACGACTAGTAGATTGAGAGATTATCTCGCAGCGAGTGGAATATCGGACGTAATGGTGCGGGAGATACTCACGTGGACGACCGAAGTGTAGCGGACGAGTTGGTCGGTCACCGCCGTCGCGAAGCGCTGTGCGAGGCAAACTGATGGCCGAACAAGATCTCGATCACGCGCAACTGGCGAAGCTGCTCGACGGCCGGCTGTCGCCTGTGGAGCGATCGGCCGTGTTGTCGCACCTCGCTGCGTCGGATGACGCCCGCGCGGTCCTTGCTGATGCGTCAGCGGCATTGGCGGAACTCGCTCCCGGTTTGTCGGATCGCTCCAACGCGTCGGCGAAGCGCAACCTCGCGTTCCGATTTCGTGGACGCGCCGCGATGCTTGCCGCAGCAGCAGTGCTTGTTGCCATCGGGGTTTGGACGTATGGACACGAGCATCGCACTTCGAATGCGTCCGATGTGCCGAGTTCCCTTGCGCTGGCGATCACACGAACTGTAGGTCCGCCGACACCGTGGAGCGATGAGGTGTGGGACGTCACGCGCGGACCGGATGTGTCATTATCGGAATCCGCCAAGGCAGTGCGGATCGGAGCGCTCCTCGTCGATCTTCGCCTAACACTGGTGCCGGGAGATTCATCACGTACACGCCTCGCGGGCGACTTGGTCCGTCTGTTGGCGTCGTATCCGACGGGCTCGGTCGTGGTGCCGCCCGTCAGGAGGCTCGCTGGTGAAGCGGGGCTTGCGCAAACCACGGCCGAATCGCTGTATACGGCTGCGGCTACAGGTGCCACGACTCAGGCTTCGACGGCCTTCGTGAATGCAGGCGCAGGGCTCGAGGCGGCGCGCCTTGCGGTATCACGCCGGGACGCGCCGTTCTTGCGATCGGGTGCGGCAGGCCGCTCACTTCGCGCGGCCGCGGGCGGCGATTCGTTAGTCGCCGTTGCGCGCAGGGCTGTGACAGCGTTGGAGGAGAGAGCACGCACTGGTGGCCCGGTCGACTGGGATCGGGAGCTTCATCGGCTGACTGATTTGCTTCGCGAAATCGGTGGCTGAGCAGCGCTCACCCGATGCTCTCAGCGTTCGACATAGCGAAAGGCAGCCCACGTGCCTGGCGAGTGAAGGTCCGGCGACGTCGCGTGGAGCATGGCTAATTGCATCTCTCGGAGTGCCACTGCCGCAACTCCGGATCGAACGTAAAATTCGTGAAACGTCGTCATCATTCGGGCTGCGGGCGCATCTCCCAGGTCCCAGCCGCTTGCGACAACGCCCCGAGCGCCTGCCTCGAGAAAGGCGCTCGTGAGGCCCGTTAGTCCCTGACCCTCCGGCGCCATGCTGGGAAGAGCCCGGCACGAGGAGAGCACGACGAGACGAAGCCCGTGCAAGTTCATCGCGCCAATATCGCTCGCAGTCAAGTCCGCCGATAGCTCGCTGGCGCCGCCGCGAGCCAGCACTAACCGAGATCCCTCAGGCTCCCCGTCGTCGTACTCGACGTGTCCGGCAAAGTGGAAGATCTCACTCCAGCGCAGGCCTGCGACGACGGCCGTTCGATCCGCATCAGCCGCAGTAACTGTTCGCGCGCCCGGATAGATCCGCGTTAACGCTCGCAGTTCATCCCGGCTTGCGGGAAGCGGGCGCAGGTTCGGGTAAGCCCGAGTGTCGAATAACGGATCGGCTACGACAAAGGTTCGGACGCGCTTCGATGCCCGCATCGGAGGCGGCGCGCCCTTGGCTCGAGGGAGGACGAGTTGGACTGTTCGATCTTGCACGAGGTAGCGGTTCGTGGCCGTGTCCCACAGCGCCGCAAACGGTACGGCTGCCAAGTCGCGATTCTCGACGATTTCAATTCGCTCGCCGTTGCGCGGCAGCATACCGTCAATCGGTCGCACGAGATCGTCGTAGAGACGCCCAAGCGGCACACGCAACGTTGATTCGTTGGCGCGCAGCGACACACCGGTGACGAACTGCTCCTCATCGGCTTGAAGCCGATCGTGGGCGAGGGGCCAGCGGCGGAACTCCACGCCGTGTTTCGAGTCAATCCAGGCATACACAGAGTCATCAAGAAGGCCAAATTCGACTTGCACGGCCTTCGAACGTGAGACGCGTTCGGCCGAAGGCGAAGCACGCCTAGGATGAAAGTACGCTTCTCCTAACTCTTGATACGCAAGTGCCTCCTCGACGCGGCTTCGGGCGATGGCTAACTTCGTGAGCTCATCGAAGACGGGGCGTGATATCGCGAGTAATGCTGCGCGATCGGCATCGTCGCTGACGCGTCCAGCCATTGCGTAAATTAGAGACGCTGCGCGCCGCAAGTCGTCGCGCGCCGTAGTTGAGTCCCTACGTGCGAGTCGAAGTTGTGCGCGCGCGACTAGCGTCGGTACGAAGCGCAGTTCGACGCGGTGGCTCGAGAAGAACTCTACGGCCGAATCGAGTCCTCCGGGGTCGGTCCACGCCACGCCGGCGGCGACTTGCGTGAGGTGGAGATCGGCGCGAAGCCAATCACGTGCAAACGATGGCGGCAGTGAGTCGAGGGCCCTAACCGAACGTAGTATTTCACGTTGGCCATCCAATCGCTGCCCGGCTTGCAGGAGCAGTCGGGCGAGCGACAAGCGCGCCTCGACTATGGATATTGGCTCGCTGCTTGTGCTCGCCACCGCGACGCCCTCACGCTGCACGTACAGCGCCGCATTCGTGAAGCCGTCCGCAGCGGCGCCGCGAGACGCTGTGTACAGGAGATCGTGTAGCCACACCGAGTGTCGATACGGCAGGAGCGACTGCATCGCGTGTTGCATTGACTCGTAGCGCTTCGGACTGCCGATTCGGAACTCGGCGTCGGCGAGCATGCACTGCACGGCGCCGAGATTCTCGCGCTCCTGTACCCGAGCGAACGCATGCTCTGCCAGCGAAAACTGGACTTCGGCGTCATCGACGCGGTCCGATCTCAGCAGTGTGGTTCCGAGCATCCAGTGCCCGCGGCCGAGTAGCGCTAGATCCTCCGCTGTGTCGCGCGTCGCCATGGCAGCGTGTAGCTCGCGTAAGCCCCGTCGCGTGCGCCCAAGATAGATCAGAGAAGCGCCGTGAAAGAGCCGAGACCACTCGGAAAGCGCCCGAGAACGACGCGCCCGGCCGAGCGCAGCGGCAAATTCGCGCTCCGCGACGGCGTAGTTTCCTTGCCGATAACGTTCTGACCCAGCGGCGTAGGCGAGGTGGGCCTGAGCCAGGGTGGTAGTCGCCGCTGAATCACTCATACCACTCTCGATCGCGCCGGTCGCCTGGGCGAGCGAGGCATCGTCGCCGTCGGCGATGAGCGAGCGGCCTAACTCCTCAGCCTGGCGGATGTTCCTGCCTGCGGTCGCGCTGTCGTGCCGGACCGACGCGATTGCCCAAGCGACCAGCAAGCTGTCCCAGCCGACGGTTCGTGCGCGCTGCGCGTCGACTCGGACGAGTGAGTCGGCCCAGCCTACTCCTTGGTGACGGACGTTAGGCGCAGCGCGCAGGGCCGAGCGTATCGCAGCGAGATATCGTCGTGCGATCTGAGACCATAGTGATGTTGAGTCGAGATTGAGGTAGTTGGACCAAGCGATGTTCGCTTGCTCTATAAGGCCCAGGTTCGAGAGTGCAAGCGCGACGTCGAATCGCGCGGCGTTCGCGTGTGAATCAGCGGCGACGGCCCTGGCGCCCTCATTCAACGCCTGGACGATGTCCGCAGCGTCGTGCGAGCGCCCGCCGCGCGCGAGGAGGGCGCCGGCCAAGTCCGTGAGCGTAGCGCTGGACGTGTCGCCGAGACGAACGGCCGCATCGAGGTACTCCACCGGGCGCGACAGCGAAGCCGTGGTGGTGTCCGGCTGGGACATTTCGAGTAGGGCGCCGGCGTGTAACGCGTCAGCAGTTGGGTGCTCCTCGATCTCTCGGCCGACGATCGACGCCAACGTTAGGACGGCGGGTGATTGCGAGGCGGTGAGCTGAAGATCGGTGCAACGCAGATCTCTCAGCACGGCGACAGTGACAGGCTGAGACTCACAGGGCCGACCCGTCCACTCTGCGAATCTGACGCCGAACGGAATCTCGAGGCGCAAGTCTTGGATGCGCGTCGTGAGGCTGTCTTGGCGCAAGTCCGGCTGTCGTTGCGGCGAACCGCACTGCAGAAGAAGCAGTGCTCCAACCACAGCGAGCAGGCGACGGGACGATTCCGAGACGTGCCGTTGAGCGCGGGGGGCGTTGAACACGAGGGTCACCCGAACGTCGTGCTATTCCGATCGACAAAAGCCTCTTGCGACTTGACGAGTTTGCCAAGCGGTGGGAGAGGCATCGTCCGCAAACGTAGCGCGACGCGAAGTGACGGGCAATTCAGACCGGCCCGGCCGGACGCCCTCGCACTCTGAATTCACGCACTGTTGAGGGCGGTCCGTCAACTAAGGTGCATCTCAAGGTACTCCGCCTTAGCGAGCCGCAACTAACGTCGAAGCAGTTGCTGCTGAACCCACAGCAACGGTGATCAGAATCCGCCGGACGCGCTTTCTCGGGTTGACGACTCCTTCGCGTAACCCTGCGACCGCGCGTGTGCGTGTTCGGCCGCTGCTGCAACTCCCCGGGGTATCGCGATCAATTCGGAAATTTTTTTCGCGCGTCCATCCACACGTACAGACCAACCTCACGTGCAACAGAGCTGTTGCCGTAGGCGCGCCAACGACCGCTCGTCCGGCGAATGCCTTGGGTTCGCACTTGGGATCAATGCTGGCTGAGGGGCGGACCGTCAAGTGAGACCATCTCGCGAGGCACACCCAATGTTAGAATCGACTACCAAACTGCGTGCGGCTCTACTGTGGGCGTTAGCGCCTGCGTTCATCCTCGCTAACTCGAGTTGCGGCTCTGAATCGCCAACTGCACCACAGGTGAAGCTGCTCACGATCACCCCGGACACGGTGCGCGTTGTCGTTGGTGGCACGGCGCATCTGTCTGCGACTGCACGGGACGCGTCCGGTAACGTGATCACTGGCCAGACCGTCAGCTGGTCGAGCGCAGCGCCCGCCATTGCATCGGTAGCCAATGACGGCACCATCTCGGCTCACATCTTTGGCCTAACGACCATCACGGCAAAGTCGGGCGCCCTCCAAGACTCGGTCGTCGCCCAGGTTGCAGATTCTGGCACCGTGGGTGTAAGCGGTGCAGTCGTGACCGCTGACAGCGGCCGGGTTGTCATCACGGTTCCACAAGGCGCGCTGGCAGCGCCAATCCAGGTGAGTGTTGCTCCAGCTCTTGGAGCGCCAAGCGATGCGCGACTCCTCGGCGCCGCTGTCGTTGAGGTCGGCCCGCACGGAACCACGTTCAGATCGCCCGTTACCGTCGCACTGTCGTACCGCAACGCCACCTTGCCTAACGGTACTGGGCCAGCCAACCTGACACTCTACAGCGCCGAAACAAATCACTGGACCCTGCTCGGCGCGAGTTCCGTGGACACCAGCGCCAAGATGGTGGCCGCAACGACATCGCAATTCAGCTTCTTCGGTGTCGGAATCATTCCTCCGCCGTCGAGCATGAACGTTGTCGCGCCGGCGTCGACCGTAACCGTCGGCGACTCGTTGGCGCTCAGAGCGGTCGTTCTGGACGCTTTTGGGGACACGCTGGCACGCGCGCCCGTAATTTGGCAAACGACTGACTCGACTGTCGCGAGGGTGAGTGCCACTGGTGTAGTGACTGGCGTCGCGGTTGGCGCGGCGCGTATCACGGCCAGCAGCGGAAGCGTTTCAGGATCGGCTAGCATTGCCACCACCCTCGATGTGTCGCCAAACGGAAGCTGGATACAAGTGACTAACGGAGCGCAATCCGCCTGCGCGCTGTCGAAGGCAAGGGCCGCGTTCTGCTGGGGCCGCGACGATGTCGGCGAGTTGGGCAATGGAGTCGCGCCGGGCTTCAATTCGCTGGTCTCCTACAACTCGCCGCAGAGCGTTCTCGGCGGTCACGTGTTCACGGTGCTGAGCGCGAGCCTTGATCACGTGTGCGGGCAAGCGACGAATGGGTCCGCGTTGTGTTGGGGAGACAATATCCTTGGCATGTCTGGTGCCGATACAAGTGCGCAATTTGTCGCCAGCCCAACGGCGGTCGCCCTCACGACCGCCTTCACGGACATCGCAGCCGGCAGTAACGAGTCATGCGCCCTGGGCACGGACAAGCATCTTCAATGCTGGGGCTATCTCGCCTGGTATGTCGACTCAAACAAGACCAATCCGCAAACGCCGAGCCTTGTTGCGGGAGACTCGGCCTTTGCAGCGGTGACCGAAGCATTCTACCAGATCTGCGCGATAGGGCTGCATGGCGACGCGTACTGCTGGGGACGCAACGGTGGGCAACTCGGCAATGGCCAAACCAGCTCAGGCTCTGCCATAGTAGTTGCACCACAGCTCGTCGTCGGCGGACACAAATTTGCCAAGATCGCAACCTACCGCGAGACCACGTGCGGCCTAACGGTCGATGGCGACGTCTATTGTTGGGGTGATGATAGCCACGGTCAAATCGGGGACGGGTCGTCGCCTGACTTGACGATGCGCCTCCCGGCACGAGTCGCCACGACGTCCCAATTCGTCGACATTGCCCTCAATTTCTCGCATGCGTGTGCCGTGACGAAAGCCGGCCGTGCGTATTGCTGGGGCATGGACGACCATGACCAGCTCGGCGTCGATTCAACGTCGGTTCCGGTCTGTAACTCCGGTGGCGGACCCTTTCGTTGCTCCACAATCCCGGTCGCTGTGGCAGGGAATCACATTCTCGCGACGATTTCCAACGGCAACTACGCGTCCTGCGGACTCTCTCCGAGCGGCGTGATTTATTGCTGGGGAGACAACACCTATGGCCAGTTAGGCGACGGCACGACGACTGGTCGCTTCACGCCCGTACCGATTGTGTTGCCACCTGGAGTGTCGGTGTCGAGCGACAACATGCCAGTCACAGCGCGGGCGGCAGGGGCGGCGTTGCACCAACGCGCGAAGCCATGAATCTCACCGCGAAACCAGCAGTCAAGGCACACGCGTCTGCGAGCGCCTGCCTAACCCAAAGGCCTTGCGGCAAGCGGCAACGGCCGCAGCATGGCCTGCGCACGTGAAATTCGATTCTAACAAACTACTCGTCACCAGGCGCTGGGCGAGTTCTGAAGATCACAACTCTCAGCGCCTCGCACCCGAGAATAGCGCGACGCGCGTCCATCTAATGGTTAACCGTCTGACGACCCGCACCTCGCGACTCGTGAAAAAGTGGAGGTCGACGCCCATGAGTTCCTCACGCGAGCGCTCCCAGTCTCGCCGCACAGCTGTCGCCCGATCGGCTGCGGCCCTCGTCGTCGCCTTCCTCGCGCTGACCGGGTGCGAACCCGGCCCTGCGGCACCGAGATTCGACGTTCCAACGCGCCTGCACGGGGACGTCGCCGCGCCACAGACTGTGACTCCCATGGTCAGCGCCGGCGGATCCCACACTTGCGCGCTCAAGAGTGACGGTACGGTCGTGTGTTGGGGATCCAACGTTCAAGGTCAGTCGGCCGTACCGAGTGGCCTAACTGGAGTCACGCAGCTCAGCGCCGGCTCGTTCCAGACCTGCGCGCTGAGGTTCGACGGAGGCGTGCTGTGCTGGTTCGATCCCGCGCCGAGCGGGCTCGCGAACGAAACCTTTCTCAACGCCACGGACTACACGCACGATTGCGTTGTCAACGCTGGCGGCGTGCCTTTTTGCTGGGGAGACAACTCGAGTGGCGAGACCACGATTCCCGCCGGATTGCCGCCTGTGAACGAAGCAGTCGCCGGTGGTGGGTTCACCTGCGCCCTAACGGTGGAAGGGACAGTGGTCTGCTGGGGCTACGATGGGAATGGACAGACCGATGTGCCGAGTGGGCTTTCCGGAGTCACACAGATCAGTGCCGGCCAGTATGATGCCTGCGCCCGCAAGACCGAGGGAACGGTCGTCTGCTGGGGGTTGAACCTCTACAGCGAGGACACACCGCCGAGCGGCCTCAGCGGAGTGACCCAGGTCAGCATCTTTGGGTTGACCACATGCGCGCTCAAGAGCGACGCAACGGTGGCGTGCTGGGGATTCGACTTTGATGGCGAGGCGAACGTTCCTGCCGGCCTAACCAACGTCGTGCAGATCAGCGCCGGAGCCGCGCACGTCTGTGCGCTCAAGAGCGACGGTACAATCGTCTGTTGGGGAGCCGACAATTTCGGCCAGATCGATGTTCCCGCGGGACTCAACCTGATCGTCCAAGCGGCTCAGACGATCTCGTTCACGTCCAGCCCGCCCAATCCCGCAACGCTCGGCGGTTCGTATTCCGTCAGCGCGGTGTCGACCTCCGGCCTGCCGGTGACGCTCAGCGGCCTAACACCCGGGACGTGCAGCCTGTCAGGAAGCACAGTCACCCTTATCGCCGTCGGCACGTGCACGATCGCGGCCGACCAAGCGGGCAACGCGAGTTTCCTGGCTGCACCGGAAGCGACACAAAGCTTCGAAGTCCTCTACGCGTTTGCCGGATTCTACGCACCGGTCGACAACCCGGACACCGTCAATGTCGTGCAGGCCGGATCAGCCATACCTGTCAAGTTCTCGCTCGGCGGCGACCACGGACTCTTGATTTTCGCGACGAACTCTCCGGCGTCGGGGCAGGTCACGTGCGATGCGTCGAGCATCGTCAGCGATCTCACCGCCACGGTGACGGCCGGCGGCAGCAGTCTGCAGTATGACGCGGGGACGGACACCTACACCTACGTCTGGAAGACCGACAAGGCCTGGTCGGGGACGTGTCGAGCGTTTGTGGTCACACTCGTACACGGGTCGGCACATCACGCGTTCTTTCAGTTCCGTTAGCTGATCCTCCACCGGCACTCGACTACTGGCGCCCCGCGCATTATCGCGCCCCGTCTCACGCAACCAATTTTGACAAGCGGGAGGTCACATGCACGGCCCGGAACCTGTCGACTTGGCTCGCACACCCGCGGAGCGGAAGACATGGACGGCGCCGCTCATCGAGGAGCTGCCCAAACTCATCGACCTCACCCTGTTCAGCGGAGGAAGTGCGCCACCGCCATTCGGAAATCCAGTGGGTGGGGGCGGAAGCATCATCGGTGGAAACGGCAGCACTGTTTTTTAGCATCTCCTTTCATCCGCTCGACAGATGCTCCTTGGAATTGCGATAACCGAACACTGCAACCTGCGATGCCCGCACTGCATCCGGGATGACGTGACGACCGTCCGGTCGCTGGACGTGTCATTCGTGACGTCTGTACTCGACCAGGCGCTCGCCATCTTTCCCGAAGTGACTGTGAGTCTAACGGGCGGCGAGCCTCTCATTCATCCGAAATTCGACGACATCGTCCGCGAACTGGCGGAGCGCGGCATTGGGTACCGTTTCGTCAGCAACGGGTGGCATATGCGCCGCATCGCGCGGCTTCTCAATGAACACGCCCCGCAGGCTGTGCGTCTCAGTCTATCGGGAGCGACAGCAGTCGTGCATGACGCTGAACGCGGTAGAGGAAGTTTTCGCCGTGTTCTGGAGGCCGTCGCGATTCTGACGAGCCGCCGCGTGTTCGTCGCACTCTCGCTGGTAGTCGATAAACGAGACCGAGATCAACTTGGCACGGCCGTCGACCTCGCAGCATCGCTCGGCGTGCCTCGCCTGCAATTCATCCTACCGCAACCGGTGCCATCGAGCATCGCGCGAGGAAGCGACCTTGCGCCACACGACTGGTTCGAGGTGCGGCGGGAAGTGGAGGGGTTAGCGTCGGGAGCGCTTCCTCGTTTGCGCATCACGCTGGACTACGGGGCGCCATTCGACGGCGATGAGCACTTGTGCGAAGCGATGCGCTTGGAACGACTCTACGTGAACGCACGCGGTCAGCTGAGTGTGTGCTGCCAGTTGTCGGAATACGGGTTCACCAGTACCGATGTGGTCGCCGATCTCAAAGAGGAGACTCTCGACAGTGCGTGGGTCAAGTGCCAGGCCCGCCTCGCCACGCTGCGCGAAGCTACTTGGGGAGTCGAGCCCGCCGACGAGTTCGACCGTCTTCCATGCATTCGTTGTGCTCGTGTCTCGCACAAACTCCACTGGCTCGACGCGTTTCCGGGAAGTGCCTGGAATTCAGCGGCGCGTCATAGCTCGCTCGTTGTGGGGCCAAGCCGTCGTCACCTTCCACTATCCACGTAACGGAGCACGCGCATGAGTGGCATAACGCGAGTCCTACGTATGGCGACAGCTGTCCCGTTCATAGCGGGCGCGATCTCGTGTTCCGAGCGTCAAGCGACATCGCCACTTGTCCGCGGCCCCGCGATTGGTCCAGGTGCTTCGCTATCGAATTTTCTCATGACTTGTGACGCGAACGTGCCTTCTCGAACGGTCACGTGTGAGTCGTCCTCGGCGCCAGCGGCCGGAGCGAGAGGAGTCAACGGAGACGTGATCATAGGCGGGGGCGACCCGGGCCTGTCCGTGCGCCTAACGTCATCTGGAACCTCGTACGATCCGGCCTCGCAGATCTTCTCTACGTTTGTGAATGTCCAAAACCTCACGGCGCATCCGATGGGGACAACAGACGATTTGACCACGCTCGGCTTCAAAGTCTTCTTTCACAGTGGGCCGACAGTCACTTCCGGCACTGGGATAGTGACGGTGAGCAATGCGGACGGAGTTGGGGCGTTTACCGGCCCGAATCAACCGTTCTTTCAGTACCCTTCGCTGCTGGATCCCCAAGATTCCTCGAACCTGGTTCCTGGCGGTCCGGCCGCTAAACGGTGGGAGTGGACCGTACCGACGACCGTGCAAAGCTTCACCTTTCAAGTCTTCGTGCAGGCCCCCTTCGAGGCGGAAGCGCAGTTGGCGAGCTCGGATAGTCTTATTGATGTCAGTGTCGGGACGTTGGCAGCGTGCGCCCGGAGTGCCGCGGGGGCAGCCTACTGTTGGGGTCTTCTGGGAACCAGGCACGTCCAGTCGCAGGGACTTGAGACGCTCCTCGAGGCAGAGTTGGGCGTGCCTAACTTAGTCCCGGGGACGCCCTCGTTCAGAGTATTGCGGGCCGGAAACGGCGTCAGTTGCGGACT
>Ga0209168_10001982_pt1 | contig 15285 bp, 10 predicted proteins | sample Coa_R1_FD_187156 | JGI IMG/M metagenome (GOLD analysis project Ga0209168, IMG submission 187156) | Surface soil microbial communities from Centralia Pennsylvania, which are recovering from an underground coalmine fire - Coalmine... | ecosystem: Environmental > Terrestrial > Soil > Unclassified ... | reverse complement strand
TAATTTTTCTCGAAAAATTCACGCAGTTACTGCTAAAGGATTTGAATTAAAAATTATTATGTTTGTTTTTGCTTATGCTACAAAGTTTTTAGTAGCAACTTAGGTTATATAAGATCTATTGGTCTTTTACCATCCTTATTTCTACTATGCATAGAAATTTTTTTTGCAACAAGAAAATGTAAATATCTTTGGAATACTCTATAACCATCTAAGTTTAATGTGGTACAAAGATGGAATTGATTATTATTGTGCTCATCGGTTGCATGAATCAGTTTTTCTACGATAAAAGGATTATCTTTAAGAAACATTTCTAATTTTTCGCTACTTAGAGTGTCTACAGGATAGTCTTGAGCAAAACATACTGAGTGAAGAATATATAATGGAGTTTGTTGGCTATTGCTTTTGATAGTTGTACAAGCTCCATTGTCTATCAGTAATGAAATGATATTAAAGTCCCTTTCTGCACATGCCATATGCAAGGGAGTTTCGCCTTCGTAGTCTTGTGCATTTATTATTTTTTTATCATGAGAAAGCAAAAGATTGATAGCTTCAATTTGGTCAAGATATACGGCTGTGTGTAATGGAGTAAATCCTAGCTTGGTCTGATAGGTAAGAACAGCAGGCGCTTTTTTGAGTATTTCTTTAATGGTATCAATAATGCCAAATTGGCATGCTATATGCAGTGGAGTACAATTATTAAGATTACGAGTAAAAGGGTCGATATTCTTTTGGGAGACTACCAGTTTAAGAATAGACATATTTTTTTTTATGATATTACGATTGTGAATTCCAGCTGCTAAATCAGCTGCTAAAGAGAAAAGAGAGTTTCCATTTTCATCAACATAATTGATATCCGCTCCTTCAGAAAAAGCTTCTTTTACCATTGTTTTATTAAAATCTTTAATTCCCTGAAGGCATTTTAACGTTGCAACAGAGGGTTTATTTTCTTTTATTTCCATTCCGTTTATGCATATGCATGTACTAAGAAACATGGATAAGAATATATATTTCATGAATATCTTTCATAATTCTATTGCGTAATTATGCATAGAATATAGCAGCTCTTGGGTTAAAGATAAATGATTGCATTTGCACCGTTAGATTGCATATAGTGACAAAAAAAAGAACCTACTTTTTTAGCTTGCAGGGGCATCTCGATGGAAAATAAAAAATTTTCTTTTTATACCACCTTATCAAGAGAGCAAATATTAGCAGAATGTAAAACGTCAGTTGAAGGTTTAGCCACGCAAGATGCTCAACAACGCTTACAAGAATATGGTTTAAATGAAATTAAAGAAGTTGATGTAACCTGGTGGCAGATATTACGCGCGCAATTATTAAGTCCATTTATGTGTATTTTTTTTGTGATTGCACTTGCGTATATTTTGACCGGTCAACCTGCTGAATGCGTTATTGTGATGATTATTATTATCGTCAACGTTGGTATTGGCTTTTTCCAAGAATATCGCAGTAATTCTGCTATGCAGGTGCTTAAGAAATGTTTAATGTCGCAAGTTACGGTTAAACGTGATAACAAAGAAACAAATATACCCATTAATCAGCTGGTTCCGGGCGATGTTATGATGCTCTATGCAGGTGATGTTATTCCTGCAGATTGCAGATTTATAAACGTTGACAACATAGCCATTGATGAATCAAGTATGACGGGAGAATCAATTGATGTGGTCAAAAAAAGTGAAGCATTGGAACACGAAGTTGCTGATGCATATCGCGCGGAAAATATAGGATTTACGGGAAGTACCGTAACGCAAGGACAAGGCATTGCGGTGGTAATTGCAACTGGATCGGCAACCGCATTGGGCACCATTGCCACCTTAACCAATAAAACCACTTCAACCAGTACGCTGGAAAAAGGTTCCCTTTCTATTACTCGTTTAACGATTTATTTGGTGTTTGCAAGTCTCTTAATTATCGCATTAGTACATATTGTGGTGCACAAAGGCCATTTTAGCTTTATTGATTTCTTTTTATTTGCAGCGGCACTCACCATTACCGCAATTCCTGAGGGGTTGCCCATGGTTATCACCTTTTGCTTATCACAGGGTGCATCATCATTGAAAAAAAATAACGTCATTGTTAAACGTTTATCGGCAATTGGTGATTTAGGGTCGATTGAAGTATTTTGTACTGACAAAACAGGAACGTTGACCGAAAACGCGTTAAGTGTGCAAGATATATGCAGTAAAAATCCTGATGCTACGTTGATGTATGCCATTCTTTCTTCTCCTGTGCAAACTGCAACCAAAGAAAGTACCAGTAAAGGTTTTGATTTGGCATTGCACAAAGAGTTGAATGATAAACATCATGCAGAAATTGCACAACATGAGGTGGTAAAATTATCACCCTTTACCCCACAAAAAAGACAAAGCAGGGCGTTAGTGCATAAAGAAGGGGTTCATACATTGATTGTTAAAGGTTCACCTGAAACAATTATGGGAAAATGTCCTTTTTTAGATGATGAAGAAAGAAAAGCTATTCACGAATGGATTGAGGCGGAAGAACATAAAGGTAATCGTATTCTTGCCGTTGCAACCAAAAATATAGAATCATACAATGCTGATACATACGATATTGATGCCGATGATCATGATTATGAGACAATAGGATTAATAGCATTTCAAGATCCACTTAAAGATACCGCGCTTGCTACGGTAGAAAAAGCAAAAGATCTTGGTATTCAGATAAAAATATTAAGTGGTGATAGTAAAAATGTTTGCTACACCATTGCAAAGCAATTAGGGCTTGAAGAAGATCTTGATAATATTGTGCTTGGTTCTGATTTTGAAAAAGCAACTGAACAAGAAAAAGAGTTTTTAGCAAACAATCGCTGTGTATTTGCACGTGTTAATCCTGAACAAAAATATGAAATTATTGGTCATCTGAAAAAAAAGTATGCGGTTGGATACATGGGTGATGGGATTAATGATGCACCTGCATTAAAAATGGCGCATGTTAGTTTTGCGGTGAATGATGCAGCACCGGTTGCGCGTGAAGCTGCTGAAATTATTTTACTGCGTAAAAGTTTGCGTAGTGTGGTTTTGGGAATAGAAGAAGGCAGAAAAACCATCGTGAATACACTCAAATATACTAAAATGACTAATGCTCCAAGTTTTGGCCATTTTTATGCGCTGGCAGTTGCATCATTGTTGGTGAGCTATCCGCCAATGTTACCCATGCAGCTATTATTTTTAAATTTACTTACTGATTTGCCGATGATTGCTATTTCCACTGATAATGTGAGTCCTGAAGAAGTTAAAAAGCCGTTAACCTACGATATGGTTGATGCTGCAATATTAATTACACTTTTTGGAACCATAATGTTTATTGCTGATATGACCATATTTTTAGTATTTCGCTCACATTTTCCTGAAACATTGCAAACAAGTTGGTTTATCACGAGCACTATTTCAGAAGTAGTGTTTATCTTTTTATTCCGTACACAACTGTTATTTTTCCGCGCGCATCGGCCTTCAGCATTATTAGTTGGTCTTTCTATGTTTGTTATTTTGAGCGCCATTATTTTACCGTGTACCGCATTTGGCAGTAAAATATTTATGTTCACTGCACCGCGATGGGAGCATGTGCCATGGTTGGTGGGGGTGGTGCTATTTAATTTGGTGGTTGCTGAAACGGTAAAGATGACGTATTACGCCATAAAAAGAAACATGGGGAGAGAGATTCAAAAAGTTTCCTAATCCGTTCGTGCTGAGCTTGTCGAAGCATACGAACTCATTAGAAATATGATGTATTTTTAAAATGTTCGCTCATTTCGACAAGCTCAATGCGAACGGTGAGACCCATGAAATAAAAGAACAATAAAAACATCACTTAATATTTTATGAGATTGTTCCGTTCGTGCTGAGCTTGTCGAAGCATACGAACTCTCTTAAAAAAATAAAAAGATTAAATTTATGAAACCATTTTATGTATACATGTTAGAATGCGCCGATGGCTCATATTATATTGGTCATACAGATGATATTGAAAAAAGAGTATCAGAGCATGAACAAGGTCAAGGTAGTGGATATACAAAAACAAGACTTCCAGTGAAAGTTGTTTATATGCAAGATTTTATGACGCGCGATGAGGCTATTTCTGCAGAGCAACAGATTAAAGGTTGGTCAAGAAAGAAAAAGAGAGCTCTTATTGATCATGATTGGGAAATGATAAAAAAATTATCTAATCAATAAGATTATTTCTAAGGAGTTCGTATGCTTCGACAAGCTCAGCACGAACGGGATTGGAACAATCTAGTGAAGTGATGAGCGCAGCGTTTACTCATGAGCTTGTCGAATGGTCAGCACAAACTGAAGAAAGCTAATAATATGGATAATAAACTAGCACCTGAATGGAATGAAGGTCTTGCTTTGTATGCCAACAGCAGCATAGAAGATGTTTTAAAAAAGCTAGAAACATCCTCCAAAGGGTTATCGCAACCGCAAGCTAATAAACGTCTTACTGAAAATGGACGGAATGAATTACAAAACAGTACCATTACCTGGTTTGATGTTTTAAAAAACCAACTCAAAAACCCTTTTCTACTTATTTTTATTGTTATCGCAATCATTTATGTTTTTACCAAAGAATATACTGAAAGCGTTATTTTACTTATTATTATGTTCGTTAATACCATTATTGGTTTTTATCAAGAATATCAAAGTAATCGTGCTATGGAATTACTTAAATCATATCTACAAACAACTATTACGGTGCATCGTGATGATAAAGATGTTGCATTAGAAACGTATAAATTAGTACCAGGCGATATTATAAAGTTGTCCGCGGGAGATATTGTTCCAGCAGATTGTCGTTTAATTGCAACAGAAAATTGCACTATTGATGAATCAATGCTAACCGGTGAATCGATGCCCGTAAAAAAAATGCATGAACTTTCTGATAAAAAGATAACTGCCGTGCATGATGCCTATACATTGGCATATGCAGGTACCGTGATGCTTGATGGTGATGCCACCGCAGTTGTTTATGCAACAGGACAACAGACACAAATGGGTTCCATTGCAACATTGGCAACACACGCAATTGTTAAAAGTAATTTAACCAAAGGCACTATGCAACTGGCAGAAATTGTGCTGGGTCTAGTTGTTTTGAGTTTAGCATTGGTGTTGGTTGCTGATATTTTTTTTAAACCGGGACAGTTATTATTTATTAATTTTTTACTTTTTGCTGGTGCTCTTGCCATTACCGCTGTTCCTTCCGCGCTTCCGATTGTTATTACCTTTTGTTTAACCAAAGGTGCAATGACCTTACAAAAACATAAAATGATTGTAAAACGATTATCGGCCATTGAAGATTTGGGAGGCATTGAAGTTTTTTGCTGTGATAAAACAGGAACATTAACAGAAAATAGATTGAGCGTGAATGATGTGTATAGCAATGATAAAGAAGACATTTTATTTTTTGCGGCACTCGCAAGGCCTATTTTAGAACAAGCAAAGAAAAATGTGCTCAGTGGTTTTGATCACGCGGTTATGGATGCGCTTGACGATGAGCACAAAAAAGCGTTGCATGATTATAGTATTGTGGAAGAATTGCCTTTTACGTATGAACGGTATCGCACCATTACCTTTGTTGAAAAAAATAAACAGTATGCGTTGATTACCAAAGGGCCGATTGAATATATTCTTCCGCTGTGTAGCAAGCTACCACAACAAGAAACTGCTGCACTGACCGCGTGGGTGCAAGAACATGAAGCGCAAGGTAATCGAGTGCTTGCACTTGCAATAAAAAATATAGATAAGCTATTTAAAAGTGAAGATATAGAGAAATATGATAAAGAATATGAAACAATTGGATTACTTTCTTTTGCAGATCCACTGAAAGATACAGCCGCAGAAGCAGTCAAAAAAGCAGAAGCATTAGGAGTTGGTATTAAAGTACTGAGTGGTGATAGTGCTGATGTCTGTTTTGCTATTGCTCATCAGTTAGGATTGGAAGATAAACGAGAAAACGTGGTGCTTGGTGCCGATTTTGGGCAAGCAAGCGAGCAACAAAAAAAATCTTTAGCGTATGATAAAACCATTTTTGCGCGGGTAACGCCTCAACAAAAATATGAAATTATTACGTATCTTCAAGAAAAATATTCGGTTGGTTATTTGGGAGACGGGATCAATGATGCTCCTGCATTAAAAAGTGCGCAGGTGGGTATGGTGGTTAATACCGCGGCAGGAGTTGCACGTGAAGCAGCAGAAATTATTATGCTCCAAAAAAGCTTGTTGAATGTATTGCTGGGAATAGAAGAAGGAAGAAAAATAATTATCAACACCCTCAAATACATAAAAATTACCATATCATGCAATATTGCATTATTTTATGCTTTAATATTCTCTTCTTTGTTAATTGATTATCTGCCTATGTTGCCGTTGCAGCTATTGTTTTTAGATCTTATCTCAGATTTTCCTTTAATTTCTATTTCTACTGATGCGGTCAGTAAGCATGAATTACAAAAGCCATTACACTATTCTATGAAAGAAATTTGGTTTATTACGTTTCTTTTTGGGTTTGTGCGCTTGCCGTTCGATTTTTTGGTATTTATGATCTTTAAATCACAGCCCGCGCTATTGCAAACAAGTTGGTTTGTTGCAAGTGCATTGTTCCAATTTGTTTTGATATTTTCATTGCGTACCAAAATATTATTCTGTCGCAAACCATATCCTTCGTTGACGCTGGTAGGATTGTGTTGTATTGCAGTGGCTATTGTATTAATTTTACCATTTACTGGCCTTGGTCATCTGATTTTTTCTTTTGTGCGTCCATCATTGCATGATATTAGTGTGCTTCTATCTATTGTTGCAGCATATTTTGTAACTACGGAAATAGTTAAATTGTTGTATTATCGAGTGCAAAGTAGAGAATAAATTTAATCTTCATCCAATCCGTCGGCCAATGTTATATCCCAGAGTGCTAATTCTTCTTGATATTCGCGCCATTCTTGAGCATCTTGTTTCATTTCAGTATAAGTTTGGTTAGCTCGCCGTAAAAACTCTTCTTTTTCTGCCAGATTTAGAGAATATTTTGTCTGTTTCATATGGATCCAATTAAGCATTCTAGTCAGCTTAGTCCTTATATTTTACTAATATTTGTTGGGGTGGACAAGGCCAGACCCTTTGATTATGGCTGGTTTTTATGATAAAATTACAATAAGAATTAAAATGTCTCAATTTATGGGGGGTTTATAATGAATAAGAAGTTGCTATTATCGATTATGACGCTGTTTTGTGCACATACGTTGGTTTCTCCCGCACAAACTGTATTTATGACACCTAATGCTGAGCCATTAACAGTGGAAGAGAACGAAAAATATCAGGCATTACTTGCTGAATTTAAAAAGACTAGATTTATTGCAATGTATAGGCCGGGAGCGATAGATTTATTTGAAGCTCAAAGAATTGTAGGGAAAAGAGCTAATTTTCTTAATCAAGAGCTAGTTCAGCCTTCTACCATGTGGCCTTATTGGTTAGGTGCATCTTTATTGCCGGTGGCAAGAGGATTAAGCATGATTGGGCGTACTATGGGAAATGTTGGCTTACCGTTACCGGGAACAATATATTATGCTCGTGGCCAAAGTACTCCATTAGATCTTCCTCTTCAGATGATAAACCAAGCAACCTCGGTATTGGATTATATGCCGATCGGGATTGCATCCGTTGGTAACTTATTGATTTATCATGTTTTACCATTAATGGCGTTTTATGGAATTTATAAAAAATATTCTACCAGAGAACAACAATTACAAGAATTGAATACATTGAAAGAATTATACGGAATTTTAAAGCTTATCCAATATGGTCCTCCTTCTCCATAATCAATGATTAATGGAAAATTTTTAATGGTCTGCTTTTACTAAAAAAAGCAGACCATTTTTATATGTGATAGTTATAATTCTTTTTGCGTGTGTTCAATGTTGATAGGTAAGGACGAGTGCTCCTCAAATCCCAACGTAATTAACGTATCAATAAATTCCATTGGCTTTAAACCAATTTCTGCTGCTTGATGGAACAAGCACGTAGCAGGTGTTAATCCTGGTAATGTGTTATTTTCTAAAATCACCACACGTTCTTTTCCCGTTGGGCTTTGCTCAGCAGTTTGATAAAAACAATCAATGCGTGAATAACCTTTACATTGCAGTGTACTAAATGCACGTTCCATAGTGCGTTGTACAAATTCTAATGTTTCTTGTGGTAACAGTGCTGGTGTCTGGTTTTCTCCCGCACCGGGTAAAAATTTTTCTTCAATAGAAAGTATATCGTGAGTAGTCACTGCTTGGCTTGGAGGTAATGCACGTGGATGATCATTACCAATAACACCCACGGTTAATTCCATTCCGGTAATACATTCTTCAACCAATACTGCATCTTTTTGTTGGAAAATTTTGTTGATTGCAGTAATTAATTCCTCATCATTTGTTACTTTTTGTACCATCACACTACAACCATCATCATGGGGTTTAATGATGAGCCCTTTTTCGCCAATATTTTTACCAAAGTGGTGAAAAATATTGCTCAAAGTCTCATCGTTTGAGGTATTCCAGTCTGGTTTTGTCACCAAAATATTTTTAGGCACATCAAATCCATGCGCAGCAAGCAACTGATTGGTTTTATATTTATTCATGCACAATGCACTTGCAAGTACTGAAGATCCATTATATGGCATGCCCAGCATTTCTAGGGTGCCTTGTACGCAACCATTTTCACCTTCGCCGCCGTGCAAACCAATAAATACAAAATCGGCGATTGTGGGCAAACTATCCCACGTAATTTTTTGCTCAGGTTGCAAAAGTTCAGTAATTTCTTTGGTGGAATTACGCACTAACTGCGATTGCGTTAAGATATATAGTTCCAATGTATCGCTGACAAATACCGGAATGGGATCATATTTGTGTGGCGATAATTTATAAAAGACATTCCGACCTGATTCGAGTGATATTTCTTTTTCATTAGATTTGCCGCCTAAAAGAACGGCAACGCGTATTTTTTGCGCGCTATTATTGTGCGCATTTTCATGTTCAGTGGTTGGTGTAAGCATGTTATATCGGTATAATTCTGTTGAGATAATATGGTTAACAAGTTGCGCAGGACTCATGTTTATTTCTGCTGCTTGATTAAAAATATAGCTGGAAGGTGCCATGCCGGAAAATGTATTGGGATCAATGATCACTATTTCATCATCATTGGTCACAAACCCATCAATGCGGCACATGGTGGTAAATTCTAATGTTTGCATTACGTTAATACAGGTTTGTTGAATACGTTCAATATTTTCAACGCTACAACGTGCGGGAGTACGTTTGATTCCTTTACCTGGCATATATTTTTGTTCATAATCAAAAAAACCAATATCTTGATTGGCAATACTTTCAGTTGGTGGTAATGCAAATAATTTTCCGGTTTTATAATCCGTTAATACAATACAGGTAAATTCCATTCCGGTAATTTTTTTCTCAATCAATACACGCTTTTTTTTGCCTGGTTCTATGTAACAGGCTTTTTTGAGTGCTTCTTCTAAATTATCTTTAGTGACAATAGAAATGCCAAGACTTGAACCTTCATTATAAGGTTTTACAACGTATTCATTACCAATATTTGCTGTTATTAACCGATCCAGTATTAACTGATGATAGTTTGCAAAATTATCAATCTCATACGGTTCAACAGCAACAAAACGTGGTGTAGCAATACCCGCATTATTTAGAAATGTTTTATGGAGAATTTTATCGGAGCGTAATGCATTAGCAAGTACTCCAGAACCAAGATAGGGAATACCAAGTATGGTGAGAAAACCTTGTAAGATGCCATCTTCTGCATAGCGACCATGTTGTGCAATATACATAAAATCAATATGTTGTTTTACATCATCCCACGCAATTAATTGCGCTTCTTGGGGCAGACGATGTTCAAAATCAGTTGTTTTGCCGCGATGTAAAAAATGCCATGGTAATACATACATGGCGGAATGTATTTGATACAGAGGAACAATATCGTAGTGTGTGGCATCCAAATAATCACACACTGTTCTGCCGGAATTAAAGGATACTTCTTTTTCAAGTGATTTACCGCCCATCAGGACGCCAATACGTAATTTTTGCATCATTCATAAATCCTAAAATTTATTTCAGCGCTCGCCCTGACCCTTCGACCAGGCTCAGGAGTAAACACCCGCCTGGCCTCCGAAGCTTTAGCGAAGGACGGCTTGAAGGGTTTCTTCGAGCGCTCAAAGGAAATCCTTCGACAGGCTCAGGATGAACGGAGAAATTTATTCTGTTTAATCTAATATTTCAGTTTACGTTTTAGATAAATATCAAACTGCGCTATTATCTTACTGTTTTGTATGGTACTGGTAAAGGATCATTCCTGTTTTTTGACAAAAATAAGAGTTTGATTACCATGTATGTTAAAAATAAAAAATATTTTATGCTTTAATAAAGGAATGTTTGTGATTTATTTTCATATTGTGGTTTTATTGTTTTCTTGTATTCCACTCTTGTGTAATGCTATGGATAGCGCGGTTCAGCAGTTAGTTTTCCAGCAGCATTTAGCACTTGAGCATAATTTGGCTCTATCAAGTCAAGATACTAAACAAGATACATTGGCTCGTGCAGTAGCATTTCCCACCGATGATATGGTTGTAGAAATAAATCATGATGGTTGGTCAACATTTTGTGCGAAGACTGGCAAGCAAATGGTACATGTTCCAAGAGAAAGAACTTTTATCGATTTTTGTTTGAGCAAAAATGGAAAAAAATTAGCAATAATAGATGAGCAGAAATTGCATGTATATTGTCTGAAAACAGGCGATATCTTATATTCCAAACCTATTGCTGCATCGAATAAAGGTGTAGCTTTTTTTGCAGATAATGAAACAGTGCTTATTTTTGATAGATATGGTCGTTTCATCAATATTTGCACAAGTGAAACAGAACAAATTAAGAATTTATTATCAAAAATGACAGTTATAGATCCTATGTATTTTTCATCTCATCCCATAGAGGATGAATTTTTTATTACTAATTACGGTATAGAATGTAGTAAATATCACGCTATAATGGCTGTTGATAAAGAAGCTAATGTTGTTATAAAAAAACTTATCGGAAATAATGATTATACGTTTGATGGAGGAGTGTATAATCCTAATGGTGAGGTGATTGCAATTAATGATAGGCGTAAAGGGTGTCAATTTTATAGTGTTAAAGGTGATTATTATTTTTTAACCATTAATTCAAATCAGAATGCTCTACTCTCTTCTTATGCCGCAATCGCTTTTCATCCAAAAAAATCATTTGCTGCTCTTGCCAATAAGGATGATAATAGTATTGAGTTTTGGGATTATACAAAAAAAACAGAAAAGCCGCTTGCAATAATACCATTGAAAAGGATAGGTGAGATTTCTTCGGATCGTGGATTTCTACATAGCGTAGCTTTTTCTCCTAGCGGAGATCAATTTGTTGCAATGAGTAGATATGGTAATAATTGCTATATAATACCAACACCGCAAGCAGCTTATTGTGATGAAAATACTAAAACACAGTGTGTTTTTATTAATTGGGCAATTAAAAATGCTACTCATTTTACTATTCCGAATGATATCACACAATTAATAATAAAAAATGTATCTAGACTGTCAGATTTTCATTTACTTACTCCAAAAATAAAAGAACAAAAAAGAAAAGAGCTTGCTCAACATTCTTTTTGTATAATATCATAACTTGAGCTGATTTATTTGATTGTTGCAACCCGATGAAGCAGTGGTATGCTATGTATAATCGATGAATACATATGTTATGGAGGGGAAGTAGTTATGGGAAAAAATGATATTATTGGCAATTTGGTATGGCTTGATTTGGAAATGACCGGTCTTACTATTGCAACGGATGTTATTTTAGAAATAGGTACGGTGATTACTGATGGTAATCTGAATATAATTGCAGAGGGGCCTTCGTTTGTTATTCATCAACCAGAAGAAAAATTAGCTGCGATGGGAAAATGGTGCCAAGATCAGCACAGCAGAACAGGATTAATTGAAGCGGTACGCAATTCCACTATCTCGTTGCAACAAGCGGAAGAGCAGACATTAGCATTTATTAAAGAGCATTGTATGCCTGGTACGGGCGTTCTTTCTGGCAACACGGTGTGGCAAGACCGTGTTTTTTTAGATAAATATATGCCGAGTATTAGTAATTATCTCCATTATCGTATTATTGATGTCAGTAGTATTAAAGAATTGGTAAAGCGTTGGTACCCTGATAATAAATATATTGAATTTAAAAAATCTGATCGGCATCGTGCGTTGAGTGATGTGTATGAGTCTGTTGAAGAATTGAAGTGGTATAGAAAGAATTTCTTCCGCTAGGCGAGTGGGTTTGGCGTAAAATACACAGCACTCGCATATTTTTTATGCACCACACCTTTACATAACCTTACGATATAAACAAACTGCTCACTTTTAATATAAATCTTACGACTATGCACCGATTTTATTTTTGAAACAGGTGGTTTTGCAGGGCCAAGAATAGTCACCGGAAGATTATTGTTTTGCGCATATGCATGTAGCAGATTAATAAAATCATTAGCATCATGTTCCAATTTTTTTTCATCCACATGTTTTAATTCAAATTCAGCAAACCTAAATACCGGAGGATACAGCAACTCCGTGCGTGCTTCCATTTCTGCTGCATAAAACTGCAGATAATCAATCTCATTTAAAAATTTGAATAGTTCATGATCGGCCATAGTTTGAATAATAACGGTGCTTTCTTGATGATTTCTACCGGCACGTCCTGCAACTTGAATAAGCTGTTGCAGCGCAGTTTCTGCGGCATTATAAACGGGAAAACGTAATTGTAAATCTGCCCATAAAACGCCAACCAAGGTAACATGCGGAAAATGAAAACCTTTGGTGATAGTTTGTGTGCCCACTAAAATATGTATTTTATTACTCATCATATCGGCAATAGTTTGTTGCCACACCTTTTTTTTGGTGGAAGTATCCAAATCAGCACGAGCAATCACGGCAGCAGGAAACATTTTTTGCAACAACGTAACCACTTGCTGCGTGCCAATACCTTTTTTAAGAAAATCATCGCCGTTAGTTTTACATGATGGGCAATTGGCGGGTAATATCTGAGATGCACTGCAATAATGGCATACAAGATGACCATGCCCTCCGCTTTTAGCGAAGGATTGGTTGTCTTGATGCAATGTTAAACTGACCGAGCAGTTGGTGCAGGTAAAAATAAAAGTGCATTGCTTGCATTGTACAAAAAAGCTAAAACCTCTGCGGTTGATAAAAATAATGGTTTGCTCATTTTTTGCTAATCTATCTTTAATTTCATGTTCCAACTCTTTGCTGATCCAAAATTGCTTTCTATTCTTGTTTTCAGTCAGAGAAATGACCTTGACGGTAGGCAAGGTCCCAGAAAATCTTTTTTTGAGTTGAAAAAACGCCCATTGTTTGGTTTTAACATTGTGCAATGTTTGCAATGAAGGTGTTGCAGAACCCAGAAGTATTGGAATTTTTAGTTCCTGTGCACGGATAATTGCCGCTTCTTTGCTATTTATTTTGGGATGCTTTTTTTCTTGGTACCCGATTTCATGTTCTTCATCAACCACCATAAGGCCAAGATTTGGAATTGGTAATAATACCGGCAAATGCACGCCAATTAAAATCATGGGTGTTTGATTGGTAAGATTATTCCATACAATTTTTTTTTCTTTGGGTGTTTTTCCCGAATGGAATCCAAAAATAGGCAAATGCGGTAATTCTTGTTTGAGGCGGTTTTCAAAAGCAATGGCAAGGGTAACTTCTGGTAATAATAATAAACTTGTTTTGTTGAGGTGCAATGCGTACAAAAAAAGATTTTTGTAGACTTCTGTTTTTCCCGATCCTGTTACGCCATGCAATACTACGGGACAATATTTTGAATCAGTGATATGAGGAGCAATAAAATTGCATACTTTTTGCTGCTCGTCGGTGAGTATCACCGCACTTTTAGTACAATATATTTCGAATTTTCCCGTGGTAGCTTCAGTCAAGGAGGGTTCTTGTTTATTTATTAAAAACTGATGAATCCGTTTAATAAAATGAACAGGTTCAACTTGATAGTAATCGCCTAATTTGTGCAAAAAAGTATGATAATACTCATCTGCAGGTAATGGCTCAAGGCCACAAATATCTTTTAATTCAAACGCAAGATGATGAGGTTTATGTTTGTATTCATCAAGAACCAGTGCGGGAACAATGCGATTACGCACCGGTACCTGTACAATAAGACCCGATAAAGGGTTATTGCTTAAATTGTGCGGTACGCTGTACCACAATGGTTCTGGTAGTCCATTTAAAAGTTTTACGCGGATAAACATAGTTTTTTAACTATACAAGAAAAGTTTTGTTGTTGTAAATGAAAATAGTTGAGTTGCGTGCGTTTATCTATTGCATTATAATGAGATTATATTCTATTACAATTTATGCATTTATATATGGAAAGTTTTATGAAAAAGTTATTTTTGATGATGATATTGGTGATGAGTGTGGGGCATAGTCAAAGAATAGTTGCATGCGAGTACGAAAAACAGATCATAAATAACAAAAAAATAAACACTAAAGAGCTGATAGAGAAAAAATCTTCGTCGGTGAACGAAAAAAAGGATAATGACCTTAATCTTGAAAAAGTGGAAATTTTTGTTGATATAGATTTGGATGTAAAGAATTTATATTACCGTGATCCAAATAATTTTAAACTTTGGAAAGCACATATAAAGGATGCAGCCAACAAGCCGTATTTTATTAATTGTACATACAGTTCACCTGATTGGAGAACAAATCGCGGCGGGGCATTAGAATTGATTGAGAAAAATAAATTAAAAAATGAGAAGATATGTGTTGATGGTATGAGGGAGGTAAAAGATGATACAGAGTCGAATAAAATTATTAGTGATTGGCTTTTTGTGCACTTCGACGCTTCTTTTAATGAAATAACACAACAGTTTGAAGATTTAAAGACTGACTTTACATCAATCCCTTCATCTTTATTGGTAGACGCATCTAATAATTTTAAAAAAAAGGGAGATATTGTGTTTGCTTTTACTCAAAAAATTGATGAATCTGATGTTGAATTTCAGATAAAACTAGCAACTGGTACATCTGATAAAAATTTTACCCAATTAATAGAAACTTTTGGTAATAACAATCCAAATATTCTGAAAAATGAACAATCGAATCTAGCAGGAGCAGGGATTATTACAGTCACAGATT
>Ga0209168_10001980_pt1 | contig 15297 bp, 13 predicted proteins | sample Coa_R1_FD_187156 | JGI IMG/M metagenome (GOLD analysis project Ga0209168, IMG submission 187156) | Surface soil microbial communities from Centralia Pennsylvania, which are recovering from an underground coalmine fire - Coalmine... | ecosystem: Environmental > Terrestrial > Soil > Unclassified ... | reverse complement strand
CTTCCTTCATCGCAGGCAGCAAGATGTCGTTGAGCACACCGACCGCATCGCGCGTTTTGAGCGCATCGTCAATCTTCTCTTCGATACCGTCCTTGCGGCGGCGCAGAATCGCATTGTGAATGCGCAGCTCGGGCGGCGCATCTTGATCGTCGTCTTTGGCGGGGCCGGTGCTTTGCACGGCGCCGCCGGCCGCCTCGAAGTGCTCGATGAGCCGCTGCAGCGCGTCCTGGCGCCGGTTGAACACCAGATCGTCGCACAGCTCGCGCTCCGTCGCGTCGACTTCGGCGTACGGCGTGATCTCTTTCGGATTCACGAGCGCCAGGTCGAGGCCCGCCTGCACGCAGTGATGCAGAAACACCGAATTGAGCGCGGCACGCGCTTGCGGCTTGAGGCCGAACGACACGTTGCTCACGCCGAGCGACGTCAGTACGCCCGGCAGAGCCTCTTTTATCGCGCGAATACCGTCGATCGTCTCGATCGCCGATTCGATGTATTCCGCATCCCCCGTCGCCAGCGTGAAGGTGAGGTCGTCAAAGATCAGTGCGCCGGGCGGCAATCCATATTCGCCGACGACGATTTCGTAGATGCGTTGCGCGACGTCTCGCTTGCGCTGCGCAGTCTTGGCCATGCCGCTCTCGTCAATCGTAAGCGCAATGACGGCTGCGCCGTGCTCTTTGACCGACGGCAGAACGGAGTCGACCTTCGCGCGGCCGCTCTCCAGGTGCACCGAATTGATGATGGCGCGCCCCGGATAGTTTTCGAGCGCCGCTTTGATGACGCGCGGCTCGGTGGAGTCGATCATCAGCGGCGCTTCCACCGATTGTGCGATCTTGCGCACGAGCGTGCGCATCTGCTCGTCTTCGTCGGTGCGCTCGGTGAGCGCGCAGCAGACGTCGAGCACGTGCGCGCCGCCCTCGACCTGATCGCGCGCGAGCACCGCGATGTCGTCGTATCGGTCTTCGAGCAGCAACTTCTTGAGTTTGCGCGAACCTTGTGCGTTGATGCGCTCGCCGACGAGGAGCGGCCGCGGCTCTTGTTCGAGCGAAAGCGCGGTCATCGCCGACGCGACGTATTGCAGCGGCTTCGGCGCAGGTGCGCGTCCCTGCGCGCGCCCGACGGCATCGACGATCGCCTTGATATGGGCTGGCGTCGTACCGCAGCAGCCGCCGACGACGTTGACGCCGAATTCGCGCACGAAATCCCCGAGTTCGGCCGCAAGTTCTTCGGGCGTTTCCGGATAAATCGTTTCGCCCTTGGGACCCATGAGCGGCAATCCGGCATTTGGAATGACGCTGATGAACCGGTCGGACATCTCGCTCAAATAGCGCACCGGATCGCGCATTTGCGCAGGTCCCGTCGAGCAATTCAAGCCGATGACGTCAACCGGCAACGCACCGAGCGTCGCACAAATCGCACGGATATCCGTACCCAGCAGCATCCGCCCCTCGGTGATGAGCGTCGGCTGCGCTTGAATCGGCACGCGGCGCATGCCACGCTCGAATTCGCGAACGATGCCGGCGATCGCGGCTTTGAGTTCGAGCAGATCCTGCATCGTTTCCAGCAGCAGCAGGTCGACGCCGCCTTCGACCAAATGACGCGCTTGCTCGCCGTAGATGTTCGCAAGTTCTTCGAAGCTGATCTTCGAGAGCGAGGGATCCGACGAAGAAACGAGCATCCCGGTCGGGCCCATAGAGCCCGCGACGAAGCGCGGCCGCTGCGGTGTGCTGAACGCATCGCACGCTGCTCGCGCAATCTGCGCCGCGCCGTGATTGATATCGGCTACGCGATCGCCCAAGCCGTACTCGTCGAGTTTCAAGCGCGACGCCGTGAACGTATCGGTTTCGACGACGTCCGCGCCGGCTTCGAGGTACGACTCGTGAATACTGCGGATGATCTGCGGACGCGTGAGCACGAGCGCTTCGTTGCATCCGTGATATTTCGCGCCGCCGAAATCGTCGGCGGTCAACTCGAGCGCCATGACTTGCGTGCCCATGGCGCCGTCGAACACGAGCACCCGCTCGCGCAACAGCTGCAGATAGTTAGACAATTTAGATCGATGTACTCGCTTTTAAGATGGCGACGGTACTTGCGGCACGCACCTCACCGACGGCGCGCCCCGCTCGATTATATACTACCGGCCGTTCCAAATCCGCGAGATTGGTCAGAGCGGACTCCGGCAATAGGCCAAGCTGCCTGATAGCGGAAAGCACGGCAGGCGCGCGGCCGCGAGCCGCCCCATCCAAAACTTTACATACCAACCCGACGCCTGCTCCGATAAACGCTGTGCCGCTCACGCCTTCCGCGCCGCCCTTCGTGGCCACGGAACCGGCACCGGCGAGCATCAACCGCGTATCGAATTCGCCCGTTCCCGAGACGTACTCCGGATGGGCGATCATTGCGTCACGGACGATCTGCAGGGCGGCGGCGTCGCGCTCGTCGATCCCTTTCAGCGTAGCCAAATGCATGAACGAAAGCGCGGCATTGCGCAGCGGCGTCGCATACACCGGAATGCCGCAGCCGTCGACGCCGAGAACGAAGTCCGCGACCCGCTGCCCGGAAACGCGCGCGCACAGTTCCAAAATTTTTATCTGCGCGGGATTTTGCGGTTCCAAATACGTGCGCGGATCGGCACCGGTCAGCACGCAGAGCGCGAGAATTCCGGCGTGTTTACCGGAGCAATTGTTGTAAACGGGTCCTGGCGTGATACCGGCAGCGCGCAGCTGCTGCGCCGCCTCTTCATTGTACGGCGCGTGCGGCCCGCACAGGAGTGAGCTTTCGTGCATGCCGATCTTGCGCAATATCGAACGCACCGCGTCGATATGAAACGGCTGTCCGGTGTGTGAGGCCGCCATGACGGCGATCTCGTGCGGTTCGAGTGAAAAGCGCTCGCGCGCGCCCGCCTCGATGGCGGTGGCAGCGATGAACGGCTTGGCGGTCGAGCGTAAAAACACCGGCGCGTCGACGTCGCCGGCGGAAAAGATCACGTTGCCCCGCTCGTCGAGCGCGCAAGCGGCGACGTGGTGGAACGATTCCACCAAGCCGTCGCGAGTAACTTCGACGCCCCAACTGCTACACCAGGGCTGGTTCGACAATAGTTGCTTCCTGTTCAGAATAGACCGGGTTCGATAGATACCGCTCGCCGGTATCGCAGCCGATCGTGACGATGAGTTTGCCTTTCGCCTCGGGCCGCGCCGCCACTTGCAACGCCGCCCAAATATTCGCGCCCGAGGAAATGCCCAGGAGCATGCCTTCCTCGCGCGCCGCACGGCGTGCCGTGGCGATGGCATCAGCATCGGTCACGCGGATGATCTCTTGGTAGATGCCCGTGTTGAGCACGTGCGGCACGAAGCCCGTGCCGGTCCCTTGAATTTTGTGCGGGCCGGCCTGGCCGCCGGAGAGCACGGCCGACGCATCCGGTTCGACGGCGATGATCTCGACGCTGGGCTTGCGCTGCTTGAGCACTTCACCGACGCCGGTAATCGTGCCGCCGGTGCCGATAGCGACAACGACGATGTCGACAGTGCCGTCTGTGTCGCGCCAAATCTCTTCGGCTGTCGTGCGCCGGTGAATCTCCGGGTTCGCCGGATTTTCGAATTGCTGCGGCATGAAATATTTGGCCGGATCGCGCGCGATGATCTCGTTGGCTTTGGCAATCGCCCCCTTCATGCCGTCGGCGCCGGGTGTCAGGATCACTTGCGCGCCGTACGCCTTCAGCAAATTGCGCCGTTCGATAGTCATCGTATCGGGCATCACGAGAATTACCGGGTAGCCTTTTGCGGCGGCAACAAACGCAAGCGCGATTCCGGTGTTGCCGCTCGTCGGCTCGACGATGACCATATTCGGACGCAGGCGACCGTCGCGCTCGGCCGCCTCGATCATCGAAACGCCGATGCGATCCTTCACCGAACCCGCGGGATTGAACGACTCCAGCTTCACCGCAACCGTACCTGGCAGGCCCTTGCCCAGACGTGCGAGCTTCACAAGCGGCGTATTGCCGAACGTATCGGCCAAATTCTCATAGATGCGTGCCATACAGCTGTCCTTACATTGGCGTATAGACGTAGGGTGACCATCATAACCGAAAAGGACGCGTAAAGGTTCAGGCGCCGGAGGCCGGTCTCCCGGGCCGCCCGAACCCCAGGCTGCACCGTGTTCACGCTTGCCGAAAAGTCACTGTACGTCGAAGCGATCGATCTTTGGATCGACTCGATGCGTTCGCGAGAGCGCTGCTACATCTCGCACGGGCATTCGGATCACGCGCGCGAGCATGATGTGGTCGTCGCAACGCCCAACACCGCGCGAATCTGCCGCGCCCGGTTTGCGCAGAAGCCGCAGCGCCCGGCGGTGCAATTCGAGGAACACGAATTCAACGCACCGTGGAATGACGGCGAACACCGGCTCACGCTTTTCCCCGCCGGTCACGTCCTCGGCAGCTCGCAAATGCTGATCGAAGGGGAATTGGGGCGGTTCGTCTATACGGGGGATTTCAAACTCACGCATTCGCTCACTGCCGAGCCGCCGGAGGTCAAGCAGTGCGACGTCGTGCTGATGGAATGCACGTACGGAGGCCCGCAGTACGCATTTCCGCCGCGCGCCGAAGTGGCCGGCGAGATGATCGACTTCGCGCGAAAGATACTCGAAGGCGATGCGGTTCCCGTGTTTTTTGCGTACTCGCTCGGCAAGGCGCAAGAGGCGGTGGCGATTCTCGGCAACGCCGGCTTCAAACTCACCGTACACGGCGGAATCGCCTCGATGTGCGACGTCTATCGCGCTTGCGGCGTATCGCTCCCGCCATACGACCGCTATGAATCGCACGCGTTCGACCGGCGAAGCGTAGTGATCTGGCCGCCCTCGCGGGGCAGTGTGCGTAAGGCGCTGCGAGGCAGACTGCTGTACACGGCGATGCTCACCGGCTGGACCGTAGATCGCGCGACAGCATACCGGTACGGCGCGGATCGCGGCTTCGCGCTCTCCGATCACGCGGACTACCCCGCGCTGTTACGCTATGTCGAGTTGGCGCAGCCGAAAAAAGTCTTACTCAATCACGGCCGGCGCGATTTCGTCTATCGCCTGCGCGAGATCGGCGTACACGCCGAGTACCTGGAAGAACACGAACAACTCGCACTATTCTAATCACTGGCATCCCGACGTATCGAAGGACCCGTCAGTGTCATCCTGAGGTATCGAAGGACCCCGTCAGTGTCATCCTGAGGTATCGAAGGACCCCGAGCGAAGTCGAGGGGCAGCGCGCGATCAATCGACGCCGATGTCCCACAGCATGCCAAGGTCTTTCTTCGAAAGTGTCCGGAATGCAATCAGCGTTTCGGTATCGTTGATGCCTTCGAGTGCGCCGATTTTTTCGGTGACCAGGTCGCTGAGTTGGTCGTGCTCTTTTACGCGCACGACGGCGATCATGTCGAAGGGGCCGGCGACGCTATAGACTTCGGTAATGCCGTCGATGGCCAGCAGATCGTCGGCGATGCTCTTGAGCCGAGGCCGCTCGACGTTGATCAAAATAAATGCCGTGACCATGGAGGCCCTTTCCGTCATCCGCTATGGGGTGACCTGCACCGTTATCGGATTGCTGATGAGCGTGTCCCATCTCGCATTAGGACGCGGTACCCGCAGGTGTGCGGTTACGGTAAATTTTCCGGATCTGGTTAACCGCACGAAGTCATTGAGCGCGAAAACATAACGGTATTGCACGAGCGGATTCAACGGGCATCGCGGCAAGAGAGCCCCAACTCTGTCGGGCACAGGCCGCGAGGGAAGCGATTTGCCGCTGGAGTCGACAACGTCGAAGGTCAAGCTTTGCCCGAAAAACGCAATGCATGTAAAAAGGACGTTCCCGGTGACGTCTCGCGCCCAAAGGGAAACGCTGATTGGCTCGCCCAACCGCGCCGTGGCGTTTCCTGGTGTCAAAGAAAGCCGGACGCCGTCCTGCACTCGCCCGACGTTTACCCACGTGTGAGATAACGCGTCGTCTGGTCCGCCGCTGGTGATGACGGGCGGGGGAGACGGTGTCGCAGAAGACCACGCATCGGCCTCCGGCACTTCGACGGCGATTTGGTTGCTCGTAAGCGTGTGCGTTCCGAATGGCGGAAAACTTGCGCGCAAGTGCGCTGTGAAGAGGTACGTTCCGGATTCGCCGATCATGACGAAATCGTTTAGCGCGACGATGAAGTGCCATTGCGTTTCCGGAGACAGCGTGCAGCGTGCAGGCTGAACGGCATCGGCGCGCGGCAACGGGCGAAGCGGAACCTGGACGCCGCGGTCGCTTACGACGTCGAACGTTAGCGAGTGCACGAAATCCCCTGGGCAGACGTCAACGGCTTTTTCACCAGTATTCGTAATCCAGAGTTCAGCCTCGGGCGGCGCGCCGCTACTTGCCTTAAACCGCGTAGGCGTCAGAGAAAGCCAAACGCCGTACTGAAGGTTACCATACAACATGGCGCCCCCGGGATAGCGAAAACCATTGTCGTCAATGGTGGTTACGGCTTGCCATGGACGACTCGGAAGAGGCGATGGCGTTGGAGTTATCGGCGGCATCACGGTTATCTCTGCGGCGCTGCTAACAACGGTTTCGGTATGTCCGGGTGCGACCAACACGTCAAGGAGGGCGTAAACAAGATAATTGCCTGGTTCCGTGACGTTGACGAAGTCGTTCACGCGAATCAGGAATCGGCGCGGCGTCTGAGGCGCAAGCAGACACGGTGCTTGCAAAGCGCCTTTCGGCGGCGTGCGCGATGGAAGCTTCGTGCCGAATAGCTCGACGTGAAGTTTCAGACCTCCCACGCAACTCTCAATGGGGCTGGAAGTCGTATTGCCAAGGTACAGCGATACGATCATGGGCTGGCCGAGTTGAACGATTCCCGGCGCCGTCATCCAAGAGCAGATGCCGTGCTGCGATGCGCAAAGCAGTGTGCGCACACGGATTCCCGGATCGATGGGGACGTCCGCAGCAGCACGCCGCCCGCCAATCGCAAGAGCCGCAAGGAAGATCATTATGGAAGCTGCGCAGAGCGCCCGAATGCGTCGCTTCATATGATCTCTATCGGCTTAGCTGCCTCCTGAGCTCATGAAGCCTTGTACGATGGAGACGACCGTAAGTAAGCTGACGATAACCACCGTAGCCCATGCAATGATGTTGAAAGCCCGGCCGTTGGTCCACGTCCCCATCAGGCGCTTATTGTTGATCAGGAGCAGCATGAGCACGAGCACCACCGGCAACAGCGCGCCGTTGAGCACCTGCGTCCAAAAGCTGATGCCGAGCAACGGCGCACCCGGCCATAAGACGATCGCTGCACCAACGATAATAAGGACAAGATAAAAGACGTAGAAGATTTTCGCCTCCGAGAAGCGCCGGTCGATGCCGCGCTCGAAGCCGAGCGCTTCGCAGACGTAATACGCCGTCGAAAGAGGAAGAATCGACGCCGTGAAGATGGCGGCGTTCAGCAGACCCAGTGCAAAGAGCAGGGCTGAGAACTTGCCGGCGAGCGGGGCGAGCGCGACCGCGACGTCACTTGGATCGTTCACTTGGATCTGGTGCGCCGCCGGAACGTGGAGATTGTGCAGATAAATCGTGGCGGCACACGCCACGATGATGAAGAACGCGATAAAATCAGTGAAGATGGCACCGGAAACCACGTCGATGCGCGACATCGGATACTCTTCTTCTTGAATGCCCTTGTCGACGATGGCCGCTTGAATGTAAAACTGCATCCACGGCGAGATCGTCGTGCCGATGACCGCGATAGCCGTTACCAAGTACAAGTTTCCCGAAGAGATATGCGGCGCGATAGTGTGGTGCAGCACGTCGCTCCAATCGGGATGCACGAGAAAGCCGCTGACGACGTATGCCAAGTACACCGAGCAGAATATGAAAAAGACCCGTTCGACGATCTTGTAGTTCCCGCGCGTCACGGTAATGTACACGAAGGCGGCGGTTCCGGCGACCATGAGCACGCGCAAGAGCTCGGCATTGATCCAGTGCCCGTAGCTCGCAAAGATGGGCGCGACGGTCGCGACGCCGGCAAACTCGGTCGCCGTATTCCCTATGTCCGCGACGACAAAAAAAAGCAGCACCCAAAATGTCAGTTTTACGCCGAAATTCTCACGAATGAGATCGGCGAGGCCTTTGCCCGTAACGGCGCCCATGCGCGCGCACATCTCCTGCGTTACGATGAGCGCAACGGTAACGGGGAAGAGCAGCCAAAGCATGTCGTAGCCGAACTGGGCACCGGCTTGGGAGTACGTAAGAATGCCACCCACGTCGTTGTCGGCATTGGCCGTGATGATTCCCGGACCGATCACCGACAAGAACATGATCAGGCGCCGCCAGATGGTCAAAGCAGGCACGCGCGTCACAGAGGCGCTTTCCGCTCTCAAAGCTGCGCCCTCCGCTCACCGATCGCTTCGGTTCGTCCGTTCAAGGTGCTCGTCGGCAAAATTCCCTCCGGCCCGGTGGTACGAAACCGAATACCGCGTTCCTTCGGTGGGCGCGCGCCGAACGGGCCTAGCCTGCGACGCTACTCTTCAGCCGTCTCCTCTTCAGTTATGTCGCCCGCCTGCCAACTTGCCGCTACGATCGTCGGGTCGAGGCTCATCTTGCCGACGATTCGTTCCACCTTCACCTCAGCGCGCTGCACTGTGACGACCCTCGCAATGACTTCCACCATTCCGTGATCCAGATCGCGGCTATCGATAGACCGAAGCAGCAGCGTGGTCTGGCGAATGAGGTTGAGCATTTGGAGGCGCACTGCGGACTCGTCGCCGGCGCGACAGACGACGCGCAGTCCGTATTCGCGGCTGAGCTCCGTTTGATCCAGCGGTTGTCGATTGATTTGCTGGACGAGGCGAATACCGGAGTGATGGCCGAGGCGACCCGTCGTCCTGTCCCGCGTGGGTCGGAAACGTGATGGTGTACCGGTAATGTAACCAAGGCCCAGAACGGCGGAGGCATCGTACTTCTTTCCAGTGTAGGTTCCCGTCACGTTCGTTTGCGCAATGCCGGCAACCCCGGGTACGAGCGGCGCACTCGACCACAGATCGTACGGCGTGTTTGGCGAGAGCGGCGAACCGTTCGCGAATCCTAGCCGCTTGTCGTCGGCGATACCGATGGTGCGGGCGCCGGTTGGGTCTGCGCACCGGCGCCCTGCATGCCGGAAAACGCGAGCAGTAGGAGCACAAGAATACCGGCCGCTATCACCGCAGGATTTCTAAACGGTTTCATGTTTCACGCGAACCTAGAGCGAACCGTGATTCAACGCAATTTGCACGACACGGACGATGACCAATCCCGCCGCAAGAAACAAATAACCCCGAAGCGCGATCAGCCACAGCCGGGTCATCGGCGTCAGCGTCATCTTCGCCAGCGTGTCGAGCGGCGGCATTTGCCAAGTCTCTCGTGCTGCGCGATCGGCGCTACTCGAAGACTGCTCGGACTGCGTAATGGCTGCCCAAATTGCCGCACTAATCGCAAGCGCGGCGCCGATGCCGAGCGTCCACAGTATCTGCACGCTCCCAAAGTTTGGAAAGATCATCGATGCGATCAGGATAACGGAGAGGATAACGAGCCCCGCGATCACCAGTGCCGTAAATACGTTCGTGCTGTGCCTGTTTGCCCAGGGGCCAAGAACGGCTTTATCGTTTGAAAGCAGCAGCAAGAAAATCGTCGCGCTGGGGAGCAGCACACCGGCCAGCACTTGAACCGCATTGGTCAAGAGACCTAGCGGAGCATCGGGGAGCAGGACGATCGCCGCAGCCGCAGCGATGAGTGCGATGTAGACCGCGTAGAATTGCGGCGCGTCCGAAACTTTGCGATGCAACGAGCGGCGGTACGAGAGCACATCACCGAGCGCATACGCAGTCGAGAGCCCGACGGCCGCCGCGCCGATGATGCACGCGTCGATGAGCGCAATCGTGAACAACGTGGCCGGCAGGCGACCGAAGTATTTCGCGGTGGCCATGGCAACTTGTCCGGTATCTTGAAAGTTGCCGAACTCTTTGTGGCCGATGAACGTCGCGGCGCTGAACGACATCATGGCAATCGCGCCGATCGTCACGAACACGATACCGAGGACGAGATCCCAGCGCTCGTAGTTGAGGAAACGTGACGTGATGCGTTTGTCGATGACGTAACTTTGCTGAAAGAAGAGCTGCCAGGGCGCGATCGTCGTTCCGACGATGCCGATAATGAGCAGCATGATCGTGCTGAGGTCACCCTTGGGCAATCCCGGGACGACGATGTCATGCAGAGACTGCCCGGCCGGCGCGTGGACCATCGCAAACAGCGGCACGAGCAGCAGGCTTCCTGCACAAAGCGCGATCGAGAAGCGCTCGAAACGCCGAAAGTCACCGGTGCTCACGGCGATCATCACGAGCAGCGCCGCAGCAACCACGCCGAGGATCTTGGGAACGCCAAAATACTCCATCGCCAGACTGATCCCGACGAACTCGGTGACGATCGTAAGCGCGTTCAGGATGAACAGATCGACGACGCTGAACGCACCCCAGAACTTTCCGAACCGTTCCAAGATGAGACGCGCATGGCCGACACCGCTCACGACCCCGAGACGCAGCACCATCTCCTGATTGACGTACAGGACGGGAACAAGCAACAGTAGCGTCCACAGCAGGCCGGTTCCGTAGTTTTGACCGGCCTGCGTATACGTCGAGAATGCGCCCGCGTCATTGTCGCCGACCATGACGATGAGACCCGGACCAAGGATTACAAGAAACGTGAGCAGCTTGGCCCACGCGCCCTTGCGTAGGCCAACGTCGTGACGCGCGATGGTTCCAAGCGCGCCTTTGATGTCCCCGGCATGCATGTCGTCGAGAACGGCTCTGAGCATGGTTTCTTCAATCACGCTCATGGCAGCAAAGCGATCCAAGGCGAAAACGTTTTCGGGTCGCGATATTGACCGGATCGAAGATTATCGTTGTGTGGTTTGACTGCGTGTATGCGGGCGTTCAGCGCGCGAACAAACGCCAGGATTTTCATGGCACGAACTCCTTTGACAGATTGCCGCGCCACGTGGACCGGCGCAGCTGAAAGTACGACTCATCGCGAGTCTGCGGAAGAAAAATCTACTACTGCCGTCGTCCACCGGGGATCATCACCTCCTCTCGAAACAAAAAAGCCGTCGTTACGCTCTCGCGTCGACAGCTCGTGAAAAGTCCTGAAATTTTCGGGGCTTCTCCTCACTGTCGAGCTTTAGCACTGCACGCTATAGAGGCTGTCATCCTGAGCGGAGTCGAGTGGCCTCAGCCGCATTAGGTACCGCCTTGATTCGGCGGTGCCTGGTCTACCCGTTGGGGTCTCTCGACCTTTCCGGGCAGCGGCGTATCATCGTGCAGACGCCTCACCTAACGAGGAATCCATATAGATAGTACACCCTCGTGTCAATAGGGGGTAGGGGTATGTGCTATGTGCGCCTAAGGTTCGAGGATGAGCCACACCGTAAAGCACAAAGAACAGCTCCTTGCGCGGGTACGACGAATTGCGGGGCAGATCGCAGCACTCGAGAAAACGCTCATGAGCGAAGAAGGCTGCAGCGTCGTTCTGCAGCGGATTGCGGGAATACGCGGCGCGCTCAACGGCCTGATGGCCGAAGTCCTTGAAGAGCACTTGGACACACACGTCGTCGACGGCCGATCGGCGCCCGCTCGGCGTAAGGCGGCCGAACAGCTGCTCGACGTGGTTCGCACGTACCTCAAATAGCATCGCAATGTTCCCGCACGAGGCGCTGCTTTTGATCGGCGCCGTCGCAGCCGTGGGCGTTCTGCATACGCTCGTGCCCGATCACTGGGTGCCGATAGCCTTGCTCGCCCGGCAGCAAGGCTGGTCGGGTTCGCAAACTGCGCGTGCTGCGGCTACCGCCGGCTTCGGTCACACCGTATCCACACTTGCAATCGGGCTCCTCGTTTGGCTCGCCGGTGCGGCTTTCGCACTGCGCTTCGGGCACGCAGTTTCGCTCGCATCGAGTGCGGCATTGATCTGCTTCGGCCTGTGGACCGTTACAGCGCGCTGGCGCGAAGGTCGCAGCACGGGCGCCGAAGGCGCAGATGAAGACCATGCACGTAACTCAAAGCTCGCGCTACTCCTGATCCTGGGATCTTCACCGATGGTCGAAGGACTGCCGGCGTTCTTTGCGGCGTCCCGCTTCGGACTGCAGCTGCTCGCGGTGATGTCCGGGGTCTTTGCCGCCGCTACGATCGCAACGTATGTTGTACTCTGCACGACTTCGGCAAAAACACTCGCCCGCACGAGATTCCCAGGGATCGAGCGTTACGGGGAAGGGCTCAGTGGCGTCGTGATCGTCTTGGTGGGGTTCGCTTTCTTGTGGTATTGACCGGGACTTTGCGAGCAGGCGAGGAAGTCGACGTACGCCGAGATGCGCACCACGTTCACCGAACCGGTCTTTTGTGCGGCCGCTGCATTGACCGCCGCCACTTTGACCGATCCGATCGTCGAGGGTCTCTCAAACGCCGGGTTGTTCGGGCCGGGCCGTTTTACCGATCATAGCAACCTCGACGTGATTCCGGCCGCGTGCGTCGCCGCAGCGCTTGCGCTGCTGGCCGTGTTTCGCTGGCTGCGGGTGTGGTGCGCGCAGCTCGCGCCCGTGCGTGTCACCGATTCGCTCCCAAAAGTCTTTCTTTTGCAAATGGCTGCGCTGTACGGCATGGAAACCGTCGAGCAGATCGCGACCGCTGGGCATCCCCTCGGCGGCACGATTTGGCTCGGCGGCCCCGCAATCGTCAGCCTCGCCGCACACGGGCTGGCTTGCATAGCCGTGACGTGGCTGCTCTCGCGTTCCCTCAGTTGGTCCGCGCGCACCATCGTGCGCATCGTTCGCGCAACGATCGAGTTTCTGCGCACGCTCGTGCAAGATCCCAGTCGACGGTCGTACCGGCTTGCGATCGCGCTGCCGAATGTAAGACAACCGTATTTGCGTGCCCTTGCGGGCCGCGCGCCACCGTTCATCCTGCAGGCAACAATCCACTAACCTTATCGGCGGCATTTCTCGCCGCATGCCCGCAGGAGTTTTATGCAATTCACCAGTTCTACGCGAGCGCGCATCGCCGTCGCGCTTGCAATCGCCGTTATCGCCGTTTGCGCGGCGCTCTTCGTATTTCGCAAACCCGTCGCGCAGCACATCGCGCAGTCGACGGCACAGTCCGCCTTCGGTTCCCGCAAACTCAACGTCTTGCTGCTCGGCTACCAGGAGGACGAAGGCAACTCCGACACGATTATCGCTGCACATCTCGATATCGATCGTCGAATCGCCACGTTGGTTTCCATACCGCGTGATTCGTGGGTTTCCATTCCCGGGCACGGGTACGACAAAATCAATGCCGCCATCGGATACGGCGGCCCCCGGCTCTCGGCGCAAGTCGTTTCGAAACTGATCGGTGCGCCCATCGACGCGATCGTTGCGCTTCGCCCCGAAGATGCAAAGCAGCTCGTGGACGCCATGGGCGGCTTGAACGTCGACGTCGATGAAGACATGGACTACGACGACAACGCGGGCGATTTGCACATCCACCTGCACAAAGGCGAGCAGTATCTGAACGGCGGCCAGGTGCTCGGGTACATCCGCTTCCGGCACGACGCAGCTTCCGATTGGGGCCGCGTCCGGCGCCAGCAGCAAGTGCTCAAAGATCTACTGGATCAGATGAGCACGCCGCAACAATGGATGAAACTTCCCCATCTGCTTTCGCTTGCGAGTAAAGACGTCAAGACGAATCTCTCGCAGGCGCAGCTCGCTGCTCTGCTGCAAGTCTATCGCGGCGTTCCGGACGATAACATCCGCACGTTCACGATGCCTGGACGCGCCGGATGGGTCGGCGATGCGTCAGTGGTGTTTCTCGATCCGGCGTGGACGAAGATTGTCGGTAAACTCCTCTTCTCAAAACAGGACCCACCCCAAGATGCCGTGCTGGTCGCGAATGCTACCGGGAATGCGGACCTCGACAAGACGGTCGTGGCGGCGCTTCGGGGCGGCGGCTGGAACGTGCCGACGTTTGTGGACGAGCCGGCAAAACGAACGAGCCGTATCGTCGGAACGACCGCGGCGGCGCAGGCGTTGGCCGGAATCTTTCCGAGCGATTCACGCTTGCTCCGGGGAAGCCGCACGGTCTTGCAGCTCGGCGAAAACGAGGCACCGCAGCTCGATCCGTAGCACCTACGTGGTACAGTGATTGCCTTTGGGCGAACGTGTGCCGCCATCGCCGCTCGCGCGGGGAAGCTCGAGAAAATTGCAATTCTCGCGGCGTATCTTCGCGAGCTCGACGACGCGAATCTGGCCGCGGCGGCCCGTTTCTTCACCGGCAATCCGTTCCCGGCGCGCGACGAGCGCAGCTTGGGCATCGGATGGCGCACTATCGTGGAAGCCGCGCGAACGGCCTGGGGCGTCGATGAAGCGCAGCTTTCGGCGGAATATCGCGAATACGGCGATCTCGGCGCGGCGCTCGGACCCTTCGTGCGGCCGCCGATGCATCTGGCGCTCTTCACGGAAACGCTTACGCCCGTATCGCTCTACGAACTGTTCGAATCGATTGCCGCGGCAAACGGGAAAGCGGCCGGGAAAAGACGCGAGTCGATCTGCGTGCGTATCTTGAGCGCGTGCACCGATGCGATCGAAGCGACGTACGTTATCAAGATCGTAACCGGCGATCTGCGCATCGGTCTGCGCGAAGGACTCATCATCGATGCGATTGCGTCGGCGTTCGACGCGACGCATCGTGACGTGCGACGCGCAACGATGGCGGCGGGCGACATCGGTGCAGTGGCCGTAGCCGCGCGGCATCAGCGCCTCGCCGAAATTCGCGTCGTATACGGGTCGCCGGCCGGTTTCATGCTCGCAACGCCGATGGCGTACGGTTCGGACTACCAAGACGTGCGCGAAGGCGTTTGGGTGGCGGAAGAAAAGTTCGACGGCATCCGCGCGCAAATTCACAAGACTGCGCACGGTGTTCGCATTTTTTCGCGCGCGCTGAACGACGTTACGGCATCGTACCCGGAGATCGCCGGCGCCGTCGCGTCGCATTCAGGGCAATTTATGCTCGACGGCGAGATCGTCGCGTTCCGCGACGGCCGCGTCCTGCCGTTTCGGTATTTGCAGGCGCGTCTGCAGCGCAAGACCATCGATCCGCAGCTGCTTCAAGAAATTCCCGTTGCCTACATGGCCTTCGACGCGCTCGCCGCAGACGATGAATTCTTGATCGACGAGCAGTTGCTCGAGCGCCGCGAGAAATTGGCAGAGCTGCTGCGCACCGGTCCGCACCTCGCGATCG
>Ga0209168_10001978_pt1 | contig 15299 bp, 13 predicted proteins | sample Coa_R1_FD_187156 | JGI IMG/M metagenome (GOLD analysis project Ga0209168, IMG submission 187156) | Surface soil microbial communities from Centralia Pennsylvania, which are recovering from an underground coalmine fire - Coalmine... | ecosystem: Environmental > Terrestrial > Soil > Unclassified ... | reverse complement strand
ACCCGCAACCCCACCTTTGAGGTCGGCCAGCATCTTAAAGTTCAAAGCCCCGGACGGGCTCACCGTACCAGCTCCGGTGATGACACCGACCGCTAGGACTGTAAGGTTTATGTTGTCCGCTTTCGTTCCCTCGGGTGCCACCCGAGCGTTGAGGCTCGCATTCTGGATCGAAGTGTCCGGGTTGGAGGTGGCCTTCCCTGCAAATGCCGACAGCGCCCCAAGTTTTGATCCCAAGTCGAATCCTGCCAGCTTAGAGTTGGTTAGCCGGATTGGCCCAGTGATTACGACTTTATCCACAGGGCCAACGATACCCAGTTCCGCCGACAGCGTTCCGCCCTTCAACTGCGAACCTGAGGGAAGTACTACGCCCAACGATGGCAACATCGGTTCCAGTTCATCTCCTGGCATGTCGCGCGCATCCAGCTTCATGTTCAACACCTGGGTGTCGCCCTGCGTTTGGAATGTTCCTGTCAGGTGCGCTACGGCCTTCCCAATCGAAATGTCGCCTTCTGTCAGCGTTCCCGATTGCTTATCGAGATCGACATCCACCGTGTGCTTGACGACCACGATCGTCGGAGCGGGCGTGCCCTTCGGCGAAAACTTCAGTTTCGTACCGGTAAGTATGCCGACGGCTTTTGCGTGGCTGCCATTCGAGTTGAGTGTCCCGTTAAGATTCGCCAGCCCTGCGATGCCGCCGGCGGGATCGATAAATCCTGAAGTCTCTATATTCAGGTTATTCACCTTCACTGCAGCCTCAAATGGGGTTTTGGCGGCGTTTTCGGCATTGATCGGCCCAGCCTTCCCCGAGATTTTAACGTCCCCTCCTCCCGGCAACTGAGCCGTGAGTTTGAATGGGAACGGCGCGGTAAAGGAAAAATCCTCCACGTCAATGTCAACCTTGTCATAGACCTGTGGTTTGGTTGAAGAATTCGTTTTTCCCACGATGAACTTTGCATTGTTCACATTCAGCTTTGCCGCCGAGAAATTGGTCGGAGAGCTCGCTAAGGAGGTAGGTGTTGGCGTGGCCGCCTTGGCGGAAGAGCCGCCGATACTGGAAAAATTCCATTTCCCGCTGGCTGCTTTCAGAAGCGTGACTTGGGGTTGCTCCAGCTTGAGTTCGGTCACATTAAGCTGCTTCGAGAAGACTAGTGGCATCAGCTGCACCCCAACCTTAAGCGACTTCGCTGTAATAAAGGGGAGCTTGCCGAAGGCGGGATCGTCCGCGATGGCTATGTTATCGGCCAAGACGCTGCTGGAAAGAATCGAGAGGCTCAGATTACCCACGGTCACCTGTCGGCCAAGCGCGCTTGTCAGCTCCGACTCGATCTTTGGACGGAAACTGTTCACATTGATCAGCAAGGGTAGTGCGATCAGGATCACGAGGAAAACAGCAAGTGCGATCGCGCCGATTCTAAGGTTGCGTTTCATGTCGTTAGTCCTGACCTTTCTTGCAATTGGAAACGGCCGGGTTTGAAGAGAGGCTCTGGTCCGAGAAAGATTGGTGTGTAGCGAACCTGAGTTAACTTAGTTAGCCGGTCAGCTTTTTACTGGTAGCAAGGAGACTCCTGCAAAGTACGTCACCCTTCCCATATTGAAATAGTACGGCTTGCCCTAGTGCTAAGACTGCTCAAAATTGCTCATTTTTACGAATAGTCGGAAAGCAGTGCGGTAGTGTGGCCAGCAACCGACGAGGAAAATGATTTGTGCCAACGAACAAGCTCACAATCAGAGTCGGGGCTTGAGTACCATGAGCAGACGAGTGACATGCGGGTGAGACTTAGCCTGTTGAGCCATTCGTAGGATGATGGAGCCAATCCATGGGATGTGGTGCCCAAAATGATCCAGGTTCTCGACGCCAAGGGTCGTCTCATGAGGTACGTTGCTGTAGTGAGGAGCAAACGTCAGCCACTTGCTCGGAGCGCTGCCCATGAGATACTTCTCTTTGCTCCACAATCCGCCCGTTCTTGTGGCTGGAGGCAGCGCGGCATCGGTATTGAGAGGCAGACGATAGTAATCTGGATAATGACGAAAGAACCTCATCCGCGATTCGGGCTGGCCAGGATTTTGCTCGAAGGTCAGCGGCAACCTTCCGTACATGGAATGCAGCGGTGTTTGGGTTTCTGAAACCCTGGCAAACGGAGCGGGGCTATCAAGAAGTTGGATCGGAATCTTGTCTAGAAGTGATGATCCTTGCGCCCACAACAAGTGTGTGGAAAGCACCAGTAGTCCGACCAACAGCATCGGAGACCAGTGCGGGAGCGAGAGAAATAAGCCACGCATTGAATTTCCTTTTGCAAGCTTGTAAGCGTCTATGGTCGGGTCAGCGCTTTTCTTTCAATCACAACGGCTCAAGGTTGGCGGAAGTACGGCGCGGTGGGTCTTTGCGTTACAACGATTCTAGACAGTTCCCATGTTTGGGTCTGGTCAAGATTGCACACTACTCAAATCAGACCACGGCACTCTTTACATTGGAGAATTGCCGGAAATCGAGTCGACGAAGCAAGGACACGTTTTTCTTAAGCACGAGAACATTGGCATCGTTCCTGCGTACGTTTTACAGATCGTACCCAAGCGAAGCGACAAATATCTTTTGCGTGGCCAAATCTGGGTGGATGGAGTACTCGCCGAAAACCCGTCCATTTGGCTCGGGCATATTCATATCACTTTGCAATTTGCTCAACTGAAAGGTAGCCGCTCCCCTACTGTCATTTCTCGGTTGAAAACTTTCTTGGAAGCGTTCCCCCTACATAAAACAGCACATGCTTGTAGTTCTAGGTTTTCGCGTGTGTTCGTGCCACGCATCTGGACGATCAACAGGTTGGAAGGGGAAAGAGGTCAGCGAAGCTGGTTCTTTCATCCGTTTTCTGACTGAAACCGTCGTAGTAATATGCAAATTTCTGAGATTCGTGTGGAGCGTTGATCATACTGCTTCAGCTCGTCACGCGTCATCGGGATGTACGTCCCAGTGTGCACCGCTTCAGTTTGCAGTTTGGAAAGGACGCAAACTCCTCGTTAAGGTCTTTCGCGTGTTTTGCAGACAAAACGTCAGGGGTTTCCATTGACGAAGATGTTCCATCACATCTGATAAGCGCGCTACTTAAGTGTCATTGGCTCGCCTTCATAGCGCACGGGGCGTAGGGTGACCGCGCTTCGAGACCTCCTTTGGATGGCTCGTATTCTCTACAATCTTCAGTGCATCCTCTTCGTGACTGACGATTCTCTTCACGCTCACTGTCGATAGCACGACAAAGCTGAGCGATTAGATGCATCAGTTTCCCTGAATCCATTTCCTTACTAGCTTGTTGAGCCAAATAAAAACTGCGTGGCGTCAAGGGCATAACCTTTTCCTGTTCTGGGGATTCTTACGGTTGTCCCACTCTACCTATGACGTCGGACGGTCGTCTGAGCAGTTTTGCTCACCAAGCGCGTTTTCTGTTGTCGTTCAAGGCTGGGCAGAGGGGGTCTCTTTGCACGCTCTTTGTCGGGTGTACCCCCGGGCCTTGCCGGCGCTTCGCGATCCTCGGTGGCGCGGGCCGGAGCTATGTTCAGGGACTCTGCGATGCCTGTCGTTCCGCTATCTTCATTAAGCACGACTCCAAGAAGTGAGCTGTGAACGTGCACATTGTCTCCCACGTCATAATCGATAAAACGGAGCTTTCTGAATCGATTCATAAAGAAGCTAACTCTCGAACGGGTCGTGCCAACCATCTCTGCCAGGGTCTCCTGACTTAATCTGGGGACCACCATTTCTGGCGCTCCCTCTTTGTCGAAATGCGCCATCAAGAGGAGAACTCGTGCTAGCCGTTTTTCGCTGGAATTAAAGAGTTGGTCAACTAAATCTTCCTGATATCGAATATTTCGCTTCACTAAATATTTGACAAACATAGACGACAATTTGGGCTCTACACTCATTGCCACCATCATCGCTTTTTTCTGGACGTGGAGAAGGAGACAATCTGTCAGTGCGGTTGCAGACGACATGCGTAGCAGCTGACCACCAAGACCGCCTTCCCCAAAAAAATCATTTTCGCTCAAAATGGCAAGAGTGGCTTCTTTGCCACTTTCCGATACAACGCTGAGTCGTACCTTCCCAGTTTTGATAAAGAAAAGTCCATCGGAAAAATCACCTTGAGAGAAGACAATCGCCCTCTTTTGAAACGACAGCATCCCTGCCCTTCCCAAGGGTGGAAAAGAGGGAATAAGGATCAAAATCAGTTTTTTTCGCGGTTGTAGATTTCTTAACCAAGGAAGCAACCCCATTCCCACATCGAGAGAAATTTACGTTCAATTATGGAGCATTGGTATAGCGTAGTCTGGTCAATAACGCTCGCTTTGCAGGATCGGAAGGAACCGAAGCCGATTGCCTTAGCGAAAAAAAAGCCTCGGCTTCTACGAAGCGCACGATGTCCCTATCGGCTCGCAGAAAGATTGCGCGTTCAGCGACGGCGATGGCGAAGGTGAGGGCTCAGCAAAAAGAAGGCTGCTTAGGCGAGTCTAGACGCAGGAAGTAATTCTCTGACAGACTTGTTCTGACGGATGTGTTATAAGTTGCGTCGCAATGGCGAAGAGGAAATCTCTCAGCCACATTCCGATAGTGTCAGTCAGCCTCCTGAGTTTGGTGTGCCCTTTTTGCAGCTCCAAACCGGGAACGGTATGCGTCACTCTTTTGGGTGGGGAGCTTGAAATCGTACGCCTAACTTCTCGACGATGCGGTAATGCGAAATCGTCTGGCCGATCATTGGGCTGAAATCTTAGGGCTGAAGGTAGGGCAAGTCAATGAAGCTGGAGAAGTTGGCTATGTTCCGAAAGGTCAGTTGGCGATAAATCGCCATTTCACGCAATATAAAAAGGCGCCCACTTTACGGTAGGTTGTGATTGTTCGGATCACCACTTACCAAAAGGAGCGCCGTTATGAACCAAGAAAAGTATATTGGCATGGACGTTCACCAGGCAACGATCTCGGTTGCGGTCATGGATAGCAAGGGCAAGCTGATCATGGAATGCATTCTGGAGACGAAGGCGGACACGATTCTAGAGTTCGTCCATGGGGTACGCGGGACGGTGTCGGTGACCTTTGAAGAAGGAACCGCTGCCGCCTGGTTACATGATCTGCTGAAGCCGCACGTGGCCCAACTGGTGGTCTGCGATCCGCGAAAGAACGCGCTGCTGAAAGATGGCAGCAAGAGTGACCGGATCGATGCCCGCAAGCTGGCCGAGTTGTTACGTGGCAACCAACTCCATTCGGTGTACCACGGGAGAGCACGGGGTGCGCACTTTGAAGGAGTTGGGTCGCAGCTATCAGACGCTCACGAAAGATGTCACGCGAGTCATGAGTCGGATCAAAGCGCTGTACCGCAGCTGGGCCATTCCCTGCAGCGGAACCACGGTCTATGCCTGGCGGCATCGCGCGGAGTGGTTGGCGAAGATCCCGCAACCTGGAGTTCGTCTGCGGGCGGAACGGTTGTATCAGCAACTGGATCTACTGCAACCGGTGCGGCAGGAGGCGCGACGCGACCTGCTGCGAGAGAGTCGCAAACACGATGCCGTGAAAAGGCTGCAGCAGATTCCCGCGATCGGTCCGATTCGAGCCGCCTTGCTGGTAGCCCTGCTGCAAACACCGCACCGTTTTCGTACCAAGCGCCAACTGTGGGCTTACAGCGGTTTTGCGATCGAGACGCACGACAGCGGCGAGTATCGCTATGTCCGAGGAAAGATACAACGCAACCGGGAGCGCATCACCGTGCGCGGTCTGAACGATAACCATAATCACGATCTGAAGAATCTGTTCAAAGGTGCCGCTCTCTCGGCCAGCACTCAGCCCGGACCGCTGCAGGATTTCTATACGGCTCTGGTCGAAAAAGGAATGCGGCCGACGATGGCCCGTCTCACCCTGGCACGAAAGATTGCCGCGATTACCTTAACCATTTGGAAGAAAGGACTCAGTTTCGACGCCCAACAACTGCATCGGCAAGCCGCTTGAGCGTCTCTGGTAAGATGCCTTTCCATCTCCGGTGATTCTCTCTGGTGGTGGTCGGTCGGGCTCTCGAGACGCTCGGTTCGAGGTGAGTATCAGTCAATGAGATCGGCCCTGTGTGCTTCGGCACCGAGTCACCCATTTCACGTTATGCCGCCTCGGATAACCAGAAATAGCGATAGGCCACGAGCCTCCGATAAAACCATGGTTGACACTCCAAGACCAGGTCCGCTTGCCCAGTTTCAAGACTCGATTGGCGTCGTCACCACGGAAGATGAAACCCACGGGAAGGGCAAAAAAGCCAGAGCAAAACCCCGCCGCGAAATCGCGGGGCACTTACAGTCAGTGGGCTGGATGTCGAGACAAAAATCTTCTCGGTTTCCGGTCGAGGGAGAAGTTTTTTCTTGACATACCTTTTTATAGAACTCATTGAGAATCGCTGACAAGTTACAAATGCGAACTTTCATCACTCTGAACGCTGGATCTCATCCGCGCGCGATGAGGGGGGTCGACAATTTTTCCCTTAGAGTACTACCCCGTCAACGAATGGCACCTCTGGTCCCAGCATGCCGCGCCCGCAACCCTGCCTCACAACTGGGTCGATAACTCCCGGTTTGTCGCTAGCCTTGATCGGAAACGCCTCGGGCAAGACACTTCGGAGAAAGATAAGGCGGACCCGAGGCGTTTTCGATAAGGAGACTAGGAGGAAGCCGCTGGCGTTTGCGGGGGACGCGGTGCGCTATGGGATTTGAATGCCAGTCTGGGACCGAGTCGAGAGGTGGAGGACTGGCCGAGAACAGTCAAAGTGGAGTTGAGATGGTCGCGGCCCCTGGAAGCGAAAAATTCAGAAACCCCCGAAGAAGGCTGTTTCGGTAGGGCGAGGACACGAATGTATCGGCCAAAGCACATCCTCGGGTCGCGACTGATGGACGGGTCAGGAAGAATCGAAGTACATGCATGCTGATAGTTCCGCAGCAGTAAATCTCTGAATCACGATCATCGATGCGCCGCAGCGCGGGCAGCGCCAGAGAGAAGAGGCCTCGGAGCGGGCGTCGTTTGTTTTAACTTCCTGCTCCGTCGAACCACCGGAGGCCAGCAGTTCCCGGCCGAGCGCCAGATGGGAAGCGCGAAAGCGATTGGCGAGAAAGCCGAAGTGCCGGATGCGGACGAAGCCTTTGGGCAGCACGTGCAGAAAGAAGCGGCGTAAAAACTCGGTCGCGCCCAGAGTCATCTTGGCCTGCTTGCCACCGTGGGCGTAATCCTTCCACCGGAAAGTCACGCGCTCTTCGTCGAAGGCCGACAAGCAGTGATTGGAAATGGCCACGCGATGGGTGTAGCGACCGAGATAGCGCAACACCTGCATGGGGCCGCCGAAGGCGAGCTTGGCATAAACCACCCAGTCGTGGCGATGCAGACACCGGAGGAGTTTTGAGAACTGCTCGGGATCGGCGAGGGCAGCAGCAGGGCCGACGCAGCAAAGTCGGTTGCGGCGGTGGAGGCGTTTCAGGCCAGCGAGGAACTTCCCGCGAAAGACACGACAAGGATAGCGTGGGCGGACCCATCGATGATGATCCAGCGAGAGCCCGCCGGCGGGAATGACACAGTGAATGTGGGGATGCAGGAGCAAGTTCTGTCCCCAGGTGGGAGGATGGCGACGACACCGATCTCGGCTCCCAGGTGCTTCGGATCAGATGCAGTCTCCAGTAAGGTTTGTGCGCTGGCGGTGAACGACAGATCGTAAAACACGCGCGGATTTTCCAAGGCCAGCACGTTGAGTTCGTGAGGGACGGTAAACACAACGTGGAAGTAGCTGGTGTCCAGAAGTTCGCGTTGCCGCGCTGTCAGCCAGCGCTCACGCGCTTGCGCTTGACACTTGGGGCAGTGCCGATTCCGACACGAGTTGTAAGAGATGGTCTGATAGCCGCAACGTAGGCAGGCATCGCAGTGGCCGCCCAACGCTGCCGTGCGGCAACGTGGAATGGCCCGAAAAGCTTTGAGCTGTTGAAAGCCAAAGCTTGATCGATACCGCTCCAGAAAGCGATCGCCCTGCGCGCGCAGAATGTCGGCCACCTCGAGGGTGGGCCGAGTCATTCGTGGTTTTTTCGTTTAAAGCTGCGACTGACGTTCTCGGGGCCAGCGAGAGTTAGACCATCCAGCGGATTGCTGACGGCCTGCAAGTGCCGCCGCGACAGATGCAGGTACTGCGCGGTGGTTTCCAGATCGCCGTGCCCGAGCAGAACCCGGATTGTGCGCAAGTCGGTGCCCGCTTCTAGCAAATGGGTTGTCCAGCTGCGACGCAACGTGTGTGGCGCGACGCGTTTGTTGATACCAGCACGACGCGCAGCCTCGCTACATGCGATCCAGACGGTCTTGTCGGAAATCGGCTCCTCCACTGGCAGGCCACGAGTACGGGTGGGAAACAGGTAGAGCTTCGGCTTCCGCCAGCGCCAGTACTCTCGTAGCGTTTCCAGCAGGGTTGGACTGAGAGGCAAATCGCGATCTTTGCCGCCTTTGCCCGCCACCACACGGATGATCATCCGTTGGCTATCAATGTCGCCGACCTTGAGATGGGCCAGTTCGGAGCGACGCATGCCGGTGCCGTAGAGGGTCATCAGCAGCGTGCGTCGAAACAGCGTCCCCGCGGCGTTGATCAGACGCGCGACTTCTTCTGGACTGAGCACTGTCGGCAGCCGGCGCCGATCCTTGGGATAGGGCAAGAACTCGCGAAACTGATGTCGCTTGAGGGTCTTAATAAAGAAGAACCGCAAAGCGGCCACGCAGATCACCGCAGTGCCGGGTGTTACCTTGCGCTCCTGGAGCAGGTAGGCTTGATAGCTTCGCAGCTCATTCGGCCCGAGTTGATCCGGCGACTTGCCAAAATGGCGAGCGAACTCAGTCACGTACTGCAAGTACTTGCGGGTGGTGATCTCGGAGTAGTTGCGACGCTGGAGTTCCTCCAGCATCATTTTTCGTAAGCGGGTCACAGGGAGTCTCCTTTTCTCGGTGACCCACACCACGTCAGCAGTGCCGAAAATCTCTCGGCTCACCCACGCGGTAGCGTCCGCCGCGCCAGCGGCTTAGTCCTAGTCGGCAAACCTTCCCTAATCGCAAGGTAAGGGTAGCCCGTCATTCGGGCAAGGCGATTGCTGGCGTCAGCCAGCTCACAAGAGCCGTGATTAGGAAGTTGAGACAAAGGGCCACGAAGCCGGCGCTCCAGCCGTACAAGGGATCCCGGTGACTGAGCATGAGAAAGATGACGGTGGCAACTCCAGCGATCATGCCGGCAAAGACTCCGGGCATGGTGACGCGTTTCCAGTAGAGGCCCAGCACCACGCCAGGGAAGAATTGGGTCACGCCCGCGTATCCCGTCAGCAGAAGGCCTACCAGGGTTGCAGATTTGTAGATGGCGAGTAAGAGGCTGATGAGGCCGAGCACCACGACCATGACTCGCGCCAGTTTGGCGACCTGATCATCCGTCATCGCCGGTGCGAAGATGGGCCGAAATAGATTCTTGCCGAATAGGGTCGCAGCGGTCAGGATGAAAATGGCGGCGGGCACCATTGCGGTCAGGGCACCGGCTCCTCCGATCACTCCCAGGAACCAGGGCGGGAAGCTTTTGCGGACGATCGTTAAGAGCGAGAGGTCGCCATTGGGCAAGCCTGGCACGACCAAAACCGCAGTGAAGCCGACAAAGAAGATAAAGGCTAGAGTAATGGTGTAGAGGGGCATGGCGACGGCGTTGCGACGCAAGGTGTTGCCGCTCTTCGCGGTGAAGGCAGCCCCAAACGCGTGCGGCCACATGTAAAAACCCAGCGAAGTCAGAAGGACTGTGGAGATGTACCAGGTATGACCGAGGTTGGCGGTGGCGCCGGGCATCGTCAGGTGTGCCGGACGGCTATGCGCCAACGCGGCGAACATCGGGCCAATCCCGCCAAAGTGGATATAGGGAATGCCGATGCCAATGGAGACTGCCGCGAAGACCATCAGCACATCTTTAAGAACGCTGACCCAAGCCACGGCCCGAACACCGCTGGCAAAAACGAAGGCCACCAACAGAACGACCGAAGTCGCCATAGCTGGTGTACGGCCGATACCATCGAAGCTGGCGATCGAGACGATAATACCTACCCCTGCTATCTGGAGCTGCAGGTAAGGGATAAAAGAGGCGATACCCACGACACACACAAATCCGGCCAAGTACTTGTTGCCATAACGCGTGCTGAAGAAGTCGGATTGGGTCTGCATTCCGTACTTCCGGCCAACCTCCCAGATCTGCGGCAGGATAAAGAATGAGACCACGTAGGCCAAGGTCAGGTAGGCCATGATGTACAGTGTTGGACCGCCGCGGGAATAGGCCCAGCCACTGGCTCCCAAAAAGGCGAACGTCGTGTACACCTCGCCCGCCATCAGCAGGAACATCAGAAGAGAGCCGAAGCCGCGGCCGCCAACCGTCCACTGTTCCAGGTCCATCTTTCGGTGGGCTCCGGCCAGAAAACCGATAGCAACGCCGATCGCGACGATGACGAAGATCGTGGTCAGGGAAACGGCGCTGGGACTCATTGGGCTCCGGAGTCCTTCTTATCCCGGACGACTTCCACCAGATAGGCCGCCCACAGGCACAAACTGCTGAGCACGATCCAAGCGAGAAGCCAGAATAGATTGAAGGGGAGACCGAAAATCATTGGTTCAATGCGGTCCCAGAGCGAGACCGAGAGGCACATCGCTACGAAGGGAATTAGGCCGAGCAGGAGAGCGCCGACCGATGGTTTTTTCACGCCCACAGGTCGATGATTATAACCCGCTGCCAAACGCAACGTTGCGACACGGCACGTCACGCGGGACCAAATCGTTCAACTCCCGCATGCCCGGCTACTCGGAAGTTGGCCCGAAACGGGCGCTTCGGGGAGATCAATCGTAATTTCCGCGAAGCCGACTTCGGGACAACGTCGTCGGAGTCTGCCTGAAAACGTGAAACGTAACTTCCGGTTGGCCGTCACTCGCCAGCCATCCACGGATGCGTGAGCATTTGTGCAGATCGCTTCCGTTACTGGATGACGGTTACCGCGATTCGTAACGCGAAGTCGTTATCACTTCCGTGTAGCCAATGATCTATCCGGACGTGGCGCATTTAACGTACCAAGCGCAGCGCGGGAGCTATAATACGTGGCACTCATGGCACTCACCTCTGGCATGAAACTTGGCCCCTACGAAATCCAGTCGCTGCTGGGTGCAGGAGGTATGGGCGAGGTGTATCGTGCCCACGATTCTCGGTTGAACCGCACCGTTGCGATCAAGGTTCTGCCCGCGACGTTCTCTGCGGACCGCGACCGTCTGCAGCGCTTTGCACAAGAAGCGCGCGCGGCGGCCGCGCTCAACCATCCCAATATTCTTTCCATTTTCGACATCGGCGAGGAGCAAGGCGCGCCGTATGTCGTCTCGGAGTTGCTGGAAGGCGAGACCCTTCGCGAACGCCTGCGGAACGGCCCGCTGCCCATCCGGAGAGTAGTCGATTACTCATTACAGGTGGCGCGGGGGCTTGCGGTGGCGCACGATAAGGGCATCGTGCATCGCGATCTAAAGCCAGAAAACTTATTTCTGACCAGCGACAATCGGGTGAAGATTCTTGATTTCGGTTTAGCCAAGTTGACGGGCCCGGAAACAAACAGTGACAGCGGAGAGGCTCCGACTATGCAAGTGGCGACCGAGGCTGGCGTGGTCATGGGCACTGCCGGCTACATGTCGCCCGAACAGGTCCGCGGCAAACCGGCCGATCACCGCTCTGACCTTTTTTCCTTTGGCGCGATCCTGTACGAAATGATCTCCGGCAAGCGGGCCTTCCATGGCGAGACGCCCGCCGACACCATGAGCGCGATCCTTAAGGAAGAGGCGCCGGAGCTTTCCGAAACCGCGCGCAACGTTCCCCCAGGTCTGGAACGAATTGTGCGGCACTGCCTGGAAAAGCACCCCGCGCAACGTTTCCAGTCGGCGGGAGACCTCGCGTTCGACCTGGAAGCGTTGACCGACGTTTCCGCAGCTACCAGGTCTGGTGCGCAAGCTGCGGTACAACAAGCCGGCGTGAGAAGCTCGCGTCGTCGGTGGGCGGCGGCAGCGGGTGTGATCGCCCTCGCGGCAGCCATGCTAGGTCTGGGTTGGTGGTTGGGGCGAGGCAAGGGTGCCCCACCCCTGGCGGAGTACAAGCAGATCACATTCCGCACCGGTTTTATCGGCAACGCTCGCTACACGCCCGATGGCGGCATAGTTTACGGCGCGTCGTGGGATGGCCGCGACTTTCAGCTTTACCTCGCGCGCACGGATGACACGGTTTCACGCGAACTCGGGCTGCAACATGCTGAGCTGCTGGCGATCTCAAAGAGTGGAGAGCTTGCCGTCCGGCTCAATACCGTATTCCTTCCCGGATATGCCCGCATCGGCACGCTGGCCCGGGTTCCGCTGGGCGGCGGTACGCCGCGCGAAGTGCTGGAAAACGTGCAGGACGCGGACTGGTCAGCGGACGGCAACAATATGGCCGTGGTTCGTTTTGTCCCAGAGAACAGTCACTGGCGTCTCGAGTATCCGATCGGCCATGTGTTGTTGGACAGCGTCAATTGGTTGAGTCATCCGAAAATCTCCCCTGACGGCCGGTGGATCGCCTTTGCCGATCACGAGAATCCCGGTGGCGATGACCAAGGTTCAATCGCGGTCGTGGACATGCAGGGACACGAGAAGAAACTCTCGTCGGGATGGATTTCTGCGCAGGGGATTGTGTGGTCTCCCGCGGGCGATGAGATCTGGTTTACCTCGTCAGATACGGGCTCGGCACAAAACCTGCGCGGAGTAACGCTGGCCGGAAAGCTGCGGACGATCACTAATGTTCCAGGAGGAATGTGGCTAGAAGATATACGCAACGGAATGACGCTGATTCTTTCCAATCAGAAACGCATTGGACTACGTGGCGTGCCTCCGAGTGGTAAAGAGGAACGGGAACTGGGTTGGTTGGGATGGGCAATTGCGAGCGACATCAGCCGCGACGGGAAAAAGGTTCTGTTTGAAGAAGAAGCCGACGGAGGCGGTCCAAATTACACAGTATTTCTGCGCGATACCGACGGCTCGCCTCCGGTGAGGATCGGCGAAGGCAGAGGTTTAGCAATTTCGCCAGACAGTAAATGGGTCATTACCAAGCCGGCCAAGGGCGGCCCGCTGAGCGTGGTTCCGACCGGCGCCGGTGAAGCCCGGCAATTAACCCATGACAACGTCGACTACACCACGGCTCGTTATCTGCCTGACGGCAAACAGTTGTTGGCCGGAGGAATCGAGGCGGGACATGGAGCGCGCGATTACCTGATCGATGTAAGCAATGGCAATGCCAAGCCCATTACGCCCGAGGGCGTTGCAGGAACGCTTCTGTCCCCTGACGGCCGCAGCTTCGTAGTAGTAGGACCTGACGGCGGATGGGGCATCTGGCCGTTGACGGGAGGCGGATTGCGCTTGCTCCCGGGAATTGACTCCCGATACTACGTGACTGGCTGGGCCCCCGATGGATCCTCAGTCTATGTGGGTGAAAGCCACTCGCACGAGCGGCAGTGAAAATCTTTCGCCGCCAACGTGACTACCGGGAAAATGGATGTCTGGAAAACCTTCGGGGATTCCCTGCCTACGGGTGCGAATGCCGGGAACATGCTTTTTTCCATCGACGGAAGCGCCTACGTCTACCTCTACGTCCAAGTCCTGTCGCAGGCTTACATGGTCAAGGGACTGAAGTAGCCTGTGCGCAAGGATTTGTACTTCCGCGGAGCAGTTGCACACCGTGTGATTCGTCCTCTCGCTTGAGTCTAACGATAAACCTGGATTGCGGCGAGAAGATTCAAGGGTGAGTTGACGTTTCTTCGCAATTCTTCGTTCCTTCCGAGAATCGTCACCTTGCTACCCAGTACTCGGCAAACCGGAAACGGGCTTCTCGGAAGAATCTGCCTGCCTCGGCGTTCGACGCCCCACATTTCCCCCATGAGGACTTCTGGCCGGCGTCAAAGCCCGCGATCAAGTGTCGCATCTGTTCCGCCGTAACTCAGGCAGAAGCAGCAATTGCAATCGCCTCTCTCCATCCATAAACACTAGCCGACTTGTCGGTACTAACCGCGCGGCAGGAGCACCAAGTCGGCCGCTTCCTCAGCATCTTTGAGGAGCGTCTTACGCGGCATGCCTAGCTGCGCACGCATGGTTAGCCCACGCGCTAAATCCGTTACTTGGATCGCGCGAGCGGCTACCGGAAAGTCAGGTGGGATATCTCCCGCACTGATCGCGTGCCGGAAACGGCGCTCCAAAAGCGCGGCGCCGCCTGCGACCGCGCTCTGCAGGAACTGCTGAACCTCAGCGTCGTTCACAAGCGGCGCGACGCACATCATGAGGCAGCCCCGCGCGGACCCTTTCTGGGTCGCACTTTCGACGGCGTACCTCAGAAAGCCAACGATCGAGTCGCGAAGCGTCTCTGGCGCGAGGAGTGCCTTGGCGGCCGCTGCGCCCTTGCGTTCTGCGTACGCCTTAAGGGCGCGCAAGAATATCGCCCGCTTGTCCCCAAAGATGGCATACAAGCTCGGCCGTCCCACACCCATCCCTTCGACGAGATCGTCAATCGTCACGCCGTCGTAGCCTTTCGACCAGAACACCTGAGTCGCCTTTTCCAGCGCCCCCATCTCGTCGAAGCTGCGTGGTCGACCCCGCGGCCTAGCGGTATTTTGAATCATTTGGTTCGAAACTCATTGACATCGGTCATGACACAATTTATAACTGAATAGTTCTAAATTATCAAGTGCCGCGGTCTCGCGATGCCACGACTCGACCTTCATCACGGAGCTGCACATGGAACATAATTATGGAACATAAGATCGCTCTCGTCACTGGCGCTACTTCCGGGCTCGGCCATGCGGCAGCCCGCCTGCTCGCCGGAGAGGGCTACCGCGAGATCATCGTCACCGGGCGCAGCCTGACCGGGGCCCAGCAAGCGGCCGCTCAACTCGCGGCTGAGAACAAAAGAGCGATTTTCACGCCGCTGGCGCTGGATCTGGACAAGCCGTCCAGCGTTCAGTCGGCTGTGTCCGAGCTCGTCAAGCGAGGCCAGCCGATCGATTTCCTGCTACTCAATGCAGGGTTGGTTCCCTTTAAGAAGCGCGCTCTCACCGCGACGGGTGTCGAGTCTTCTCAGGCCCCGCTCATCGGGCATCATCAACTGACGGTTGGGTTGCTCAATGCCAACTTGCTGAGCCCCAACGCGCGGATCGTTATCGCAGGTGCAGAGCCTGCCCGAGGGGGCGTACCCATGTTCAAATACACC
>Ga0209168_10001975_pt1 | contig 15311 bp, 20 predicted proteins | sample Coa_R1_FD_187156 | JGI IMG/M metagenome (GOLD analysis project Ga0209168, IMG submission 187156) | Surface soil microbial communities from Centralia Pennsylvania, which are recovering from an underground coalmine fire - Coalmine... | ecosystem: Environmental > Terrestrial > Soil > Unclassified ... | reverse complement strand
ATTCGCGCTCGACGATGAAGCATACACGTACAACACGAAAGTAAATCATGTGTATTCGGTTGCTGAACATTTCATGATTCTGAAGGCACTGTCGAGCGGAGTCGGCGAAGATCGAATCGCATTGGCACTCAACGTTAACGTTGCAGCCATACGAGCAAAGCGAGACATGCTCGATGGCATTTGTACCGAAGTTGTCAATATGTTGCGCAATAAAGATGTGCGATCCAGGGCTTTTGCCATACTTAAGAAAATGAAACCAGCCCGTCAGATTGAAGCCGCCGAATACATGAGCGCCACCAACAACTATTCTGCCGTTTTTGCCGAGTCCTTACTTGTTATGACTCATCCTGATTCTCTTGCGGATGCCCCTCCAAAGAAACCTCCAGAGACCTCCTCTGCCGCGGCACAAATCATGCTCGAACAAGAAACCGATTCGCTGCTTGATAACCTCAAGACTGTCGAACAGTCTTATGGAACTGACGTTCTAACCTTGTCGATTTCTTGTGGCTACATCATTCGCTTATTACGAAATGCAAAAGTTGAACGGCATCTAGAAAAACACCATCCAGACATCTTGATGGAACTTCGTGCTTTGCTCTCTGAAGTGAAACCCGATAAAGTGCGAGCGCTTTCGGGATGATTGAATGAACTGGAGTAAAACATGAACGCAGGACGTTCTCCTTATGATTCCCTCTGGAAGAATAGAGATGTCTATCCGAGTCGCCTGAGAAGCCGCTAGCTCTAAGGCGACGCGCGGATGTAGAAGCTTGGCGCGGTAGTTCGCGCCGCGACTGCACGAGAGATCGGAGAAGCGCCCGATTTGGGCAACCATCAAAGCTTAGAGGCTTGAATTTGTTGCCGGCTGTTCAACTGCAACCCCGTGTTGTCAGCAAGGCCCGACTTAATGGTGTGCATCAGGTTCCAGGAGTACGCGAACTCCTGTCCGCATTCGACGCAGACTTGGTATGTTCGTTTGTTGATCGTGAATGGACGGCTTAATTGCCCATGACGGCATCCGAAAGCAAGTCGGAACGTCCAAAGCAGCGGCTTCATTGGCCATCTCGCCTTCGGTCGATACTTCCATTTACATCCAGCCATGCGAGTAAAGAACAAATGCTACCCCGGGCCATGGCGATCGAACAATCCGCAGCGCCATAGTAAAGATTGATGGTATTGCGGTCGGCGGCCATCGTGTATCCGCAGGGGAATACAACATCGTCAACATCCCCGTGACGCTCGTACTCCGCCTCTGGTCCAAAAATCCACGAATCTCCTCGCAGCAGGCATTTTTCAGGATTCTCAAGATCAAAAAGAGCCAGCCCTAAGCGATAGAGGCATCCCGAAGGCGTGTGCCGTACCCCGTGGTAGAGTACAAGCCATCCTCTGGAAGTCTCAATAGGCGGCGGCGACAGCCCAATCTTGTTTGCGTCCCACCAGGCGCCACGGCGCGCCTCGAGCATGAGCCTGTGTTTGCCCCAATAGTGCAAGTCGGGCGAGTAGGAAATCCACATGTGCGCCCCTAGATTCGTCGCTGGCCGATGAATGAGCGCCCAATTTCCATTGATCCTTCGCGGCAGAAGCGCGGAGTCTTTGTCGTCTGGCGGCATGATGACGCCGTAGCGTTCGAAGCTTCGGAAATCTTTGGTCAGTGCCAGTGACACTCCAGGCCCACCGCGCGAATACGACGTATAGGTGATGACGTATTGCTGCAACTCGGGTACAAAAGTTATACGAGGATCCTCTATGCCCCAGATTTCTTCAGGAAAATCTTTAGGACTGGGCATCATCGTCGATTCGTTATCGATTTCCCATCCATCTACACCATTTCGAGAACGAGCGGCACAGAGGTGCGACAAACCGCGGCGATCTTCCACGCGACAAAGCAGCAGAGTAGAACCATCCGCAAGTAACGTCGCCCCCGCATTGAACACGCTGTTGATTGAGTAGGGCCAATCCTTGGCTGTCAAGATTGGGTTGCCAGGATGGCGGATCAATAGTGGCTCGAAGGGCGTACTCTGAAGGCTCATAAGTGTTTGTGCGGCGATCGTCATGACGGAATCTCCACTGGTTCGGACTCTTGCAGCGAACGCATTTCCAAAAGCGCCATCAGGAACGACAGGGTTGATTCCGCCCCTTGGTTCTCGTTGGCACGATCCGGATGCAGGCCATCGCGGCAGCCGCCCGTGACGGAATCGTAAAGAGGAAGTTGGAGATCGTTGTCGCCGAGGAACCAATTGAATGCGGACCAGGCTTCATCGCGCCAGCGGCTATCGCCAGTTACGCGGTACGCTTGCAAGCAAGCGGAAACTGCGCCCGCTGCTTCGAGCGGTTGTTGATCGAACCGCGCTTTATCATCACCCTGACGATAAAACCCCTGTGAGCCCACCGGCACGAAGTGGCCGTGAGTTTCGCAACGCTGCGTGAGCAACAGCCAATCCAGCGTTTCGAGACCGACCGAAATCATGCGATTATCTGAACACGCCGATCCCACAAGAAGCATCGCCTGAGGCAATCTCGCGTTGCCATAGGCCAGAACGTTCTCAAACCACTTCCAGTCAGGTCGCCGAAGCGACTCATACATGCGTAGCAGTCGTTGGGCGAGTGCAGATCCAACTTTTTGTACGTCGCGGTCTCCGGGATATGAATGGAGGTATTCCTGAATTCCGAGCAATGTGTAGGCACAAGCGCGAGGACTGAAAAAGTCAATTACGGGCGGCAGGCAGGATTCGAATAAGCGACCTCCGGCACATCGCAATCCCTGATCGCTCGATCGGGCGAGAACTGTCCCTAGTGCCCACACTGCGCGTCCATGACAATCTTCCGAACCTGCGGCTTCTTTCCACCGTCGATCATAGCCGAGAAAATTCCTGAATCTACTCTTCGCTGGATTAAAGGCATGCTCCAGGAACGACAAATATCGAGAGGAAGAGTCCCACACGCCCGGATCCGTTCGCTCCAGCATCACGGTCAAAATAAGGGCGCGAGCATTGTCGTCGACGGTGTAGCCCTCCGTCCGGTTGGGGATGGTGAAGATCGCGTGTTGCAGCATTCCAGTGTCGTCGGTCATTTGGTTCAAATGATGCAGATTCAACGCCGGCAGTTGGTCCAGCGATTTCTGAATCAGGCGGGCAGAGAACTGAACTTTCGGATTCTCCATGCGATCGCTACGTACCCGCACGAAACTTTCCATGTAGCCTTGCGCCACTCTCTTCCATACCATCTTCCGCGCAAAGAGGTAAGCGCGTTTGCGCATGGCATGACGAACTGCAGGAGTGTCAAGAAGCTCGATCGTCTTGTGTGCGATCGCGGCAGGATTTTGAAAAGGAACCAGAGCGCCCCTGCGGTCGTCTAATAGTTCAATCGCATGCCAGTATGGAGTCGATATAATCGCTTTGCCTGCACCCAGCGCATACGCTAGCGTGCCAGAAACCACCTGCGCTTCGTGCCGGTAGGGCGTGATGTAAATATCGGCTGCGCCAATGAACTCGAACATCTCCTCCGGACTCACGAAACGGTCGTGGAAGATCACCTGCGATTCCACTCTTATGGCCTTCGCTAAAACCTGCAGGCTTGCGCGATACTTGTCACCTTCGCGACGGAGAATGTGTGGGTGTGTGGCGCCCGCAACGATATACACGACGTTCTTGTGCCTGGACAGAATCTGCGGCAAGGCTTGAATTACGTTTTCAATTCCCTTATTCGGGGAGAGCAAGCCGAACGTGAGTAAAACCGCTTTTCCTTCCACGCCGAACCGGTCTTTGTAGAAATTTGGATCCAAAAAAGGCAGATCTGGAACTCCATGCGGCACGATATCAATCTTGTTTCCGGGCACCTTGAAAATCTCCTGCAGAAACTGGGACGAGAGTTGGCTCATCACAATAAGACGATCTGAAAGCTCTGCGATCTCTTCCATAACCCGCATTTGGTCAGGATTTGGTTCACGAAGGACCGTGTGAAGCGTAGTCACGACGGGCATCTTCAAGCCGCGCAGCAGATGCAGGATGTGGCTTCCAGCTGGTCCACCGAATATTCCATACTCGTGCTGGAGACACACCATGTCGATGTTGTTGAAATTCAGGAAGGCAGCTGCTTCCTCATACGACCTCACGTCGTCCTGCACGAGCGACCACCGTACCGGCGGAGGGTAGTCATACCCTTCGTCTATATCATTTACGGGAAGGGCCATCAGCCGCGAGGTGCCGAACTCGGCGGAAATAGCGGCGCACAGATCGGTCGTGAATGTCGCGATTCCACAATGCCGTGGAAGATAATTCCCGATCACCGCGACCCGGCTCGGAAGAGATGCTTTCGATTGCGATTGGGATCGCCGCAGGCTAGCCACCTCTCCGATTAGGGAAGGCGCCACGACAACTTGCAGGTGGGCCTTCGGCATTAAGGTGTCTGATTGCGACATTGTGCCCTACAGGAATGAAAACTCGTCCCCTTAGTCAAGGAGCTGATCGACAGATAGCCCAGGACCAACGCCAGCGCTGGTTGGAATTTTCCTTTAGCAAGTATTCACCGAAATGAAATCTGGAACTGCTCACTATTGACCATTTTGTTGAGGAGCAACGGCCCATTGTGTAAGGCATGAAAGTCAAAAAGAAGCTCGCGCTGTCCGTTCGCTGTCCTACGTGCGGTGCAAAAGCAGGCGAAAAGTGCGAACTGAGCACGGGCCTACCCCGCACGGAGCCGCATCGAGATAGGCGTTTAGCCGGTTCAGAAAAGTAATTCCTCAGGTCGCCGCTGGCTCGGCGATGGTTTCACCACGACGACCCAAGGGATCGCGGATGCATTCACCTCTGGCTGCATAGTCTTTTTCTGGGCGCTGCAATCTGAAGGAGTTCTTGCCCGGTATTCGATCAACGCTCCGAGGATTTCCAATTTCATCGTGATCCACTTTCAGATATACGAGCTACGATTAGAGTTATGCAGATCGGGAGTTCTCGGCTTTAATAGTTCTAGCGAAAAAAAGAAAAACAATGCGGCGAAGGTTCGCATCACTCCCCAGAAATAAGTAGAAAGAAGCACGGGAAAAACAGGATTGAACGCGCATGCAATCGCAAGAAACAGAGTCATCCATAGATATCGGCGCAGGGCGCAGGCTTGTGCAAAAACGACCAGGGACGCCCCCACAACTATGTATTTTGAGATGAGCGAATAGTCCAACGCCGACTGCGGTAGAGTGCCTACCATCAGGCTCACAATCGCACTCCACTTTATGATTTTTGCGAGTGCTAGCTTCATTTCTCTCTGGCCTTAACTGGGAAATTTAGGGACGAGACCCATTCCTGCTTGTGCAAGGCTGACTCTTCCGTTTCGCTAAAACTGTGCAAAATCGCTCACTTTCGTTGTTCACTGCCAACTATAATTTGGCTTATGACTCTCTCCGCGGCCCCCAAAAAGGATCGCGCATTCGACCCTGACAACTTTCTCGCCACCATTGGGAGCGGCAGAAAGATGTTAGCGGTCCCGAAAAAACAGACTATATTTGTCCAAGGAGATGCTGCGGACGCAGTTTTCTACGTCCAAAAAGGCAAAGTGAGGCTTACCGTTGTTTCCAAAATCGGCAAGGAAGCGACGATCGCAATTGTCGGCGACGGAAATTTTTTCGGTGAAGGTGCATTGGCGGGCCAGCTTTTGAGAATGGGCTCCGCGGCGGCCATGACAGATTGTGAGATCTTGCGGGTCGAGAAGAAAACGATGATGGATGCCCTTCATCGCGAACCCACGCTCTCTGAAATGTTCGTGACATATTTACTCGCGCGAAATATCCGTTACGAAGAAGACCTAGTGGATCAACTTTTTAATTCCAGTGAGAAGCGTCTCGCCCGTGTTCTCTTATTGCTCGCCCATTTCGGCAAAGAAGGCATCCCAGAGACCGTCGTCCCCAAGATCAGCCAGGAGACCCTAGCCGAAATGGTTGGAACAACGCGATCGCGAGTCAGCTTTTTCATGAACCGTTTTCGAAAGTTGGGTTTTATTGACTATGCAGGAGGAGTTGAAGGCGGGCTACAGGTCCACAGCTCTCTGCTGAATATCGTGCTCCACGATTAGAGTTCACACTGGCTGCGCGGGGCTCGAACTGAAGTTTCCCGCGACTCTAACCAACTTTGCTGCCGCCGTCGCTGGGTCGTAATCCTCTCTCGGATTCTCCAAGCCCCATTCGATCGGTGCAAACGCGCGCGTATGCAGTGTAGGTCGGTATCTAAATTTGGCCGCTGGCCGCACGCGAGGCAAATTTCGCCGATCTGCTTGATTTCAGTTTCTTGGGATATTTCATTCTCGCGCACGGCGAGCGAGCCGGCGATGGCGGGGCCAGCACAGTTCAGACAAACATACGCAGAAAGGTGCAGGTATTGTTTTCTCATCGTGGTCCTCACTCGACAGGATATGTCGGCGTTTTCTCGTTCTGGTCAATATTGACCGGCGGGAGTTCCGTCGCCGAGCCGAAGAGGGTGCTTCCTGAACTTTGCGCAAACACCACAACGGTCAATTTTGCTCAGTAACTTCAATACAAGGGCTCCATATTAGTGATGGATAAGACTCTCCACGGTTGAGAAGCTGCCGGATAATCCAGCAGCAGAACTCTTGTGAACCGATACGCAAGATTTCCCATAACCCACCCACCGCCGTGCGAGCGACTCGGACAGAACTACAGGAGAAATTATGAAATTGTTCAAAGGACTCGCAAGTTTGTTGTGCCTGGCCGCACTGTGTGCCTTCATTGTGCCCACGGCATCCGCCGACGAATGGAACAAGGAGACGGTTATCACCTTCAGCGGCCCGGTTGAAGTTCCGGGCGTGGGTGAGCATAACTTGCCGGCAGGCACCTATGTGTTTAAGATTTTTAACTCACAATCTGACCGCCACATCGTTCAGATCTTCAGCAAAGACAAGACCCACCTCTACACGACCATTCTCGCAATTCCGAATTACCGCTTAAAGGCGACTGACAAAACGGTGATCACCTTCCGCGAACGGCCGGCCGGAGACCCAGAAGCTTTAAGAGCGTGGTTTTACCCGGGACGGCAATGGGGTGATGAATTCGTGTATGCAAAGGCGAGAGCCATCGAATTGGCCAAGGAAACCAATGAGCCGGTGCTTGCGACCCCGATCGAGCCAACGGCTCCCGTTGAGGCCCTGCAGACCGCGCCGGTAGAAGCTGTTGCTCCCACTGGGGAACCGGTTGAGTTGGCTCAGGTAGTCGAACCGCCGCCTGCGGCTGAACCAGCCGTTGTAGCTGCCGCGGATCCGCTGCCGAAAACGGCGAGTCCTTTGCCCCTGATTGGGCTGATCGGCTTGCTGGCATTGGGTGGTGGTTTGGCCCTTTCGATTGTCACGAAGCGAACCGCATAAGCCCACGCACGCACGGGCGTGTTAACTCGATACCGGGCGGCGAAGTGCCACGCCGTCCGGCTTCTCTTGAACTGGCTTAAACATGAGCATTTGTAGAGAGGACTCGGTGATGGCAGCGCGTTCCTTATCTGTGCAAAGTCGTTCAGGGGCGCGGGAACTTATCTACGTCCTGCCATTCTTCCTGTCCCTCCTACTCATAACGCTGGCAAGCCCGGCTAGGGCGCAGGAATCCTCCTCATCGCCGGCTTACCCTGACGACTACACCATCAGCATAAATGTGAACGTTGTGGTGTTGCGTGCGACTGTGCAGACCCGGGATAACGGTCTTGTTTCGGGACTCAGCCAAGACGCTTTCCAAATTTATGAAGATGGAGTGCTTCAGCAAATCAAGTATTTCAGCCATGACGATGTCCCAGTTACGGCTGGTTTGGTTGTGGACAACAGCGGAAGCATGAGGCCGAAGCGCGCTGATGTTATCGCGGCTGCCCTGGCGTTCGTCCGCTCCAGCAACCCGCAAGACGAGGTGTTTGTGGTCAACTTTAACGAGCGTGTATTGTTTGGGCTCCCAGACAGGATGCCATTCACCGATAGCATAGACCGGTTGGAAGTTGCGCTGTCTCGAGTCGCTGCCGATGGTCAGACGGCGCTATACGATGCGATTGCCGCCGGCCTCGATCGCCTGAAGCAGGGAAGCAACGCCAAGAAAGTGCTGATCGTGATCAGCGACGGTGGGGACACTGCCAGCAAACACAGCCTGGCCCAGATCATGTCCATGGCCGGGCAGTCCAACGCAATTATCTATACCATCGGCATCTTTGATGCGCAAGATGAAGATCGCAATCCGCGTGTACTCAAGCAATTGGCCAGTAAGACGGGGGGCGAAGCTTTCCTGCCGGATTCATTGAAAGACGTAACTCCCATCTGCGAACAGATCGCTCACGACATCCGTAATCAGTACACCCTCGCCTATGCGCCCAGCGATAAAAGTCGTGACGGAGCGTACCGGACTATAAGAGTGAAAGCAAGCGGGTCTGGCCGCGGACATTTATTGGTTCGCACCCGGACCGGGTACTTCGCACCAACCACCGCGCCGTCATCACCAAAGACAAAGGCCATACAGCCTTGAAAATCATTATCAGCAGGCAAATACCACGATGGCTTCGAGCAATTCGATACATCCTTTTCTTTGCTGGGCTCGTTGCGTTCGTATATGTTGGCCTCACTTTGCTCGATGCCAGACTCTACCAAGCCTCTGCAAAATCGTCCTTGGAACACCAGATTCAGATGGAACCAGTACGAAACAGAATCGAGCCACGACCCGCCGTCAAAATGGGTGATGTTCTTGGGCGCCTCGATATTCCGAGACTCGGGCTGTCCGTCGCAATTTCGCAAGGAACAACCTCGCGAATTTTACGATTGGGCGCTGGACATATTATCGGCACCTCGCTCCCCGGGGAAGCCGGCAACAGCGTAATCGCCGCTCACCGCGACACTTTCTTCCGTGAGCTAAAAGATATCCACCGCAACGACGAGATCCAGATTCAGGCCACCACCGGGGTGTTCCGTTACCAGGTAGATTGGGTGAGGATCGTCTCGCCCGATGACTCCAGCGTTCTCGCGCCCTCAGCCGAATCCGCCCTCACGCTCATAACCTGTTACCCGTTCTATTTTGTCGGCCCTGCCCCAAACCGCTTCGTCGTGCGTGCCCATGAGCATTGAAATACGTGGATCAGGCTGGATGAACTAGACTGTGCAATTCTGAACAGAATTGCACCTCACCTAGACGTATAAACAGTCACCACGCCTGCCACGGGCACTCTCCTTATGTATCGACCGAGATCCGGTTCAAATGCGCCAACTCCAAGAACACCGATATAGGCTGGTAACCGCAACCAATGCTCACGATGGTCTGTGGCTTTTTAAAAATAGTGCCCCGATCGTTATGTGCACCGCCGCCTGCAGTTGTGCCGTATAGTTTTCCGTCGAGCGCCTGGTTTCGGATGACGCTGGGATGATGGGCCAGGATATTAGGAAGCCTCCGGGACGCACTTCGCGAAACGCGTGCTGTAGTCGCACCCACGAAGATCACCTTGATTTGAAACCGACGTGCACGATTCGACACGATGCTCGCACGATTCGACCGAGGCCGCGATTCGGCTCTTACGAGTGAGGCTATCCTGAGTATGAATCTCAACATTCCGCCATTTGAATAAATCGCCACTGCGCTCCATGCCGTGCTCAGCAGCCTTCCGTCGAGCGGAAATCAGATTTTCTCGTCAACAAGTTCCTCGGACCGGCTTTTTTCTCGCCGATCCAGACGCGAAACACATCTGCATCACTTCAAGTTGTCCAAAGGGACTCGCGAGATCCTAGCATTAACTTTCCCGATATATCATTAATTAGTTAAGGTGGTTAGATCGAATATTGAAAGCTGGTAGTGGATTACTTTGAATTGAGCCAATATCCCAGAATTGTTCCCATCGATATGTAAGCCCACTGCCTTTCTTGCGGGTTGTACTTGGTCGTGAGGACGATATAGAACGCTCCGCCTAGAAGAATCAAAGAGACGATCATTTGCATCGCCGCTCCGGGGTTGGCAAAGCGCAGTTCCAACAACCGCAAACTTTCTTCAGACCTGTGCCGGTTGCCTCCGCCCGCTAGTTGATGCTGTTGGTTGCGAATCAACACCTTACTAACCTTGTATTGTCTGTGGGCTCGTTGAAAAGCAAACCACGATAGGCTTGCAAGAGCCGCAATAAACAACAAAATCGGTAGGTCCGCCATAGGTTTACATCACTCTTTTTGCATCCCAAGGCAAGCGACGCAAGTCCTACTCCTCGGTCTGCGGATGCGTTCCCACAACATTCTGCGAGCGCTCATTACGTTCCTCGTCAATAGCCCGGCAGAGCTGGCCGATGAGATGCGCCAGCTTAGTGGGATCCATTTCAGTACTTGCTTTTTCGGCGATTGACCGCCAATTCTGACTGTCGTTCATTGGGGACATTTTTCCGCCCCCTCTCTGAACTTGGGATTGTTCGGTGCATTAAACTTAGTCGCAATCCCCGCTCAGGGCTGTTCAGTTTTGCTCATTCCTCTTTTAGGAGGGTGCCATCTCGCATGGATTGAAGTGAACTGAGTTTCGTCGTTTGCGCAATTCATTACGCGCGGAAATCAGTTTTGCATGGACGGGTAGCTAAGCCGCAATTTCGGGGCGGAAAGGTCGATCTATCGCACCCGCGCTGCGAGGAATTGTGGCACGTACGGTCGTCCCAATACCCACAGCTTCGATGTCAAACTGGCCGTGCAATTCGTTCAGTCGTTCGCGCATCCCCGACAGGCCCACTCCGGATTGCGCGCCTGTTCCACCAATGTTAACCAATCGTTCGGCGCTTATCCCACACCCAAAATCTCTTATCTCCAGAACCACCGTTTCCGCCTCATTGTAGAAACGGATACTTGCGGTCGAAGCTCCAGAATGCCGGTGGACGTTCGTTAGGCTTTCTTGCAACACACGGAACAGAGTGAGTTCAATTTCTCTTGGTAGTCGCTCATGCAATTTCTCAATCTCAGCTTTTACTTCAATGCCGCTGCGTTTGCCGAACCCCTCAATAAGCCACTCCGCCGCGCAGGCAAAACCTACCTCATCCAACAGCGGCGGGTGAAGCAAGTACGACATCGTCCGAATTTCCTCGAGGGCCTGATCAGCTAGCTGCGTAATTTCTGAAACGATAGCCAGCATGGCTGGCTCTGCCTTGCAGTTTTTCTGGAGAAAGGCAGCCGATATTTTCAGTGCAGCTAGGGTCTGGCCTGTGCTGTCGTGCAGATCGCGCGCTAACTTACGCCTCTCCTCATCCTGCACTTTCATGAGTTGTTGAGAAAGTTTCTGCAATTCCGCGGTCCGCTCTAAAATCACCGCTTCAAGTTCGGAGCGAGCGGGTGAGAGTCCAAGGTGCTTCGATAGGGTCCACATCATTCCTCCAATAGAGCCGTAGAGAGATAAATCAGGATCTAGTGTCTGGATTGTCCCAAAATTGGAATCCGAAGTCTGGTCACTATTGCTCGCCTGGTCTGCGTGTGCTTCGTTCACCTGGATTCGCTAAGCGTAGAACTGTTCCGGATTGCTCACCTCGCATTTAAATGCAAAATGCCAGATTCAAAATCCATGCGCTGAGCATTCCGGGGATATGGTTGTCATAATTTCCTGCTCTTCACCCTCGCTTTGAAGTATGTTTCTTTCCACGCCGCCAGCTCACCCTCCGAATTATCGAGCACCAGCGCGCGTCGTACGAACTTTCACCGCTGCTTACGGGAATGGTTCGTGCGGTTCGTCCTCAGCGATTTAGATCACACCACTTCTAGCAGGAGCTTTCGTCGTGCTTTCTTGGTCGCTTGGCCATAAGAAACGTCGACGGGCAAGATTGCCCAGAGGTAAAAGAAGGGATCCGGTGTCAGTACCGATGACAACGTCCCTTAGATATTCTTGAGGAGGTGTATAAAATTGAACGGTTTTACTTCGAGCGAAACGATACCCTATTTTTAGTACGAATGAAAATGCGGTCATGGGTTAGCGTCAGTAAGCATGACATTCAGACCCTCACGACCGCTCCATAATCGTAATTCCTAAAATGCTGATTTAAGGGGCGAACTCATCTGAGTTCGCCCTTTTTATTGTGGGCATTACATATCAGTCTTTGCCTTCTCGTCTTCTAAGTGACCAACTTTTCTAGAGGACCTCACCCGGCGTAACGAGCGATTGGCTTTTGGGGCCGACGAGTGAAATCATTGTGTCGTTGGGCTTCTGCCCACATAATTGAAATTCGCTCTCGCCCCCTTTGCGCATTTATTTTTCGTCATCCTACGAACTTGTATTCTGCGCATTTGCGACTCTAGGTTGGAACCAAATTATGAGATTCCTAGCGGCGTCTAAAAAACTGTCTGAATTCGACACCAAGACATTCCTCTCGACCGTCAATGGCGGCAGAATGATCGAAGATTTTCCGAGAAGCAGACGTAGGTTGATAGCTCTGGTCCACGAACTCAGCGATCTCCTCGAAAGAAAAGAAAGACGCCTTAGCGTGCCCGCGCTTAAACCGATTAGTTCTGCGTAAGCATCAGGCGGCATCTACAGTGCGGAGGGCTGACGAGTACCGCAAACACCTCATGGAGTTTCCGTGGCGATTCGGAGAATACTTCTCCGTGCCCCCTGCGCGCCGCTTGGAAGATAGAATACGGAACTTATGTGGCAAAGCGGTTGCCGCAAACCGACAGCGAATTAGCTGAAGTCTTGTTTGACCTAAGGGCTGCGCTCCACGAACATACCCAACGTTTCAGAGAATTGATCACGATTGGCCGCCGGACTCCGTACAATGATAGACGGGGAAAGAAAGCGGCCTGATTGCGTTTGCGAATTGCCAAAATCGCGACAGATACCAGCCCAAGCAAGAGCCAGAGTTACTCTAACTATGCATCCAGCCCGCCGGCCTTGCTCAGGTAACTGGATGATCTTTGAATACTCATGTCTTCGCAGTAACGTCTCCCTGGTGTCATAAAGTCTGTTATGACGAAACGTATTTTGTGCGTGATCGTGTGGTTATACGAGACCCCGCCTATAGCAGTGTGTTCGATCTGGGGCGCGCAATTCGAAGTTCCCACGTGGAGTCTCACAAAAACCACCGACGCATGCGCCTACCTGCAAGAACGGTTCACTCAGCGCGAGTGCAAAAGCGGAAGTACTCGCCTTGCGGCGTGACCGTGCGAATCAACTTTCCAGAGGAATAGCGATCTATGGTTGTCGAAATGAATCCTACGCTACCGATTGACTGGCTGACTGCCGCAGAAGCCGCCGAACACCTCAAAGTAAAGAAGTCCACGTTATTAGTGTGGGTACGCCAAGGTAAAGTGAAGGGATACGCGCTTTCGGGTACAGAGCGCCGTATATGGCGTTTCCGGCGTGCTGATCTGGACGCTGCGCTGTTCGGGGCCGAGATCCTCCGTAGGATTGAATGATTGGGTTACTCGCTAGGCTTGCATCTAATTCAAGTCTTGGGACGGAACTGATAACGCTTCAATAAGATTTCGCGCAAGCTCCAATGATTGTCCCGCCGATTCAATCTTCCTCAGCGTGAGCGCACTCCACAAAACCTCAGGCGCGAACGCGGCTTTTCTAGCTTGTAAAAGTGACTCTAGCGCGTCAACGTTAGCGTCGATTAGGATGTCGATTTCTTCGTGCATCGGTGTGTCTTTGTCAGATAAATTGCAAGAGGGCCACGTAAAGGGTGAATCTTTCCAGTACCGCCGGGGGAGAGGCCCTTCTGCCTTGCGGGGGAAGGCCTTACGAGGTGAAAGCCTATGTCAGTTGTAGTCGGAAGTCAACAGGAATATACAGTTCGGTATTGTCCATCAGTGAGTTCTTAGTCTTTGGCGAGCAATCGGCGATCCAAGTGGGGCGAGGTTCGCGGTTGCCCAGTGCGTAGTTCACACTTCTCTCCGGAGCAGCACCGCAGGTAGGGCAACGGAAGGATAATATCCGTTTGTGGGCGGGTGGTTTTTTAATGATGAAGATATATAATGCTCCAACTCCAGATGCAGGTCTGGTCAAAATAGAGCAGTGCCCCTATTAGTGCGTTGACGCCCTCTTGGCGCGTTTGGGTTTTTTGTCGTCTGCCAGCGTTTTCTTTGCATCCTCTATCCAAGCTTCGATTACTTTCCGAATGCCGCTATCGGCACAGTTATTGCGGGCATTTTCGAGCGTTTGGAGAGTTCGCTGGATACGCGCCATTTCTCTGGCGGAAAGCATACGCCAGTGTACGCCATAGTACACATGGATAAGGCTCACTGTGGTATCGAAGATCGGCAAGGTATCACCGTCGCCATCTTGTTTGGTCCACCAGCCTTCAAGAGCATACCGACGACGGCATCGAATCTAAGTGGAAAAAAGAATCCTACTCCACTTGCCATGCAATAAGACTGAGGAATCTGTCAGTGCTGGTATGCCTAGTACCTGCTGTAGCACCTGCAATAAACTTCTTCATGTGACGCGGCGGAGTTTATCATGCGTCCGAATTCATCGAATTATCTTGAAGAGGTAATGGCCGATAAAGACCAGACGCATCAGGAGCAGAAAGAGAATCCCCTCTCTGAACTTTGTGATTGTTCGGCACATCCAACCCAATCCCACTCGCTCCGCGTTGCTGCTCAGTTTTGCTCAGTCTCTGGGTTATGTATCGTGCGATCCTAGCTGAGTGGCAAAGGCAGAACTGATAATCGACTCCAGGCCGGAGGATGACTTCCTGTCTGCACATTGCTCCGTGTGCTCTCAAGTCAAATTTAGACTCGAAGCCAACAGGTTTGAAGACAAGAAGCTCTTGCGCGGAATGTTCGATCTTCACTTCCGACGATTCCACCATGAGGACCCAGAAAAGTGATTGGCGTCTGCCACTCGCGTCCTGTACTAAGCCAACCAGCAAGCTGGGCGCATTTATCCTAACGCCATTTCTTTCGCCTTGATTACCGCTTTGCAGTGGTGTCTGAACTTTCTCCCAGAGATCTCTGGGCACGATCGCTTCATGCATTCCTCGATGACATTGGCCACGTCATTCCGAATCTTCCTTTGCGACGGGCAATCTACTCTTAAAATCGATCCGAATTGCACACTGATCCTGTTCTTTAGCTTGGTTATCATTGATCTGGCTTCGTATCGCAAGTCGCACTTCGGTGTCCGCTTTCAGTTGGACTTCATCGTTTTTTTCATCCCTCAGAGTGTTCACAATACGGATCTGCTGGGATGAGTGATCCACGCCGTCGATGAGGAGCTGCGCTTTTTCAGGCTCTCCAGAAGAAAGCGATGTGATGATTTTGTCTACAGTTCCTGACACGGTCACGCTTGATTTCTGGGTCATTTCGTCTCCTTGATACGTGTGCTGGCTTGTTCAACCGCGCATTTGGTGCCGCTG
>Ga0209168_10001974_pt1 | contig 15313 bp, 8 predicted proteins | sample Coa_R1_FD_187156 | JGI IMG/M metagenome (GOLD analysis project Ga0209168, IMG submission 187156) | Surface soil microbial communities from Centralia Pennsylvania, which are recovering from an underground coalmine fire - Coalmine... | ecosystem: Environmental > Terrestrial > Soil > Unclassified ... | reverse complement strand
CGTGCCGAGTTCGACGATTCGTCCGCTGTGCAGCACGGCAATGCGATCGGCGTTGCGCACGGTCGAGACCCGGTGCGAGATGAAGATGGTTGTGCGACCCTGCATCACGTCGCGCAAGTGGTTGAGAATTTTATCTTCAGTGTGGGTATCTACGCTGGAGAGTGCGTCGTCGAGGATCAGAATCTTCGGATTGCGGATCAAGGCGCGAGCAATCGCAGTGCGCTGCTTTTGCCCGCCGGAGAGCGTGATGCCGCGTTCGCCGACCATTGTGTCATAGCCTTCGGGAAAGCTCTCGATGTCGGCCGCAATGTTTGCGGCTTCCGCCGCATTGTGAATCGCTGAGTCGGTGGTCGAGTCCACTCCAAGCGCAATGTTCTCGCGGATGCGCTCGCTGAACAGAAAAGTTTCCTGCGGAACGAATCCGATATTGCGGCGCAGCGATGCCAGCGAATAGTCGCGAATCGGGCGGCCATCGATCAGGACCATGCCTGACTCGGCGTCGTAGATGCGCGGTATGAGGCTGACCAGAGTCGTCTTTCCTGATCCCGTCGGACCTACGATCGCGAGGCTGCTGCCTGCGGGCACGCGCAGATTCAGGTCGTGCAGAACCTGCTTTCCTTCATAGCTGAAGTTGAGGCCGCGGAACTCGATCTCGCCTTCAATGTCGCGATCTTGCGATGCCGGTGCATCCTTAATCTCGGGCTGCTCGTTCATGATCTCGTTGATGCGGATGAGCGACGCTGTGCCTCGTTGAAAGATGTTGATGACCCAACCGAGAGCGATGATCGGCCACGTCAGTTGCATCATGTAGGTGCTGAAGGAGACGAAGTCTCCAACGCTCATCGAACCGGAGAGAGACAGCGTGGTCGTGATCGTTGGCGCCGCGATTCCGTTGGGAAGCAGAGTTCCTACATTCGAAACCAGAGTGACGTGCGAGAGGCCGTGGATCACCTCGCGTCCGCCGAGCCACAGCACGAGGACGACGGCGCAACCGAGCATGAGTTCGAGCGTGGGCCAGAGCATGCCCATGAGGCGAACGAGTTTCAAGCTGCGGCGAATGTATTCCTTGTTCTCGCGTTCGAAGGCGCGAATCTCGGCGTCTTCCTGGACGTAGGCGCGAATGAGCCGCGCGCCGGAAAAGTTCTCCTGCGCTCGCGCGGAGATGTCGGAGAACATTGCCTGGATTCTTTCGAAGCGCTCGTGGATGCGGCGTCCGAAGGTTTGAATCACGATGCTGACCGCGGGCAGCGGAAGGAAAGTAAAGAGCGTCAGCCAGGGACTGATCGAGATCATGAAGGCCAGCGCGCCCGCTGTGTAGACGATTGTGTTGGCGGAGTACATGATCGCGGGGCCGAGCAACATGCGAACCGCGTTCAGGTCGTTGGTGGCGCGCGCCATGATGTCGCCGGTGCGGTGGCGCTGGTAATAGGAGTACGAGAGGCTCTCGAGGCGGGCGAAAAGATCGTTGCGCAGATCGAACTCAATGTCGCGCGAGATGCCTATCACAACCCAGCGGGTGAGGAACTGGAAGATTCCCTTGGTGACAGCGATGCTGAGCAGGATTGCTGCATACACGAAGAGCTTGTGGCGCGTGACTCCCTCATGCAGGTCGTCGGCAGCTTTGCCGAGCACGAGAGGAAACAGGATCCAAATGCCGTTGGTCAGGAGGACGCAGACTGTGCCTAAGATGTATCCCCAGCGATAGCGTTTCAGGTAAGGCAGGAGCGGACGCAGACTCTTCGGCAGCATGCAGGTTGTGTAGATGAAATTTTAGCAGGGGAGGTTCAGGTTTTCGGTCTTGCGCCGAGTGTGCAGAACGGAAAAGCTTAACGCAAAGGTCGCGAAGGATTCGCGAAGGTCGCTAAGGAAGCCTGGGCTGTGGAAAATGTATTAACAAATGTTTGATTTTGGCTCGCAGTTTGGGACGATTTCGGTAGTTCCATTTTGGGAATCGTGAGAGGAGCGGGGGTACCCCCCTCCCCCTCGATCTATTGGAATCATCGAGTTAGCATCAAAACTCGAAGTAATCTATGGCGCTCAATACTTTAGGGGCAAAATCTTGAGCCCATTGGGGTTAGCGGTCAAGTTGCTGGCTCGAAAGGATCAGGCTAGCCTTGGTCCTACCGCTTCCGCTTAGACAATGATCTGCCTTTTGAGTTTTTGGGTCAAGGTTGGATGTCACATGGAGAGCAGTGGAAAGTAGTAAGTTGAGAGTCGTGGGCTCCAGGTGAGGAGTCAAAGTCAAATGCCCGCCCCCGTCAACTTCGCTCAGCGCATGCTCTGTCGCAAAGAATGCTTCAAGGACGGGGAACTCGCGAATTCCAGAGGGCACTTCGTGCTTTATCGATTTGGAGCTTTTTGGGTTTCCCGGGATTGCTTCAGGGTGGAACGGAAGGGAATCAGTTCGCGGCCGAAGGCTGCGATGCTGACTATGGCTACGACCACGCTCCATCCCATGAAAAAAAGCCATCCGGCATCGAAGAGGTACGAATCACTTAAGAGCATCAATCATCCTCCGGTAGGGGCGCGCGGAGTGTGGTGCGGTTTGCTTCTGGCTCGCTTCGATGTTGCCTGACTGGTAAATCTAGTTTCCGGCGGCACGGAAAGCGAGTGCTTATGTTGGCTCATGGCGGGCCCAGCCGAAAAGACTGGGCCCGCTAACCCAGCTGTTGCTCTCCTCGAAAACTTATTCGGATGGTGGCGGAGGTGGCTCATTCTGCATGTGCTGCTGCATCCGTGCCTCGCGGTTGGCCTCAAGCTCCTTCACTTTCGCCTGTTGGTCGGAGGTCAGCAACTGGTACATCTCGTTGTGGATGCGAGTTTGCTGGACCGTCAATTCGACCTCGAGTTTCGCTTTCTGATTGGCCAGGGCTCGCACTTTGACGGGATCATAGGTGCCTTCGACATACGCGCGGAGCTGGCGATCGATCTTGCGTTCCTTCTGGAACAGCGGCTTCATGGTGGGATGTTCTTTTTCCATGATGTCCTTCATCTGAGCCTTCTGATCGTCGGTCAGGTTCAACTCGCGAGCGAAAAATCCCATGTGGCCGCCCATGCCGAATTCGAGGCCGTGCCCGCGCATCGGCGGGGCGTCGGCGGAGGTCTGCGCGTTGGCGAGAGCCGTGCCAATCACTACAACTAAAGCTGCAATGAGAAAGCGGAGACGAGTCGATTTCATTGGTCACTCCTAGAGTGTTCCCGGCAATCCGGGTACTTTGCGTACATTCATGGAAACACGGTTCCGTGGGAGAAGGCGGTAAAGAGTCGGTCAACCGGAGTAAAGTTTTGTCAAAGAGGCTCGGGGGCGGGACGCCTCCGCGACAGCCGGCGAGGACGCCGGCGCTACTTTTTTACGGGGGGCTATGTTTGACAATTCTTTACTACGAAGAGATTTCTAAATGATGCACAATGAAAGGCGATGGAACGAATTCTAGTGATTGACGATGACGTGGAACTTTGCCATCTGGTTGGGGAATATCTTCAGGCAGAGGGTTTCACGATCGAATGCGTTCATGACGGCGAGAGCGGACTGAAGAAGGCCACGGCTGGCGAGTACTTGCTAGCGGTGCTGGATGTGATGCTGCCTGGCATCAACGGATTTGAAGTGCTGCGGAGGATCCGCGCGACTTCGCGGCTGCCGGTTTTATTGCTGACGGCGCGAGGGGAAGATGTGGATCGCATCGTCGGATTGGAGATTGGCGCGGACGATTATCTTCCAAAGCCCTTCAATCCGCGGGAACTGGTTGCGCGGATTCGCGCCGTGCTGCGGCGAACACGCGGCGACGGAAGCGGCGGGCCTGCTGCGCCGGATGTCGTGAGCGTGGGAGATGTGGAGTTGGATCCGGCAACGCGCACGGTCCGCCTGGAAGGCAAGCCGGTGGATTTAACTTCGGTCGAGTTCAATCTGCTGGAAGTTTTGTTGCGCGAGGCTGGCCGCGTGGTGCCCCGGGAGCGGTTGGTGAATGCGGTGCTCAGCCGCAAGTTTTCGCCATTTGACCGCAGCATTGATATGCACGTCAGCAAGGTACGCAAGAAGTTGGGAGACACCGACAACGACGAGCACATCAAAACGGTTCGTGGTGTAGGCTATATTTTTGCTCGTCCGAGAGAGAAGTCCAAAGTCTAGAGCGCTTCTCGTGAGCCCCGCATGAAAAGTCTGTTTCTCCGAATATTTTTGTCCTTCTGGATGGCGCAGGCACTGTTCGTGGTGCTCGCCATTCTAGTGACTCTGGCACTGCGTCCGCGAGGTTCGTCATGGGAGAACCTGCGCACGACGGCTTTGAACGACGCGGTCAGCGAGTACGAGCAAGGGGGAGCGCCGGCGGCTCGGGAATACCTGGACGGCTTGCAGAATACGCAGCATGTTCGGGCTTACCTCTTTAACGAACTGGGCGAAGAAGTGACGCGGCGCGGTGCTCCTGACTGGGCGATGCGCGTGTTCAACAGCGGTTCAGCAGTTCCCCACGATGGATTCATAATCCCCGCTCCCAAAGTGCTGAAGGAATCGCGCGCGTCTTCCGATGGGCAGCATAAATTTACGCTGGTAATGGGGCTTCCTCCGGGGCCGCGGGTGTTTCTTGGTCCGAGAGGCATGCCGTTTACTGGGCTGATCATCGGCGTGATTACCTCGGGGCTCGTGGTGTATTTGCTGTCGTGGTACTTGACCAAGCCGATCGTCCGGCTACGCGCGGTGACGCGGCAGCTGGCGGCGGGGGATTTGACGGCGCGCACGGGTGCTCCGGTGAGCAGGCGGCGCGACGAGGTGGCCAGCCTCATGCGTGACTTTGACGGCATGGCGGAACGACTGGAGACTCTGGTGAATGCGCAGTCGCGTTTGCTTAACGATATTTCTCACGAGTTGCGATCGCCGCTGGCCCGGTTGAACGTCGCGCTCGGATTGGCGCGGCAGCGCGCGGGCGTGGAGAGCGCCGACATGCTGGACCGCATTGAACTCGAAGCCAGCCGGCTGAACGAATTGATTGGCAGGATTCTGACGCTGGCGCGGCTTGAAGACGGGGAACAGCGCGTGCCGCAGACTCCGGTGGCGCTGGGCGAGTTGGTGGCAAACGTCGCCGAAGATGCGGAGTTTGAAGCACAGGAGAGACACTGCCACGTGCACACGGTGGTCCCGGAAGGCGACTGGGGAGTGCGCGGTAATGATTCGCTGCTGCATAGTGCGGTGGAGAACGTGGTGCGCAACGCGATTCGCTACACGCAGGAAGGGACGTCGGTCGAGATTGAGCTATCGAGCGAAGAGAAAGCCGGTCGACGGGAGGCAGTGCTCAACGTGAGCGACTCTGGACCGGGAGTTCCTCCGGATGCACTTGGGAAACTGTTTGAACCTTTCTACCGGCTGGACGACGCGCGGGGGCGTCTGACGGGTGGTGTTGGACTTGGCTTGGCCATTACCGAGAGAGCGGTTCGCTTCCACGGTGGGAAAGTTACGGCGTTCAACCGTGCGGGTGGGGGCTTGCGGGTGGAGATGAGGCTTCCCTTGATCTCGGGAGGGGTGGTCGCGAAGAAAGAGGCGGAGGCGGTTCCGTCGGCGCAGGTTTAGGCGAGTTTGGGCGTCGGACTTCGGGCCGTCACCTCATTGGGCACTTAACGTCGGGATTACCGTAGAAACGCCTTCATGCGGTCGCTATCGCAATGGCGGAATAGGGGTCCTTCGACTGCGCACGACGGTTCGCTTTGCTCAGCGTCGTGCTCCGCTCAGGATGACATAGGGCTGGGTGTACTTCCCAAGAAGCTTCGGATGAGGCGGCATCGGGGGCGTTCTGTCCAAGCGCAACGGCGCCGATCCTACCCTGTATACTTGTTCGGGCAACTCCTGGGCGTTCTGAGGGTTCCAATAAGTCTTTGTGGGAGTTTGCTCTTCCCGCGCTTTCCTGATACACAAATGGGTTGAGATTTCCCGTGTTTTCCAAGAGTGCAAGGACCCGGCCGGCGGGGCGCCGGGGGTGTGTGCACGCGTAAACTTCAGATAACGATGGAGATCAGGTAGAGAATGTCGACAAGATTCGCGTGGCTGCTCGGGTTGGCGGTGCTGGTGGGATTGGGCTTGCTGGTGGCATGCGGGAGCAATTACAACTCCTCGTCAGACGGCCTGATGCTGGTGGGGAGTCAGGGATCGGCGCTGATCGAGACTTTCAGCTTTAATCTGAACAGCGGGCACCCGTTTGGGATCAGTAACCCGCCGTCGTCGACGGCGGACGCGACGTGCGTGCTACCTGGACTGCCGTCGTCGATCGTGATGGATCCTGCGGGGGCTTACGCTTACACAATTGTTAATGCCAACCCTGGCTGTCCGGGGAGCACGAACGGCATCCTGTCGATAAAGGTGAATTCCGACGGATCGATTCCCAGCAGCGGGACCGGGACGAGTGACCCAACTCCCGTGGCTCTGGCGATGGATTCGAAGGGGAAGTTTTTATTTGTGGTGGAGGGCACGAACTCGGTCCCGCCCCCGCCGTCAGATCCGAATCCGATGCCTTGCCCCGGTACAACATCCCAGTTCGGAATTTGTAGCTATGCGATCGGGAGCGGGGGGACGCTCACACCGGTGCCTGGCTCATTCAACCTCATTCTTCAACCGGGGTTCCTGAAGCCGAACTTTGTCGCGGTGGCGACGAGCCCTACGGTTTTTCCAGCTCTCGGAGTTAATGCTGTTCAGAATTCAGCGTGCTCGGCTGCGGGTACGAACCCGCCGACTTTGGAATTTCTCTACGTGGCCGATCAACAGAATAACGTGGTGTGGGAATTCGGGGTGGATACGTCGTCGGGGGCGATCACCAATCTTCCGACCTTCACGCAGGCGCAGTACATTCCGGCGGGATCTCAACCGTCCGGCGTAGCCGTGGACCCATGTCAGCGCTTCGTCTACGTGGCGAATAACCTCTCCAATAACGTGAGTGCCTACACGATCTGCAATGGGAACTCGACCCAGGACCAATCGATTTGTCCCACAAACATGCCGGGAGGAAACGGCGAGCTTGTGCCGGTTGCCGCTTCGCCGTTCTCGCTGCCGGGCAGTGCGACTTTTCCGGCACCGATTGCGGTCGATCCGTTTGGGAAATACGTGTATGTCGTAGGGACGGGGTCGAATACGATTTCACCGTTTCGCATCAGTCCGGTTTCAGGAGCTTTGACTGGGCTGACAAATACGCAGACGGGCCTGCGGCCTGTGTCGATTGCAATTCGCGGGGATGGTAGCTGGCTTTTCGTGGCGAACTACAATGCCGCGACGGTGTCGCAGTATCAGGTCACGCCGGAGACCGGCTCGCTTGCTCCGGCGTCTGTGATTGATGTGGACAACTTGCCTTGGGGCGTCGCAGTGAAGTAGCAGTGGCTAGTGGTCAGTGGTCAGTTAGTTCACGGGGCCGAAGCGCCCAATCATTTTTCGTCCTTATCGCGGCCCCGAGGGGGCGCTCTTCCACCACTACGTCGGCACTTTCAGAATCAAATATCCACCTACCAGCATGAAGATCAGGTCGGGCGACCAGGCGGCGAGGGCCGGTGGGAGCTGGCTTAGGTCTCCCATGGCTTCGAACAGGCGCGACACGACTGTGTAGAAGAGGGCGATGCCGACGGCCACGGCGACTCCGGTGATCGCTCCTTTTTTGCCGGTAGAGAGGGCGAAGGGAATCGCGAGGATCGCCATGATCAGAGTGATCAGCGGATATGAGAGCTTCTTGTTCAGTTGCACGCGCAGGCGTACGACGTCGAATCCGCTCTGCTGCAGGTCGCGGATGTAGCGGCGCAACTCTTCGTAGTTCATCTCGCTGTATTGTTTAACTTCCTTCTTGAAATACGACGGGGTCTCAGGCAGGTCGGGGAAGGTCGAGACATCGAACGGGCGATAGTCGCCCATCGCCGAGACTTTGAGAGTGCGAACCCATCCCTGCTCGTAGACCCAGCGGTTGAGATTGTCGTTCCAGCGTGCGCGGTCGGCGTGGATGCGGCGGGTAATGGTGAAGCTGGCGCGGTCGAGCTGAAAAACGGTGAGGTTGCCGAACTGGTCGCGGTCGGGATCGAAGAGCTGATAGTAGTAGATGTCGTTGTTCTGACCGAAAATCCACTTGCGGTCGGGGCGCAGGTAGGTTTGCGCAGGCTTGCCTTTGATCTGGTTGTGGAGGGCCTCCTGGCGCTTATTGGTGTGCGGCAAGTAGAACTGGTCGGCGAAGAACAACGCTGCCGCCATGAACGCCGCGGCGACGATGACGGGCGTGATGATGCGGTAGATGCTGGTACCCGTCGCCTTGATGGCGGTGATTTCGTTGGACCGTTGCATCAGGCCGAAGGTCACGAGCACGGCGAGGAGCATGACCAGCGGTGCCACGTTATACAGAAGATAGGGAGTGACGTTGAGCAGGTACTCCGCGACGACAGTGGGGGGAACCTGGTTGCGGAGAATGTCCCCAAGAAGTTCGAACAGAGTGAAGACGACGACCAAGACGAGGAATGTCGAGAGGATCATTCCAAGGTAAACGAAGAAATCCCGGAGCACGTAGTCGTCGAGCAAGGTGGGAAAGGTGGCGCTGAAGACGCGGCGGCGGGTGGAGGCACGCTCGAAGGCATTTTCGCGACGAAGCCGGGGCGTGCCCGCTTGCGACAGAGTGCGATTGGATTTTGAAAAAATGCGGAAGGCGGCGAGTTCGACGGGACGCTTCTCAGCCCGGTACAGCAGAAACAAAGCGAGCGCGAGGAAGACGAAGTCAGCTAGCCATGCTCCAAACCACGGCGAGACTCTGCCCTGCCGGGCGAGGGAAACTCCTATCAGCGAGATCGAGTAATAGACAAATACGAGCAGGATGGTCAGCACGAATCCGCCGGACTTGCCGCTTTTCTTGGACGAGAGACCGAGCGGGATTCCGACGAGGGCGAGCACGAGGCACGCGGTCGAGAGGGCGAAGCGCCGATGATATTCGATGAGATACCAGCGGGCGGAGACGGGATCGACGTGGCGTGCTTTTTCGCGGAGCGCGCCCGTGTCGATCAACGCGGCGGGGATTGATTCGTCCGGTTTGTTCTCCGTCGAGGGCAGGTCGATCGGGATGTCTGTCTGCTCGAATGTCGAAATCTGGTAGTGGCTGGCGTCTTTGGGATCGGTCTCATGAGCGGAGCCGTCGATCAGGTGCAGGTGGAGGCGATCCTGGCCTTCGCTGACGACGATGCCTTCCTTGGCGAGCGTGATGCGGGGGTTGGAGGCGTCGGTGAGGTCGGCCATGAAGACGCCTTTCCACAGGGCCGCCCCTTGCGCGCTTTTCACGTCTTGGACGTAAAGGACAACTTTGGGGAATCCTTCATAGAAGACGCGAGGCTGAACCTCGAACGAAACCTGGGAGCCCTTGAGCCGATCTTCGAGGTGGCCGAGAGCGGCGAGGGATCGCGGGGCGATGTACAAGCCGTTGGCCAGCGCCAGCAGCCACGCGGCGATGACGAAAATCGAGAGCACACGGAGGAAGCTCCATACACCCATGCCGCTGGCGCGCATCGCGGTGATTTCGCTGTCAGCGGCAAGGCGGCTCAGGCCAATGAGGATTCCGACGAGCACGCTCATGGGGAGCGTGTAGGTCAGCGCGAGGGGAATGGTGAAGAAAAAGATTTCGGCGACGCTGGGAAGCGGGGCGCTGGCGCGGACGACGAGCTCGAGGATGCGGCCGAGGTCGCGAGTGAAGAGGACGAAGGTGAAGATCGCCGCGCCGATCAGCGCATGCGCGGTCACCTCGCGTAGGATGTAACGGGTCAGAATCCGCATCAACTACAGATCCACTTCGTTCGGGATTTCGGCTGCGGGCTCCCGCTTCGCTCACGCCCGCAAAGCGCCTCAACTTTAGGCGAGGATAGCACGGCGGAAAGGGCGCAGTTGGTAATGGCAAAAAAGAAAACCACAGGGGACACGGGGGGACACAGAGGAGCGGCATTCTGAGTATGTCGGAACCGCATGCCGTTGTTGCGCGTACTGTTTCGAGAGGAAAGATGACATTGGAGAAGACTGAGCAGAATCCGGTGAACGGCGACCATCCAACCCGGGCCGATACGTGGGCGCTGGTGGGGATTGCGGCGGTTATCGCGCTGGTTCATCTGCTTACCAATGGGCGCTACGGATTTCATCGGGACGAACTCCAGGTGTTGAGCGATGCGCGGCACATGGATTGGGGATTCGTGCCGTATCCGCCATTCACACCGTTTGTCGAGCATGTGGGCCTTGCGATATTCGGCATGTCGATGGTGGGCCTGCGGCTGTTTTCGGTTATCGCGCAGGCGATTGTGATTGTGGTTGCGGGATTGATGGCTCGGGAACTTGGGGGCGGGCGGCTTGCGCAAATCACGACGGCCCTGGCGGTTGCACTCTCAGGGCTGGCATTGTTCGAGGGGACGGAGTTTCAATACACGACTTTCGATAATCTGTGGTGGGTGCTGATTGCGTACTTTGTGATCCGGCTGCTGAAGACGGAGAATCCGCGGTGGTGGCTGGCAATCGGCGCTGTGATTGGTCTTGGGCTCGAAACCAAGTACACGATGGGTTTTTACGTTTGCGGTATTGTCGGGGGGGTTCTGCTGACGCGGGCGAGGCGTTATCTGGCGAGCGGGTGGCTATGGGGTGGAGTCGCGTTGGCGGTATTGATCTTCCTGCCGAATTTGATTTGGCAGGTGCGGCACGAGTTTATCTCGCTGCATTTTCTGCAGCACATTCACAAACGGGATGTGGGTGAGGGGCGAGCGAGTGGATTCTTTCGCGATCAATTCTGGCTTTGCACGAATCTGGTGGCGGCGCCGCTTTGGATCGCAGGGTTGGTGGGCTATCTGCGCGATCGGCGGTATCGCATGCTCGCTTGGATGTATTTAATTCCGCTGGGACTCTACGTGGTGGGGAAAGGACGAGGGTACTACCTGGGTGCAGCGTATCCAATGCTGATCGCGATGGGCGCGGTGATGGGTGCTCGCTGGGTGGCATCGTTGTCGAAGATGCCACGGCGCGCGATGGGGGCGGCATTTTTCACAGGGCTTGTGGCGTGGGGATTATTGATGGGCGCGATCATCGTACCGGTGGCGTCCGGCGGACGGTTGATGAAGTTCGCGCTCGAAAACAACGGCGATCTTAGAGATGAGATCGGATGGGATGAACTGGTGAAGACGGTCGCAGGGATTAGGGATTCGCTGCCACCTGAGCAGCGCGGAAATCTGGGTATCGCCGTAAGAAATTATGGGGAACAGGGGGCGATTGAGATTCTGGGGCAGGCCTACCATCTGCCGCCGCCGATCAGCGGAGTGAATTCGTCGTGGCTGCGAGGGTATCCGATGCCGTCGCCATCAACGCTGATAGTGATGGGGCAGCCGCGCAAGGAAGCGGACCGGTTGTTTACCGACTGCCGGTGGGCTGGACACAACGGAAATTCTTTGGGCGTGAAGAATGAGGAGAGTGAGGATCATCCGGATATTTTTGTGTGCGGGCCGCCGCGCTTACCGTGGCCGGAGTTTTGGAAGGAGTACCAGGGATTCGGGTAGAGATCAAAGTCCAAATCCCCATTTCTCGCGCAATGAACGCGCGAGAAATGGGGCACCCCGGATTCTTCTTGTCAGGGCAGTTGATTCAAGTAGCATGCGCCGTTGGTGCGCTGGGCGGGCGGCGTTGGCGGCGTCATCCACGGTGGGAAGTTGAAGCTGAAGAATTCGGTCATGCTTTTCTGCGCGGCATCGCGTTTGGTCAAAGGTGTAAGGCCGAAGCGGACTTCGATCAATTTGAGAATCGCGGTTGTGTCCATGACCGTGTGCGAGACGTAATGTCTTTTCGCGTAGGGTGACACGACTATGAAGGGCAGGCGGTATCCCGTGTAGGTGAAATCGCAGTCCGGGCCGGTGACCGTGCTGCAGATGTCGCCCGTCATCAAATCTTTGGGCTTGATGCCATCTGGACTCACCGTGGGCTGTGGCGGAACGTGGTCATAAAGTCCTCCGAACTCGTCGAACGTCAAGATGAATGCGGAGTCTTTCCACGACACGCTCTTCATCAACGCGTTGATGAGCGATTCGACATACTGCGCCCCTAGTTGGATGTCGATCGGATATTGATCGGAATCGGAGCCGTGTTCGTCGAGACCTGCGGCTGACGCGGGTTCAATTTGAGCGACCTGGGGCAGCGTTCCGTTCTTCACATCGGTAAAGAACTGCGTCATCGTCGCCAGGTGGTTCGGGTAATAGGCCGGGATTTTCTGCCCCCAAGAGAAATTCTGCACGTAGCTCAACGTCAGCAGGCATTGCGCCGTGGGATTGCCGGCGCAGGGAGTGTTGTCAGTGTTGACGTAAATCTTCCAGGTGATTCCTGCGTTCTGCAACTTTTGAAAAATTGTGATAGCCGTCAAGTACGACTGATCGGCGCTATCGGCGCCGATGGGGTAGACGTCTCCCTGCGACGTGGCGGCGATGAGGTATTCGCGATTCGGGCCCGTGCGCGTCATCACGGGCGAGAACCAGCGATCCGACGTGCTGAACCGAGTGGCCATGTAGTAGTAGTAATTCAGGTCGGTTTCGTCGTAGTAGCCCATTGATCGGATGCCATTGGTGTCGTAGTAAGGAGGCTGGTTGTTGCGGGCATCGTGGGCGTTAGTCCAGACGAAGCCATCGAGAGTAGGTGTGGCGGAGTAGGGATTGGTGAGGTTCCAGTCGACGTGGCTTTCGTTCCAGGAGGGGCTGGGATTCTCGATGCACTGGGTGATGAGGTGATACGACTGGATCTGCGGGCTGGAGCCATCTTCGGTGCAATCACTGGGAGGAGGGTATGCGGGATCGCAGCCGGGATTGGTTGGCGGCGGTCCGTAGAGCGGGGCTAGGCCGGATGTGGGATTGAATTGCGGCAGGCCATCGAAGGAGCGGTCGGGGAAGCCGTTGTTTTTCCAATACGAGCGCAGCGCGCCGAAGTAGTGATCGAGGCTGCGATTCTCCTGCGCCATGAAGATGATGTGGTTCAGAACTTTGACGGACTGATCCACACTGAAAGTCGCGGTGGCGGTCTTGTTGGCGTTCATGGTAAGCGTGCATGTGCCGGTGCCTGCGCAGGCACCGGACCATCCGGCGAAGAAGTTTCCCGTGGAGGCGACGGCGGTGAGGTTCACCCTGGTGCCGGAGTTGAATGACGCGCTGCAGGTGGGGGAACAACTGATTCCTGCGGGAGTGCTGGTTACCGTGCCTGTGGCGTTGCCCGCGAGTTTAACGGTCAAGGCGTAGGTCGCGGTTGCGGCCAAAGCTGCTGGGGATTGGCGGGGTTTGGATTGGGCTGGAAGTCCCGCAGCAAGAACAGGAACTGTGGTGAAGATGACGGCAAGCTTGAGGATGCTGTGCTGCAATGACGAGAGCCTCCGAGTGCGGTCACGGAAATCCTGTCTTGGATGGCTCGGAGGTCTGAGCGGTTGGCAGGGAAATCAGGGTGCGCGGGCGGACGCCGGTGCTACGGGACTGCCGCAGCTCGGCTTCGCCTTCGCTCGACGGACGAATGCGTCCGTCGCCACATGGGCATCGCCACATGGACATTTATTGCGCTTTGAAGAACAGCGCTGATAGCGGGGGAAGGGTCAGTTTCAGGGAGAAGGGGCGGCCGTGCGTGGGAATTTCTTCGGCATTCACTCCGCCCAGATTTCCCATGCCGCTGCCGGCGTATTCGCGGGCGTCACTATTGAGCATTTCGCGCCAGTAGCCACCGTGGGGGACGCCAACGCGATAGCCGACGCGGGGGACAGGCGTGAAATTGCAGACTGCAAGAATGGTGTCTCGCGGCGACTCGCTCTTGCGAAGCAAGGAGATGGTGCTGGTGGCGTTGTCATTGGCGTCGACCCATTCGAAGCCGGCGGGATCGTTGTCGAGCAGGTGCATGGCGGGCTCGCTGCGATAGAAGCGGTTGAGCTGTTCCATCCAAGCCTGCACTCCGCGATGAACTTGATACTGCAGCACGTGCCATTCCAGACTGGAGTCGTGCGCCCACTCGCGCACCTGTCCAAATTCTGCGCCCATGAAAAGGAGTTTCTTGCCGGATTGCGCGTACATGTATCCGTAGAGTAGGCGGAGGTTAGCGAACTTCTGCCATTCGTCGCCGGGCATTTTGCCGATGAGCGATCCCTTGCCGTGAACGACTTCATCGTGCGAAAGCGGCAGCACGAAATTCTCGTGGTAGGAATACAACATGCGGAAGGTGAGATCGTTGTGGTGATACTTGCGGTGGATGGGATCGTTCTGGAAATAGCGAAGAGTGTCGTGCATCCATCCCATGTCCCACTTGAGGCCGAAGCCGAGTCCGCCGACGTAAACGGGCTTTGAGACCATCGGCCAGGAGGTTGACTCCTCGGCAGTGGTCTGAATGTCGGGATGCTGTCCGTAGGCTTCCTGATTGAAGCGGCGGAGGAAGTCGATGGCATCGAGGTTCTCGCGTCCGCCGAACTTGTTGGGAATCCACTCACCCTGCTTGCGGGAGTAATCCAGATAAAGCATGGATGCGACGGCGTCTACGCGCAGGCCGTCGACGTGATATTTATCGAGCCAGAACATCGCGCTCGACATGAGAAAGCTGCGCACTTCGGGGCGCCCGTAGTTGAAGATGTGCGTCTTCCAGTCTGGATGGAATCCCTGGCGCGAGTCGGCGTGCTCGTACAGGTGCGTGCCGTCGAAGTAGGCAAGGCCATGCGCGTCGGAAGGGAAGTGCGACGGCACCCAGTCGAGGATCACGCCGATGCCGTGCTGGTGCAGGTAGTCGACCAGGTACATGAAATCCTGCGGCGTGCCGTAGCGCGAGGTTGGAGCGAAGTAGCCGGTAGTCTGATATCCCCAGGAGCCGTAGAAGGGGTGCTCCATCACGGGGAGAAATTCGACGTGGGTAAATCCCATTTGCCCGACGTATTCGGCGAGGCGTGGGGCGGTCTCGCGATAGGTAAGCGGACGGTTGTGATCCTCAGGGACGCGCATCCACGAGCCGAGATGGACCTCGTAAACGGATTGCGGTGCTCGCAGCGAGTTGCGCTGGCCGCGGTTGGCCATCCAGTCCTGATCGCTCCACTGGTAGTTGAGATCCCAGACGACGGAGGCGGTGCGCGGAGGTTTTTCGTGGAGCAGTCCGAGTGGGTCGGCTTTGTCGATGCGGTATCCGTGACGCTGTGATTCGATGTGGTACTTGTAGAGCGCACCGCGGTTTGCGCCGGGGATAAAACCTTCCCAGATGCCGGAGGAGCCGCGCGGGCTGAGGTAGTGCTTCTTAGGATCCCATTCGTTAAAACTGCCGACAACCGACACTGAGTGCGCGTTCGGCGCCCACACGCTGAAGACTGTACCC
>Ga0209168_10001971_pt1 | contig 15327 bp, 14 predicted proteins | sample Coa_R1_FD_187156 | JGI IMG/M metagenome (GOLD analysis project Ga0209168, IMG submission 187156) | Surface soil microbial communities from Centralia Pennsylvania, which are recovering from an underground coalmine fire - Coalmine... | ecosystem: Environmental > Terrestrial > Soil > Unclassified ... | reverse complement strand
GGCAGACCAGCAACCACGACGCGGCGGAAGACTTCACCGTCTCCCAGCAGGGCACGGTCGGAGACTTCTTCGCGGCCGGCCTGGTGACCGCCGCGCTGAACCTGCACTACTCGAAGCTCCAGGCTTTCGAGTTCGAGTACGCGCCCAACGGCGTGGAGAGCGGCTTCTGCGTCGGGGTGGGGACCACCGCCGCGGTTGGCACCCCAGTGGCGCTCGAGCCCTGCGGCGTCTCGTCCAAGACGCTCTGGATCGCGGACTCCTTCGACACCATCCGGGGCGGCTACGTCCCGCTGATCAACGGCTCGGACACCAACTTCTCCCACCCGTTCGTGCTGAACTACCCGGGCAACGGCGCGTTCCCGACGGACAAGCCGCGGCCGCAGCTCACCACCTGGACGCTGTCGAAGTACTCCAACGGCACCGTCTTCGACAACCAGATGTGGGGCGCGAACTTCGGCGTCCTGCCGTAGCCTGACCTGCCCTCAGTGGCGCCGGTCCCGCCCGCGGGACCGGCGCCACGTGCATGTTCTCCCGGTGAACGGGTAGGAACGCCGCCATAAACACCGAGAGTCACCGTCACTCGCCAGCCGCCTGCCCGCGGTGCGGTAAGCCCGTCCGGGAGCCAACCGCCTGGTCCAGCGCCTGGCGGTGTGACTGGCATGGCGAGGTTCACCCGCTGCTGCCCGCGTTCCGCCCGTGCCGCGAGGGCCTGGACGGCCTGCTGCGCACCGGGGGCGTTCCGGCCTGGCTGCCCTGGCCGCTCCCGGTCGGCTGGCTGGTCACCGGCTTCGCCGGCGTCGGCGACGAGCGGACCGGCACGCGCGCCTGCGCGGTCGCCCTGTCCGGTCCGAACCCGCTGGGCGGGCCCGCCGACATGCTGGTCGTGGCCGAGGAGCCGGGCATCGGCCTGGGCGCGGCGGTGGCCGGCCTGGACACCGTCGACCCCGGAGCGGGATTCGCGTCCGCGCCGCCCATCGCCACGGCCTCGTTCGGCAAACATGATTTCCCGTTGTGGCAGGTCGACTCGCCGGACCGGGCCGTGTTCGCCGGGGAGATCAAGGGTCGCTGGCTGTGGCTGGTGCTGTGGCCGGAGACCGCGGGGATCCTGCTGATCGAGCCGATCGGGCTGCGCGACCTGCGCGACCCCGGCATGGACCTCGACCTGCCCTACGGCGCTCCCTCGCCCCGCCTGTCCTAGTCCCTAGACTGGGCCGGATGCGCGCCGACCTGCATGTCCACAGCAACGCCTCCGACGGGACCGACCCGCCCGCCGAGGTGATGAGCCGCGCCGCCCGGGCCGGGCTTGACGTGGTGGCGCTGACCGACCACGACACGGTGGCCGGGCACGCGCAGGCTCGCCGGGCCCTGCCCGGATCCCTGACCCTGGTGCCGGGCATGGAGCTGTCGTGCCGCCTGGACGGCAAGAGCATGCACCTGCTGGCGTACCTGTTCGACCCCGTCGACCCGGACCTGACCGCGCAGACGGCGCGCATCCGCGACGACCGCGTCCTGCGCGCCCGGGCCATGGTGGACCGGCTGATCGAGCTGGGTGTCCCCATCACCTGGGATGACGTCGCCGCCATCGCCGGGCCCGCCGTGGTCGGCCGCCCCCACATCGCCCGTGCGATGGCGGCCAGCGGCGCCATCGCCGCCCCGGATCAGGCCTTCACCAGGGACTGGATCGCCGACGGCGGCCGCGCCTACGTCGACCGGTACGCGCTCCCGGCCGCCGAGGCGATCGGCCTGGTCCGCGCGGCCGGCGGCGTCGCCGTCCTGGCTCATCCACGTGCCGACCGCGATCTGCTCGTCACCGACGAGCAGATCGCCGGCCTGGCCGCGGCCGGCCTGGCCGGGGTCGAGGTCTTCCACCCGGACCAGCCCGCGGCCGAGCAGGCCAGCCTGCTCGCCCTCACCCGCGACCTCGGCCTGATCGCCGCCGGCGGCAGCGACGACCACGGCCACCTGACCGGCCACCGGATCGGCGCGCACACCGCGGCGCCCGGCGCGTACGAGCGCCTGATCGCCCAGGCCACCGGGTCCCAGCCGGTCCGGAGCGGCTGAACCCCCGGCCGCCCCGCGGGCCGGGTGCTTGGCCTGCGTGTTGCTACAGAGGGAGTGTTTCCACGATCGTGTCCGCGGTGGCGCCCGCGCCCCTGCCGAGCTTATGGAAGACGCCGCGCCATCGCGGCCGCCTGGCTTTTTCCTGCCCGTTCTCGCCGAGCGGATTCTCCGGTGCCGGTTGTTCGATCTCCGGGTCCCGGGGGACCGCGTGTCGCTGGTTCGGCTTTCGCGTCATGAGCCGATAGTAGGTGCGACTCCACGTCGCCGATAGTGACCCGTGGCGAAGGGAGAAGCGTAATCGCGATCCAGCTCGTCGCGAATTCAGCCATCGCCTTCGCCCATACCGCCTGAGCGCTCAGCCTCCTGTGGTAGGAAGGGTCGGCGGACTAGCCATACAGGAAGGAACCGGCCGATGACCGCACGGATCGAACAGGTGCCGTCCGACCAGACCAACGCCTGGATCATCGGCGATGACGAGGAGGTCATCGTCATCGACCCGGGACGCGACCCCGCGGGTGTGCTCGACGCGGTGGGCGATCGCGACGTGCTCGCCGTGATCTGCACGCACGGCCACCCGGACCACGTGGCCGCCGCGATGGAGGTAGCCGAGCCCGACGAGGCGCCGGTGGCCCTGCACCCCCGCGACCAGCTGTTCTGGCGGGACGCGCATCCCGACGACAACGCCGAGATCGAGATGGCCGAGGGCGGGGTGTTCGAGGTCGCCGGCGTCCGGCTCGAGGTCATCCACACCCCGGGTCACACGCCCGGCTCGGTCTGCCTGTACTGCGAGGATCTCGACGCCGTGTTCACCGGGCACACCCTGACCGTCGACGGCCCGGTGCCGGACGCCGGTGAGTACCCCGACTTCGCCAGCCAGCTGACCGCGATCGGCGAGTACCTGCTGACCCTGCCGGGCAGCACCCGGGTCCTGCCGGGCGAGGGCGAGGAGACCACGATCGCGCACGCCGAGAAGAACTTCGACTCGTGGGTGTCGGCGAGACCGTAGCCGGCCGGGCCGCAGTGGACCAGCTGGCCTTCGAGGGGATGCCGCGGCGGCTGTACCCGTGCACGCCGACGCGCCTGTCCACCTGGCTGGAGTGCCCCCGTCGGTACCGGATGACCTACCTGGACCGCCCGCCGCCGCCCAAGGGCCCGCCCTGGGCCCACAACAGCGTCGGGGCCGCCATCCACAACGCGCTGGCCGGCTGGTGGCGGCTGCCGCTCGCCGAACGTACCGTGGCCGCCGCGGGCCGGCTCGTCGACCGCGGCTGGATCGACGAGGGCTTTGCCGACGAGACCCAGTCGGTGCGCTGGCGCGAGCAGGCCATCGAGATGGTGCAGGGGTACGTCGCCCACCTGGACCCGGCCGACGAGCCGGTCGGGGTGGAGCGGACCGTGGCCACCCGTACCGACGTCATCGTGTTCTCCGGCCGGATCGACCGGCTGGACGCCCGGTCCGCGCCGGACGGTGCGGGCACCGAGCTGGTCGTGGTCGACTACAAGACCGGGCGGCACCTGCTGACCGTGGACGACGCCCGCGGCTCGATGGCCCTGGCCCTGTACGCGCTGGCCGCCAGCCGGGTGCTCCGTCGCCCCTGCCACCGGGTCGAGCTGCACCACCTGCCCTCCGGGCAGGTGCTGGCCTGGTCCCACTCGGACGCGTCGCTGGCCCGGCAGCTGAGCCGCGCCGAGGACATCGCCCAGGAGTGCTCCGCGGCCGACGAGCAACTGCGCGAAGGCCTGCCGGAGCAGCGCTACGACGAGGTGTTCCCGCCGCGCCCCAGCCCGTTCTGCGGCTGGTGTGACTACCTGCGCCACTGCCCGGAAGGCGCCGCCGCCGCCATCACCCGCCGCCCCTGGGACGGCCTGTCCGCCACCTGAAGCAACTACGTCGTTGTGGCAACGACGTAGTTGGGACCGCGTGTTGTGGCAACGACGTAGTTGGGCCGATGGCCGGCCCGCGACTCGCTTAGGCCATCCGCGCGCTGGCCGTGTGTGCCGCCGCGGCCTCGGCCGCGTCCCAGAACTGGGTCAGCGCGATCGCCGTGGTGGCGGGCGCCTCGACGGCGGGGGAGTGCGAGGCCCCGGGAATGCAGATCCGGCGGGCACCCAGCCGCCGGGCCATCGTCTCCTGCGCGCCCGGCGACCAGGAGTTGTCGTTCTCGCCGTAGATGACCAGCATGCCGAAGCGGTCCAGCCGGGCCAGCTCCGAGGTGCGGTCGGGCGCGCTGAGCAGGTGGCGTGCCATCAGGACCAGGCCGTACGGGTCGTTGCCGGCCATCCGCCGGGCCAGGAACGCCACGATCGGGGCCGGAACCCCGTCCGCGACGGCCTGCGGCTCCAGGAAGTCACGCCAGATCCCGGCGATCCCGGCCGCCAGCGTGTCCCGGTCCGGCAGGGGGCCCCCCGCAACGGACGCAACGGACGCCGCGGACGCTACGCCCGCCTCGAACGCCACGCCCAGCGCGGTGAGCATGACGCGCAGTTCCTCGGCCCGCGGCCCGGTCAGCGCCGACGGGCCTGAGCTCATCAGCGTGAACGATTCGATGTCGTCCTGGGACCGGGTTCTCAGCAGCGTCTCGCGGGTCACCAGCCCGCCGTAGGAGTGCCCGAGCAGGTGCCTGGTGCCGGTGGCGTGGATGACGGCGGCGATGTCGGCGGCCAGCTCCGACGGCGCGTAGCCGTCGGGACCGGCCGCGCCCGGCGTCTCGAACTGGCCGCGCATGTCGATCGCGACCACCTGGCGGCCGTGGTCGGCCAGCTGGCCGAGCACGGCGAGGAAATCCTCCTTGCTGCCGGTGTAACCGGGGACCAGCAGAGCCGGCTCTCGCTCGCAGACTCCCGACACCGGAACGGCCTCCAGCGCCGCGAACGACCCGCGGCTGGTGCGCACCGTGGTCGGGCGCACGCCGTCGGGCAGCTCAAGAGAGGTTGGTGTGCTCACAGAGGCGAACCTTACCCGGCCAGGTTGAACGGACTCTGTCAGCGCGCTCTGTGAGCGGCCCGGTCCGCATCCGTCAGGAGGCCTTCTGCCTGGGCGCTTCCTGGACCGGCGCGATCTCCCGGCCCGCCCGGGTCCGGCGCCGCCGCCGGCCCGAGGCCTGCCGCACCGTCTCGTCGGCCCCGCCAGGAACTCCGCCAGGAACTCCGCCAGGAGCGCCCGGAGCACCGCCAGAAGAACGACCGGAAGCGCCACCGGAGGCCCGCCCGGAAGCGCCAACGGAGCCGCCGCCGGACGCGCCGCCCGACGCGTCCCGGCCGCCAGCGGCACCGCCGCGACCACGCCCCGACGAGCCGCGCCCGCGCTGCGGGCGCGGCGAGCGGATCTTGCCCGTCTCGCCGATGTCCTCGACCGCCTCGGCCTCCAGGCCGGCCCGCGCGCGCATCGTACGCGGCAGGATCCCGGTCGCCTCACGCGGGATGTCGAGCTGGGTGTAGAGGTGCTCGGAGGTGGAGTACGTCTCCTCGGGTTCGGGCTGGCCCAGGCCCAGGGCGTCGTTGATGAGCTTCCACCGGTGCATGTCCCGCCAGTCGACGAACGTGACCGCGACGCCCGCTCGCCCGGCCCGGCCGGTCCGGCCGATCCGGTGCACGTAGGTCTTCTCGTCCTCCGGGCATTCGTAGTTCACCACGTGGGTGACGTCGTCCACGTCCAGCCCGCGCGCCGCCACCTCGGTGGCGGTCAGCACGTCCACCTTGCCGGTGCGGAACGCGCGCAGCGCGCGCTCCCGCTGGCCCTGACCCAGGTCACCGTGCACGGTCGCGACCGCGAAACCCCTGCTGGCCAGCGCCGTCGCGACCTGGTCGGCCGTCCGCTTGGTCTGGCAGAACACCATGGTCAGGCCGCGCTCCCGGGCCTGAAGCACACGGGCCAGCACCTCGATCTTGTCCATCTGGTGCGCCCGGAACACATACTGCCTAGTCAGCGGCGCGGGCACGGGCTCGTCGTCACCCTCGGCCCGCACGTTGGTGGCCTGCCGCATGTGACGGCGGGCCAGCGTGACGACCTCCGAAGGCATGGTCGCGGAGAACAGCATTGTCTGCCGCCCGTCCGGGGTGAGCCGGATGATGCGCTCCACGTCGGGCAGGAAGCCCAGGTCGAGCATCTTGTCCGCCTCGTCGAGCACCAGGGCCCGCACCGCGCTCAGGTCCAGGTGCCGGCGCTGCGCCAGATCGAGGAGCCGTCCCGGGGTGCCGACCACGATGTCGACCCCCTCGGTGAGCGCGTCGATCTGCGGCTCGTAGGCCCGGCCGCCGTACACGGTCACCACCTTGGCGCGCATGTTGACCGCGGCGGTCCGCAGGTCGTCCGCGACCTGGATGGCCAGCTCCCGGGTCGGCACCACGACGAGCCCCCGCGGGGCGCCCTTCGGGCCGTCGTCGATCAGTTCGAGCAGCGGGATGCCGAACGCCAGCGTCTTCCCGGTGCCGGTCCTGGCCTGGCCGATGATGTCCTGGCCGCGTAGCGCGAGCGGTAGGCTCAGCGCCTGGATGGGGAACGTGGTGCGGATGCCCGCGGCCGCCAGGCCCGAGCAGATCGCCTCACTGATGCCGAAATCGCTGAACGGGACTGTCATGTCCCCGTTCGAAGTCTGAGTGGTCAGGGGTTGCCGTCCTTCATCATGGCCCCACCCGGCCTGTTCCGGGAGCGGCCCGTCATGTCCGCAGGCTGCCCGCAACGGCCCACTACGATGCGAGCTGCGACCGGTGCCGCCGTGCGCCGCGATCCGGCGCGGCGCGCGCCCGGGAGCCCGCTACCGTCGTAGAGCCGCTGCCGTTTACTCGAGATCCCCCCAGGGAGGCCGGACGATGAAGCCCGGCGTAAACAGCAGCCGATTGGATAACACGACCTTTGGTTATGTCATTCCTCGATCAGTTGTTTCCCAGGATACCAGGACCAGCCCCCAACCCCCGAGGCAGGCCCGCCGGACATAACACGATGTTGCCGAAACCGACCCGCCGCGCCTCGGCCCCGCCGAACTCCACGTAGGCGATCTTGTCGGCCGGTACCAGGACCCGCCCGCCCTTGACCAGCGAGAGCGCGAACACCGCGTGCTCGCCCTTGTCCAGCGCCGCGGACAGCAGGCGCTCCACTTCCTCGGCCGGCGTGTCCGTGTCCACCACCAGCTCACGCGGCACCGAATGGATCCCGATCTTCACTTCCACGCTGTGTCTCTCCCACTCGCCTTCGGCTCGCGGGGGCCCCGAGGCCCCTAACTACGCGGCCAGCCGCTGATGCCCCGCCAGGCCAGCCTGGCCACGAGCTGCTCGGCGACCTCTCGCGGGATATTGTCCTTGGTACTCAGCCAGTACCTGGCGGTGACCTGGGCCAGGCCCACCATCGCCACGCTCACCAGGTGCGCCTCGGCGTCGTCGAGGCCGGCGTCCTGCCGGATCATCGGGCTGATCATCTCGGCGCATTCGCGCTGGCCGCGTTCCAGCCGGTCCCGGACCGCTTCCTCGTTGCCCAGGTCGGACTCGAACACCAGCCGGTACGCCTGCCCCTGCCGCTCCACGTACTCGAAGTACGCGCTGAACGTGGCGGCCACCCGCTGCTTGTTGTCGCTCGTCGAGCCGAGCGCGTCGCGGACGGCCTGCACCAGCTCGTCCACGCTCTGGTCGAGCAGCGCCAGGTACAGGTCGAGCTTGCTCGGGAAGTGCTGGTAGAGCACGGGTTTGCTGACGCCGGCCCGCTCGGCGATCTCGTCCATGGCGGCAGCGTGGTACCCCTGCGAGACGAATACCTCAAGCGCCGCGTCCAGGAGCTGCCGCCGCCGTTCGTGCCTGGGCAGCCGCGCGCTGCGTGGCCGTGCATCCGACATTGCGGTCAAGGTCCGGTCTCCTGGTGTCGTCCGCGGCGCCCTGCCGCGTCCGAACCATCCTAAGCCGCGATCAGCGGTAGTCGTCATCGTCGAAGCCGACCGCGCGAGCCTGCTCGGCCGCGTCCGCCTCGTCCACGTCGAACGGGACGTCACGGCGGAGAACGGTCACAGCCTCATCCGGGACCAGTTCCCGGTGTTGCTCGACGGCGTCGTCTTCGGGCGTCTCCAGGCCCAGTTCGCTCAACGGCCCGATCCTCTTTTCCTCCAGAACGGCAGCCAGCTCGGCGAACGCGGCCTGCAGCGCCTCTCCGTAGGTGGGGAACGCGTGCACCACGTCGGCCAGGACGGTCACCGGTATTTTGGCCCTGATGGCGAGGGTAACCTCTGCCATCCAGGTGACCGCGTCCGGCCCCACCGCCACGGCCCCGGCCAGCACCCCGTCCGCCGCGTACAGCTCGACGCGGCCCAGGTCATCGCCGCCGAGCCGGCCCCGGGTGGTGTCGCCGAGCACGACCCGGGCCACCGAAAGCCCGGCCCGCGCCGGTTCGCCCACAGCGTAGACCGACGGAGAGGTGTACACGCAGCGCGGGATCGCGCTGTAGTCCGCCTCGCGAGCCTGGCCGAGCAGGTTGGCCGCGACCACGCCGGCCTGGTACCGGCTGGCGTGTGTGTGCGTGATCCCGGTGACATCCCCGGCCGCCCACACCCGGCCGGGCCCCGTGGCCCCTGGACCAGCGGAAACAACGGAAGCAGCGGGGGCAAACGGGGCAAAGGGCAGTACCTGGCACGTCGACGTGGTGGGCAGGGCCTGGCCGGGCGTCACGGTGATGCCGAGCGCGTCCAGGCCGAGCCCGCTGAGCCGGGGCCGGCGGCCGGTGGCCAGCAGCAGCCGGTCCGCGTCGATCCGCGTGCCGTCCTGCAGCGCCAGCGTCAGGCCCTCCGGCGTGCGCTCGGCCTTGGTCGCCGGCGAACCGAGGAAAATCTCCACCCCGGCCCGCCGCAGCGCGGCGGCCAGGATCTCCCCGGCGAACGCCACCTCTCCGGACAGCAGCCGAGCGTCGGCCTCGATCAGCGTCACCTGGGAGCCGAACGCCGCGAAGATCTGCGCCAGCTCGCACCCGGCCGGCCCGCCGCCGAGCACCAGCAGGCGGCGCGGCAGGTCCGGCGAGCACAACGCGTCGGCCGTGGTCCAGGTCGGGATGTCGGACAGTCCCTCGATCGGCGGCGCGACCGGCTCGCACCCGGTCGCGACGACCAGGTCGGACCAGGTCAGCGACGCGGATCCGCCCGAGGACAGCGAAACGGAAACCGAACCCGGCCCGGTGACCAGCCCGGTACCGCGGAACACCGCCACACCCGCCGCGGACAGCCGCTGCGCCGCCCCGGAATCGTCCAGCCCGCCGGTCACCTCGGTGCGGCGCGCGACCGCGTCCTCCCAGGCCAGGCCGCGGCCCGCGGACAGCAGCAGCGAGTTCGAGGGCAGGCAGGCCAGGTAGGGGGATTCACCGCCGATCAGGCCGGCCTCGACGAGCGCCACGGACTTGCCGCCGCGGACCACCTCGGTGGCGACGTGCACGCCCGCGGTCCCACCGCCGAGCACGACTACGTCGAAAGCGCCCATACCTCTCCGTTCCCCCTCGCCCTAGCATGTTCATCATCGCAGCCAGGCCGTAAGCTCGCTGGAAGAGTTGGGCTAAACAGCTAAATAGGAGAATCGACCCGCGCGGAAATCCGGAATCGGTCCTCTGCAAACGGGGTAGGTGACAGATCATGCGCAGCATATGGGCGGGGGCCATCTCATTCGGCCTGGTCGTCATCCCGGTGAAGCTCTACGCGGCGACCGAGCAGCGGGACATCGCGTTCCGCCAGGTCCACCGCCAGGACGGTGCGCGGATCCAGTTCCGCCGGTTCTGCACCCTGGACGGGGAGGAGATCCCCTACTCCGACGTGGCCAAGGGCTACGAACTGCCCACCGGCGACATGGTGGTGCTCACCGACGAGGACCTGGCCGACCTCCCGCTGGTCACCGCGCACCGGATCGAGGTCCTGCACTTCGCGCCGAGCGCCCAGGTCGAGCCGATCTACGCGGCCAAGAGCTACTACACCGAGCCCGAGCCGGCCGGGGTGCGGGCCTACGTGCTGTTCCGCGACGCGCTCGAGGACTCGGGGAAGGTCGCGGTGGCCAAGGTGGCGCTGCGCCAGCGTGAGGCGCTGGCCGCGCTGCGGGTCCGGGAGGGCGTGATCACCCTGGAGACCCTGCTGTGGCCCGACGAGGTGCGCAAGCCGGACTTCGGCTTCCTGGACGAGGACATCGAGGTCCGGTCGCAGGAGCTGAAGATGGCCGCCTCGCTCATCGACACCATGACCGAGGACTTCGATCCCGACCAGTACCACGACACCTACCGCGAGGCGCTCGAGGCGGTGGTCCGGGCCAAGGTCGAGGGCAACGACATCGTCCGCCCCGCGGGGCTGGACGCACCGGAACCCAAGAACCAGCCCGCCGACCTGACCGAGATCCTGCGGGCCAGCGTGGCGGCCGTCAAGAGCGGCCGGGACAAAACAGAAGCAAAACCCGAGGAGCCCAAGCCCGCCAAGGCGAGGACCCGCCGCAAGGCCAGCGCCTGACGCCAGCATGACCCCGGAAGAACCCATCCCGCACTGGCCCGGCGAGTTCGTCACCCTCGACGGCGGCGAGCAGGTCTACGTCCGCGGCACGCCCGACCAGGTCGGCGAGCCCGCCCGAAAAGAGCAAGCACTGTTCGTGCACGGCCTGGCCGGCTCGTCGCGGAACTGGACCGACCTGATCGACCTGCTCCGTCCCCGGCTGGCCTGCGACGCGCTCGACCTGCCCGGGTTCGGCGACTCCCCGCCCCGCCCCGACGGCCGCTACAGCATCGCCGCCCTGGCCCAGACCGTCGCCGCCCTCATCGAAACGAAACACCAGGGCACGGTCCACCTGATCGCCAGTTCCCTGGGCGGCGCGGTCGCCGTCAAGCTGGCCGCTACCCGCCCGCACCTCATCAAGACCCTGACCCTGATCTCCCCGGCCCTGCCCGACCGCAGGCCGCACCTGGACCAGGTGCAGTTCGCGGTGATCAGCCTGCCCGCGGTCGGCGCCCGGGCGCTGCGCAAGTACGACGCCCTGCCGCCGCACGACCGGGTCGCCGACGTGATCGCCACCTGCTTCAATGACCCGGGACGCTTCCCGCCGGCCCGGTTCGCCGCCGAGGTCGCCGAACTCACCCAGCGCGACGCCCTCCACTACGCCCCCGCCGCCCTGATCGGGACGGTCAGGACCCTGACCGCGGAGTTCTTCCGCAAGGGGCGGCACACCGTCTGGCGTGACGCGGCCCGCATCACCGTGCCGACCCTGGTCATCTACGGCAGCCAGGACCGCGTGGTCGACCCGCGCCAGGCGGGCCGGGCCGCGCGCGTCTTTGCCGACGCCAGGATCGTGGTGCTGCCCCGCACCGGTCATCTGGCCCACATGGAACACCCCGCCCAGGTCGCCGCCGAGATCAACGTGCTCCTCGACACCGCGGCCGCGAAGGTGCGGGAATTCCCGCTCGCCCCGGCCGGTTGACGGTGGGGCAATCCCTTATGTCCTAGGAGAGCATCGTGTCGCTGCCCCCTCTGGTGGAGCCCGCAGAAGCGCTGAGCGTCGATGAGGTCCGGCGTTACTCCCGTCACCTGATCATCCCCGACGTGGGCATGACCGGGCAGAAGCGGCTGAAGAACGCCAAGGTCCTGTGCGTCGGCGCCGGCGGCCTCGGCTCGCCCGCCCTGCTCTACCTGGCCGCGGCCGGGGTCGGCACGCTCGGCATCATCGACTTCGACGTGGTCGACGAGTCCAACCTGCAGCGCCAGATCATCCACGGCGTCTCGGACGTGGGCAAGCCCAAGGCCGAGTCGGCCCGCGACAGCATCCGCGAGATCAATCCGCTGGTCAACGTCGTACTGCACCAGACCCGGCTGGACTCAGACAACGCCCTGGAGATCTTCGCCGACTACGACCTGATCGTCGACGGCACCGACAACTTCGCCACCCGGTACCTGGTCAACGACGCCTGCGTGCTGCTCGGCAAGCCGTACGTGTGGGGCTCGATCTACCGGTTCGACGGGCAGGCCAGCGTCTTCTGGGCCGAGTACGGCCCGTGCTACCGCTGCCTGTACCCCGAGCCGCCGCCGCCCGGCATGGTGCCGTCCTGCGCCGAGGGCGGGGTGCTCGGCGTGCTGTGCGCCTCGATCGGGTCGATCCAGGTCAACGAGGCGATCAAGGTCATCGCCGGGATCGGCGACCCGCTGGTCGGCCGGCTGATGATCTACGACGCGCTGGAGATGAGCTACCACACGGTGCGGGTGCGCAAGGACCCCGACTGCGCGGTCTGCGGCAAGAACCCGACCATCACCCACCTGATCGACTACGAGGAGTTCTGCGGCGCGGTGTCCGACGAGGCCGCCGAGGCCGTCCAGGGCTCCACGATCAGCGCCAAGGACCTGGCCGCCATGCTCGAGGCGGGCGACCCCATCTTCCTGGTCGACGTGCGCGAGCCCAACGAGTACGAGATCGTGTCCATCCCGGGCGCGACCCTCATCCCCAAGGGCGAGTTCCTCTCCGGCGCCGCCCTGGAGCGCCTGCCCCAGGACAAGCGGATCGTGCTGCACTGCAAGAGCGGGGCCCGCAGCGCCGAGGCACTGGCCGTCGTCAAGAACGCGGGCTTCACCGACGCGGTGCACGTCGGCGGCGGGGTTCTGGCCTGGGTCAACCAGGTGGACCCCTCCCTGCCCACGTACTAAAAACCTTTTTATTCCGAACGGACCGTGGCTCGGAGGTTCCCGTGAAGGGAGATCGCGTCGAGATCGTGATCGACTCCGGTGATGGCACGCAGACCTACGACATCAGGGCCACCAAGGCCGGGCGGCGCGTGGAGATCGCCAACCGGCGCGGCATCATCGAGGTCAGCGAGGTGACCCGCACCGGGACCCCGGTCCGCACCGCCCGGTTCATGGCCAGCCGCGTGGTGGCGCTCGTCGAGTACCCGGCCGACTCTGTTGATCCGGGCAGGCCTGAGCCGGGTTAACATGCCCGGGTGGAGCTTCTCCAGCCGGTAATCCGCCCCTACGCGTGGGGCTCCAGGCACGGGATCGCCGAACTCCAGGGTCGCCCGGTCCCGGCTCCCGGCCCGGAAGCCGAGCTGTGGATGGGCGCCCACCAGTCGGCCCCCTCGGGCGCGGCCGGGACCACCCTGGACGCCGTCATCGCCGCCGACCCGGACCGCGAGCTCGGCCCGGCGTGCGTGGCCGAGTTCGGCCCCCGGCTGCCGTTCCTGCTCAAGGTGCTGTCCGCCGAGCAGGCGCTGTCGATCCAGGTGCACCCCACCCGCGCCCAGGCCCAGGCCGGCTTCCGCGCCCGGAACGTCAACTACGTCGACGACTGGCCCAAGCCCGAGCTGCTGTGCGCGCTGACTCCGTTCGAGGTCCTGGCCGGCCTGCGCACCCCGCGCGACGCCGCCGCCCTGCTGCGCGCCCTGTCCGTCCCCCAGCTCGCCCCCCTGGCCGCCCAGCTCGAAGCCGCCAGCACCCCGCACGCCCTGAGCCAGGCCCTGACCACCATCCTCGAATGGCCCGAGGCCTCCCGCCAGGAACTGCTCATCGCCGTCACCGCTGCCTGCGCCACCCTGGCCTCCCTCGCCAGTCCCTACGCCGCTGCCTGCGCCGCGGCCGTCCGGGCCGCCGGAGACCACCCCGGCGACCTGGGCGTGGCGGCCATGCTGCTCATGCGGCACGAGGTGCTCGCCCCGGGCCAGGCGGTGTTCCTGCCCGCCGGCGGCCTGCACGCCTACCTGCACGGCACCGGGATCGAGATCCTGGCCAACTCCGACAACGTGGTCCGGGCCGGCCTGACCGGCAAGCACATCGACGTCCCCGAGCTGCTCGCGCTGCTCGACCCGGCCGTCACCGTCCCGGTCCTGACCCCCGCCCCCCTCGGCGACGGCGTCACCTGGTTCGACACCCCGGCCCCCGAGTTCCGCCTCTACGTCGCCGTCCTGCCGGCTCCCGAAGCCGCGCTCGCGGACCCGGCCGCTCCCGAGGTGCTCCTGCCCGCGGCCGGCCCCCGGATCGTCCTGTGCACCGACGGCCTCGCCACCCTGCGCGCTGACAGCGGCGACACGCTCAAGCTGGCCCGCGGCGAGTCCTGCTTCATCCCCGCCGCCGACGGCGACCTGCACGCCGCCGGCCCGGCCCGTATCTTCCTGGCCGCCCCGGGCGGCCTCGGGTAAACTCCGGTTGTCCCTGATGCCGTCGGCGGGAGAGTAGCGGTGCGTTCCTGAGGTCAGCGATACCGCGCTGGCCGTGGTGTCGCCACACGTAACGGAAGTCCGTCCTACGTGCTGGGAGCCACCCGCAATGACCGCCATCATCTGCTCCGACCTCACCTTCGCCTGGCCCGACGGCGCCCCCGTCCTGTCCGGCCTGACCGTCTCCTTCGGCCCCGGCCGCACCGGCCTGATCGGGGTCAACGGCTCGGGCAAGTCCACCCTGCTCCGCCTTGTCGCCGGCGAGCTGCGCCCGGGCGGGGGCAGCATCCGTGCCGAGGGCGAGGTCGGCTACCTGCCGCAGGCCATCACCCTGGGCACCCACCGCAGCGTCAGCGACCTGCTCGGCATCACCGCCGCCCGGGACGCGCTGCACGCCATCGAAGCGGGCCAGACGGGGCCGGAGTTCTACGCCGCCGTCGGGGACGACTGGGACGTCGAGGAGCGCGCCCGAGCCTGGCTGGACCGCCTGGGCCTGGCCACCGTGGACCTCGACGACCGCGTCGAGCGCCTGTCCGGCGGCGAGACCATCCTGGCCGCGCTGGCCGCCCTGTTGCTGCGCCGCCCGGACATCCTGCTGCTCGACGAGCCCACCAACAACCTCGACCTGGACGCGCGCGCCAGGCTCTACGACGCCGTGGCCGCCTGGACCGGGGTGCTGGTCATCGTCAGCCACGACCGCGAACTGCTCGAGCGCGTCGACCAGATCGCCGACCTGTCGGCCGGGGCCGTCCGGATGTACGGCGGCAACCTGACCGACTACGAGGACCTGGTCGCCGCCGAGCAGGCCGCCGCCGAACGCGCCGTCGCCACCGCCGCCGCCGACGTCCGCCGCGAGCGCCGGGACCTGGTCGAGGCCCAGGTCAAACAGGCCCGCCGCGACCGCCAGGGCCGCAAGCTGGCCGCCTCGGGCAGCCTGCCCAAGATCGTCGCCGGCGCCCGCAAGCGCGCCGCCCAGGAGAGCGCCGGCCGCTCCCGCGAGCTGCACGCCGAACGCCTCCAGGCCGCCCGCGACCGCCTCGGCGAGGCCGAACAATCCGTCCGCGACGACGCCGAGATCCGCGTCGACCTCCCCGCCACCACCGTCCCCGCCGGCCGCACCGTCCTCACCCTGACCGGCCTGTCCA
>Ga0209168_10001969_pt1 | contig 15332 bp, 15 predicted proteins | sample Coa_R1_FD_187156 | JGI IMG/M metagenome (GOLD analysis project Ga0209168, IMG submission 187156) | Surface soil microbial communities from Centralia Pennsylvania, which are recovering from an underground coalmine fire - Coalmine... | ecosystem: Environmental > Terrestrial > Soil > Unclassified ... | reverse complement strand
CGCACGAACTCGGCCGGCGCGCCCAACGAGCGCTGCAGCGCCGACACCTGCTCGCCGCCGCCGTGCACGATGCACATCGATGCCGGCGCCGCCGCCCACGCCGCACGCATCACCATCGGCAGCCGCACATCATCCTGCGCGCGGCCGCCGAATTTGATCACGCGCATCACGCCGGAAGCCCCATCGCTTCGTCCAGCCCAACGAGCAGATTGCCGTTCTGAACGGCCTGGCCCGCCGCGCCCTTTACCAGATTGTCGATCGCCGCCACCACGATCACGGTCGGTCGCCGCACATCGGCGGCGACGTGCGCCGTGATGCGCGCCACGTTGCGATGCACCACGTCGCGCAGCGCCGGCACGCCGTCCGTGATCTCCACGAACGGCTCGGCTGCATAATGCGCCCGCCACAACGCGAGTGGATGTTCGAGCGGCTCCGCCAAGGGTACCGTGATCGTCGCCAGAATGCCGCGCGCCACCGGCAGCAGGTGTGGCGTGAACACGAGATCCGCGTCGCAGGCGAGCGCCCGCATCACGGCGCGCATCTCCGCGAGGTGGCGGTGCGTGTTGCCTAACGCATACGGCCGGTAATCGCCGCTCACTTCCGCGAACATCAGGTCCGGCCGCGGTGCGATACCGGCGCCGGTGACCCCGCTCGCCCCGACCACGCTCACGCATCCGCCGGGCGCAATGAGCCCGCGGACGAGCAGCGGCAAGAGCGCGAGCAGCACGGCCGTCGGATAACAGCCGGGATTCGCGACCACGCTCGCCGCGCGCACTTGGTCGCGCGCGAGTTCGGTGAGACCGTACGGCACTTGCCCAGTGCCGCCCGCGTGGCCCGGCCGCAGATCCGCCGACAGGTCCACGACCTTCGCGCCCGCCGCATGCGCCGCATCCACCCAGCGCTTCGACGCGCCGTGCGGCAGCGCGCTGAACACGAGCTGCGCACGGTCGAGCGGCGCGTCGTCGTGCGCCACGAACGTAACCGACCGGTTCCCGAATCGCGCCGTCGCCCCGCGCTGCTCGTTCGCGCTCGCGAACGCCAGCTCGGTCCCGGGATGCTGCACGAGCAGCGCGCACAATTCGCGCCCCGCATAGCCGCTCGCCCCGATCACACCGACAGAGACTTTATGCACAAGCTATGCATAAACAAGCATACGGGTGCTGTCAATGCCGGTCGGGCGCGCGAAATCGCCGCGACGAGCCCTGGCCGCCACAGCCCGGTCGGCTGTATGCTCCGACATGGCCAACAAGCGCGACCGACAAGCCACCATCCGCGAGCTCATCGAAGGACGCGCCGTCGAGAGCCAGGAAGAGCTCCGCAAGCTCCTGCTCCACCGCGGCTGGGACGTCACCCAGTCCACGCTCTCGCGCGACCTCCGCGAGCTACGGATCGCGCGCGTGCCGCTGCCCGACGGCGGCGCCCGCTATGCCGTCGCCGCGACGGCCGAAGACGAATCGCCGCGCCTCGACGCCCTGCTGCCACACTTCTTCACCCACATCGACGGCGTCGGTGAGCTCATCGTGCTCCACACGCTCCGCAGCGGCGCCCAGCCGATCAGCGAAGCGCTCGACGCGGAAGAGTGGCCCGAAATCATCGGCACCATCGGCGGCGAGGACACGGTCCTCATCATCTGCCGCTCCGCCACCGCGAGAGAGAAAGTCATCCGCCGCCTCAAGGCCCTCGCCGAAGCATGATCGCCCTGGCCACCTGATTCCGCCCGGCGCCACACGTCTTGACGCCTCCTGTGCGTCAGAGTAAATATGCACTGCCATAGCATATTTATCCTGACCCGCCGGAGCCGTCATGATTCGTACGATCGCCCTCGCCTACTCGGGTGGACTCGACACCTCGATCATTGTGCCGTGGCTGCGCGAGCACTACGGTGCGCGCGTCGTCTGCGTCGCCGCCGATATCGGACAAGGCCAGGAGCTCGCCGGCGTCCGCGAAAAAGCCATCGCCTCCGGCGCCGCCGAGTGCTACGTCGAAGACCTGCGCCATGAATTCGTCACCGACTACGTGTGGCCCACGCTGCGCGCCGGTGCGGTCTACGGACGCAAATACCTGCTCGGCACGTCCATGGGCCGCCCGCTCATCGCGAAGCGACAAGTGGAAGTCGCGCGCGCCGTCAACGCAGATGCCCTCGCGCACGGATGTACCGGCAAGGGCAACGACCAGGTTCGCTTCGAGCTGACGTACGCCGCATTCGCGCCGGACCTGCCAGTCATCGCGCCCTGGCGCGAATGGACCATCCGCAGCCGCGAAGACGCCCTCGCCTACGCCGCCGCGCACCATGTTCCGGTCACCGCCACACGCGACAAGATCTATTCGCGCGACCGCAACATCTGGCACGTGTCCCACGAAGGCGGAGTGCTCGAGAACCCCGCGTCGGTGCCGCCGGACGATCTCTTCTTGCTCACGGCCAACCCGGCCACCGCGCCTAACGCTCCCGAGGATGTCGTCATCGGCTTCCTCTCCGGTACGCCGGTTTCGGTCAACGGCGAGCGGCTCTCGCCCATTGCCATTGTCGAGACCCTCAACGCCATCGGCGGACGCCACGGCGTCGGCCGTATCGACCTCGTCGAGGATCGCCTGGTCGGCATGAAATCGCGCGGTGTCTACGAGACGCCGGGCGGCACGCTGCTCCATACCGCGCATTCGGAGCTCGAGCAGCTCGTGCTCGACCGCCGTACGCTCGCCGCCAAAGACCTCATCGCGCCTCGCTACGCCGATCTCGTGTACGAAGGCCGGTGGTGGAGCACCGAGCGCGAAGCGTACGATGCGTTCGTGAACACTACGCAGCAGCGGATCACCGGCACCATCACGCTGCGCCTGTTCAAGGGCACCGTCACCGTCGCCGGTCGCGCCAGCGAGCACGCGCTCTACGATGAACGCTTCGTCACCTTCGGCGAAGATGACGTCTACCAACAAAGCGACGCCGCGGGGTTCATACGTCTCTACGGCCTCTCGCAGCGCGTCCGCGCCCTGAAGGATCGCGAGCTCGCCGATGCTGCCGTCGACAACGCACCCGCCGTCGAGGGAGCGCCCGAAGCGCTCGCCATCGCGTGACGTCCTTGAAGCTGGTCGGCGCCGACGCCACGGCGCACAAACTCTGGGGTGGACGCTTCAGCGGAGACACAGCGCCCGCCCTCGACGCGCTCAACCGCTCCATCGGCGTCGACTTTCGCCTCTGGCCGTTCGACGTGCGCTTGTCCAAGGCATGGGCCGTTGCCCTGTGGAGCGCGGGCGTCCTAACGGTGCAGGAAAGCCAGCGCATCGAGCGCGGACTCGATGCGGTTGCCGCACGCCTCAAAGCCGGCGCCACGCCCGTGCCGTCCGATGAAGACGTACACACGATGATCGACCGCCTTCTCCACGAGGAGGTGGGAGACCTGGCGTCCAAACTGCACACCGGACGCAGCCGGAACGATCAAGTTGCCACGGCGACGCGCCTCTGGGCGATGGATGCGTGTGTCGTGCTCGACGCCCATGTCCGCGGCCTCCAGCACGTCATCCTCGGCCACGCCGAGACGCTGCACCAGGACGGCACGCTCATGCCCGCGTACACGCACATGCAGCGCGCCCAACCGATCGCCGCCGCGCACTGGATGCTCGCGCACTTCTGGCCGCTCGACCGCGACCGCGCGCGCCTCGCGCAGACGGCGCGCGACACCGCGACTCTCCCGTTAGGCGCGGGGGCCGTCGCCGGATGCGCCTACCCGATCTCACGGCTCCTGCTCCAGGGCAGCCTCGGCTTCGATCGCCTGAGCCCGAACAGCGTCGATGCCGTGAGCGACCGCGATTTTGTCGCCGAGCTGATGTTCGCGATCGCACTCCTCGGCACGCACCTGTCGCGGCTCGCCGAAGATCTCGTGCTCTTCGGCAGCAGCGAATTCGGATTCGTCCAGTTCGGCGATGCCTTCACCACCGGCTCGAGCATGATGCCGCAGAAGCGCAACCCCGACGCGCTCGAGCTCGCACGTGGATCCAGCGCGCGCGTCCTCGGCGACCTCACGGCGTTGCTCGCCACACTCAAGGGTCTGCCGAGCGGATACAACAAGGATCTGCAGGACGACAAGCGCGCGCTGTTCGATGCCGTCGACACGATGTGCCTCGTGCTGCCCGCGGTGGCTGGAGCACTCGGCGAGCTGACGTTCCGTGCCGATCGCATGCACGCCGCGCTCTCGAGCGCGATGATGGCCACCGATCTCGCCGACTATCTCGTTCGCAAGGGCGCCACGTTCCGTGAGGCACACGCGAGCGTCGGTCGGTTAGTCCGCGAGAGCGAAGAGCGCCGCATCGAGTTACACAGCCTTCCTCTCAAGTCCTTCCTCGCGGCGCATGCGCTGTTCTCCGGCGATGTGTTCGACGCACTCTCACCCGCCGCATCTGTCGAGCGGCGCGACGTCGAGGGAGGCACCGGGCCTCGCGCACTGCGCGAGCAGCTCGCCGCCGCCCACGCCGCGCTGTCGTAGACCCTCTTCGCGTCCCGCTGAACGCAAACGGGGGACGCCCATCGGCGTCCCCCGTTCCACGCACCGAAGCGCCGATGCCTTACTCCCGCTTGGTCACGTTCTCCGCAGCGGGGCCTTTCTGCCCATCGACGATGTCGAACTCCACGGCGTCGCCCTCGGCGAGCGTTTTGAATCCGCTGCCTTGAATGGCGCTGTAGTGGACGAAGCAGTCCTTTTGGCCATCGTCTGGAGTGATGAAGCCGTACCCCTTGGCGTCATTGAACCACTTCACCTTGCCTGTGACACGCATGTCCAACTCCGGAATGGTGACGGAGACAGAAAACCCAGGCGCAGCAGAGCCGCCCGGGTCTGCACCTGCGATTCGGGTGGTGCGGGCCAGAATATACGGTTAGCACGCTAGGCCAGCAATACCGCGTGTGCGCAACGACGCCCGGCAGTCATTGCCCAACCTGAGCGGAGGTTACGTAGAACTCCGTGTCTCCAAAGCACGATGTGGGCACCCCGCGGTGCTCCTCGAAGGTGAGCGATACGCGCTTGCCCATGTTCTGTTCGATTTGTTTCGCCACCGCCTCGTCTCGCACTGTGAAGTGGAAGATCTGCGGCATGGTGCCGGGCAAATTCGCCATGGCTAACTCGCCTTCCCATGTTTTACACACCCATCCTTCCTTCGCGAACTTCTGCACGTATCCGGACCGCTCGCCGTGCCCGTACGAAAACGTGAGCGTCGACCAGCCGTAGAGCACAAAGAGCAAGATGGGAATCAGGAACACGATGGCGACATAGCGCTTCCACTTGAAGCGTCGCTTCTTCGGCGCTGGAGCCTGTGCCGCCACATCCTCGGTGTTGTAGGCCCGTGGTGGGTGCTCGATGTCTTCAGCCATGTGGCAGCTCCAGTAGAGTAGAGTTTCTGCGATGGACAACGGTCCTTGGGCGCACGTCGCCACGGCCGCATCCCTTCGCTCTTCAGTCCCGTTAGTTTTCGCGCATGACCTTCGCGCCTCGCCGACCCACTGTCACCACGATGGTGGGCGGTATCCAGATCGGCAGCTCCCATCCGGTGGTCGTGCAGTCCATGACCAACACCGATACTGCGGACGCCGCGTCAACAGCGGCGCAGGTCATCGCTCTTGCTCGAGCCGGATCCGAGCTCGTACGCATTACCGTCAACACACCGGAAGCCGCCGCCGCCGTCGAGGATATCGCCCATCGGGTGTCCGATGCCGGTGTTCAAGTCCCGCTCATCGGCGACTTCCACTACAACGGGCACCTGCTGCTCGACCGCTACCCCGCGTGCGCCCGCGCGCTCGCAAAGTACCGGATCAATCCCGGCAATGTGGGCGGCAAGCGACGCGACGAAAACTTCCGTACGATAGTGCAGATCGCCGTCGCGAACGACAAGCCCGTCCGTATCGGGGTGAACTGGGGCTCGCTCGACCAGGATCTCCTTACGGCGCTCATGGACGAGAACGCCCAGAGCACGAGCCCGCGCGATGCGCGCGACGTCTATATCGAAGCCATGCTCGAGAGCGCGCTGCGTTCGGCTCAGCTCGCCGAGGACACAGGGCTCGCGCACGATCGCATCATTCTGTCCGCAAAGGTCTCGGGCGTGGCCGACCTGGTCGATGTCTACCGACTTCTCGCGGTCCGCTGCGATTATCCCCTGCACCTTGGCCTTACGGAAGCAGGCCTGGGCATGAAGGGCACGGTGGTGAGCACGGCGGCGCTTTCGATTCTGCTCGGAGAGGGTATTGGCGACACGATTCGTGTGTCGCTGACGCCGCGCCCGGGCGGCGATCGCGCCGAAGAAGTGCACATTGCGCAGCAGATCCTTCAATCCCTTGGGTTGCGCACGTTCACGCCGCAGGTGTCGGCGTGTCCAGGATGCGGCCGCACGACATCGACGTTCTTTCAACACATGGCCGAGGACATTCAGACGTATCTGCGTGAGCAGATGCCCGTCTGGAGGACGCGTCATCCGGGCGTCGAGGAAATGCGAGTAGCGGTGATGGGCTGCGTCGTGAACGGTCCGGGCGAGTCGAAACACGCGAACATCGGCATCTCGCTGCCCGGCACCTTCGAGGAGCCCAAGGCCCCCGTCTACATCGACGGCAGGCTCGCCGTCACGCTCAAGGGCGATCGCATCGTCGCCGAGTTCCTGTCGATTCTCGACGAGTACGTCGCCCGGACGTACCCCGCGCCTAACGGTGAAGCTGCGCGGCCGAGCTCGGTCGCGGCGGCTACCTGACCCCCGATCCGCCGCGCTCCAACAGCGCCGCTCGCTCCTCCAGCGACGCCAGCATCTCGCCCAACTCCGTCATGATGGGCGCCACGAATCCGGCGACCGTTAGGCGTTGGTGCACGCCGCGGAGCCACCGCATCGTGCTCTCGCGCCCGGCGCCATCGGTCGCGTGCGTCCACACGGTTCCCGGGAAGCTGGTGCGCGACAGATCGGCGAGCAGGGTGCCGGCGGCATGTACGACGACGGCTGCCATCACCCACCGTCCTCGCTCATCCGCGCCGGCGAGGCGGTTCACGAGGTCGGCGCGCCGCTCCTCCGGCGACATCTCGACGCCAAAATCATCATGGCGCCGCTCGACGACGCCCAGCAAGGCCGCGAGGACGGGCGCCCCGAATTTCTCGCCGATTCGGCCTTCGAGCATGTCCACCGACGCACCGTCCCGCACGTAGTCCTGCACGACATCGCGCAACGCGCCGCTGACCACCGTGTCATCGTCGCGGTCGTACCGTGACAGGATCACTGCCACGTTAGGCGCCGCCGTGAAATACGGCAGCCGCGTCCCGCGCCGCACCTGCTGGTCGTGGTGCTTGGCCGCGAACGCGAGCGCGTGGCTGATGCGGTCCGAGTAACCGTTCATTGTCGGGCGAGGGCCGGGCGAGCGAAGCGGCGCACCACGAGCTCGAGGCCCGCGGCATCGTCATCCCCGAATGCGCGCACGGTCTCGGCGTCGATGTCCAACACGGCGATCAGGTCGCGGCGCCCATCGAACACGGGCACGACGATTTCCGACCGCGAGCGCGCGTCGCACACGATGTGGTCCGGGAACTCCCGCACGTCGGGCACCACCACCGTTCGCCGCGTGGCCGCCGCCTGGCCGCACACCCCGCGACCGAATTCGATCGTTAGGCAGCCGAGCGTCCCTTGGTACGGTCCGACCACGAGGAGGCGGCCCGGATCGAGGACTCGGTAGAATCCGGTCCACAAGAAGCCGAAGCCGTGATGCAGCACGGCCGACATCGTGGCCATCACCGCGACACGATCGTGAATGCCCTCGAGCACGGCGTCGAGATGCGCGTCGAGGTCGGCGTAAGCCGCGGATCGCGGCACGCCGCGCAGATCGAGGGTGAGTTCAGCCATCGGAGAATCCTCCCGCCGCCTTTGCGTTAGGCGCCGGGCGTGAGGCGCGACAAAAAGAGACGATCCAGGATGAACAACACGCCGGCGTGCGCGACGAGGGCCACGCCGACGCCCGTCACGTCCAGGCGCTTCGCCAGAAGGATACCGACGCACACGAGCATCGTCGCCCCGGCGAACAACCACACTTCCCCGATCATCGCCAGCCGCACGTGCGCCGTGAGGCGAAGCGCGCTCGCAAAATCGCGCTCCCCGAGTCCGTGCCAGCGCACGAGCGCAAACAGGGACTCGACGGCGCCGGACACCGCCATCGCCGCGGCGAACCACAATGCGAGGGGCGCGCGCGCCGCTCGTGCACGGAACGCGACGATGACCCCGATGCCGAGTACGAAACTCGCCACGCTCCACACGAGCAGCTGGAGCACGTGGACTCGCTCGACGCTCAACAGATCCGGCGACCACACGTCAGTCGCGGTGTGCGGAGAAACTGAATTCGCGCGCCACGCGCGCAATGTACGCTGAGCGCGCGTTACGGAGCAACGAGAAATGCCGGCTGCCGCTCGTTGGACACGCGGGTCAACACCACCGTCGTTTTTGACGATGACATCGTGAACGACACAATCGCGCCCGACGTGTCCGATGGGTTGGTAACGCCCAAACACAGGTTGCCGCTGCACGTCGGCTGGCCGATGCCGAGACTGTCGCTCGCTAGTTGCGTGACGGCGCCGGTATTCACGTTCACGCGCTGGATCGTCGGCACCCCGGAGCCCGACTCGTAGATGATTGACGTTCCATCAGTCGACCAGATCGGTGAGAATGCGCCGCCTGCCTCGTGGCTGACCTGTGTCGCGCTGCCGCCCGCCGCCGCGACCGTGAATACCTGCGACACTCCACTGCGCGTCGACGTGAACGCCAGCTGTGATCCGTCGGGGCTCCATGCCGGCGACTGCTCGGGCACGGTTGCATCGGTGCCGGTAGCCAGCATCGTTGCCGTCGGGAAACCGGTGTCCGAGAGAGCCGGCGCCGGAACGATCCAAATGCGAGGGAGTCCCGAGCGGTTGCTCGTGAATGCGATGAGGGCGCCGTTCGGACTCAACGCCGGCTCGAAATCGTTCGCCGCATTGTTGGTGACGCGATGCTGCACGGCGCCGACGGTGTCGGAAATGTAGACCTCCTGGTTTCCGTCGCGATCGGACGTGAACACGAGGAGCGAGGCGGCGCTGCGCGGATCCGTGTCGTTGCCCGCATCGTTGGTGAGTTGAATCGAGCTGTCGTGGCGAAAGAGATAAAGCTGCGACGGCCCGGTCGTATCCGACACGTACACGAAGGTCGGCGCGGTGCCGATACCAGGAGCGACGGACGAGCTCGAACACGCAGCGAGTGCCGCGATGCACACAAAGGACATCGATCTGATTGGCCGCACGGCTTACCTCACACCGATGTAGGTTCGATGAGCCGCTCGGCGACGAGGTCGTCGAGCAGCTGATTGACTGCTCGCGCGGCTTCGGGTTTCTCTACGTCGTACTCTCGAACCAGCGTTTCGACGATTTCCTCTTCGGACGCCTGGTGCTCGAGCAGCGACCAGATTCGGGAGCCCGTATCGTTGAGCGAGAAATAGCGTTTCGTGTACAGGTTGAGCAGCACCGCGCCGTCGCTCAGGGACGCGGAGAGTGCGTCGGGAACAATGCGGTAGCGTGTCACCCGGCGACGGCCAGAATAGTGTCGTGGATGGAGCTGAGTTGGGCTGATGTGTGCTCGAGCGTGAAGCAGGGGACCGACTCGACCAAATCGCGCAGTAGCCTGAGGTGTGAGCACGCGTGATCGTCGGTCAGCAGAAGGAACGTGGACTGACGGACCAGCATCGCGAGCGCCGCCGTCGGCGCCAGCGGTAACAGCACATCTCGGTCGCCGCGCTGGAGTACGATCACGCCGCCCATCTTCGCGCGACGGGCGAACGACGCGTTCACGTCAACCCGATGCCGGTCGTCCTGCCAATCAACAAGCGACTCGCGCTGGCTCAACTCTGGAAACCACGCCGCGAGCTCGATGCTCACGCGCAGTGGTTCGCGCCATCCGTGCACGGTCACGCCCTCTGATCCGCGCTCGAGCACGACCCCGTCGTCGCCTAACACCGGCCAGCCGCAGCGCGCCAATGAGTACGTGAGCGTCGACTTTCCGCAGCCGGTCTCCCCAGTCAGGAGCCATGCGCGTCTGTCAGGCGCGATGACGCCTGCCGCGTGGACATAGAATCGCGCATGCTCGCGCAGCTTGAGCATTGCACCCACGCGGGCCAACAATTGTCGCGTTGGACGAGGCGCAGCCGAGTAGCCGGGTCCGCGAATGAGTCGGCCATTGGCGAGTCGTAGCTCGGCCCGATGCTCCGTGTCCACCAGGCACGACGAGGAACCGGTCGTCACGCCGTCCACTAAGCCGCAACGCCAATGCGTCTCGCCGTAGGGCCTGGACGCACGAACGGGGACGCCGGTGTCATGTGCGCCCCCGTTCTGGAATTCGTTTGCGGCCATCGAATGTGATTCTGACAGGATCAATGCCGCAGCGGACTCGCCGAGCTTGGCTGCAATGAGGGGCCTGCCGGTGCGCGGTCAGGATTTGGGCTGCCGCAACCGGAAGGACCGCACGATATCTGCGCGAAAAGGACGAGATTGGTCACACCCAGCACGTTCTGCGTCAGCACAGTCATTGATGCATGCCGCGTAAGCGCGGGTGCGACCCATGCGCGTCTGGGACGTCGCATCGAGTCAGCGCTTCGCGGAGGTGTCAACATTGATAGGCTGAGTGGGTGAACCACGATTCCCGGAAATGAAGTTCATCATTCGAAGCATGCCACTGCGCGCGCTCAAGTTAGTATCGCCCAGTGGCCGCTCAAGTCAACTTCACGGCTCCCATCGGGTCACGGCTGCGTCCCGCCGATGCCGTAAGTGAGGACGCTCCACGCCGAGTTGTGGTTTCCAGATATGCTGCCATCGCCGAAGAATTCGGCAGGTCCGGTGGCGAAGCTAGCGACCGAATCCAGTGCTGCCGTGGGCAATTGGCTGTAGGTCAAACCGAGACGACGGGCGCCATCGACTTCGAGCGTCACGCTGTCGGCGCCAAACTTCCGCAGGCGATACGTATGCGTGCCCGTCGTGTTCACGGACAGGCTATCCACGAAATTCGCCTGCGGCAGCCCGTGCCCGAACAGATTCTTTGCCAGAAATGCATACTTCACAAAGCCGACGTGACTGCTCGTCATACCTACCGCCGCCATCCGCGCCCCGTCCAGGAATCCAAACACCGTCTCCGGCTTGGTCTGTCCGCCGTTATTGACCTTGACGTGCGCCTCCATGTACGCCGCGGTCGAAGCCGCGAGTGAGTCGCGCCGGAATAAATAGTAGTCTTTGTTGTTCACAAGGATAAGGGAATCGACACCAGCGTTCTTCGACCAGCTCTCAGTCGCGCTGCCGGAGAGGGACATGTGACCGGTTCGCCAAATCGGTTTCGCATGCTGGTCCGGAGCCGAATCCGTCGGAGCATTGTAGAACACGCTCCAGGTCGTCTGCGCTGGAGCCGGCCAGTCGGCACCGACGATCAGGAAGAACCGGAAGTTCGTGACCTGCTTCGGCGATGTAAACTTGATGGTGCGCCGTGCGCTCACCGTATCGGCTCCCGCGACCGGTTGCTTCGCGGCCAAGCGCTCGCGCCAGTAGATGTACTTTTGGTTAGGCGCGGTGAAGGTGCCGGTGCCGTCGTACGCTACGATCGACATCGCGCAGCTGCCCGGGCAATTGGTCGAGGTCTGCGTCACCGTCGGGCCGCTGATCACGGCCAGGAAAATGCCGGTCGTATCACTCGGTATCGGACCGGATTGATTGCTGCCGATCGGGAACGACAAGAGATTGCGCACACCAAACTGCATGGTCCACGTCTTGGTGTTGCTCTGGGTCGTGACCGTGGCAGCGGCTGCATACACGCGCACGTTCACGTTCTGCGTGCCGTAGATCGAACTCGCCTGCATCGAACCGTCGGCATCGGTCGCCGCATTACCAGACACGCCCTGCAGCGGCGACGTGGTGACGTTGCCGGCATCATCTACCGTGACCTGCACGATGGCGAGTCCCTCCGACGGCAACGCCGCCGGAGATTGCGGCAGCATCACGCCGGTCCCCGTTATGCCTGCCGACCGATCAGTGCAACCTACGAAAACCGCGAGCGCAACGACTGCGCTCGCAGCGCGAATTGCCGAAGAGTGGAAACCGAGGCGCCGAGACATCGTCTTCCCCCGAGCGCCAGCAACGGCGCTCTTTCTAAGTGCCCCTCGACAGACCATACCGCCGTGGGAGCAAAGGTTTGACTCCGTGACGGAAGCTCGCTCAGACCCCCAGCCAGCTCCGCCCTACGTGTCACATTAGACGAGTCTAACCTAGCCTGCGTCACAGGCCGCTAAACAAGCGCAGGCGCCGGGTACATTATTCGCCCAACCGGCGAATTTTTCAAGAGTTGCGAGCGTTGTCTCATGCCGAGACTGCGATCGGCTCCCCTCGATTCCACATTAAAATCCCCCGCATCTGGCTCCCTCGATCCCCGATCAAACTCGTTAGTCCATCCAGAGACCGCACCGATGTGTGCGCCCGCCGCACTACAACCACCGCCGACCCCAGGGTCGCAGTGAGACTCAATCCACCGGTGCTCGACAGCGGCGCGCTCAGCAACACACAATCGTAGCGCCGGCCGACGTGCTCCAGGAGCTGCGTCACAGCGGCGGTCATCGAGTCCATTGCCTCGTGCGCGCCGAACGCGCCGCTCGGCAGCACGTCCAATGTGCGATCGCGATCGACCACCACGCTGCGCACCGCCGCCGCCCATTCCACCCGCCCCTCGAGCACGTCGAGCAATCCAGGCGTGCCGCGAACCCGCGTCACCGACGACAGCGACTGCCGCTCGACATCCGTGTCGATGACCAACACGTTGCGCACCTGTCGCGCGGCGACGGCGCCGAGATTCGCGGCGACGACCGCAGTGGTGAGCGCATCGTCGCCCACGATCGAGAGCAGCGGCAAGTTGTCCGAGGGATCCGCCAGTTGGGCGAACAAGAGTCGGTAGGCGTCCGAATAGAGCTCGACTAACGGAGGCATCTCCTGGTCGGCGCGACGGCGCCGCACGGGCGCCGACCGTGCTTCGCCGATCGTCGCCAGCACCCGCACAGCCGCGATCGACTCGGCTTCGTCTTCGTCGGACACGCGCGGGTCACGCACCTCGACCGCAAGGGCGAACGCAAATCCGACTACCAAACCGAACGCCCCGGCGCCCGCCAGCATTGCCTGCACCGACGCACCAACTGCGTCGGCCGATTTCGAGCGCACGTTGTTCGCATCCATGTCGCGATCCACGTCGCGCGCCTGGACGAGCCATCGGTGTGCAGATGCAAGCGCCGCCACGGCTGAATCGTGCGTGCGCTCGACGGTGTCCGATGCTATTGCGTTCGTCTGCCGTGCCACGAGCAGGACGGAGTCAGCCGTTCGCAATACCGATCCGGCCATCTCGATATGGCGCATGATCTCGACCGTATCGGGACGCGTGCGTACGGGAGGCAGCGTCGCGCGCACAAAGCGCCGCTCCTGCAGCGGCGCCACCACCGCGGCGACCAACACCGCCACGAAGACCGTCAAGCCGACGGCGCTCACGAGGAGCGGCCGCCGATACACGTTGCGCGCGCGGCGTCGAATCCAGCCCGGGGCATGCGCACCCGATGCCTGGGATGACGGCGCCGGAGCAGCATGCACCGCGTCGGCGGGATGCTGCACCGTCATCCGATCGTCCGTCCCTTCCGCCAGGTCTGCTTCCGACTCGGACATTGCTTCCCGTTCACGCATCGACCCTTGATGGACGCCCACGTGGTGGCCGCCGTCAGCGGTTCTACGGTTCGCCGAACGGGTCGCCTGGTGGTGCACTCATTGCCTTGGTCGGCGCGGGGAGCTCGCGACGATCGACCCACCTGCCGAAGTCGGTCGCGATCGCGGTCCAATGTGCGCGCTCGCCGAACGAACTCGACGTTCGCGCATGGCGCGCGGCGACCGTCCGAAGATTCGAGATCTCGAGCTCGGCGATGGCCCTGACTTGCTCGGCCGCATTGGTATCGGACACCAGCGCGAGCAACCCATCGGCAACTGCACGCTGCGTCACGCGCTGCAGAGCTGCCAGCTTGGACGACGACGGCGTTCGCGCATTCCACGTCGCCGCAACGATCGAGTCGATCACCGCATCGAGGGTGAGTGGGTTGGCCTCTTGGGTGGCGAATCGAACCACTCGCGCAGCGCGCTCGCGCTCGAGGATCGCGTTCACGATCATCTGGGACAGCGTGCGCGCCGCGCCGAATTCATCGAACGCCGGACGCGTGCGGCTGCCGAACAGCTCGACCGACGACTCGTAGGAGAACGGCCGCGGACCCATCAAACCGAGGACCGTGTCGGGAATCGCCAGCTCCGCCGGCGCGAGCGCGCCTAACATTTGATGCAACGCCGCGCGCTGCTCCGCCGCCGGCAGCGGGCGGGTCTCTTGCTGGCCGTCGCCGTTTACCGCGTTGGCGTATTCCATCCCGCCGATTGTCTTTGCCAACGAATTGAGCGCGAAGCGGTGCAGAAAGTAAACGGGTACGAACCGCTCTTGCAGCAGCGCCACCGGTTCACCCGGTCGAATGTTGCGGAGACCGAACTTGGCGATCGCAGCGCGACGCACAGCCATCTGATCGCGCAAGAATCCGGCGGCCGACGCCTGGTCATCCCACAGATTGGTTCTGGGATCGGATGCGAAGTCCGGACGCGCATCGGCGTCGGACAAGAACAGGTAGCCCTTGCCAAGGCCCTCGGCCACGATTGCGCGCAGCGAGTCCGCTTCGCTCGCGCGCGGGAAAATGCCGTATCCCCAGTGAATGGCCCAGACGTCGTATGCGCCGGGGCCGGATGCATACGCCTGGCTAATGTCGATGCTGCCGTCGGGCGCAAGACGCACGCGGGGCGGCGGATAGTCCATTACCGATCCACGTTCGTATGTCGATGCGATGTAGTTGTGCGCCAGGCCTAGCGTATGACCGACTTCGTGCGCGGCCTTCTGGCGCACGCGCGCCAATACGAACGCCGTGTCGGCCGCGGATGACGCCGCGCCCATGAGACCCGCGTACAGGTTGTAGTCCGTGCGCTCCCGGTGCGAATCGAGCCGCGCCATGCCCTTGATGATCTCGCCGGTCCGAGGATCGCCCAGTGATCCGCCAATCGACCAGCCGCGCTCGTTGCGGTTTTCCCATTGCACCACGTTGTACCGCGCGTCCATCGGATCGACGCCTTCCGGAAGATCCTCGACGCGGAACGCGCCTTTGAGTCCCGCCTCGTCGAACGCCGTGACCCACCAGGCCACGCCTTGTTTCACCGCCGTGCGAATCGGCTCGGGAATCCCGCGGTCCACGTAGTACACGATGGGATTCTTGATCGGGCTCG
>Ga0209168_10001968_pt1 | contig 15332 bp, 9 predicted proteins | sample Coa_R1_FD_187156 | JGI IMG/M metagenome (GOLD analysis project Ga0209168, IMG submission 187156) | Surface soil microbial communities from Centralia Pennsylvania, which are recovering from an underground coalmine fire - Coalmine... | ecosystem: Environmental > Terrestrial > Soil > Unclassified ... | reverse complement strand
GGTCTGATTGCTCAGACGGCCGTCGAAATTTTCGGTGGTATTGAAAGGATCGTGAGCCTCCGTGACGTAGTAAGCGAGAAGCGTCGCGTTCTCGCGCACCTCTTCCCAGTGGCCGGAACGCATCGCTTCGGTGAGCTTCTGGCTATAGACACCGATTTCCCAGGGCAAGACGCCGTTGGAATCAAGCTTCGAGCGGCCGTACTTGTTGAGCGCCGCCTGGTAGTCGCGGGGAAGGGCGGCGAAGGGGAAGCGGCCATATTTGTCGAGATTGATGTAGTGGTTATGGCGCTCGGCGGGATTTTTGGCGATGGCGTCAAAGGGATCCGTGACGTGGCGCAGGAGGAAGGCGCGATTGACGTCAAAGAAACCGCGCAGTTCGGCGGGCAACGTCTCGACGGCCTTGTTGATGACGAACTTCTGTGTGCTATCGCCCCAGGCATGGAGCAACGACGGAAAGAATACGCAGGCGAAAAAGCCCAGGGCGGCGGCCCCGGCTGCCAACCGCGCAGGATCGCATGCGGAACCTGTCCGCTTGCAAAATGGGAGAGAAGGCATTTCAGGCCTTGACGCGAACCGCTTCGCGCAGAGCGCTGCGCTCGCGGCTATAGGCAAAGTAAATCACAAGTCCAATGATGAGCCAGACGAAAAAGCGAATCCAGTTTTCGAGCGTGAGGCTGGCCATGAGGATCACGCAAGTGACGATCGAAAGAGCCGGCAGGTACGGAGAAAAGGGAACGCGGAAACCGCGCGGGCGGTCCGGCTGGGTCCGCCGCAGCACAAGCACGGCGCCGGCGACGAGAACGAAAGCGAACAGTGTGCCGATGTTGGAAAGGTCAGCCAGCGTGCCGATATCGAAAATTCCCGCAGGAACGCCCACCACGATGCCGGCGATCCATGTCGCAACGTGCGGGGTGCGGAAGCGCGGATGCACTCGCGAGAAGGCCGCGGGCAGCAAGCCATCACGCGACATGGCGAACCAGACGCGCGCCTGGCCGTATTGATAGACGAGCAGCGAGGAAATCATTCCCATAAGCGCCCCGATCGTGACCCAGCGCTGGAGATTGTCGAGTCCGATGTTGTGAAGCGCGGTGGCGACGGGCGCGGCGTCGCCTTTAAAGATGTGGAACGGCTGAATCCCGGTGAGCACGATGGCCACGCCAACGTAGAGAGCGGCGCAGACGAAAAGGGAAGTCATGATGCCGAGCGGCAAATCGCGCTTGGGATTCTTGCATTCTTCCGCTGCCGTGGAGACGGAATCAAAACCGATATAGCTGAAGAACACGATAGCGCCGCCGGTGAGCACGCCTTGCCAGCCATTGGGCATGAAGGGGCTCCAATTCGCCGGATGAATGTACTTCGACGCGAAAACGATGAAAATGAAAATGGCGAGCAGCTTGATGCCGACCATGATGCTGTTGGCTTCCGCGGATTCGCGAATGCCGATGACGAGCAATACGGTGAGAAGCATGACGATGAGAAAGCCGAGAATATTGAAATGAAAGACCCACCCGCCGGACGGTGAATACGCGGGTGTACTCAGCCCCACGGGGAGATGGATGCCGAACGTTTGCAAAAGACTGTCAATGTAGGCGGAAAATCCAACCGCCACGGCCATGTTCGAGACCGCGTACTCAAGAATCAGATCCCATCCGATGATCCAGGCGACGATTTCACCCATGGTCGCGTAGGTGTACGTGTACGCGCTGCCCGCGATCGGAATCATTGAGGCGAGTTCGGCGTAGCAAAGTCCGGCGAAACCGCAAACGACTGCGACCAGGAAGAACGAGAGTGCGATGGCAGGGCCGGCGCCGGGACGCCCGCTGACGCCCATGGCGTGCGAGCCGTGGAAAAGAACTTCGAGTACGGGAGCCTTCAGGATCGAGGGGTACTGTACCTCTTCACCGGCAGCGGCCGTGCCGGTGAGGACGAAAATGCCGGTTCCGATGATAGCCCCAATTCCCAAAGCGGTTAGGCTTATCCAACCGAGCGTTTTTTTGAGTCGTTTTTCGGGGTGTTCGGATTCGGAGATCAGTTCGTCAATGTCTTTGCAACGAAAGAGTTGTGAGGCCACTCAGGTCTCCGATTTTGAGGGAATGGCTGCCGGGGCCAACTGTAACCTGAGACGAGGCGGGCGGCAAGGGTCGCCGCGCCGCGAGCACGGCGCGTGCCTCCGCCAATTCAGCGGCTTACCGGAGTGTTTCCGCGGGCCGCTGTGGGCTTTCGCTCGAAACCCCGCCAGGCCGCTCCTACCCATTGCGCCTCATGTTGACGGCTCTCAGCGCTTCGCGGCCGGCTGCTGGCTCTTGGGCGCCTCTGGCTTCGATGAACCCGGACCCGCCGTCGCCGCTGCGGCTGCCGAAGGTGTCGTCAGCGCTGTTCTGGCGGAACTGGGGAGCTGGTCGGCATTTTTGACCAGCATAGTCACTTGCCAGATCTGCGCATTTGAGAGCCGCCCGTGGAAGCCCGGCATGCCGGTCATGCGGATGCCGCCTTCCACTTTCCAGTAGGTCTCCCAGGCCTCATCGTCCGTAACGCCCACCCCTTGGAAGAGTTGCGGCGGCTTGGGCGCCATGCCCGCCGCGATGGCCGTGCGCTCGCCGCCCGGCAGGCCGTGGCATACAGCACAGTGCTCCTTGTAGATTTGGGCGCCTGCGAGATAAGTCTGTTCGTTGACGGGCACCTGCGGCTCAAGATGCGGCTTGCGGTCGAGATAGGCGTGGAGGCCGATGTGCGCCAGCTTGTGCTCGAAAGGAATAGCCGGGTCCGAGGTTGCCACGGGAGCTTTCCCGGTCGCGAAGTAAAAATAGACGCCAGCGGCGATGGCCGCTAGTCCGACAAAGAAACCCACGATGAAGCCTTTGATCATCGAGCCTTCCTTGCGCCCTGCCATAGCCTGCCTCGGGCCGAAGACAGCCGAAGTAGGCGCTGTTCCTTCCGAGGCAGTGCATTTGCGCGAATGGCCAAGTGTACCTTTGCCGGTCCGGATTGGCACGCGGAAGTTACGCAAGCGGTGGCCTGGAAAGTGCTTCCAAGGCGAACCTTAGAAAATTCAAGAAGATGGCGCGCGAGCTGAGATCAAAGCACGCGGGCCGCCGCAGTAACCAACCGCAGAGGCGCGCCGTCTTATAGGCGTAGACTACTGTCCGACATAGGCTACCGCGAGTCGAGCGGAGCGGGCCTCTTGGGCCAATTTCTCGCGCAAAAGCCAGGCGCAGTCAGGAATCAGGAGCGAACGGATGAGCGATGTGAAGACAATAGGGATCCCCGACTCCGGGGCCCAGGCGGGCGTGCAGTCGCGGCCCAAGCGCCACTGGTGGATTTGGGTTGTCATGCTGGCCTTGATTGGCGGAGGAGTCTGGTACTTCCGCGGGAGCCGCACGGAGGAAGCGCAGAGCTCGCAAGCTGGGCCGGGTGGTTCCGGCGGAGGACGCCGCGGCGGTGGCTTTAACATGGCCAACATGAGCGTGCCCGTCGTGGTGGCCACGGCGCAACGCGGCGATTTGCCGGTCTACTACAACGGACTGGGCACGGTCACCGCCTTCAATACCGTCACGGTGCGGAGCCGCGTGGACGGCCAGATCATGAAAATCAATTTCACCGAGGGGCAATTCGTGCACGCCGGCGATTCCCTTCTGGAGATTGACCCGCGTCCGTTCCAGGTGCAGCTCGAGCAGGCCGAGGGACAATTGGCAAAGGACCAGGCCCAACAGCGGGACGCGCAAGTGAACCTCGACCGCTATCAACTGCTCTACAAAGAGGGCGTCATCCCGAAACAGCAGCTCGATACGCAGAATGCGCAGGTAGGGCAGTTTGATGGAGCGATCAAGAGCGACCAGGCTGCGATTGACAACGCGAAACTCCAGATTACCTACTGCCACATCACTGCTCCCATCAGCGGCCGCGTCGGCCTCCGCCTGGTGGACATAGGGAACATTGTCCACGCCTCGGACTCGAACGGCTTGCTGGTGATAACGCAATTGCAGCCCATCTCCGTGATTTTCACGCTGCCGCAGGATCAACTGCCGGCCGTGGCCGCCAAGCTCCGCAGCGGCAGCCAACTGACAGTTCAGGCTTTTGACCGGGACGACACCGCGGAAATCGAAGCCGGCAAATTGTTGACCATCGACAACCAGATTGACACAACCACCGGAACCTTCAAGCTCAAAGCCATTTTCAACAATGAACGCAATCTGCTCTTTCCCAATCAATTCGTGAACGTACATCTGCTCGTGGATACAAAGAAGAACCTCACCATTGTGCCCGCCGCGGCCATACAGCGCGGACCCCAGGGCACCTATGTCTACGCCGTAAAGGACGGCGTGGCTAGGATTCAAGACGTCACAATCGCCCAGACCACAGGCGGCAACATCGGCTTGAGCGCTGGCCTTGTAAACGGCGATATGGTCGTCATCGACGGCGCCGACAAGCTCCAGGACGGCAGCAAGGTGACGCCTTCCCTCGCGGGCGCCGGCGCGCAAAACGCGGACGCGGATTCGGCCGACCCGAGTGCTCCGATGCAGCCTGCCACGCGGCAACCCGGTGCCGCCGGCGGCGGCAAATATGGGGGAGCGCAGAGCGCCCGGCGCGGAAAGGCTGCGGGACAAAAACCATGAGTCCCTCCCGGCCGTTCATTCTGCGGCCGATCGCAACGACGCTGTTGATGGTCGGCATCCTGCTGGTGGGCTACGTCGCCTACCGTCAGTTGCCGGTCTCCGCGTTGCCGCAGGTCGATTATCCGACTATTCAGGTACAAACGTTTTATCCCGGCGCGAGTCCGGAGGTGATGGCGTCGTCTGTGACGGCGCCACTGGAGCGCCAGTTCGGACAGGTGCCCGGACTGAATCAGATGACTTCCACGAGTTCCTATGGCAGCTCGATTATCACGCTTCAATTCGATCTGGACCTGAACATTGACGTAGCCGAGCAGGAAGTGCAGGCGGGAATCAATGGCGCCTCCAACCTCCTGCCCCAAGGCCTTCCCAATCCGCCAATCTACAGCAAAATCAATCCAGCCGACGCGCCCGTGCTGACCATTGCGGTGACTTCGGATTCGCTGCCGCTCTCGAAGGTGGAGGATCTGGCCGACACCAACTTGGCGCAAAAAATTTCGCAGCTTTCGGGCGTTGGTTTGGTCAGCATCAGCGGCGGCCAGCGGCCCGCCGTGCGGATCCAGGCGAATCCGACGGCGCTGGCATCGTACGGGCTGAGCCTCGAGGATTTGCGCACCGCGCTCACGCAGGCGAACGTAGACCAGGCCAAGGGCACCTTCGATGGCCCGCATCAGGCGTATACCATCGCCGCGAACGACCAGTTGATCTCCGCCGAGAGCTATGAACCGCTGATCATCGCTTACCGGAATGGCGGGCCGGTGCGTTTGAGTGATGTGGCCACGGTGATTCAGGGCGCCGAGAACGTTCAGCAAAAGGCCTGGGCCAACGAGAAGCCTGCGGTGATTTTGAATATTCAGAGGCAGCCGGGCGCGAACATTATTTCGGTCGTCGACCGCGTGAAAAAGCTCTTGCCGCAATTGGAAGCGGCCCTGCCGACGGCGATGAAGGTGCAGACTCTGACGGACCGCACCACGACGATTCGCGCGTCGGTGGATGACGTGCAGTTCGAGCTGATGCTGACCATCGCCCTCGTGGTCATGGTCATCTTCCTGTTCTTGCGGAGTCTTCGCGCGACGATCATCCCGAGCTTTGCGGTGCCGCTTTCCATCGTGGGCACCTTCGGGGTGATGTACCTGCTCGGGTACAGCCTGAACAACCTATCGCTGATGGCGCTGACGATTTCCACCGGCTTCGTGGTGGACGACGCGATCGTGATGATCGAGAACATCTCGCGATACATCGAAGACGGCGACTCGCCGCTGCGGGCCGCGCTCAAAGGCTCGGAGCAAATCGGGTTCACGATTTTGTCGCTGACGGTTTCGCTGATCGCCGTGCTGATTCCGCTGCTTTTCATGGGCGACATCGTCGGGCGGCTTTTCCGGGAGTTCGCGGTAACGCTGGCGGTGACGATCATCGTCTCGGCGTTCGTTTCGCTGACGCTCACGCCCATGATGTCCGCCAAGTTGCTGCGCCATCAGCGCGAAGAGGAACAGTCGTGGTTCTACCGGAAATCGGAGCACGCCTTCAATTCCATTATCGCGTTCTACGGGCGGACGCTGCAGGTCGTGCTGCGCTACCGGACGACCACGCTGCTGGTGACGGCGGCGACGCTCGCCGGCACAATCCTTCTTTACATTTACGTGCCCAAGGGCTTTTTCCCGGTGCAGGATACCGGAGTCATCTTGGGCGTTTCCGAAGGTCCGCAGGACGTTTCCTTCGCCGCTATGTCCGAGCGGCAACAGGCATTGGCGGCGGTCATCCTGAAGGATCCGGCGGTGGAGAGCCTTTCATCTTTCATCGGAATTGACGGAACGAACACCACGCTGAACGCCGGGCGCGTGCAAATCAATCTAAAGCCGCTGGCGCAGCGCAAAATTTCGGCTTCCGACGTCATCCGGCGGCTGCAGCCCGAAGTGGCCAAGGTGAGCGGAATTTCGCTTTTCATGCAGCCGGTGCAGGATTTGACCGTGGAAGACCGCGTGAGCCGCACGCAGTTTCAGTACAGCCTCGAGGATGTGGACGCGAAGGAACTCGCCTACTGGACGCCAAGGATGGTGGAGAAGCTGAAAACGCTGCCGCAACTGCGGGACGTGGCGACGGACCAGCAGAATCAAGGATTGCTGGCGGTGCTGACGATTGACCGCGACACGGCATCGCGGCTCGGCGTACTTCCGGCGGACATTGACAACACGCTCTACGACGCGTTCGGGCAGCGGCTCGTCTCGACGATTTTCACCCAACTCAACCAATACCACGTGGTTCTGGAAGTCGACCCGCAATTTCAGCAAAGTCCCGATTCGCTCAAGAACATCTATGTGCATTCCTCGTCGGGGCAAACTATCGCGCCGACTTCCGGCTCGACGCAGTCGATCAACGCGACCACCGTCGCTCCGGGCTCGGTCCCGGCGACGCAGGTCCCGCTGAGCGCCTTCACGCATTTTGAGCCGGAGAGCACGGCGCTGACCATCAACCACCAGGGGCAATTCCCGGTCGTGACGCTCTCCTTCAATCTCGCGCGCGGCGCTTCGCTGGGAGACGCGGTAAACGCGATTAACCGCGCGAAAGATGAAATCGGGTTGCCAGCCAGCATTCAGGCAACGTTCCAGGGGACGGCAGCGGCGTTCCTCAGGTCGCTGGCCAACGAGCCGCTGCTGATTTTGGCCGCGCTGGTGACGGTGTATATCGTGCTTGGCGTTTTGTACGAAAGCTACATTCACCCAATTACGATTCTTTCGACGCTGCCATCCGCGGGCGTGGGCGCGATTCTCGCGCTGCTTATTTGCCACGAGGAATTCAGCATCATCGCCTTGATCGGGATCATCCTTCTGATCGGCATCGTCAAAAAGAACGCCATCATGATGATTGACTTCGCGCTGGAAGCCGAGCGCAAGGAAGGCAAAACCCCGCTGGATGCCATCTACGAAGCGTGCCTGCTGAGATTCCGGCCCATCATGATGACGACCATGGCCGCGCTCCTCGGAGGCTTGCCGCTGGCACTGGGTACCGGCGTGGGCTCGGAGTTGCGCCGCCCGCTGGGCATTACCATCGTCGGTGGCTTGATCTTGAGTCAGTTGCTGACGCTGTATACGACTCCGGTTGTGTATCTGGCCTTTGACTGGCTAGCGCACCGGCTCTCCTTTGGGCTGACGAATCCCACGGAAGAGCCGGCTACGGGGGACTAGCGTGAATTTCTCCTCCAACTTCTCCGCCCCTTTCATCCGCCGGCCGGTGGCGACCTCGCTGATCACGCTCGCGATTCTGCTTTCAGGCATTGTGGCGTTCCGGTTCCTGCCGGTCGCGCCACTTCCGCAGGTGGACTTCCCGACCATTTCGGTGGGCGCTAGCTTGCCGGGAGCGAGCCCGGAGACGATGGCGTCGGCGGTTGCGACGCCCCTCGAGCGGCAGTTCGGGCGCATCGCGGGCGTTACGCAGATGACGTCGTCGAGCGGCCTGGGGCAGACCGGCATCACGCTGCAATTCGACTTGAACCGCGATATCAATGCCGCCGCGCGAGATGTGCAAGCCGCAATCAACGCGGCGCGAAGCCAGTTGCCTGCTGATTTGCCGGGACAGCCGAGCTATCGCAAATCCAATCCAGCCGATGCCCCCATCCTGCTCCTCTCGCTGACTTCAGACAATATTCCGCCAGCGCAGATATATGACGCGGCGGATTCCATTCTGGCGCAAAAAATCGCCCAGGTGGAAGGCGTTGGGCAGGTCTTCACCTGGGGCAGTTCGCGGCCGGCCGTTCGCGTGGAAGTAAACCCGGCGCAACTGAACAGCTACAACATCAGCCTGGAGACCGTCAGGCGCGCGCTGCAGGCCTCGAATGCGAATCTGGCTAAAGGAACCCTTTCTGATTCCACGAAGATGTGGAGCATCGCCGCCACGGATCAGTTGTTCAAGGCCTATGAGTATCAGCCGTTAGTGGTGGCGGGCCATGCTGGGGCGCCGGTACGGCTCGCCGATGTGGCGACCGTGGTGGATTCGGTCGAGGATACACGCAATCTAGGCCTGACGAACGGAAAACATTCGGTGATGCTCGCGGTTTTCCGGCAGCCGGGCGCGAACATGATTGACACGGTGGACCGCATCACGGCGCTCCTGCCCTGGCTTCGGGCTTCCATCTCGCCGTCGCTTCATCTGGACGTGGCGATTGACCGGACAACGACGATACGCGCCTCGGTCCGCGACGTGGAGATCACGCTGGCCATTTCCATCGTGCTGGTGATTTTCGTCGTGTTCGCCTTCCTGCGGAATTACTGGGCCACCATCATTCCCAGCGTCGCTATGCCGCTCTCGCTTATCGGAACGTTTGGCATAATGTATTTGTGGAATTACAGCATCGATAATCTGTCCCTGATGGCTCTTACGATCTGCACGGGATTCGTGGTGGACGATGCGATCGTGGTCATCGAGAACATCACGCGGCACATCGAATCGGGCATGCGGCCGTTTCAAGCCGCCATGAAGGGCGCCAGCGAAATTGGGTTCACAGTGCTCTCGATGAGCACTTCACTCATCGCGGTGTTTATCCCCATTTTGATGATGGGTGGAATCGTCGGAAGGCTGTTCCGGGAATTCGCGGTGGTGTTGAGCACGGCCATCGCGGTGTCGCTGTTCGTATCTCTGACAACGACGCCGATGATGTGCGCGAAATTCCTGAAGCACGATACGGGACGCCACGGCCGCGCGTACCGCCTCTCCGAAGGCGCGTTTAACAGGATGCTGCGAGCATATGACGTTGGGCTGCGATGGGTGTTGCGGCATCAATTCCTGATCTTGCTGGTGACGATTGGAACGGTTTGCCTGAACGTCTATCTCTTCGTCATTACGCCGAAGGGGTTTTTCCCGCAGCAGGACACCGGGCGAATCAGCGGGGACATCCGCGGCGACCAGGACCTTTCGTTCGCCGCGATGTCGCAAAAGATGCAGGAGTTCACCGACATCGTGCGGCAAGATCCGGCGGTGGATTCCGTGACGTCGTTCACCGGCGGCGGCAGCGGAGGCAGCACGGCGCGGCTCTTTGCCTCGCTGAAGCCGCTGAGCGAGCGGAAAATCAGCGCGGACCAGGTGATTGCGCGCATCCGGAGAAAGAGCGAGCACATTCCAGGCGCGGCGATGTTTCTGCAGGCAGTGCAGGACCTCAGCGTGGGCGGGCGGCATGGCGCGGCGCAATACCAGTACACGTTGCAAGCCGACAATTTGCAGGACCTCAATCACTGGGCGCCCATCATCATGGAGCGGATGCGCAAAATTCCTGAACTGCGCGACGTGAATTCCGACCAGCAAACGCGCGGGCTCGCCAGCAACCTGGTGGTGGACCGCGATACGGCGGGACGCCTCGGCGTCAGCATGCAGAATATTGACAATACACTCAGCGATGCGTTCGGGCAGCGGCAGGTCTCCAACATTTATAAAGGACTGAATCAGTATCACGTGGTGATGGAAGTGGCTCCGGAAATGCAAACCGGCCCCGAAGCGCTGAAGACGATTTACGTGCCGTCGAACTCGGGGAAGCTGGTGCCGCTAAGCGCGTTCGCGCACTACGAGCACTCGAACACGGCCCTTTCCGTGAACCACCAGGGCTTTTTCCCTGCGATCACGATTTCGTTCAACCTGGCGCCTGGAGCCTCCTTAGATCCGGCGGTGCAGCATATTGAGCAGGCCAAGCTGGAGTTGCACGTTCCGAACACCGTGCATGCAAGTTTTCAGGGAACCGCGCAGGCGTTTCAGGACGCCAAATCAAATCAGTTGATCCTGCTGATCACCGCTCTCGGCGCCGTATATATCGTATTGGGAATTCTCTATGAAAGTTTCATCCATCCGATCACGATTCTTTCAACCATTCCTTCGGCGGGCATCGGCGCGATTCTGGCGGTGCGCTTCGCGCATCTCGACCTGAGCCTGATTGCCATGATCGGCATGATTTTGCTGATCGGCATCGTGAAGAAAAACGCGATTCTAATGATCGATTTCGCTGTGCAGGCGGAGCGCGTGGAAGGGAAGTCAACCGTTGAGGCGATCTATCAGGCGGCGCTGCTGCGCTTCCGGCCAATCATGATGACGACGGCCGCGGCCTTGCTGGGCGCGCTGCCGCTTGCCGTGGGCACGGGCGTTGGCGGAGAGCTGCGGCGGCCTCTGGGTATCGCCATTGTGGGCGGCTTGATCTTGAGCCAGATGCTGACGCTCTTCACCACGCCGGTCGTGTATATCTACATGGACCGCATCCAAACCTGGCTGCAGGGCAGCCGCACGCGGCACGCTGTGGTTCCTGCGCCCGCGCATTCCGATTGATTACGAACTGCCAATCAGCCAGCCGGTTAAGAAAACCAAAATTCCGCCCACAACCACCTGAAACGAGGCCTGCAAGAAGGGCGTGTCCATATAGCGGTGACGGACCCAACTGATGGTGGCGAGCTCGATGGCTACGATGAAAATCGCGATGATCGTGGCGGCGTGAAAATTCGAAATGAGAAATGGCAGCGTGTGTCCGATGCCGCCCGCCGTGGTCATCAGGCCGGTGGCCGCGCCGCGAATCCAGGGTGATCCGCGACCCGTAAGCGAGCCGTCATCGGACAAGGCCTCCGCGAAACCCATCGAAATGCCCGCGCCTACCGAGGCCGCAAGACCGACGCGAAAGGCGTCCCAGCTATTATGCGTGGCGAAAGCGGCGGCAAAGAGCGGCGCGAGAGTCGAGACAGAGCCGTCCATCAAGCCGGCAAGGCCTGGCTGGACCACTTGCAACAAAAACAGCTTGCGGTGCGACTCATCTTCCTGCGCTCGCGCTTGCTGGGTGAGATGCTTTTCCTCGAGCTCCCCGGCGGTTGCGGTGTGCTTGCGCTCTTCATCGGCAAGCTTGTTGAGCAACTCGCGCGTGGGCGCGTCCGTCACGCGGTCCGCGGCCTTTTGATAGAAGCGCACGGCTTCCATTTCCATGATTCTGGCGTGTTTGCGCGCCGCGTTGACACGCAATGGCCGCACGAGCCAGAGCGGACGGCGTTTCAGAAACCCTTTCACGTTTTCACGGCGAATCGGTGGAATATGATCGCCAAAGCGCTCGCGAAAGGTCGCCAGGAGGCGGTCGCGATGATTCACCTCTTCCGAGCGCATTTCCTCGAACATTTGCGCGGTCGCCGGATAGCTCTCGCGCAATCCGTCGGCGAATTCGCCGTAAATGCGGCCGTCCTCTTCCTCCGCGGCGATGGCGATGGCCAGAATTTCCTTTTCGCTGAGGTCCTTGAAGTTCTTCAGCATCCCTCTCGCTTACCCTCCCATTCGCAAAGAATCGCACAAGTAGCCAGGGAAGCCAAATGGGAGGCTGGAGGGCGCGCGGCTAGCGCGAAGCGCGTCCATGGAGACACCAGCGTCTCGGTCAGAAGAATGTCGATTTGGAAGATGCGGGAACTGCCGGAATTACTCCGCGCGCAGAGCTTCGACAGGGTTGACGTGGGAGGCGCGGCGTTGATCTCCTTCAAGTTTATGTTCGCGGCACTGTGCCAGATGCCAGCGAGTTGCTCCGACTGTTCCACGCAGGCAGGAGAAAAAACTGCTTTTGCGGAAGCGCGAGCGCTGGCGCACCACCCGCTTAGCCAGTTCAGCGAATCCCGACTTGCCCGCGGACGGCATCAAGTAGCCTGGCGGAGTCGTAACCAACACCGGATTTGAAAACGGTTTCGACGTTTTCGATATCGGCGATGTCCTTCGATGGATCGCCTTTGATCAGCACGAGGTCCGCCTGCTTCCCGGCGGCGACGGTGCCGATCCGGTCGTCGCGGCCAAGATATTTCGCGCCGTTTTCCGTCGCTACCTGAATCGCCTCAGCCGGCGTCAGCCCTGCCTCGACAAGCAATTCCACTTCTCGTTGGTCCCCGAATCCCGGCAGCACGCCGCCATTGCCCGTAGGATCTGGTCCGGCGAGCAGCAGGCCCCCAGCCTTGAAGAAAGCAACCTCAAAGTCCATTTCCTTGCGCATCAAAGCCGGCATCGGCGAATTCATGGCCACATTGGCGCGCGCGGTCAAATAGCTCTGCGCCGACTCCGCGGACATTGCGTCCAGCACGCGACGTTGCAGCTTGGGCCGCCCGGGAACGCTCGCTTCAAACACCGGCAGTGTCGACGTGACCGCGACATGATGCGAAACGAGATTGCGGATGAGTTCCTGCACAGCGGCGCCATTCACGTCCTGCTTGGCCCAGGCCGCCTCTCCGCCGCCTCGGGGGCAGACGTCGGGCTTCTTATCGGCTACGAATTCGGTATCCGCGAAAACCGGTCCGTGCTCAAGGTCGTCGATGCCAAGCGCAATAGCTTCCGGCCACGTCACCGAGCAGAGATGCCCGGTAAGCTTTAGCTGGCGCGCATGCGCTGCTTGAATGGCTGCGCCCAACTCCTCCCGGGTGATGTTCATGTACGCTTTGTACGACGTCATCCCTTCGGCTGCCCAGTAGTCCACCAAACGCCTGGCATCATCCGGCCCGGTCAACTCGTGCATTTGCGCGAAAGGAGTCGGCGCGCCCTCCAGGTAAGGAGCGGTGGCGTCGATTGCCGGTCCCGGCATGATATTGGCGTTGATTCGCTGCTTCACCTTCAAATCGGTGTAAGGCTCAAGACTTCCCGTCGTCCGCAGGGTCGTGACGCCTGCTGCCAAGTACATGCGAGGCGCGGTATAGGGAACCTCGGCCACGAATAGGCCGGGTTGTTCAAGCCGGCCGGCGCGCCTTTGCACGGAAATGGAGTCCGTGTAGTAGAGATGATCGTGCATGCCGACGAGTCCGGGAATAACCGTGTAACCGGAGCGATCCAAGACTTGCGCCCCGGTTGGAACTGCGGTCGAGGCCGCTGGACCGACCGACACGATTTTCCCGTTCGCTACGACAACGGATTGGTCTTCCTTCACTGCGCCGCCCGTCCCGTCGATTACGCGCACGTGATTCAATACAAAAACGGGCGCGCTCAGGGAAACGAACGGCGCCACGTCCGGTGCAGTGGGTGCTTGCCCACGCAGTGTGCCGGCAGTTGGAAAAATCAGGAGGGAGATAAGCGCACTACAACGCACCAGTCGCATCGGTTCACCTCGCGTTTTGAACAAGCCCGTGACCTTGGAGCCGCGCTAGTCTAACGCAGCACCATGGATGAGTGCGAAGGTGTCTGTAGCCCGAACGGTATATAGAGGGGTCGCCCTGTGCTGTTCGCGACCCGCGCTACGCTCCACCGCGTCGCGCGATACCACGCCGCGGCGCGTCGAATACCATGCCTGGTCTCTGCTGATCCACTTTGGCGTATTGAGCATCGGCGCGCGCCACCAGGCCGGCGAAATTGACGCCATTAAAGCCCGGCTCGACCGCCGCTTGAGCGCGGCGCCTCGGCCGTGGCGTTCATTCGCGGAAAGGACAAACACCCTCGAGTTCTCTTCTCGCCTGCGAGCGCCACGCTAGAGCATGAACCCGTGACTGCGGCACATCTGCACGATGCCGAGCCGGTCTTCTGCGCCAACCTTGTGCTTCATCCGGTAGAGATGGTTTTTCACGGTCTGCTCGGAGAGGCAAAAGTGATTGGCGATCTCCTTGTTCGTTAGCCCTTGCGCGACAAACGGCACGATTTGCTGTTCACGCCGAGTCAGCCCGAGCCGCCGGTGCACCGTCGCCGAGGGAAACGTTGTGGCCTCGCGTTCAAAGTAGCGGAACAGAACCCCGCAAAGCGAGCCAGGACACACGGCCTCGCCGGCCTGCACCTTGCGAATCCCCTCGATCACCTCCTCCGCAACTGCATCTCGCAGCAGATAGCCGCGAATTCCCGCGCGCACATACTGCAGGAACTCTCTTTCCTCTCCCGCCCCTCCGATCATCACGATTTGCGTTTCTGGCGCGCTGAGCCGCACTTCGCGGACCAGCCGCAGGTCCTCCGGCAAGTTGCCGCGCGACGCCAGCAGCAGAATCTCCGCGGGATTCTCCGCCAGCATTGACGCCTGAAACGGTCCCTGCCCGCCCAGTCCCACGACTTCCATGTCTCCGCGTTTGCAAAGCAACCGCGAAAGCGCATCCCGCAGCAACCGGTTCTCCGCCGCCACAAACACCCGCAAGCGGCCGCTCCGTTCCTCCCCGGATTTCGGCCTCCCGCTGCGACCCCAATCCTCCGAGCCTCGCCGCTCGCCGCTCCATTTTCGATTCATGCTTGCTTCCAAACTCTGCCGTGCCGCCGTGCCCATTCGAGCCCCCTATCTGCTCACGGCCCGCACTCGCCGCGTGCCGCGTGCATTTTCTGCCGTGGCAGCGCTCAACTGCATTTGGTCCGCCGATTCTCCACTGCCTGAAAACGCACACGGATTCCCTATCTCTCCTGATTTTGCCGACTTACCGCGGCGCCCTCGTTACGCCCAAGCCCGGATAGTCCCAGATCGGTACCACACCCCTTCCGTCATTCATTTATGGAATCAACCTTTAGGACCCTTCACCACCTTAGCGGACTGGTTTTTCCGCCTTCTCGCGCTCCCGGCCGCTTTCCTTGCTGGTACTTCCGTACTACCATTCCTTGGGCAGGTCCCAATTTTCACACAGTACGTTTTCCCTATAGGTTTGCTTTCGGGCCTCCTTTACACTGCGTGCGTTACGCAGTTCGTGAAAGAGGCCCAGGGAAAATGTCGACCTTACAGGACGCACTGATGAAGCGAATCACACCGGGAAGCCCCGGCAGCCCGGCGAGGCAGAACGAACGTCGCGGTTCTCG
>Ga0209168_10001964_pt1 | contig 15337 bp, 16 predicted proteins | sample Coa_R1_FD_187156 | JGI IMG/M metagenome (GOLD analysis project Ga0209168, IMG submission 187156) | Surface soil microbial communities from Centralia Pennsylvania, which are recovering from an underground coalmine fire - Coalmine... | ecosystem: Environmental > Terrestrial > Soil > Unclassified ... | reverse complement strand
ATCGACCAGAACTTCGTCTTCCAGCACCCTATCGGCGACCCGCATCCAGGGTTCCCATAACGAATCCAAATCCTCTTTAAAAACTCCTGTCCATAGGCTCGGTTGTTCATGCCGCAACTTGATCACGTGTCTCTCCTCCGTGAAAGCGAAATCAACTGCTCAACTCAACGTTGTAGCACGAACCGTCTTCCCTGCATCCGCATATTTACTGCATCAAGTTAACTATTTTTGCGCCGGAAAGTAGCCTAGGTACTGGCGGTAGCAGTAAATTTAATGTAAATTACATGTCATGATTGATGTCGAAAACATCTACGCTCTAAGCGACTTCAACCGAAACTCAAAGGGCTTTATCCGCAAACTAAAAAAATCTGGCAAGCCGGCAGTGCTGACAGTGAACGGCCAAGCGGAGGTTGTGGTGCAGAGCGCCGAAGCCTACCAGAGGCTTCTTTCGGACCAGGAATTCCTGGAGACCATCCGTGGAATCGCCCGGGGGCTCGATCAGGCGAAGCGCGGCGCAGGACGACCCATGCGAGCGCTCCTCGAAGAGCTGGCCAATGAACGCGGCATCTCACTTAAGTGACCACGTACGACGTTGTGGTTACGCCCGAGGCTGAGGCAGCCATCATTTCGGCATTCCAATACATCGCCGACCGGGCTCCGATGAATGCAGAGCGTTGGCTCAGGAAGCTTTATTCGTGCATCGCTACTCTCGAGACCTTGCCACGGAGATATGCGCTTGCACGGGAAAGCGAGTATTTTGAGGAGGAACTCCGGCAACTCATTTTCAAGTCGCACCGGATTATTTTTCGTATTGACGAAAAGCGAAGCACTGTCTGGGTGCTCTATTTCGTACATGGCCGGCAACGTACCGTTGGATCACTCGATGCCTACGGCTTGATCACTCCCCGCGTCAAATAATCGCTTAAGCTCAATGTAATCAGAATCATCAGCCAGAAGAAGCCCGCAGCCACTGTGAGCATGGTCAGCTTGCTGGAGTAGCGCACGTGCATGAAAAAGAGGATCACCAGCGTGGCCTTGGTGCAGGCAATGGCGAGCGCAATGATCGGATTCAAGAACCCCAGATCAATTTTTGCAACTACAAAAGTTAGTACCGTACCGATGACCAGAGCGAGAAATACCAGGTAATAGACTTTATGAGTTGGATGTGCGCCTTCAGTCATATGTAAATCCTCTGTCGACCTACTTCCCATGCGTGCGGTTAATCAGGTACAGCAAGGGAAAAAGATAAATCCAGACAATATCCACAAAGTGCCAGTAGAGGCCGCCTAACTCCACCGGCGTGTAATACTGCGGCCCAAACTCGCCATGGCCGGCGCGCACCAGCAGCCACGTCATCAATACCAAGCCCATAATCATGTGCAGCGCGTGCAGCCCGGTCATGGCAAAGTAGAAGCAGAAGAAGATCTGTGTCCGCTCCGCAATCTGACTCGCGGCCTCTGGAGTCTTCCCCTCCTTTTCGACCAGATCGTGAGCAATGTCGGTTGGAGCGAACGTCTGAAAAAAGCCGCCAGGTATGTGGTGTTCGTCATACTTCTGCTTGTACTCAATCGCCTTAACACCCAGAAACACCGTGCCCAGCACCATGGTCAAAACCAGGAATACCTGCTGTTGGCGGCGGACGCCCCTCTGAGCGGCGGAAACTGCCAGGGCCATGGTAAGACTGCTGCCAATCAACACCAGCGTGTTGATAAAGCCCCACGTCACATCAATGCTCGAGCTCCCCGCCACAAAAGCGTCGTAGTACTTGAGACGGTAGATCAGGTAGGCGGCAAAGAGTCCGCCGAACATCATGATCTCGGTCAGCAGAAACACCCACATGCCGAAAGTAGAGGCCTCCTTCTGCTGAACCATATCGTCAAACTGGTGGACCAGGGCTGGATGGTCGGTGGTTGTCGTCTGGCTATTGGACAACTCTGACCTCCTCTTCGGTGCCGTAGTAGTACGGTTCCTCAGTGACTACCGGCGTTTGATAAAAATTGTGTGTTGGCGGGGGTGAACTGGTCTGCCATTCCAGACCAGTTGCCCCCCACGGATTGGGCCCGGCAACCTCACCATACTTGAGCGACCACACAAAGTAGATCGCCGGCAGGATAAAGCCAACCGCCAGGATGGAAGCGCCGGCGGTGGAGAATACATTCAGCACCTGAAACTCCGGAGCGTACGTCGCATACCGGCGCGGCATTCCCATGTATCCCAGGATGAATTGGGGGAAGAACGTAAGGTTGAAGCCGATGAAAGTGATGAGCGCAGCCAGCTTCGCTGCCGCTTCCGGATAGAGCTTTCCCGTAATCTTGGGCCACCAGAAATGCAGTCCTCCAAGATAGGCCATCACCATGCCGCCCACCATCACATAATGGAAGTGGGCGATTACAAAGTAGGTGTCATGGATGTGAACATCCAGGCCCAGAGCGGCCAGGAACAGTCCCGTCAGCCCGCCAACCGTAAACAACCCAATAAAGCCCAAAGCATAGAGCATGGGCGTATCCAGGCTCACCGACCCTTTGTACATGGTTGCGGTCCAGTTAAAAACTTTGACCGCTGAGGGAATGGCTACGGCATAACTCAAAAGCGAAAACACCATGGCGGAATAGACAGAGATGCCTGCCACAAACATGTGGTGCGCCCATACCACGAAACCGAATACCGCTATGGCAATGCTGGAAAACGCAATAAAGGAATATCCGAAGACGCGCTTGCGCGAGAAGCAAGTGACGATCTCGCTGATCACGCCCATGCCCGGCAGAATCATGATGTACACCGCCGGGTGGGAATAGAACCAGAACATGTGCTGAAAGAGCACCGGATCGCCGCCCAGCTTGGGATCAAAAATTCCGATGTGGAATCCCCGCTCCAGCGCCAGCAGGATCAACGTAATGGCCAGCACCGGGGTGCCCAGGATCATGATCAGGCTGGCCGCGTAGTTGGCCCACACCATGAGTGGCAGGCGTCCCCAGGTAAGCCCTGGCGCTCTCATGCGGTGCGTAGTGACGATAAAGTTCAGGCCGGTGAAAATAGAAGAAAAGCCGGCGAAAAGAATTCCCACCGCCATGGTAATGACGTTGGTTTTGACGTACCCGGAGCTGAGGGGCGTATAGAAAGTCCAGCCCGTGTCCACTCCGCCACTGACCATGGCGATAAGGGCAAAAGTTGCGCCACCCATAAAGATGTACCAGCTCAGCAGGTTGATCTTGGGAAAGGCCAGGTCTTTGGCGCCCAGCATGATGGGCAGAATGAAGTTACCCAGCACGGCCGGCACAGACGGTATGAGAAAGAAGAAGATCATGTTCACGCCGTGCATGGTGAACAACTTGTTATAGGTATCAGCCTGGAATAGCTCTCCGCCCGGAGTAAGCAGATGCAGCCGGATCAGTGACGCAAAGATGCCGCCAATAAAAAAGAAGAAGGTGATGCTGAACAAATACAGAATGGCGATGCGCTTATGGTCTTTGGTTAGCAGCCACGACCTGATTCCATAATTGTCATTCAGGTAATGCCTGGCCGGCATCACATGGGTTACGGGTTGCGTTGTGCTACTCATGGTTGTTTCCCTGGTGGTTTCTGGTTCTGGTTGTCCTGCTGCATCTGCTGCTGAACATTAGGCACCTCAGTATCGCGCAGCTCGGTTGGTGAAGTACGGTTGTTCAGCGGCTGCCCCGACTGTTCAGACATGGATTTTAGGTAAGCAATGATCTGCAGCAATCCTTCTTCGCTGATCACTCCACGGAAGGTTGGCATGATCGGCTGGAACCCGTTCACAATCTTGGCATTCGGATCCAGGATCGACTCGCGGATGTAGTTATCATCCGCAACCACCACCCGATTATCCTGCAGGCGCACCGGACGGCCGTAGAGTCCTTCCAGGTTGGGCCCACGGGCGCCGGAATCGGGACGATGACAGGTGGTGCAGCCGAACTGCTGGAATAGTTTTTCCCCGTTGGCAGCCAGAGAGCCTTCAGCCTTCCCGCTCTCCATCCACGCGGCGAAGTCGGCGGGTTTCATCACCACCACTTCGCCGATCATCCCTGAGTGCTTGGTTCCGCAGTACTGAGAACAAAACAGGTGATAAGTCCCAGGAGTGGTCGCCGTGAACCACGCCGTCCTGTACCGGTTGGGAAGCACATCTTGTTTCACCCTGAACGCAGGCACAAAGAAGCTGTGGATCACGTCCTGAGAGATGAGAGTCACCTTGACCGGCTGCCCTGTGGGGACGTGCAGGGAGTTGATCTCGCGCTGGCCTGCGGGATATTCAAACTTCCACATCCATTGTTTGGCCACCCCATAGATTTCCAGCGCATTGGAAGGCGGGCGCTGCATGTGGAAATACAGGAAAGCGCCCCACAGGAAAATCACCATGGAAATGCCCAGAGGGATGACCGTCCAGACAATTTCCAGCAGGGTCGAGCCGTGGATCTGCTCCGCCGGACGCCCCGGAGTTCTCTTGTACTTGATAGCAAAGTAGAGGATCAGGATTGCGATGAGCAGGGAGAAGAAGGTCGTGATCAGCACCAGGAACAGATAGAGGGCATCCACCTGTCCAGCCACTGTCGAGGCCTGCTCCGGAAATAATCGAAGTTCTTGCATCTATTCAGTCGCCTTAAACAACCCGTTTCGCCTGGCCGACGCGTTTTCCCGGCGGAACATGATGAACATGAATCCGCCAAGCACCAGCATCGTCGCCAGGGCACTGACTCTCAAAATGTTGAAGATTGCCGCGCCGTACTTGCCCTGCGTGGGATCGTAGTGATAGCAGTACAGCAGCACCTGATCCACGAGCGTGCCCACTTTGCCATTGGAAGCCTCAATGATCCCAAACCGGAGATCGCGCGGAGCATATTCAATGCCGTAGTAATACTGGGCAATATGACCATCCGGCGTGAGCAGCATAATGCCGCTGGCATGAGCGTACTGCTGGTTCTCCGGGTCCCAGGCGTAGCGGAAGCCCAGCGCCTGCGCCAGAGCATCAATTTGATCTTTCTTGCCCACCAGGAAATGCCAGCCTTGATCAGAGGTGGTGCGGCGATAGCGCTTCAGGTATCGATCTTTGTTTTCCTGCGCGGCCTGGGGTGTGTCCCGAGGATCAAAGCTGACGGTGACAATATTGAATTCGCGGCCCACGTTAAAACCGGACATGCTGTTCAGCGCTCCGGTGAGCCCGCTCAGCACTTGCGAGCACAACATGGGGCACTGGTAATAAACCATGGTAATGATGACCGGTTTTTGACCAAAGTACTGGCGCAACCTGACCGGCTGGCCGTTCTCATCTACAAAGCTCAAATCCAGCGGGACCTGCAGGTTCAAATGCTGGTCGATTCCCACTTTCTCGAGAATGGAAAGCGTCTGGTTGGCAGGCGACTGACCTAACTCTTCCTTGGGAGCAGCTTGCGCCCACGCGCCGCTGCAGGCGAGAAGGATCATGCCGGCCATCAAGCTCCGAATTTTCACGTTACCAATCACTGCATCACTTCCTATTTCTTCTTCTGCTGGCCTTGCGCCGTTGCCTCGTTCACGCGGCGCTGGGCCGCTTCGGCAACTGCTTCCAGGCTGCCTTGCGGCGGCTGCGGAGTAAAAGTTCCATTCACCGCAGGCAGCCCGCTCCTGGACAGCACATCAATGGCCTGGTCAATGTTGATGTGAATGCTTCCGTCCGGATCCTTGCCTGTGCTGTTCAGCCGGCGCTTTTCGGAGTCGAGGAAGAACTTCATGTCCTCGGCATCGTCATACTGTAGCCGCGGCGTGACGAATGTCTTTTCCAGCACCTTCTCGTCCACTTCTCGCTGATACCAGTCAGGCTGCGGTTTTATGCCTTCCTTCTTCGTGGGCGTCTCGCCCCTCTGCTCCCTGAGCTGCCGCTGGACTGGAGTTGATTTAGCGTCAATGTACTTTGTCTCAAACCACTCGAACCCTATCAGCAGGGCCCACGCGGCTATAAAGGTCAACACGCCTGAGAGCGCCAGTATCACCAGGAACAGAACGATGCCCCGAATACTGAACTCATCTCCTTCATGTCCACCCTTCAGGTGCATGCCGCCGGCTTGAGGCTGAAAGTTATCCATGTTTCGCCTCCATCATCTCCGAAAAATGGGAATCGTTCACCGGCATAAGCGAGCGTTTTCCCAACTGCCAGTAGAAGATCGTCAACCACACGCCGCCTATGGCGAGCACATTCACTGTGTTCATGATCACCGCTTGCCACGAGATGGGCGCGAGTCCGGAGAGCTGGCCATGCGCTTCAACCGACGGATGAAAGCTAGGCTGCACCAGCCAGAAGAGGTCTACCAGGCGGACGACCATGATCCAAAATGCCATCCGCACCAGCTTGCGTGGCTGGCGTTTCAAACTGCGCGACAGCATGATGGAAAACGGCAGTACGAAATGGAAAAAGATCAGCAGGGTAGCAACGAGCTTCCAGTGGCCGTGCACGCGGTCCAGATACCAGCGAATTTCCTCTGTAAGGTTGCCGGACCAGATGATGAGCCATTGAGAGAAAGAGAGATAGCCCCACAGGACCACAAAGGCAAACATCAGCTTGCCGTAATCATGGTAGTACTCAATCTTGATGATCCGCGAGAGCGGCTCCGTCTGCGCAAACCGTGCCAGTAGCCAGATAGTAAACGCAAAGGTAGTGAGGCACTCGCCCACCATGAACAGCATGCCCCACACGGTGGACCACCACATCGGGTTCAAGGACATCACCCAGTAAACCGAGGCAAAGGTGATGGTCAAGCCGTACATGATGATGCCGGCGCCGCTGAAGTTCTGAATGCTCACGAACCGTTGCGGAGTGCCATCGCCTCTCTCTTCTATCTCCGACCACCGGTTCAGCCGCCATGCCCACAACATCCAAAGCAGGAAAAAGATAATGCCGTAGATCGTAAACGCCCTTGGGTTCAGGAAGTACTTCACGCGGTCCGCGAGCAGCTCTTGCAACACCTTGTTATCGTGGGTCGCCCACGGATACACAAGCTTCATCCCAAATACCAGGGGCAGCCACATCAGGAACATAAAGGGCAAAGTTTTGGTGGCCGCCTCCCAGAAGCGGCGTCCCAGAATTCCCCACTTTCCACCGCTGACGTATTGCAGCATCAGCAGCGTCAGCGAGCCCAGCGTAATACCGAGCCAGAACATGAAACCCACCAGCCAGGATTGCAGAAAAAGCTGCACATTCCACGCCGCTCCAGCAATGGCGATGACGGAGAAGATCGCTCCCACATACATTGCCGTTGTGCGGAACCTGTTGACCATGGCTGGAGGCGCGAATTCACCGGGAGTCACACGGACGGTGGTGTTCATCGCTTCACCCCCCCGGCAGGCGACTCAGGCGCTGGCTGCAAGCTGTTCTTTGAAGTTGGAGGAATTTGAATCTGATCGGAAGTGGGGCCCTTCAATTGGGCCCGGTCCTTTTCCGCCACATCGGTTTCCCGGGCGTGCTGGCTCAACTGCAAAGCGCGTATATAAGCCGCTATGGCCCAGCGGTCTTCCGGTTTGATCTGTGCCGAATAGTCGGGCATGGCGCCAAAGCCATTGCTGATCACGTCAAAGAAATGTCCCAGCGGCGCATTGCGCAATCTGTCTTGGTGAAAGGAGGGCGGCCGCTTATATCCGCGCTGGACCACCATGCCGTTGCCATCTCCAATCAACGAGTGGCATGGAGTGCAGTAAATGTCGTAGCGCTCCTGGCCACGCGTGAGAACGTCTTTTAATGCCATGGACTTGAGCGGGTCCGGCAGGTCGTTTTCCAGTACGCCGTTGCGTCGGCCGCTGAGCAGATAGCTGTCAGGATCAAGTTGGGCGGCATCCACCGCCGGATCAGGGAGCTGGGCTATGGTTCCGGGCACTGGGTAGCGGGCCGAGCGGCGATCAGGGAAAAACTCGCTGGAACGCAACGGGACGAACTTGGGCTGGTTGTGCATGTCCTGGCGGCAGCCGGAAAGTACCAGCCCCATGACAAAGACGCTGCAGAATGCCAGCACTGCGGAACGGATTGGCGCCGAGACTCTAATACGGCACCTCCGTGATTTCCTCCGGGTAGAAGCCCTGCAAGAAACGCCTGGTCTCGTCCAGGCGGAACTTAGGGTCCTGTGATTCAATGCACAGGAAAAACCGGTCACGGCTGGCGCGCACAAAGTTGGGCGCATTAAACACCGGATGATACGGCTGCGGCAGCCCATTGAGCGCCAGCATGCCAAACACGGCGGCCAGCGATGCACCCAGAATCGCGCACTCGAAAGTCACGGGAATGAAGGATGGCCAGGAATGAAACGGCTTGCCACCTACATTGATGGGGTAGTTCACCACTGAGACCCAGTACTCCAGCGAATATCCGCCGCACATACCCAGGATTGCGCCAATCAGCGTAATCAAGGGCACACGGTTATGGTGGGCGCCAATGGCCTCTGCCGCCTCCTCCAACGGATACGGAGTATAGGTGTCCATCTTGCGATAGCCGGCGTCAAATGCGCCCTTGGCTGCATGGACCAGGTCGGTGGGAGTTTCAAACTCCGCCATCAATCCATAGATCGGTGCTGCGGTTAAATGAGAGCCGGTCATTCTTTCACCTTCGCTTGCGGCAGCAGCGTCCGGATTTCAAAGATTGAGATCGCGGGCATGAACCGTATGAACAGGAAGAACAACACCGTGAAGAAGCCCATGGTTCCCAGCAGCGTCATTATGTCCCACTTGGTAAACCAGTACATACCCCAACTGCTGGGCAGAAAGTCGCGCTGCAGGCTGGTGACCACGATCACAAAACGTTCCAGCCACATTCCCGTGTTCACCACAAGGGACACCACGAAAAGCTTCCAGGGCGTCGACCGCACCTTACTGAACCAAAGTGCCTGCGGCAGAACGATATTGCACAGGATCAGCATCCAGTAATAGAACTTGTAAGGACCAGTCATGCGGTTCCACATCATGGCCCGCTCATATTTGTCCGGGCTATACCACGCGAAGAAAACCTCCATGGAATAGCTGTAGGCCACAATCAATCCGGTTGCCAGCATGACCTTGGCGCAGTTCTGCAGATGGCGCAGAGTGATGAAGTCCTGCATGCCGTACAGATAACGGAACGGAATGGCCAGGATCAGCACCATGGCAAAGCCGGAGTAGATAGCGCCGGCGACAAAATAAGGCGGGAAGAACGTGGTATGCCAGCCTGGAATGATGGAAGATGCAAAATCCAGGCTGACCACGCTATGCACCGAGAGCACCAGCGGCGTAGCCAGACCGGCCAGCAGCATGTAGGCCGTCTCGTAGCGGTTCCAGTGCCGGGCAGATCCGCGCCAGCCCATGGCAAAAATTCCGTAGATCCGGCGCACCACCAGGCTCTTGGCCGAGTCGCGCAGCGTGGCAAAATCTGGAATGAGGCCGATGCCCCAGAACAGCAATGAAACTGTGAAATAAGTTGAGACCGCAAAGACGTCCCAGATTAACGGGCTGCGGAACTGCGGCCACACACCCATGCTGTTGGGATAGGGAAAGAGCCAGTATGCCGCCAGCCACGGACGTCCAGTATGGATGAGCGGGAAGAGGCCAGCCTGCATGACGGCAAAAATCGTCATGGCTTCCGCAAAGCGATTAATCGAAGTTCGCCAACCCTGCTTGAAGAGCAAGAGAATGGCGGAGATCAGCGTCCCGGCGTGGCCAATACCGATCCACCACACAAAATTGATGATGGCAAATCCCCAACCGGCTGGAATGTTGATGCCCCAAATCCCGGTGCCCTTGGCCAGCAGGTAGCCGACAGCGGCATTCAACACGCCGAACAACGTCGCTGCCACGCCAACCACCAGGAACCAGAAAACCGGTGTGTGCTTTTGCAGCACAATTCCGCCAATGCGGTCGGTCACCGTTCCCAGGTCGTGGCCCGGCCCAAGCAGCGGCGGCTTCACTCCGGGCGGCAATTTGTTTAAATCATCTATCTCGGACATCAGTCTCAGGCCTTCTCCGCAAGTTCAGGATTCGGGTTCCGCACTTCGGCAATGTAAGTGGTGCGCGGACGTGTATTCAGCTCAGCCAGCAGCGAATAATTGCGCGTATCGGCCTTGAGCTGGGAAACACGGCTGTTTTTGTCGTTGATGTCGCCAAAAATGATGGCCTCTGTCGGGCAGGCCTGTTGGCATGCCGGCTTGATCTCGCCATCCTTGATCTTGACGATGTTGCCTTCCACGCTCTGCTTTTCCGCATTGATACGCGCGGCTGTAATGCGCTGCACGCAGTACGTGCACTTTTCCATTACACCGCGGCTACGCACGGTTACATCAGGATTGCGCATCAGCTTGAGGCTGGGCGTCTCATAGTCGGCAAAAAGCAGGAAATTAAACCGACGGACTTTATACGGACAGTTGTTGGAGCAATAGCGCGTGCCCACGCAGCGGTTGTACACCATGTCATTCAGGCCTTCGGTGCTGTGTACGGTCGCCCCTACCGGGCACACCGGCTCGCAAGGCGCGTTCTCACACTGCATGCACGGGACCGGCTGGAAATAGACTGTAGGATTGGCTGGATCGCCTTCGTAATAGGCATCAATGCGGATCCACTGCATCTCGCGTCCACGCTGTACCTGCTCTTTGCCCACCACAGAGATGTTGTTCTCCGCCTGGCATGCCACCGCGCACGTCTGGCAGCCGATGCATGAATTCAAATCAATCGCCATGCCCCAGGCATAGCCCAGCTTGTTGTAATCTTCGTTCTTGTAGGGGAAGTTGTCCGGACGATAAAGCGTTTCATCCGGCCCAGGTTCGTTCTTGGCTTCATGGGCAAATCCGGGATTCTTCCGGAACTCCTCCAGATTGATGGCCTTCACCGGGTCGCGCTTTTCCATGCTGAAGTGCCCCTGGGTAACGGCTACTGAGTAAAAATCTTTGGTAGGAGTTACATTCGCGTCCTGACCGGAATATTGCGCCGTGCTGGGACGCACCGAGTACGCATCGTAACCGGCGCCCGCGCCCGTCCGTCCAGTGGTCTTCTGGCCATATCCCAGGAACAGAGTAACTGCATTATCAGGATGTCCGGGCTGAGCCCAGTACGGTGCGCGGACCTTTCTGCCCTGGAACTCAATCTCCAGAACATTCTGCGCATCAGACTGGTGGTCTGCCTGGTCATCCACCTGGTCCAGCTTCCAGCGCGCCGCCATGGCCGGACTGATCATCGCCACGTTGTCCCATGTCGTCCGGGTGAGTGGCTTGGGAGTCTCCTGCAACCACCCATTGTTGATGAACTTGCCATCGTAGATGCAAGGATCAGGACGGAACATGATCTCGTATCCGTTCGTGCTCGCTGGAGCAGCCGGCGGCAGAGCGCCCAGATTGGCACTCACCTGCCGGACCGGAGAGGCGCTGCCACTGATCACGCCGCTGTGTACAGAGCTGCGCCACCATGTCTCGAAATCAGCGCCGCTATGCTGCGCCTGCCAGTAACTTCTCACCAAGTCATAGGCAGCAGCGCCCGGAATGTCCTGAAAAAGGGCTATCAATTCATGGGCAGATTTACCGTCATACAAAGGAAGGATGAGCGGCTGAATAATGGTGGCCGTTCCATCATAGGAACGCACATCGCTCCACGACTCGAGATAGTGCGTCTCCGGAATGTGCCACTGCGAATAGTTGGTGGTGTCGTTCTTATGCAGTGAGAGCTGCACGGTCACCTGGTCCGGGTTTTCCAAAAGCTTTTCCAGCGCACCCGCAAAGTCCAAATCCGCAGGGGCCTCATAGACCGGGTTCACGCCCATCATCACCAGCACGTCCACCTTGCCGGCATTCATGTCATTAACCAGGTCACGAATGGATTGCGTATGCTCCACCGGATCGATCTCCACGGGATCGATGTAGCTCACCGTCTGACCCACGTTGCCCAGGGTCGCATTCATCGCGTGAGCCAGCGCCTGCACCGCCGGAGTCTGAAATTCCCCGGAAACAATCAGACTTTTGGCCCGATGCTTCGTGAGATCAGCAGCTACCGCGTTTACCCATTCTTGTTGTTCGAGCGTGCGGGCTGTTGTGCTGCCGCTGTTGTTGATTCCTAGTTTGGCGGCCAGCGCCCGCGCGATCGTCTCCACCTCTGAAGGACGCAGGTTCAACCGGTGGTCGGCCTTCATGCCCGTAGTAGTAGGAGAGCTCTCCGTCACATACAGCCGGTTCATTCCTTCCGGTGTCTTGCGACGGCTCATGAAGTCGCGAGCATAACGAACGAATCCGGGGAACCGCGCACCGGAAAGGAAATCGCCATCCAGGGAGACAACAACATCCGCGGCGTCGAATTTATAGATGGGGTCATAATATCCGCCCAACGCCATGCGCGATCCCGCACGAGCACTGTCCCGGTGTACTGGATCATACCGGTGCCATTTGGCCTGCGGGTACATCTGCTGGATCGCCTTCATTTGCGATCCCAGGGTGGGCGAACTCACCGCCCCGGTCAGGAAGCGCAGCCCGGCCCCCTGTTTCTTTTGCTGATCTACCACGTATTTACGAATGGCGCCGGCAAAGTCGCTCCACGTCCGCGCCTCACCCATGTGGGTAAGGGTTGTAGAGCGGTCCGGATCATAAAGACTCAGGATGGAAGCCTGCGCAAAGATGTCCGTGGCGCCCAAACTGCCTGGGTGCTGAGGATTGCCCTCGATCTTGGTGGGGCGATATTCATGGCTCTCCACCAGCACCGGAATGCCATATCCGGCAAAAGGCATTGCCGTAGCGTAAAAAACGGGCTTGCCCGGAATGAGTTCTTCCGGCTGGCGCACGTAAGGAAGGATCTGTTCCAACGGCTGCTTGGTGCATCCGGCAAGGCCCGCGAGCGCCAGGGAAGCCGCCGATAGCTTCAGGAAATTGCGGCGCGAAACACCATCCACCCACTCGGAGGCCTGGCGAGGAAATTCACGCTCCAGCAGTTCGCCAAACGCTTTCTCGTTGGCAAACTCCTCCAGGGTGCGCCAGTACTTTGGGCCTTTGGCCTGCACCAGCTTGCGACGCACAGTTTCCACGTCGGGGCTCGCCGGCTTGATCTCGCTGGCCGGAATCAGATTGAAATTTGAATCGTTCTTCTTGGACATTCTCTTCTATTCTGTCTTCTGCGTTACCGGTGACATGTGGAGCAACTGGTGATGTCCTGCGTTGTACGCAGGTGATACTTCGCCCGCAACGTTGCTCCAAGCTTTGCCTGGCTGTCATAGGTCGTGCCATCCCATGTCACAGAATGGTCGCGGTCCGGCTGCTTATAAGTCATGCTGAACACCTCTTCTTTCGGCCGGAGAAATTTTTCCGGCTCCCGATGGCAGTTCAAACACCACTCCATCTGCAACGAGTTTTCCTGGTACATGAGCGGCATCTGGTCTACCGGCCCATGACAGCTATAGCAACCCACGCCTTTATTCACGTGAATACTGTGGTTGAAGTAGACGAAGTCCGGGAGGTCATGGACTCGCGTCCACTGGATCGATTGTCCGCTGCGGAAGCTGTAACGAACCGGCTCCAGCATGGACGCATTGGTCCAGATGAGGGCATGACAATTCATGCAGGTTTTAGTCGGAGGGATCCCTGCGAAGCTGGACTCTTCAACCGAGGTATGGCAGTAACGGCAGTCGAGCCCCAGGCCGGTTACGTGGTGCTGGTGGCTGAAGGGAATCGGCTGCTCAGGCGCAACATATTGGCCGGTTACGTAGGGAGAGCGCTGAAGTTTCAGGAGCGCCGCCCCCACCACAGAAAGAAGAAGGACAATAGCAAGAATGCTAGCGCGAGCCAGCGTATTAGAACTGCGGTGAAAGATTTGCGCCATGAGTCCAGTAGTAGTTTGAGGAGAACCGTCGCGCGATCCCAACCAGACGCGACCAGCAGTCCCCCGTGGGTCATCAGTTGAATTACAGGTTTAGCTGTGAAAACTGATGATTATAGCAAGAGCAACTAAGTGAGCGAACGCTTTTAAGGAAGAATTTTGAAATTTTTTTTGCCGAGCATCAAAAATTTGCAGTCGCGTACTCCACAAAACTCTTCCATGTGTATCTGTCTTTGCGTTTGTTAGGTAGTTGCCGCAAACAGCCGCACGATGGCCTGCATCCTACGATTGAGAGTTCTAATTGTGAAAGGGAGTTGCCTTCAGGAGCACGCCAGACGCGGATCTTGTGGCGTTGGGTTTGTTTTTCCGATCCCCTGATCTTCGACAACTCGCATCGCCCGGCCTATTCTTATGGCGGCGGTTAGAAGCAAATTCCGAAATCAGAGAGGATCGAATATGGACATTGTCACTCGGCTGGAAGCGGCGAGGAATCAAACCCTGAAGTACTTTGACTTGGCTCCCGAGCGACTCGACCGAAGTTACGGGTCAGGCAAGTGGCCGGTCAGGTTCATTTTGCATCACCTCGCTGACTCTGAGACAGTTTTATTCGACCGGATCCGCCGGGTCCTCAGCGAACCCCGGCAAGTGCTCTGGGCATTTGATCAGGATGCGTGGGCAACCGGACTCGACTACTCGCGGCTGCCACTCGATCTGTCCCGGGGAATCTACGATGCCGTCCGGGCCGGGATCATATATCAGGCTCGTCTGCACTATGACGCCGATGGCCACCGAGAGTTCGTCCACAGTCAAACGGGCGTTCGAACGCTGCGTTCCGAATTCGATAAGGTCGCTTCCCATAACGAGCACCATCTTGAACAGATCGAATTGGCATTGAAAGGGTTCGGAGCATAACGCCCTAATGCTGTTTAACCTGACATTCGATGGCAAACTACCGCTGGTTAGTCGATTGGCTTGGCAGGGCCGAACCGCCCAGGCATCCCTCTGCCCTCAATCCACGCATTTAAGGCGAATCGCAATTCGTCTTGATTGCACCAGTGTTCGAGGATTTGTCCATCCGCACCTACTGGTGACACGCTAAAGCCCTCTTCGACGTCTTCCCAATAAATAGCTTCGTCTCCTTTTCGTGCCACCACAACTACAGTCTCGTTGTTCTGGTATCGGATAATCGGCGCGACATATGGCTCTACTGCATACTTATTGAAAGCGCTGATCTGCTCGGGGTCACAAGCCCTCAGGTCTGTAGTGACAATGCGCTTAACTTCCTCGATGGTGGCTGGCTTCCATTCGTCCATTGAACTATTCTCGCGCCGACTCATATTGCCGTCGACAACCAGCCGAAAATGGTTCTGCACTTCAGTTGGCCCTACGTGTTTATCCAACCCAGATTTGGTGGTTTGCCTGTCGATGTGGGTGCGCGACATGAAAGTAAGGATCAGGCCCGTCGGGCCTCCCAATAGTCCTCAAATCTACCACTGAGACGACAGCAGCGGAGGGCAATGATGGCATTGGCGCCACGAATGGTCCAGAACATGCC
>Ga0209168_10001962_pt1 | contig 15353 bp, 14 predicted proteins | sample Coa_R1_FD_187156 | JGI IMG/M metagenome (GOLD analysis project Ga0209168, IMG submission 187156) | Surface soil microbial communities from Centralia Pennsylvania, which are recovering from an underground coalmine fire - Coalmine... | ecosystem: Environmental > Terrestrial > Soil > Unclassified ... | reverse complement strand
CAAGTTGCTATGGCACGGGATTGATCGAGACATCATTGACGCAACCTTGGACAGCAGTGCGGAGAGCGCAGAACACGTTTCGGACACTGTTCGGCACATGCAATCCGGCAACATCCGCTCGTACGCCGGATGGATATCGGTGGGGGCCGCAGCCCTGGTCGTGTACATGGTGTGGACGGGGGGCCGATGATCTCTGCGCTTGACACATGGATCGTGTCGCTGGTGACGTTTATTCCCCTTGCAGGGGCACTTTTTCTGCTAGTGTCGCCTCGCCGTGACCGGGACATCCGAATCTTCGCTCTCGTTGTCTCTCTGTTGGACTTTATCTTCTCGCTGCATCTTCCGGTTTATTTCCGCCGTGGGCCAGCGGGTTTTCAATATGAAGTCAATCTTCACTGGATCACAAATCCCAACATTCATTACCACATCGGGGTAGACGGCATCTCCATGTGGCTGGTGGTGCTGACGACCTTCTTAACGCCGCTCTGCGTGCTGATTTCCTGGAACTCCATTCACAACCGCGTTAAAGAATTCTTTATTTTGTTGCTGGTTTTGGAGACGGCGCTGATCGGAGTATTCGTCGCGCTGGATCTCTTCCTGTTTTATTTCTTCTGGGAAGCGACGCTGATCCCGATGGCGCTGCTGATCGGGATGTACGGGCACGGGCGCAAGGTCTATGCCGCGATCAAGTTCTTTCTGTACACGATGATCGCATCGATGTTTATGCTGGCCGCGATCTTGTGGCTCTATGCGAAAACCGGAACGTTTGACTTCGTCGCGGTACAAACGGCCATTCGCAACGGACAAGTTGAAAATTTCATGGCAGCAGCGCCATGGCTGTTCCTGGGGTTCTTCATCGCATTTGCGGTGAAGGTTCCATTGTTCCCGTTTCATACGTGGTTGCCTGACGCACACGTTGAAGCTCCAACCGCGGGATCAGTGCTGCTGGCAGGCGTTCTTCTGAAGATGGGCACGTACGGTATGCTGCGTTTCAATCTTGGGCTGTTCCCCGAACAGTCGCGTAGCAACGCCTGGTGGATCATGGTCCTTGCCCTGATCGGCATCATCTATGGCGCGCTCGTCGCCATGGTGCAGCCGAACATGAAGAAACTGATCGCGTACTCATCGATCAGTCACCTGGGCTTCGTTGTTCTGGGCATTTTCAGTTTCACCCCGGCCGGGTTGGAGGGTGCAACCTTCGTCATGCTCGCGCACGGAGTCTCGACGGGCGCTCTGTTTATGCTGGCAGGAATCATCTATGAGCGGCGGCATACGTATGAAATTTCAGAATTCGGGGGACTGGCGACGCCGATGCCGGTTTATGCGACCTTCTTTTCCTTCGTCGTTCTCGCATCAGCGGGACTGCCATTGTTGAATGGTTTCGTTGGCGAATTTCTGGTGTTGAGTGGCACATTTCGGGATCGGGCGGTTTATGGGATTCTCGGTGCAACCGGAGTGATCTGGAGTTCTTGTTACCTGTTATGGATGTATCAGCGGGTCTTCTTCGGCAAAGTCCACCATGAAGTTAACAACACTCTCGGCGATCTCAGCATGCGCGAGCGAACCGCCTTGTGGCCTGCGGCAGTGGCTGCCTTGGTGATGGGCGTCGCACCGCTACTCTGGCTTAACGGGATCGAACCATCGGTACAAGCAACGTTAGGGCCCATCACACAGATGGCAAGCAAGGTGGTGGGGCAATGAACGGACTTCCGCAGATAGTCCCACACGCTGCCGACTACATTCGCTTGTTGCCGGAAATTGTGCTTTCGATCTTCGGCATTGTCGTAATGCTTCTCGATTCGGTGCTCGACCAGCACAGCAGCCAGCGTACCTTGGGTGCGGTTGCGTTGGTCGGTGCGCTCGCAACAGTAGCGGCAACGCTGTTCCAAGCCCAGTACCCGGGTCTTGGTTTCTGGAACATGATTCAGGTGGATTCATTTAGCGTCTTCTTTCATTTTCTGGTCGCGGCTGTCACCGCTCTGGTAATCCTCACCTCGTACGAATACATGACAGTGCAGGAGATTCGTGCCGGGGAATATTACGCACTGATTCTATTTGGCGCGGTGGGAATGAGCCTGATGTCGTCGGCGGTAGAGCTAGTGCTTATTTTTATCGCTCTCGAAATTTCGTCTATTTCTACATACGTCCTGGCAGGTTTTCGCCGACGGGCAGCGGTGAGCAGCGAGGCTTCGGTTAAGTATTTTCTGCTGGGATCATTCGCAACCGCGTTCTTCTTGTATGGCGTGGCTCTGATGTTCGGGGCGAGTGGATCGACGAATATCCACGTGATTGGCGGTGTAATCCGCTCCGGCCAAATTCCATTGCTCGCGTACGCTGGCATCGCGCTGATGTTTGTAGGACTTGGATTCAAGGTTGCCGCTGCGCCATTTCACATCTGGACGCCGGATGTTTACGAAGGCTCACCTGCCCCGGTGGTAGGCTTCATGTCGACGGCGCCGAAGGCCGCAGCTTTTGCAGTGTTGTTGCGCATAATGTTCGAAGCTGACGCTCCGGGACGCACGGGGTTGATCTGGGTGGTAGCAGCGCTGTCGATGACGATCGGCAATATCGCGGCGCTGGTGCAGGACAATGTAAAGCGCCTCCTCGCCTATTCGTCGATCGCCCATGCAGGTTATCTGCTGATTGCATTCGCGGCGTTGCCCAACAACGGCATCCCCGCGGTGATGTTCTATCTCGCTTCTTACGCCGCGATGAATGTCGGGGCGTTCGCTGTCATCAGTCACTTTGCCAACGCGGGCGAGCGATACGTGACTCTCGAGGACTATTCTGGACTGGGACAGCGCTCGCCGTTGCTGGCGGCGGTGCTGACGATTTTCTTACTTTCACTTATTGGCATTCCGGTTACGGGCGGTTTCTTCGCAAAGTTCTACGTGTTTAGCGCCGCGTTGCAGGCGAATTTGGTTGGACTCGTTATCGTTGGCGTCCTCAACAGTGCGGTCGCATCGTACTATTACCTGCGCCTGATCGTATTCATGTACATGCGCGAACCGCGCGGCGAGGTGCCGGTAATGCCGGTTCCGGCAGGGGTCGGTACAGCACTGGCAATCAGCCTGGGCGCCACGATCTACCTAGGCGTGCTTCCCGGTCGTGTTCTGGATTACGCGTCTCGCTCAGTCGGCGAGTTGCTCCGCTAGTACTGTGGTGTAAAATTCCTGCCTCAAAACCACACAGCGCTTGGCCTTACCCCTCCGAGCAACAAGGTTGAGCGGAGAATAGGAGAAAACCGCTATGGCATGGAACAACGCTGGACCAGTCACTGAATTGGCTCCGGGCCAGTCGGCCTTCTGGGAATATTCCTGGGAGCATGGTCAGGACATGGGCGTGCAAATCGCAGGCCCAAACTTTCCGACCTCGGAGATCGCCCCGGGGCAACTCAGCACGCTTGTCGCTTCAAACCAAGGCAAACAACTCGATGGATTCTATCTCTACGGACCCGGCGCGATGGTCACATACGTAGTGACGATCACGAACATCTCGGCGACCTAGTTCGGGTGGTATAACTTGCAGGGAGGTGGGTTGTCATGAAGCTGACGGTAATCACGAACCACATGGGCGAACTCGTAGGCTTGGTGCATGCGCACCTCTCCGAACACGATCGAAACAAGAACTATAAGAGTGGCCCGCACGCGACGTTGCGGCCAGGCCCCGGTCAGAGATTTCATGAGATCGAACTGCCAGCCGAATGCGAGAAACTCACTCCCGCGGAAATTCGCCGCCGGGCGCTCGAGCACGCCAGAAGAACGAAGTAGCCTCGGATTGAAACGTTGACCGGCCGCCCGGGCGAACGGGCGGCCTTTTTATTCCACGGAGACCGCGATGTCCACGTAGGAAAAAATTCTTGCGGAGAGCAGCCAGAACATCAGAGTCTCCCCAATTGCAAGAGCAATCGGAAGCCAGGTCACAGATTCATGCGATTGGAACGAAGAGTTCAGAACGGCGGCAGCCAGCGAATACACGGGCACAGCGTAGCTCAAACGCGGCAGCCCGGAAGTGTAGCTTAGCAACGCAGGTATCCCCATGACTGCGGCGGTCGCACCAGCAGCAAAAAAGGGATTGAGAAAAGTTGAGAACATCAACGCAACTGTACCCGCCAATGCGCAGGCTGCAATCAGGCACAACATCAAGAACCAGACCTCAGAAACCTGGAATCCGGCCTGCCCCAGCGTCCAACTTCCGGTAAGGCCCAAGGCAAAGCAGTAAATCGCACACGCTAGCGTGATACCGATAACCAGTCCAGAAAGGTATTGCTGCCGGCCGACGGATTTCGACAGCACGCTTAAAATCCGCCGCGATCGACGGTCGTTATAGATTGCCGAACTGCCGAAGAAAACACTGAAAGCCACTACGTAAACTGCCACCTGCTTGAAGATGAACAGCAGATCTTCGCGTTGCCGGGCAGCATCGGTGGCCAATCCAAGGAATGCCAGGAGGAGAACCCAGAGCAACAGGACAAGGATCGGCCAACGCTGCTCGCGAACAAAATTTATTGCGATTAAGAAAACAGCCTTCATGCGATATGACGTTCGTGCGGCTCTGCAATCACTTCCAAGAAGATTTCTTCAAGGGACCGCCGTTCAGGATTCACACTCACTACTTCGCCACCCAGGCTCCATACTCGTTCCAGAGTCTCGCGCTGTTGGGCGGCTGGCACCGAGAAAACAATGCTTCCGTTTCGTACGATTGCGCCGGTGAAGCAACTTGCCACCACCCCGCGAGCAACAACCTGCATGCGTTCGGCGCCTTCCAACAGATCCGCGGTGCGGCCGAGGCGAACAAGCTTACCGTGATGCAAAACCGCCACGCGATCGCATATCAACTCCACTTCAGACAAAAGGTGTGAGCTCAGGAATATTGTCTTCCCTTCTTGCCGGGCCTGCAGCAGTAACTCGCGAACCCCGACGCGCGCCACAGGATCCAACGCCGAGGTCGGCTCATCCAGAATCAGCAGTTCGGGATCATTCACAATCGCCTGCGCAAGTCCAACGCGCTGTAACATGCCCCGCGAGAATCGGCTGACATTTCGGGTCGAGTCCTCTTGCAATCCCACCCGCTCTAAAACCTCCCGGGATCGATGCCGGAGGACGTCTCCGCCAAGTCCGCTCAGCGCGCCGTAGAAACGAACCAACGGCTCTGCACGCCGCGGATAAAGTGCAATATTCTCTGGAAGGAACCCGACGCGACGCCGTGATTTTTTGTCACCAAACGGCTTTCCCAAAAGCCGACCGCTGCCATGAGTCGGCATCATAAAACCCATAGCAAGATGAATTGCAGTTGTCTTACCTGCCCCATTCGGCCCGAGGAAACCGAATATCTCACCAACCTGCACATCCAATGTGAAACTGTCGAGAGCGCGAACGCGGCGACGGCCCAGCAGAGTTCGATATTCCTTGGTAACGCCGTTAAATTCGAGGACTCCAGCCATGATCATTTATTTTAAACGCGATTGCCGAGAGTGTCCGGCGGGAAGGATTATTTTGAATTTGACAACTCATGGCTACCCCGTCATGATGCTAGTGCAGCCGGAGGAGAGTATGGGAAGGTTGATGCGGAGCCTGTGGTTTGAGGAAGAGGGCCAGGACATCGCCGAATACGCAGTGATGCTGGCCGTCATCCTGGTCCTGGTGGTAGGAACGGTTCGCCTGATCGGCGGCAACGCCAACAACGCCTTTTCGCAGACCGCCAGCTCAATCGCGCAATAGACGATGTCTCAAATTGGCTCGGCCGCGGGTCACGCCTGATTAGCTCCCTTTGCGCGGACCAGGTGTGAAGGTTTGCCTCTCATCTCCGTCGAGGATCCAGTCCAAGTGATGAACCGGAGTTGATCCGAACCTTTCGATTCGATACTGCTTTAACTTGTGATAAAGCGAACTACGTGGAATTCCCAACCGCTTGGCGGTGGCGTCAACCCGCCCTCGTTCCGCACGGAATACTTGTTCGATGTAATACCGCTGTAACTGTTTTAATGTGAAGTGTGTGGGCGGCTGACTCATCTGTGTCTGGGTGTCTGAACTCAGATGCAAATGCATTTCTGTAATAACACCGCCTCCAGTAAGCAGCAAAGCATGTTCCAAGACATTCCTCAATTGGCGTAGATTTCCTGGCCAGGAATGCGTCTCCAGAGCTGCCAACGCATCGTCGGTCAACTCAAAGGTGCGCATGCCGATTTCGCCGGCCAAATTGTTCAAGATTTCTGTTGCGAGAAGTGGTATGTCCTCAACGCGTTCGCTCAGTGAAGGCATCGCCAATCGATTCTTAACGAGCTGAGCGTATAGATCGGAACGAAAACGTTTCTCTTTCACAAGCTGCGCGATGGATTCGCGCGCAGCAACAATCAATCGGAAGTCCAGGTTACGGCGTCGTAGCGAATTCGGGCGATCGGGGTCGGTGCGCTCCAGGAGCGCAGCCAAGCGCGCCTGCAGACGAATATCTATGCGGTCGACATCGTTTAGGAACATGGTTCCATGTTGCGCTAACGAGAATCGTCCACCTTCACCGGGCATTGCTTCGTTGGGCCGCCCTTTGGTATAGCCGAAGAGTTTTGACTCAAGTAGAGATTGATCGGCACAGTCTACTTCGACGAATGGTTCGGCCACCCGTGGGCTATGTTGGTGCAGCCATTTCGCAAGCCATCTCTTGCCAGTACCCAACTCGCCCTCGATGAGCACTGGGCCGGATCCGCCGGCGACGAAGTGTGCTGCGTCCGCCACTTCGCGAATGGCATCACTGCTTCCGGCGAGCAGGTTGGGAGAGGCAGCACGCGCGAATTCCCTCACTTGTTGGTAGCGACGGTTTCGCTGATCATCCAAAGCGCGGTCGATCCCCCGCGAGAGGGCGGAACGATCGACCGGCTTAGTGAGGAACTGCTCAGCACCGAGCCTCATGGCTTCCACTGCGTCATCGAGAGAACCGTACCCGGAAAGCGCAATGATTCGAACAAAGGGATCGAGTTGTTTAAAACGAGAAATCAGGGAAAGGCTGCTTCCATCGGGAAGGGCGCAGTCGACCACAATAATGTCGGGAGATGCCGTGTGCCAAAGTTGCTCGGCCTGAGCGCCCGCGCGGGCGACGGCTACCGAATGCCCCATGCCGTCGAGGAATTCATACACCATCTCTCTCGTTTCTTTATCGTGCTCAACGAGCAAGATCGACCGGCGCATCGATACAGGAGGTGCTGCGTTGTGGTTTTTCGCTCGAAGGGGGCGCGCCGCGGGCGTGCTTGCGTTTAACTCTGCGTACATCTCTGCTACTCCTTCGCGAACGTGGCTGTATCGTTTGTTAACACGCAAGGAGAGAGCAACGTGCAGGAAAGAGATAGTGTTACAAAAATGGAACACAGGATTGCGCGACCCGCTGAAGAACACCAGCGGAATTGGCTAGCCTATGGACTGCCGGGGCGGGGCATCCACCTGCAAGGGCCAACGATTCCTCTGGTCGGATTCGTGCGCGGTTTGTTGGTCAGTGGATTCAGCGAGGACAGGAATTATGAGGCGAAGCGCTTCAATTTGCCGACGCACCCGGCTTAGTTCCAGCTCTTTTTGCCGCAGCACTTCCTGAACGTCTTTCACCGCCACACTCCTGCGATCAAAGTTGGCTGGATGCGAGCATTCTAGTACAACAACTCCGGCTCTACCATTGATTTCCGGTTTGTGCCGCGAGAATGCTCCGTGATATGAAGGTTTTGCTTATTGGTGGCATGAGCTGGAAGAATGGCACATAATTTAGTGCAACTCGACGGCAGCCTGGCTGCGGATGAGGTACATTTTTGGGTTGTTGGCCACGATATCAATGAACTCGAGATCGCCAGGTTGTTCGAACTCCTGAACCAGGAGGAGCAAGCTCGGGCAGAACGATTCAAGGTATCTGAACCGCGTAAGCAGTTCATCATTTCCCGTGCGACACTTCGAACCATACTCGGGAAGTACCTCAAGCTGGAACCTGAACAGGTAGTTCTGCGAGTTGGGATGAATAGCAAGCCCGAACTAGGGCAACACACGGATCTGCGATTTAACCTTTCCCACACCGATGGCAAGACGGCAATTGGGATCACCCGGGGCCGAAATGTTGGCGTGGATGTCGAACGGATCCGAGAAAACCTTGACCCACTTGAACTCGCGCAGCGATTTTTCTCACCAAGGGAATCGCAGTGGCTGCGGGCCCAACCCGCAGCGAGCCGTTACTCCGCATTCTTTGCTTGTTGGACTGCCAAAGAAGCTTACGTAAAGGCCTGCGGCATCGGACTCTCAATGCCGTTAGCCGAGTTCGGCGTGAGACCTGAGGAAGGCAATCTGAAGGTAGACTTCGAAATCTATGGCAAACCGGAGGAATCGAAACAGTGGACCCTGTGGCAGCCCGATCTGGGCAGTGATTTTCGATCTGCCGTGGCCGTCGCAGGACAGAATATGACACTTTGCATCGGTGATTTTTCTAGGTAATAGCTGACGCCGCTTGATGCCGGCCCTTCCAAGATCCCCCGCAGCCTCGCCAATACTCCACCGCGGAATAAACGGTTGCGCCGAGGTAAAAAGCAGCAACAAGAGGTAGCAGCGGCGCCCACCATTTTGAGAGGCGGTTGAAACGCAAGCTGGGAAGATAGCTCACTGACATCAGGAACCATGCCGCCGCACCAAGTGCAGCCGGGCGAAAGCCAAAGCCCAAGAGCAAAGGTGGCGCAAGATAAGTGAACACCATTCCAGCAACTACCGCGCCCAGAATCAATATGGAGTATCGAAGCTGCGTGAAGGCGGTTCGCGAAATCATTCGCCCAACTTCCCCCCAGTCTCCATAACCCCGCACGCTGCATGCTTTTGACGTAGGCGCCAGCGTGATGCGGCCGCCAGGTTTTAACGCGCGCGCCAAAGCACAATCATCGATGAGTTGATCACGAATGGCCGCCACCCCTCCAATGCGAGCGAGGGCTTGGCGCCGGATCAGCATACAGCCGCCCGCGGCCGCGGCAGTGGATCGCCTTGGATCCTGCACCCATGCGGGCGGGTACAACATGAAGAAGAAGAAAGTGAATGCCGGGATGAGAAGCTTTTCGGAAAGTGTTTCGCACTTCAGCTTGACCATCGACGACACGAGATCAAAACTGCCGGACTCCGCGCGGGCTACAAGGCTGCTGATGTTGCCGGGCGCATGAACGATGTCAGCGTCGGTGAACAGATAGTAATCGACGTCAGCAGGCGCCGCTTTAAGTCCCTCCGAAAGAGCCCATAACTTGCCTGTCCAGCCGTGCTGAAGCGGCGCTGCTTTGATAACTGTGAACCGGTCCGCATGTCCTGCTTCACGTGCGGCGCTACGAGCTACATCCGCGGTGCCATCCGAACTGTGATCGTCAACCAACCAAGTGTGCAATTCTCCGGTGTAATCCTGCTGGAGCAGTGAACTTACTGCTTTGCCGACCGTCGCGGCCTCATCGCGGGCAGGAACGATCACAGCAACTCTGCGCGCCGGTACCGTTTGGGGGTTCAGCACCGGTTCATCGGAATGGATTTGCCAGAACTTTCCTCGAGCGAGAAGAAGGTAAAGCCAAATGGCGAGAGAGGCCGCGCCAACGCATTCCGCAACCATAAATTCAGCGCTGATCGAACAGCTCCGAGCGGTCGATGCGTTCGCCTTTGAAAACAACCGACGAAATCCGCTCGGTCGCTTTAATGTCTTCCAGGGGATTCCCGTCGATTACCAGCAAATCGGCATCGTTGCCGGCCATAATCGAACCGAGGTGGGACGTTCGCAAAAGTTGAGCCGAGTTCGAGGTTGCGGCTTGCAGCGCGACCGCCGCAGGAATGCCCGCCTGGACCCACAGTTCCAACTCATGCTGCACCGTGGGACCATGGATCACGAGAAGATTTCCCGCATCGCTTCCCGTCACCAGTTTCACGCCATGCGCAAGAGCACGCTTCAGATTGTCGTTGGCAATCTTCATGTCGATGGGGTATTGCGCGATCCCCTTTCGGATCTCTTCACCTTCTTTGGAATGCAATGCATCATTGGTACCTTGCAATAGATCTGCGGGAGCGACCTGCTGCACCAGGGAGCGCTTCAACAAGTCGGTATTGCCCGCGACAATGTCCTTGAAGGCCTCGCCCACGCTAAGAGTGGGGTCATAAAAAGTCCCCTGTCGAGCCATTTGATCAAACAGTGCGTCCGGAATGGGTTCGCGAAACGATCCGTGCTCGATTGAGTTTGCCTGGTCACGGACGGCATCAGCGACGTCTTGCACATCTCCAGTATGAACCGCGAGCGGCAGGTTGTCTGCGTGCGCTTGTTGCGCAATCGCATCAAACAGGCTGGTATCGAGCCGATTGTAGACGCGGCCTCCGGACCCTGACTCAAGAATCGCCTTAATGCAATCGACGCCCTGGCGCTTGAGATCATCGACCTGCTGACGGGCCTGGTCAGCGGAACCTGGGAGGCGCGTAAATTGCTTCTCTGCCGTCTCACGAATGTTTGGAGGCAGTTGCTTGAAGTACTCAGTTCCGTGTCCGCCGGGCGCGGTAAATAACGGTCCGCAGGTCAGTAGTTGAGCACCCAGTAGTTCGCCACTATTCACGCGGGTGCGAACCTTCAGAACGCTATCCAGACCGTCACCCACGCTGCGCACGGTCGTGACTCCGCTGTAGAGGTACGCTGCGAGGTTCCGCAGCATTGCCTTCTCCGGATCGTACTGCGACATATCGCGATAGATTCCGCCCGGCGCGCCGAGATGCACATGCACATCAATCAGTCCGGGGAGAATGGTCTTTCCAGCGGCCTCCACTACGTCCGCCTTCAGCGACTTGGGATCGGGGATGTTGCCCTCGTAGACCTCAGCGATCTTGCCACTTCGGACCAACACAGCGCCGTTTTCGATGATCTTGCCATCACCGACAAAGATTCGTGCCCCGCGAATCAGGAAAGTTTCACTCCTGGAGATCTGGCGATTCAAGATTTTAGTTTTGACCACGCTGCTTCGGGTGTGCGTCTGCCATGCGCCGACGCATAGGAACGGCAACAACACGGCCAACAGCCACAACTTGGCCGAGTTTTTGATCTTCTCTTCTTTCTCCCATCGAAACAGCTTGTATGCGATGAATAGCCCAAGGGCTGTCGTGAGAATCAGCGCGCCTGCAGGTTGCAGGTTCGACCCGATTCCCTCATTGCGGAGCAACATGCCTTGCACACCGGTCACGAGATACGTTGCCGGAAGAAACTGCGTCAGAACGAGCAACCAGGGTGGAAACATGGAAAGTGGAAACGTCGCGCCGCTCAAGAACAACATCGGCAAGTAGACCAACTGAACCAGAATCTGGCTTTCCTGCATGGAGTTGGCGACCGCAGCCAGAATCATGCCGATGGCACGAAAACCTACAATGCCAAAAGTTACAAAGATCAAAATCGATCCCATGGATTGCGGCCAGGGCATTCCGTAGATGAAATGAGCCAGCACAAACATCAGGAAGACGTACGGCATGAACAGAACCCAACCAGTGACAGTGGCGGCAATCAACAGCGGGGCGGGGCCGATTGGCGTCACTTTGTAGCGCCGCAAGATATTCGCTTCCCGTTCCATAACCGCACGGATCCCCGCTCCAAATAAACCATTTCCCAAAATTCCGATAATGATGACCATCGCAATCACGATGGTCATTGCCGCTCCGCGCTCTGCATGAAAGGCCTGCGCGAAAATGAAAAAAAATGCCAGCGGGAACATGTAGTTAAAGAAAATGACCGAGCGCTGGCGCAGGGCCAGTTTGATGTCGAGCGCAATGAGTGCCGTGTATGCTTTCACTCGCGCAGGCTCTTTCCGGTAAGTTCTATGAATACGTCCTCTAGCGTGGGCTGCTTGAGGTGAATATCGGTCAGTTCCATTCCCTGCTGGTCGATCCATTTCACCAGGTCAACCAGAGTTGCGGCCGGACGACGAGAATGCACGGTCAAGGTTCGGCCGGTTGCGTCGATGGCGCTTTGCGTTGACTCGGTCCAGTTCGGATGGTCCGTTGGGAATGGTGCGGAGCAAGTGACTACGATGCTGGAAGCGTTGCGGCTTTGCTGCTGAAGGCGGCTCGGCGTATCCATGGCGATGATGCGGCCCTCATCCACGATAGCGACGCGATCGCAGAGACGCTCGGCTTCCTCGATGTAATGCGTGGTCATCAATATCGTGCGGCGCTCGGTTTTCAGTTCTGCCAGCAAGTTGTGGATCTCGACGCGCACCTGCGGATCAAGCCCGGTGGTCGGCTCGTCGAGGAAGATGAGCTGGGGATCGTTGACCAGCGCCAGGGCCAGCGCCAGTCGCTGCTTTTGGCCGCCCGACAAGGTTCCGTAGAACGCATTGCGCTTTTCTTCCAGTTGCAACCGCTGCATCAGCCGGTTCAAATCGACGTTGCGGCTGTAAAAAGCGGAAAAGACCTCCAGCGCCTCGTGCACACGAATTTTCTCGGGTAGATTGGTGGCCTGGAGGCAGACACCGATGCGATCCTTCAAACGCTGCCGCTGTTTATCGGGGTCGAAACCAAGAACCGCAACTTCACCTGCGGTACGAGGCCGCAAGCCTTCGAGAATTTCTACGGTAGTGGTCTTTCCTGCTCCGTTCGGGCCGAGCAAGCCGAACACTTCGCCAGACTGGATTTCGAAATCGATGCCTTTCACGGCCTCCAAATCAGCGTAGGACTTTCGCAGGCCTCGAACAGAGATAGCAGGAGCAGGGGTGGTCATGAACAGTCGAATTAGGGTACCGAACAAGAGCGCGGAACGTCAAAAGGGCTCCCGATCAAGTGAATTCAAGCAAAATGAGGAGAAAACACGCTCACAGAAGCTTGGCAAATCCGTCCAATCGGCGTACAGTGTCGTTTCCTCGCGAAATCTTTTGTCTTTTTCACAGGTATAGGAGAAGCCCCAATATGGGTTATCGCTGGTGTGTGTTATTCGTGCTCTGTTCAGGGCTCTTGGCCGCAAGTCAAACCGCGGATGAATTAGTCAATAAGAATATCGAGGCCAAAGGCGGTCTCGACAAAATCAAGGCGATCAACACGGTCCGCATGACGGGTAAGGTCGTGTTTCCGGGTGGATTCAGAGCCGCTGCCGGACAAGAGAATGAGCGGCCGAACCTGATCCGCCAAACTTTTACTCTTCAGGGAATGACAGCCGTCCAGGCCTACGATGGCGCCGGTGGATGGCAAATCCAGCCCTTCGGCGGCAAGAAAGATCCGCAACTATTGGGTGAAGATGATCTGCGGGATCTGCTTGTGGATTCCGACATCGAAGGCCCAATGGTCGACTACAAAGCCAAGGGAAATACGGTCGAATACCTGGGCCACGATACGGTTGACGGCGACGACGCCCTGCGCCTGAAGGTAACACTCAAGAACGGCGACATCCTGTATTACTACCTGGACCCAGATACTTATCTCGAGATCCGCCGCGAAACCCAAGAATTCATCCGCGGATCCGTGAAAGAGAACGCCAGCGAGATGGGATCGTACAAAGCAGTGGCCGGGGTGATGTTTCCTTTCGCCATATCATCGGGGCCGAAGAATGATATGACCTCGTGGCAAACGATCACGATGGACAAGATCGAGGTCAATGTGCCGCTGGAGAAGTCAGACTTTGCAGTGCCGGCGTCCCTCAAGAAGTAAGCATCAGGGTTCGGGCAGGTTTCAGACAAATTCGACTTAAAAGGACTCATCGAGATGGCCGCTAATTCAGGTCAATTATCCAGATTGGTAGTCGTATTGATCGCGGTTTCCCTGTCATGCAGTCTGAGTGCCTTCGGGCAGCAAGGAGTTCGGTTTGACTCGGCCACGGTTTCAGGATTGCCGATTCGCAATATCGGCTCCGCGACCATGAGTGGCCGCATTGCCGCGGTCGATGGGCTCGACAAAGACGGGCGCATCACAGTGTTCGTTGGCGCGGCCAGCGGCGGGGTCTGGAAGTCGGTGAACGGCGGAACGACGTTTAAGCCAGTTTTCGATCGGGAGGTTGTTCAATCGATCGGAGCCGTCACGATTGACCGCTCGAATCCGAGCACAGTTTGGGTAGGGACCGGAGAAGCGTGGACCCGTAACAGCACATCGGTTGGCAACGGCGTTTATAAATCGACGGACGGCGGCGAGAACTGGACCAATGTAGGACTGCAGAACTCTGAGCGCATCGTCAAGATTCTTGTCAATCCGAATGACGGCAACAGCATTCTCGTGTGCGCGACGGGACACCTGTGGGATGACAGCGACGAACGCGGCGTTTACAAAACCGCGGATGGTGGCAAAACCTGGAACAAGGTCCTAGGCGGAACAAACGGATCGACAGGATGCGGCATGATGGCCACAAGCCCGCAGGATCCTAAGGTGGTTTTTGCATCACTGTGGGATTTTCGCCGGCAAGGTTGGACGTTCCGCTCCGGTGGGCCAGGAAGTGGGTTATACAAGTCAACCGATGGCGGCGACCACTGGACTGAACTCGCGAACAGCAACAGCAAGGGTCTACCCGACAAGCCGTGGGGCCGAACCGCGCTTGCCGTTGCCGCTTCTAAGCCGAATGTGGTTTACGCCAACATCGAATCGAAGAAAAGCGCGCTGTTCCGCTCCGACGACGGCGGGCAAAACTGGACTCGGCTCGACGCGAGCCAATACATGGTTTGGCGGCCATTTTACTTTGGCAACCTGATCGTCGATCCCAAAAACGAGAACAAGATTTTCAAACCGGATCTTGGCTTGCTGCTGAGCGTAAATGGCGGACAGAGTTTCAGCTTCGTTGCCAATGCGCATGGAGATTTTCACGACGTTTGGATCGATTCTGCAAATCCCAATATCCTGTTTACAGGAGATGACGGCGGCCTATGGCGAAGCGAAGATGGGGGCACCCGTTGGAAGCATGAACTGAACCTGCCAGTTTCGCAGTTCTACCATGTCAGCGTAGATAACGCGAACCCGTATCACGTTTACGGCGGATTGCAGGACAACAGCAGTTGGGTTGGCGATTCCTCGTATCCGGGCGGCGTCACCAACTCTCGCTGGGAAAATATTTACAACGGCGACGGCTTCTGGGTGTTCGAGGATCCTTCCGATCCCGACTACATCTACGCGGAATATCAGGGCGGCGAGATCGGGCGAGTGAATCGTCATACGCTGCAATCGCGACCGATAAAACCTCTTCCCAACTACAACGAGAAGAAACTGCGCTTCAACTGGAATACACCGATCCACATGAGCCCGAACGAAAAGGGCACGATCTACATCGGCGCGCAGTTCCTGTTCAGGTCACGCGATCATGGGCAGTCATGGGAACGCATCTCTCCCGACCTCACCACCAATGATCCAGAAAAACAGAAGCAGGAGGAATCCGGCGGAGTCACG
>Ga0209168_10001960_pt1 | contig 15363 bp, 14 predicted proteins | sample Coa_R1_FD_187156 | JGI IMG/M metagenome (GOLD analysis project Ga0209168, IMG submission 187156) | Surface soil microbial communities from Centralia Pennsylvania, which are recovering from an underground coalmine fire - Coalmine... | ecosystem: Environmental > Terrestrial > Soil > Unclassified ... | reverse complement strand
GGTCACCGCAGCACGTCCGGTACCCCGTGAGGACTGGAACGACAATGACTCCTGACCACCCGGCCCAGCCTGAGCCCGTCCCGGCCGCCCCCGACCGTCCGGCCCGGCCCGAGCCCGTCCCGGCCGCCGCCGACCGTCCGGCCCGGCCCGAGCCCGTCCCGGCCGTACCCCACCCGGCCCGGCTGGCCGTCGGCGTGATCGGCGCCGGGCGGGCCGGCATCGCCCTGGCCGCCGCCCTGGCCCGGGCCGGCCACCAGGTGGTGGCCGCCTCCGCGGTGTCCGAGGCCTCCGTGCGGCGGGCCCGCGCGGCCTTTCCCGCTGCGGTCATCGCCGAACCCAGCCAGGTCCTCCGCCGCGTCGACCTGGCCCTGCTCACCGTGCCCGACGACGTGCTGTCGGGCCTGGTGGCCGGGCTGGCCGCCACCGAAGCCCCGATGCAGGGCCGCATGCTGGTGCACGCCAGCGGACGCCACGGCCTGGCCGTGCTCGAGCCCGCCGCGCGCCGGGGCGCCCTGCCGCTGGCGCTGCATCCGGTGATGACGTTCACCGGGCGCGACGACGACGTGGACCGGCTGGTCGGCACGTGCTTCGGGGTCACCGCGCCCGAGGTGCTGCGCCCCGCGGCCGAGGCCCTGGTCATCGAGATGGGCGGCGAGCCGGTGTTCATCGCCGAGGAGCATCGGGACCTGTACCACGCCGCCCTCGCGGGCGCCGCCAACCACCTGATCACGCTGGTGGCGCAGGCCCAGGACCTGCTCCGCGCGGCCGGGGTACCCGACCCGGCCCGGCTGCTGGGGCCGCTGCTGTCCGCGGCCCTGGACAACGCGCTGCGGTTCGGTGACGCCGGCCTGACCGGCCCGGTGGCCCGCGGTGACGCGGACACCGTGGCCGCGCACGTGGCCGCGCTGGATGCCGAGCCGGCCGCCTCGCCCGCCGCGCTCGCCGCCTACATCGCCATGGCCCGGCTGACCGCCGACCGCGCGCTGGCCACCGGGCTGCTCAAGCCCGCCGACGCCGAACGCCTGCTCGGCGTCCTCGGCGGCCGCCCATGAGCCAGCCCCCGCTGCCGGCGTCCGGCGAGCCCGCGCCCCAGTCCCCGTCTCCCCGGGCGGGCGAGCTCGCGCCCCAGCCTCCCCGGCCGGCCGTGCTGCGGACCAGAGCCGAGCTGGCCGCCGCGCGCCCGGGCCTGCCCGCACCGGTGGTCCTGGTGCCGACCATGGGCGCGCTGCACGCCGGGCACCGCGCCCTGCTGCGCGCGGCCCGCGCCGCCGCGGCCGGAGGCCCAGGCAAATCAGACACCGCGGCCGGAGGCCCAGGCAAATCAGACACCGCGGCCGGAGGCCCAGGCAAATCAGACACCGCGGCCGGAGGCCCAGGCAAATCAGACGCCGCCGGGCCATCCGGCAGCGTGATCGTGTCGGTGTTCGTCAACCCGCTGCAGTTCCGGCCGGGCGAGGATCTGGACCGGTACCCGCGGACCCCGGACGACGACCTGGCCATGTGCGCGCAGGAGGGGGTGCGCGCCGTCTTCGCCCCGCCGGCCGCCGAGATGTACCCGGGCGGGCCGCCGCAGGTGACCGTGGACCCGGGACCGGCGGGCCAGGTATTCGAGGGCGAGTTCCGGCCCGGCTTCTTCGGCGGCGTGCTGACCGTGGTGCTCAAGCTCTTCCACCTGGTCCGCCCCGATGTCGCGGTCTTCGGGGAGAAGGACGCGCAGCAGCTCGCGCTGGTCCGCCGGATGGTGGCCGACACCAACCTGGATCTGGTCATCGAGGCCGTGCCGACCGTGCGCGACGCCGACGGGCTGGCCACCTCGAGCCGGAACCGGTACCTGTCGGCCGCCGACCGCGAGCTCGCGCTCACCCTGCCCCGTGCGCTGCGGGCCGGCCAGGCCCTGGCCGGCGCGGGCGCCGAGGCGGCGCTGGGCGCCGCGCGGGAAGTGCTCCGCGGCGCACCCGCACTGGCGGTCGACTACGTCGCCGTGGTCGATCCGCGCACGTTCGGCCCGGCCGGGCCGGGCCCCGCGCTGATCGTGGCGGCGGTCACCGCGGGCGGCACCCGGCTGATCGATAACGTGCCGGTCGTGCTGACCGGCGGCCAGAACACGGAAAGGGATTTCCGCGATGCTGCTGACCATTGACATCGGGAACACCAATACGGTGCTCGGGGTATTCGACGGCGACCAGGTGATTGACCACTGGCGGATAGCCACCGTCCCGGACCGGACCGCGGACGAACTCGCCGTCGTGCTGCATGGCCTGCTGGGGCGCAGCGCGGCCTTTAGCGAAAGGGAAATCCACGGCATTTCGCTGTGTTCGACCGTGCCCTCGGTGCTGCACGAGATGCGCGAGATGTGCCAGCGCTATTACGGTGACCTGGCCACCGTCATCGTCGAGCCGGGGGTAAAGACGGGCGTCCCGGTCCGCACCGACAACCCCAAGGAAGTGGGCAGCGACCGCATCATGAACTCGCTCGCCGCGGTGCACCTTTATGGCGGGCCCGCGATCGTGGTGGACTTCGGGACCTCGACCAACTTCGACGCGGTGAGCGCGCGGGGCGAGTTCGTCGGCGGCGCGCTCGCCCCCGGAATCGAGATATCGGTCGACGCCCTGTCCCGCCGCGCCGCCCAGCTACTCAAGGTCGAATTGACCCGGCCGCCCCGGGTGGTGGGCAAGAATACCGTCGAGTCGATGCAATCCGGCATCATCTACGGCTTCGCCGCCCAGGTGGAGGGAATTGCCACCCGGATGGCGCGCGAGCTTTCGCCCGATGACCCCGGGGCGGTGACCACGATCGCCACCGGCGGCCTCGCTCCGCTGGTCCTGGGGGAGGTCAGCGTCATCGATTACTACGAGCCGTGGCTCACCCTGATCGGCCTGCGGCTGGTCTACGAGAAAAACGCGGAGTCCGACGGATAGGCCCGGCTAGCCGATCCGGACCGCGCCCGCGAAAGCGCCCCAGTACACCGGCTCCACGCGGACCACCTCGCCGAAGTCCGGCGCGTCCACCATCAGCCCGTCGCCCAGGTAAATACCCACGTGGGAAATGTCGGCGAAGAAGAACACCAGATCGCCGGGCTCCAGGTCGGCTCGCGAGACATGGACGCCGGAATTCCACAGGTCGCCGGTGAAGTGCGGAAGCGAGATCCCTTCCTGGGCGAACGCCCAGACCACCAGGCCCGAGCAGTCGAATTCGCCCGGTCCGGCCGCTCCCCAGATGTACGGATCGCCGCGCCGGGACAGCGCGGCCGTCAGGGCCTGGGCGCCGACCGTGTTCGCGGTCGGGATGCTGATGTTGGGGTACTGCCCGGTCTGCGTGAAGATCGCCATGGCCTGCTTCATCGCCGCGCTGTTGACCTGGTCGATCTTGGCGTCGATGGCCTGCTTCTTGGCGTTCATCTGGCTCTGCAGCGCCTGCACCGTGGCGATCTGCTGGTCGGCGGTCTGGCGGGCGCGCTGGTCCTGCTCCTCCATCGTGGCCAGCGTGCTGACCTTGTCGCCGCTGGCCTGATCCAGCTCGGTGATGGTGGATGCCTGGCTGAGGAACTGCTCCGGGTTACCGGCGGTGAGCGCCTGCAGAGTCGGGTCGAGCCCGGCGGTCATGTAGTTTTCCGCGGCCAGCTGGGCGATCGCCGCCCGGCCGCTGGCCAGCGCCGCCGCGTCCCGGTCGGCGGCCTGCGTGGCGACCTTCGCATTGGCCTGGGCGCGGCTGAGCTGGATACGCAGCCCGTCGAACTGCTCGCTCAGCGAGTTGATCTGAGTTTCCAGCTGCTTGGCCTGCGCGACCAGCTCGGTCAGCGTGGGCTTCGGCGCGGTGGTCTGGGCCATGCTGTCCACGGCCGGGACGAGCAGGGCAAGCGCGGTCGTGCCGGCGGCCAGGCAAGCCGCTCCGCTCAGTTTGCGCACAGCGATGCACGATATCGGACTCCAGGCCGGTTGCTCAGCCGACTCCGGGAACTTCCAGCCACGCGCGCGCTGGACTCCGGGCCGGTTGGTCCGCGGGCTCTGTGAGCTCCCGGCCGGGGCCGCGCCGCACTCCGGGCCGGCTGGTCCGCCGGCTCCGCGAGCTTCCGGCCGGGCCGCGCCGGACCCTGGTCCGGTTGCTCCGCCGGCTCCGTGACTTTCCGCCGCGCTGCCCCGCCCGCCCGGACTCGGCTCCAGCGGCTATCGTGGACGCGCTATGGCATACACGATCAGGCCCGCGCGCACTCGCGACGTGCCAATGATCCGCAAGCTGATCGACTCCAATGTGGAGTCTGGACGTTTGCTGAGTAAAGCCACTGTGACGCTCTACGAAGACGTCCAGGAGTTCTGCGTAGCAGAACTGGTTGATGACGCTTCGCTGGCTGGTTGTGGCGCATTGCACGTGATGTGGGAGGATCTCGCCGAGATCCGGACCGTGGCTGTTGTGCCCGGCCACCAAGGGCTCGGTATCGGCCACGCGATCGTCGGCGAGTTGCTGGCCCGGGCCCGCGTGCTCGGGGTGCGCCGTGTGTTCTGCCTTACTTTCGCGGTCGACTTCTTCGCCCGCCACGGATTCCAGCCGATCAACGGTACTCCCGTGGCCGCAGAGGTGTACTCGGAGCTATTGCGTTCCTATGACGAGGGCGTCGCCGAGTTTCTCGACCTGGAGCGGGTAAAGCCCAACACGTTGGGCAACACCCGCATGCTGTTGCGCCTCTTACCGGAGCGATGAAATGAGCATCTGCGTTACGCACGAGACGGCACGAGCCCAGCGGACTCCGGTCCGCGGGAGCTGATGGGGAGCGGAGCCATGTGGCAAGACCTCGCAGCGCTGACTCCGCCCCTGGTAGTTTGCGTGGCGTTCATCATCGGCCTGGTCATCTTCTTGCGCCGGCAGCTAGGCCCCCGGCGCGACGGCACGCCTCGCGACCGGCGCAGATCGCGTGACCGGCGATCTTGATATTTCACGGAACGGCCAGGTATATGCGAACTTGGCAGAACAAGTTGCACTGGAAGTGGCGGAACGGTTCAGCCTCCATCTTCTCGGCCATCTTCTCGGCATGGCGCGTTACCTATGCAACAATCCGTGATTACGGAGAGTAACTACGATCCCGAGGCCCCCAATGTCGGATGGCCGCTACCGACAGATTATGCGTGAATCGGTAGCAGCTGAATTGTCAAAGACAAGGGATTGGGTATATGTTTAACATCCGAAATAGGTTGCTCCGTCAGAAGGGCCGATTCGATGGCACAGAAGGTGCAGGTACTTCTCGTCGACGATCTCGATGGGAGCGAGGCGACCGAGACCGTAGCGTTTGGACTCGATGGCGCCTCGTATGAGATCGATCTCAGTACTGGCAACGCAGGCAAGCTTCGTAAAGAGCTTGCTCACTATGTGGAGCACGCGCGCAAAGCGAGTGCTCCGGCTCGCCGTCGCCGGACGCGCACTGGTCCCGGCCGTGAGCGCAGTGCGCAAATCCGCGCGTGGGCGAGGCAGCGCGGATACAAGGTCAATGAGCGCGGCCGCATTCCGGCGAACATCGTCGCGGAGTACGAAGCCGCCCACTAGCACGCACGGACCGGAGTTCGCGAGTTCTCTGGCGTTCTCCCGTGTTCTTCGCCCTGTGGCGAGCGACTCGTAGGCAGTGGCCTTACCAAGGACCGCGGCGGGCCCCCGGCCCGCCCGGTCCGCCCCGTACCGTTGGCCCGGCCTGGCGGCCACCCCGCCGAGGGCCAACTCTATTTCCCCGCTCGCTGTATTTTCCCCGCTCGCCTCCGGGCGCTCTTGACGCGCCTCCTTCCCTCGTCGCTCGTTCCTCGCTCCTCAGTCCAGTCGGCGCCGCGCCCTTCGGCTCGCGGGGCCCCGGCCTGCTTCCCGGCCCCCTGCGGCGGCTCTCCGGACACGCGTTCGCTTCCGGCGTACCGGGCATGGTTGCGGGAACATGTGCCTCATCCAGCAGGTTTGATGTGGATGAACGGCCGTGTCCAGGGAACGTCTTGGTGTGTGTACGCGTACGCGCATCAAGCGCGACGGTGGGCACGCGGCTACTATGCGGAGTAGGCAAGGTAGGGCCCGACCCATCCCGGCCCAGACCGGCCCCCGTGCGGTGAGGAGAGCGACGACATGTTCGAGAGGTTTACCGACAGGGCGCGGCGAGTGGTGGTCCTGGCGCAAGAAGAAGCCAGGATGCTCAACCACAACTACATCGGCACCGAGCACATCCTGCTGGGCCTCATCCATGAGGGCGAAGGTGTAGCGGCCAAGGCGCTCGAGTCGCTGGGAATCAGCCTGGACGCGGTGCGGCAGCAGGTCGAGGAGATTATCGGCCAGGGCCAGCAGGCGCCGTCCGGGCACATCCCGTTCACGCCCCGGGCCAAGAAGGTGCTCGAGCTGTCGCTGCGTGAGGCGCTGCAGCTCGGCCACAACTACATCGGCACCGAGCACATCCTGCTGGGCCTCATCCGTGAAGGCGACGGCGTGGCCGCTCAGGTGCTGGTCAAGCTGGGCGCCGACCTGAACCGGGTGCGCCAGCAGGTCATCCAGCTGCTGCACGGCTATCAGGGCAAGGAGCCGGCCGCGTCCGGTACCGCCGCGGAGTCCGCGCCGTCCACGTCGCTGGTCCTGGACCAGTTCGGCCGCAACCTGACCCAGGGCGCCCGCGAGGGCAAGCTCGACCCGGTGATCGGCCGGGAGAAGGAAATCGAGCGGGTCATGCAGGTGCTGTCCCGGCGGACCAAGAACAACCCGGTGCTGGTGGGCGCGCCTGGCGTGGGCAAGACCGCGGTCGTGGAAGGCCTGGCCCAGAAGATCGTCAAGGGCGAGGTGCCCGAGACCATCAAGGACAAGCAGCTCTACACGCTGGACCTGGGTGCCCTGGTGGCCGGGTCGCGGTACCGCGGCGACTTCGAAGAGCGGCTCAAGAAGGTGCTCAAGGAGATCCGCACCCGCGGCGACATCATCTTGTTCATCGACGAGATCCACACGCTGGTCGGGGCGGGCGCGGCCGAGGGCGCGATCGACGCGGCCTCGATCCTCAAGCCCATGCTGGCCCGCGGCGAGCTGCAGACCATCGGCGCGACCACGCTGGATGAGTACCGCAAGTACCTGGAGAAGGACGCCGCGCTTGAGCGCCGGTTCCAGCCCATCCAGGTCGCCGAGCCGACGATCTCGCACACCATCGAGATCCTCAAGGGCCTGCGCGACCGCTACGAGGCGCACCACCGCGTGTCCATCACAGACGGCGCGCTGGTCGCGGCGGCCCAGCTGGCCGACCGCTACATCAGCGATCGTTTCCTGCCGGACAAGGCCATCGACCTGATCGACGAGGCGGGCTCGCGGATGCGGATCCGCCGCATGACCGCCCCGCCGGACCTGCGCGAGTACGACGAGAAGATCGCCCAGGTGCGCCGGGAGAAGGAGTCGGCCATCGACTCCCAGGACTTCGAGAAGGCCGCGGCGCTCCGCGACAACGAGAAGCAGCTGCTGGCCAAGAAGACCACCCGGGAGAAGGAGTGGAAGGCCGGCGACATGGACGTCGTGGCCGAGGTGAACGAGGAGCTCATCGCCGAGGTCCTGGCCACCGCGACCGGCATCCCGGTGTTCAAGCTCACCGAGGAGGAGTCCCAGCGCCTGCTGCGCATGGAAGATGAGCTGCACAAGCGGGTCATCGGCCAGAACGACGCGATCCGGGCGCTGTCCCAGGCCATCCGGCGGACCCGGGCCGGCCTGAAGGACCCCAAGCGCCCCGGCGGGTCGTTCATCTTCGCGGGCCCGTCCGGTGTGGGCAAGACCGAGCTGTCCAAGACGCTGGCCGAGTTCCTGTTCGGCGACGAGGACTCGCTCATCCAGCTGGACATGAGCGAGTACATGGAGAAGCACACCGTCTCCCGGCTGTTCGGCTCCCCGCCCGGCTACGTCGGGTACGAGGAAGGCGGCCAGCTGACCGAGAAGGTTCGCCGGCGCCCGTTCTCGGTCGTCCTGTTCGACGAGATCGAGAAGGCGCACCCGGACATCTTCAACTCGCTGCTGCAGATCCTGGAAGACGGCCGGCTGACCGACGCCCAGGGCCGCATGGTGGACTTCAAGAACACCGTGATCATCATGACCACGAACCTCGGCACCAAGGACATCTCCAGGGGCGTGTCGGTGGGCTTCGCCCGGCAGGGTGAGTCGACCGGTTCCTACGACCGGATGAAGTCCAAGGTGGGCGAGGAGCTGAAGAGCCACTTCCGGCCCGAGTTCCTGAACCGCGTGGACGACATCATCGTCTTCCACCAGCTCCTCCGGGAGGAGATCTTCAGCATCGTCGACCTGATGATCGCCAAGGTGGACGACCGGCTCAAGGACCGGGACATGGCCATCGAGCTGCGGCCCGCGGCCAAGGACCTGCTGCGCGACCGCGGCTACGACCCGGTGCTGGGCGCCCGTCCGCTGCGCCGCACGATCCAGCGGGAGATCGAGGACAACCTGTCCGAGAAGATCCTGTTCGGCGAGCTGCGGCCGGGCCAGATCGTCATCGTGGACGTGGAGGGCAGCGGCGAGACCGCCAAGTTCACGTTCAACGGCGTGGCCAAGCCCGAGGTGCTGCCCGACGCTCCGGCGGCCGAGGTCGCCATCGAGCCGCTGACCACCAAGGGCGGCACGGTCAGCAGCTCGGCGGGCAGCTCCGGCGCCCAGGACGGCGGCACCGCCTCCGCCCACGGCTGACCCCGCACGACCTGAAGCCCGGGCCTCCCCGTGAGGCTCGGGCTTTCTGGTCGGCGCCCCAGGTAGCTGAGTATCTGTGGATACGGTCAAGCGCGCCGGGGAGGTCGGGCATGGGATCTGCGGCGGTGATCGTGCAGGTGCCGGTGCGGAGGGTTGCTATCGTGCGGCTATGGACGACGGGTGGCGCGTCTGCATTGCGTTCGGTGTCTTGCCGCGCAGCCTGCATTCCCTCCGGCAGGCGCTGATCGCTGCGTTGGGCGGCCGCCTCGGCGATCAGGTAGCGGTCAGCTCGAGCCGGTGGGGGACCCGGATATTCGTGTACGCCCCCAGTGCCGGATCCGCTGATGAGGCCGCGCACGTGGCGCGTGAGGTGCTCGCGCGGCGTGACGTCAGCGCGGCGGTCCGGACGGAGTTCTGGAGCCCGCGGGGCCAGGAGTGGCGGGATGCGGCGGACGAGCCGTCCGCCGATCCCGTTGCCGAGCGGCAGGCTGTGCACGAAGCCCGTCAGGAGCGAGAGCGGCAAGCGTCGGTGAGGTCCGGCCGCCCTGCGCGGGAGGTGTGGGTCGAATTGCCGTCACACGAGGATGTGGTGCAACTGGCCGGCCATCTTGCCGCCCGGGGATGGCGGGTCCGCCCGCACCGCAGGCACCTCATCGTCGGGGCGGACTGCGAAGACGACGCCACGAGCCTGGCCCGGGAGCTCGGCGGTGATGGCCGCGCTGATGCGGATACGCCCTTCCGGGTCCGGCGGGTCGAGATCTACGCATCCTGGCCGGGCGGTGACGTCTTTGGTTGATCCTGGTCCTCTGAGAGTCTTGCGGCCCGCGTCGCGCGCAGGAAAGGCTCAACATGGCGACGCGGAAGAAGCACACGCCGCAGCAGGTCGCGCGCAAGCCGGCGACCGCTGATCGCAGCGCGGCGCCCAACGACATGATTGCCGCAATCATGCTGCCCCGACGCAATGCCGGGAACTAAGGGAAGGGCGTGCTGCCTCGGTGCGCGGCCCTTGTTGCTGGTCAGGGCGTTTAGTGCCCGGCGTGTGGAGTCGGCGGGCGGCTCGCGTGGTGCGCTAGGTGCGATAGAGCGTCCGCACCCTGCCTGCCATCCGGCGCTTTCCCGGTTTGCCCTACTATGTCCGAACTTACGTTGAGGCATTCCGGACACTGGCCATGATTGCGGACAGGTACCGGTGTCATAGCAGCGGTTTCGGTCCACGATCACGAAACGGCGCAAGCCGAAGGCGTTTTCTTAAATTCCTGGCATTGTGCCCCGACGACATGGTTGCCGCAATCATGTCATAGGGAGCGCGGCCCCGGGCAGCACGTAGCGGCCGTCTGGCAGGGGATCGACCAGGCCGTCGGCGACCAGGCCGTCCAGGGCGCGGGCCAGCTGGATCCGGTCGGCCCAGACCGCGTCGAACTCGGCCTGGGTAGCGGGCCCGCCGCCGTCGCGCAGCACCGCGAGCAGGCGCCCCCGGCACTGCCGGTCCGTGCCGTCGTACCGCTGGGTCCGGCGCCCGGCGCCGTCCTGGTCCGCGGGCTGGCCGGCAGCCAGCCAGGCGCACTGCCGGGCCACCGGGCACTCGGCGCACCGCGGGCTGGCCGCGCTGCAGACCAGCGCGCCCAGCTCCATTACCGCCACCGACCAGCGCGTCGCGACGGACGGATCGACGGGTAGCAGCGACTCGGCCATCCGCCGTTCGGCCGTCGACGGCGTGCTGCGCGGCCGCGGCTGCCCGCCCACGAGCCGGGCCAGCACCCGGCGGACGTTGGTGTCGAGCACGGCGTGCCGCTGGCCGAAGGCGAAGCTGGCCACGGCCGCGGCGGTGTAGCTGCCGATCCCGGGCAGCGCCCGCAGCGCGTCGATGTCGTCCGGCACGCTCCCGCCGTGCCGTGCGGTCACGATGCTGGCCGTCTCGTGCAGCCGCAGCGCGCGCCTCGGATACCCCAGCCGGCCCCACTGCCGGATCGCCTCACCGGCCGGCTCGGCGGCCAGCGCGGCGGGCGTCGGCCACCGGGCCAGCCAGCTCAGATGCACGGGCACCACCCGCGCCACCGGCGTCTGCTGCAGCATGATCTCGCTGACCAGCACCGACCAGGGCGTCGCGCCCGGCCCGCGCCACGGCAGGTCCCGGGCGTGCCGCGAGAACCAGTCCAGCACCGGCTCGGCATAGGGCGTGGTCATGACGACCCCTATCGTGGCACGCCTCCGGCGCCGCCCGGTAACGAGCCGTCCTCCGCGGCCCGGTAACGAGCCGCGGCCCAGCCGGCGGGTCTGCGCCTGCCTTCGGACTAGGCCTTGCATACTCTCCGTATGGATCGGAATGCTTATCGTGACGATAACGGAACGGACCAGCTCAGATTGCACGCCGACCATCCCAGGACGCGCGCGGACGCGCCCAGCCTGTACGCGGACGATCACGACAGCTACCCGGGCGAGAGCGAGCCGGACCCGGACCAGCCCGACACGTACTGGCGCCGCCGGATCGCCACCCTGGTCGCGGGCCTGGGCGTGCTCGGCCTGCTGGCCTGGGCCTTTTCCGGCGGCGGGGGGAAGCCCACGCCGACCCCGAGCAACTCCCCGGCCTCCGGCGCCCTGACCTATCCCAGCGTCCAGGCCTCGGCCGGCCCGGGCGCCGGGACCAGCGCTGGAACGAACACGGGCGTCAGCGCCGGCCCGGGCGCCCGTACCGGGACCGGGGCCGACGCGGCCGTCCCCGGTCTGGGCAGCCACGGCACCTCCGGCCTGCCCTCGGCCACGACGAGCCCGGCCGCCAGGTCGGCCAGAGCCAGCGACAGCGCCAGGTCCAGGGCCACCGACAGCGCCAGCGCCGCACAGTCCGGGACCGCGAAGTCCGGCCCCGCGCCGGCCAGCGAGCCGGGCGGCCGCTGCTCGGCGAACTCGGTCGTGCTCAGCCTGTTCAGCGGCAGCCGGAGCTACCGGTCCGCCCAGGACCCGCAGTTCGGCGTCAACGCGGTCTCCACCGCGCCCGGCAGCTGCACCTTCGACGTCGGTCCCGGCCAGCTGCACCTCGTCGTCATGTCGGCGGGCCGGGTCATCTGGGATTCGGCCGACTGCGCCCGCGGCGGAACCCAGACGGTCAAGCTGACCCGGGGCGTCCCGGTCCAGGAGTACTTCACCTGGAACCGGTCGATCACCCTGCCCGGCTGCGTCACGCTGGCCTCCTCGGCGGGCCCGGGCAGCTACCAGGCCCAGGCCCGGACCCCCGCCATCAGCAGCGGCACGTTCGCTTTCAAACTCGTCCGGTAACTAGGAGCCGAGCACCGCGGCCAGCGCCTGGCGGATGTCCTCGACCTGCACCACCTCGATGAGCTGGGCGCCGTCCCGGGCGGCCTCCAGGCCCGCCGAGCCCGCCGGGACCACGGCCCGCCGGAAACCCATCCGCTCGGCCTCGGCCAGCCGCCGGGTCAGCCCCGCCACCCGCCGCACCTCGCCGGCCAGCCCGACCTCGCCGATGGCCACCACCCCGTGCGGCACGCTCAGGTTGGCCGCGGAACTGGCCAGCGCGATCGCCACCGCCAGGTCCACCGAGGGCTCGGTCAGCCGCACGCCGCCCACCGTGGCCGCGTACACGTCCTGCCGGCCGAGCTTGAGCCCGGCCCGGCGTTGCAGGACGGCCAGCACCATGCCCACCCGGGCGGCGTCCAGCCCGGAGGTGGTCCGCTTGGGTACCTCGAGCACCGACGTCCCGACCAGGGCCTGCACCTCGGCGGGCAGCGGCCGGCGCCCCTCCAGCGTGACCGTGACGCAGGTCCCGGGCACCGGCTCGCGGTGCTGGGACAGGAACAGCCCGCTCGGGTCGGGCAGCCCGATCAGCCCGTACTCGCCCAGGTCGAAACACCCGACCTCGTCCGTCGGCCCGTACCGGTTCTTGACCGCCCGCACCATGCGCAGCTGGGAGTGCCGGTCCCCGTCGAAGTACAGCACCACGTCGACCAGGTGCTCCAGGGCCCGCGGCCCGGCCACCGAACCGTCCTTGGTCACGTGCCCGACCAGGATGGTCGCCATCGACCGTTCCTTGGCCACCGAGATCAGCGCGTTGGCCACCGCCCGGATCTGGGTCACCCCGCCCGCGGAACCGTCGATGTCGGCGGCCGCGACGGTCTGCACCGAGTCGATGATGAGCAGCCCCGGCTCGATCGCGTCGACGTGCCCGAGCACCGCGTCCAGATCGGTCTCGGCGGCCAGGAACAGCCGGTCGCTGACCGCGCCGATCCGGTCCGCGCGCGACCGGACCTGGGCCGCGGATTCCTCGCCGGTCACGTAGAGCACCGGCCCGGCCTCCGCGGCCAGCGCCCCGGTCTCCAGCAGCAGGGTCGACTTGCCGACCCCCGGCTCGCCCGCGAGCAGCAGGACCGCGCCCGGCACCAGCCCGCCGCCCAGCACCCGGTCCAGCTCGTCCAGGCCGGTGGGGCGGGCCCGGGCGTCGGTCGCGTCCACCTGCCCGATGGGCAGCGCCGGGGTGCTGACCGGCGCGGCCGCCCGGGCGGCTACGGCCTGGATGCCCGCGCGGGCCAGCCGCGGCGCCCTGGCCTGCTCGACCGTGCCCCAGGCCTGGCACTCGCCGCACCGCCCGGTCCACTTGGGCGCCTGCCAGCCGCACTCGGTGCAGCGGTATCCGGCCGCCCCCGTCGATGACTTCGCCATGTCCGCACCATAACGTCGGCCACTGACAATCTCTCCTAAGCTGGGGGTGACGCCTACGGAGGGAGCACGCAGTGAGCGGCGCGGCGAGGGCACCGGGTACGCCGGTCGCCCTGTCCACCTCCTCGGTCTATCCCGAACGCACGCCGGACGCCTTCGAGATCGCCGCCCGGCTGGGCTACGACGGGATCGAGGTCATGGTCTACACCGACCCGGTGAGCCAGACCGCGGACGCGCTGACCGGGCTCAGCACCTACCACCGGCTGCCGATCATGGCCGTGCACGCGCCGAGCCTGCTGCTCACCCAGCGGGTGTGGGGCCGCGAGCCGTGGGAGAAGGTGCGGCGGGCCAAGGACCTGGCCGAGCGGGTCGGCGCCCCGGTCGTGGTGCTGCACCCGCCGTTCCGCTGGCAGCAGGATTACGCGCGCAACTTCGAGAAGGGCCTGGCCGAGCTGGCCGAAGGGACCGACGTCATCTTCGCGGTGGAGAACATGTACCCGCTGCGCGTGCGCAGCAGCGAGGTCGCCCCGTACTCCCCGCACTGGGATCCGACCGCGCTCGACGTCCCGCACGTCACGCTGGACCTGTCGCACACCGCCGCGTCGGGCTCGGACGCGCTGGCCATGGCGACCGAGCTCGGCGAGCGGCTGGCCCACGTGCACCTGGCCGACGGCACCGGGTCGCCGTCCGGGCCGTTCCCCGACGAGCACCTGGTGCCCGGGCGCGGCGCCCAGCCGTGCGCCGAGCTGCTCGGTCTGCTGTCCGCGACGGGGTACCGCGGCACGGTGGTGGTCGAGGTGAACACCAACCGGGCGCCGAATCGCGAGGCCCGCCTGGCCGATCTGGCCCAGTCGCTGGCCTTCGCCCGCGAGCACCTGTCGCTGGCGGCCGGGCAGGCCACCCGCGGATAAGCGCCAATCGAGGATAAGCGCCGCCCGCGGACCCGCGGGTAATCTCCTTGCCATGGCAGCAAGCACGCTCATCACCGTGGCCCCGACCGGCGCCGAAGCGGACAAGGCGCAGGTGCCCGCCCTACCGGTGACCCTGGACGAACTCGTCGCAACGGCTAAGGAGTGTGAGGCGGCCGGCGCCGCGGTCGTCCACGTCCATATCAGGGACCGAACGGCCCGGCCCACTCTCGACCGGGGCCTGCTCACCGATACCGTGGCGGCGCTGCACGAGGGCACCGACCTGATCGTGCAGCTTTCCACCGGCGGCGCGGTGACCGACAGCTTCGCCGACCGGCTGGCCGTGCTGGACGCCGCCCCCGACGCGTGCTCGCTGACCTGCGGCACGGTCAACTTCGGCGACGGCGTGTTCAGCAACCCCTGGACGTTCATCAAGGAGCTGTACCAGCTCACCCAGGAACGCCAGGTGGTCCCGGAGTTCGAGCTATTCGACCTCGGGCACGTGGCCACGCTGCACCGGCTGCTGGCCGAGTTCGGCCCGCCGGCCGGCGGGCACGTGCACTGCGACCTGGTCATGGGGGTGCCCGGCGGGATGCCGGGCGACGTGGCCACGCTGGCCGCGGCGGCGGCCGCGCTGCCGGCCGGCGCCACCTGGTCCGCGACCGGCATCGGCCGGTCCACCCTGCCGGTCCTGTTCGGCGCGCTCGGCGCCGGCGGCCACCTGCGGGTCGGGATGGAGGACACGCTGTCCTTCGCCCGCGGCCGTCCCGTGGCCCGCAACGCCGAGCTGGTGGAGCGCGCCGCCGAGCTGGCCCGGCTCGCCCAGCGCCCGCCGATGCGCCCCGCCGAGGCACGCGAGCTCCTCGGCATTCCCGCCCGCTAGGCGGTGCCGGCCAGGCCGTGCTGGCTAAGTTGTGCTGGCTAGGTTGGCGCTTGCAGCCCCGTTTGCAATTGCAAGCACTCCGTAGCAGACTTGAGGTATGGCCAACCAGACAGTGAAGTCGATCGGCGACTACATCCGGGAACAGCGCGAGCAGGCCCGAATCTCCATGCGCCAGCTGGCGCAGTCGGCCGGCGTGTCCAACCCGTACCTGAGCCAGATCGAGCGGGGCCTGCGCAA
>Ga0209168_10001958_pt1 | contig 15365 bp, 10 predicted proteins | sample Coa_R1_FD_187156 | JGI IMG/M metagenome (GOLD analysis project Ga0209168, IMG submission 187156) | Surface soil microbial communities from Centralia Pennsylvania, which are recovering from an underground coalmine fire - Coalmine... | ecosystem: Environmental > Terrestrial > Soil > Unclassified ... | reverse complement strand
TCGGAGCGGCGAATCTCGTCTTGCAAACCAAGGATAATCGCAGGCGAGTCAGCAATGGTCAGTGGTTTCATATCTTCTATGAAATCACAATCGCAGATCATGCGCAATTATTTATGTCGCTGCGTTTAGAAGCGGCCTGTCATTGGGCCGCTTTCTTTTCAGACGACCATCCCCCTGGCCTGTCCAAATCGAGTTTTTTTCTTTTTATTCGCCTGCGAAACTTTTACCCGCCACCGGGGTTTTGAATGAATGTAAGCTTGAAAAACTTTCCGTTTAAAGGAGATTGCATGAAGAGGTTATTCGCGTTTGTAATGACGATGTTGCTCGGCGCCACCCTGGCGTTTGGGCAGGCGACGGGTGGTTCCACAGATAAGGCTGACACCACCAGCGGTAAAAAGGCCACCAAGACCAAGAAGGGCCACAAGGGCGGCAAGAAGAGCAAGAAGGGCGCCAGCGACACCAGCACGACCCCTCCCCCGAAATAAGCTCTGAGAATTGATCCAATTTTAGAGCGGCCTTTAGGGGGCCGCTTCTTTTTTGCCTTCCACGCATCTACCTGAAAAATTTGCTTTCCCAAGGCAAAGCAACTATTTTATTGCGCACGGGTTCATCTGTAACGAAACCCCAAAAACTTTCCTTTGAAGGAGATTGCATGAAGCGGCTATTCACGTTCGTAATCACAATGCTGTTGGGCGCCAGCTTGGCGTTCGCGCAGGGCACTACCGGCAGCGAAGGCAAGACCACCGGTAAGAAGGCCACCAAGACCAAGAAGGCCCACAAGGGCGGCAAGAAAAGCAAGAAGAGCTCTGGCGGCAGCACCACCCCACCCCCGAAGTAAGCTCTGAAAATTCCATCGAATCTGGAGCGGTCCTTCATCGGGGCCGCTTTTTTTATTCGCGTAAGATGTACTCCCCCGCTGCCCAGTGCTGAACACCCTTGGTCCTGATCGTTTGTTCTTCTGGGTTCGATCACCAGGTCACCCGATCACCTGATCACCCGATTCTTCTTCTGTTACCATTCGATGGAGCGCCATGCCAGCCCGCAGCCCCTTCTCCGAGACCGTTTCCGGCAATCCCCAGCAGGAGATTGCCCGCATTGCTGAACTCAGGTCTATCCACAATGCTTTTTACTACTTACATAACCAGGAGATGGAGTTTCGCCGTTGGCAAATGGAGCTGGCTGATGTTCCCGCGCCGCCCTTCGGCGAGGCCGAGCGTAGCCAATGGCTGCGGCAACGCTTTCTCAGCCTGGGCCTTCATCACGTGCAGACTGATGAACTGGGCAATGTATTCGGGCTCTTCCACGAAAGTCAGCAAGCGCCCCTGGTAGCGGTGAGCGCTCACCTGGATACAGTTTTCCCTCAAGGTACGCGGCTTGGCTCGCGTGAAGAGGGCAACAAGCTTTACGGGCCTGGGATCAGCGACAATGCGGCCGGAGTCGTGGCCATGCTGGCTGTGGCTTCCGCCCTCCAGAGGGCAGACCTTCATCCCACCACAAACATAGTCTTCATCGGTAATGTCGGCGAGGAAGGCGAAGGAAACCTGCGCGGCATGCGCCATATTTTTGCCAGTCCTTTTTGGAGCAATGCCATCCGCAGTCTGCTGGTGATTGACGGCGCTGGGTCCGACACTTACGTGACTCAGGCCCTGGGCAGCAAACGTTTTGAAGTCATCTGTCGCGGCCCTGGTGGGCACTCCTGGAGCGACTTCGGCATCCCGAACCCGATTGTCCTGTTGTGCCGGGCTGTGGCGGACTTCAGCCGGTGCGAGGTCCCGGAATTGCCGCGAACCACCTTCAATATCGGTGTGATCCAGGGAGGCACCTCAGTGAACTCCATCCCTGAATCGGCCAGCGCGCGCGTGGACTTGCGGTCGGCCTCCATGCAGGAATTGCATAGGCTGGAACAACGTCTGCGCGAGGCGGTAAGAGCGGCCGGATCGGATTATGCCGGAGAACCATCGGGCTATGCAAAAGAATCAAAGATCAGCTTTGAGATTCAGATCATAGGCGACCGTCCGGCGGCCACGTTGCCGGCAGATGCCCGCATTGCCCAGGTAATTCGCGCCGTGGACGCCCACCTGGGAATTAAATCCATACCCCGTCTGGCCTCCACCGATGCCAATATTCCGCTTTCACTCGGCAAGGAAGCCATAACCATCGGCTCGGGCGGAGATGGTGGCGGCGCTCACACCCTGCGCGAATGGTTTGACTGCACCCACCGCGACCTGGGATTGAAGCGGATCCTTCTAGCTCTTTTAGCGTTGACAGGAGTGCAGGAATGAGAATCCTTTCGGCTGTGCTGCTGTTGCTGGGCATGGCAATCCATTCTTCGGCGCAAACTCAAACGGCCGATGTGATTTTTGTCAATGGTGAAGTCTTTCCGGGAGTGGTCATGGCCACTACCAAGGTCGGCGTTGCGCCCCCGGTTATCTCGTTTGTGCCTCTGGAACGCGCACGGGCTATTGCCGTCTCTCACGGCAAGATCATTGCTGTGGGCGCCAACGAAGAGGTGCAGAAGCTTAAGGGGCCAAACACGGAAATCGTTGATCTCGGCGGCCACTTCGTTATGCCGGGATTTAACGATGCGCATACCCACTTGTCCTCCGGCGGGTTCGAAAAACTCGATGTTGACCTGGTGGGCGCAAAATCGCTCGTCGAGATGAAACAGCGGATTGCAGCCCGTGCCAAGACCGCGGGACCCGGCGAATGGCTGGTGGGCCGCGGCTGGGACCATACACGGTGGAGCGATCAACGTCTTCCCAACCGCCAGGACCTGGATTCTGTTAGCGGGAACCATCCGGCAATCTTCACCCGTGTGGATGGCCACATCGCCGTAGCCAACAGCGCCGCGCTCAAGGCCGCAGGCATTACCGCCCAGAGCGCAGACCCGCAGGGCGGCAAAATTGATCGGGACGACAAAGGAGAGCCTACCGGCATTCTGCGCGAGACAGCCAAAGATAAGGTCATCGCGGGGCTGCCCAAACCCACTCCCGCTCAGCGGCGGCGCGCCATCGAGCTTGCGCTCCAGGACGCGGCGCGGTGGGGTATCACTTCAGCGCAGGACAACTCCGACTGGGAGGATTTTCTGGTTTACGAGCAGCTTGAAAAAGAAGGCAAGCTGACCCTGCGCATCTCCGAGTGGCTGCCCTTTGATGCCTCGCTACCGGAACTGGAGCGCCGCCGCAGTTATCATCCGGCCAATGACCCCATGCTGCATACCGCCATGCTTAAAGGTTTTATGGATGGATCGCTGGGCTCTCGTACTGCGGCGATGCTGGCGCCATTCTCGGATGATGCGAAGAACTCGGGCCTCGCCCGTTACCAGCAGGATGCGCTCGATCAAAAGGCCGCCGAGCGGGCCAAGGCCGGGTTTCAACTCGGCTTTCACGCCATTGGCGACCGTGCGACGCGCATGGCGCTGGATGCATTTGCTGTTGCGCAAAAGCAAAGCACGTCAAGAGATTTCCGTTTCCGCATCGAACATGCCCAGGTGGTTGCCCCCGAAAATTTCAGGAAGTTCAAGGATCTGGGGGTCATCGCCTCCATGCAGCCCAACCATCTGCTAACAGACATGAACTGGGCCGAGGCTCATATTGGCCCGCAGCGCGCCCAGCATTCTTATGCCTGGAAAGAGTTTCTGGAAAACGGCGTCCGGCTGGCCTTCGGCACCGACTATCCGGTGGAACCGATCACTCCCTTTCGCGGCCTTTATGCCGCCGTCACACGCAAAAACGAGGCGGGAACCAAAGAGTATTTTCCTGAGCAGAAGATCACCATCGACGACGCGATTGCGGCCTACACGACTGGCTCGGCCTATGCTCAGTTTGCGGAAAACGAAAAAGGCGTTTTGCAGCCCGGCATGCTGGCGGATTTTGTAGTCCTGGATCGTGACATCACAAAGGTGTCGTCCCCGGAAATCCTGAAGACCCGTGTGCTGCGCACCGTGGTGGGCGGGAAAACGGTGTACCAAGCGAAACAATAGAGTGCCAGAATTGGGTGTAATTAGAAGTGCGAGTCAAGCCTCGTTGACAAGTCAAAAATGAAATCGTCATCCCGACGGTCTCCCCGCGCGCAGCGAGGGGAGATCGGAGGGACCTTGCGTTTAGCGTGGGTCACAAAGGCTGTCATCGAGGTGCAATCTGCTGTATCGTGGCTCGCACTTTTAATTACACCCGCCGGAACTAAAGAGAATCCGGCGATCGTGCCCATTCGCGGCGAGCCGGGACTGGTCTGGTAATCCGGACTATAGCGAACCAACTGAAAAGAAATTTAGATCCGCAGTGATACTCAATCACTCGAAGGATGAGCCTGGCCGGATCACCCGGTCTCCGGGTTCCTTCGCGATAAGTCTGCTGCCACGTCGCCAGGAGCCCCAAGTTTCGCCCGTTTTCTCATCCGATGCATTTCAATCCGCAACCACAGCAGATAGAGCACGATCAGCAGATTGATGCTCAGGACGGTCCAGCGGATCCAGGTCTGGCGCCGGGCCAATTCGTAAATCTCCCAGGGCAGATAGATAGAGCCGGAAATCAGCGCAAACCATTCGGCCCACTCCCTCTCCAGCCACAGGCCACCGGCCTCAACAAAACGGATAGCGGCATACACCACGACTCCGAAAACGAATAGCCAGATGCCATGGGGCGTCACCTTTCCCGCGGCGTGCAGTATGTCACGATAAAAGCGGCGGTCAGGATTGACGTGCATGAACCCCAGGGCGTGTTGAGTCATCGTCTCCAGGTCTTTGTGTCTTACGGTGAGTAGTGTCACACCGAGCAGCAGGGCCAGCAGGCCTTTTCCGGCCTCAAAAATCGCTACGCCGCGCAGGCCGAAGTGCCGGATTAGGAAACTTTTTCGATCATCCATAAGCAACAAAGCGATCGGCCTGCTCGTATTGTGAGCTGGCAGAATGAATGTTTTGTTCTCGTGGGGAACTATGCTTTTAAGATGCCGCAGGACCCTCCCAGGACTCCTTGCGGCCGTTCAATGATAGCAAAAGGGGCAAACCCAAACGCCGTTCGAGTCAACCGTGAATCCTATAACGAATCTTAACTTTTCAGGAAGTGTCCAAAGCACCAGTAAACCTGCTAGGATGCCCCTCATCAGGAGCTTTGAATGGCCCAGCGCCAGATTCGGTCATTAATACTTCTTGCTCTGCTGTTTTCTACCTACAGCCAGTCACAATCGGCGCCGGCAGCACAGGGTTCTTCTCCGCAGCAGCCTGCTTCCGGCTCCAGGACGCCATCACAAGAGCAGTCGTCTAATACGGTTTACGAGTCGGCTACCGTCCTGCGGGCGACCACGCGGTTGGTGGTAATTGATGTGGTGGCCACGGACGGCAAAGGCGCTGCGGTGAGTGATCTCAAGGCGGAAGACTTTACCATCTTGGAGGAAGGCAAAGAGCAGAAGATCCGGGCATTCAGTTTTCAGCATCCGCCGGCATCCGGCGCGTCACAACTCCAGCACGAGTCCGACAATCTCCCTCCCAATGTATTTAGTAATGTCCCAAAATTCAGGCCGGACACGGCGCTCAGCGTGCTGTTGCTGGACGGGTTGAATACCAACCTTCCCAATCAGGCCTATGCCCGTGACCAGATGATCAAGTATCTGGGAAAAATCCCGGAGGGGCAGCCGATCGCTGTCTACACTCTGGGCCGCAGCTTGCGTCTCATCCAGGATTTCACAACCGATCCCAGTGTGCTCAAGGACGTGGTCAAGAACCTGAAGATGCAAGTCTCCCCGCTCCAGGACAATCCAGCAGGCGGTACTCCCGTGGAGCTTGCTCCAGCGGGAGCGTTCGATTCAGGGATGATTCCCGCTGCGATGCAGCAGGCCATGCAGGAGTTCGAGAATGAGCGCACCTCCTTCCAGACCGACCTCCGGGTGCGTTACACCCTGGATGCCTTGAACTCGCTGGCGCGGACGCTTTCCGGGTACGCGGGGCGCAAGAACCTTATCTGGATTTCTGAAGGATTCCCCATCAGCATTGATCCTGATCTTACCTTGAGCACCGGCGGCTTTAACGCTACTCGTAACTATGGACCGGATATTGCTGAGGCATCGGAGAACCTCACCAATTCACAGATTGCCATCTACCCGGTGGACGCGCGCGGGCTGGTGGGCTCCTCGGTTTTTTCCGCCGCCAACACCGGACGCGACCAATTTGGCCGTTCGCTCAGCCGTCCTGGACGCATGCAGCAGACCATGAGCGACGAGTCTGCAGCGCTCAATAATGCCCACGGGACCATGCAGGAGATGGCGGACCGCACCGGAGGCAAGGCATTCTACAATCGCAATGACCTGGATGTAGCCATTCGTAAGAGTGTTGAGGACGGCTCGACCTACTACACCCTGGGATACTACCCGGACAACAAAGACTGGAACGGGAAGTTCCGTAAGGTCAAGGTTAAAATCGCGCGGCAAGACGTCAAATTGCGTTATCGCTTGGGCTACTATGCGCTGGACCCGAAGATCGCCACGGAAGCCAGCCAGAAGCATCAGGCCGCCATCTTCGGACAGGCGCTCAGTCTCGATTACCCCGTTTCTACAGCGCTGCGCTTCCATGCCGGAGTAGTGCAGCCCTCAGAGAAGACACAGAATAAAGTTCTGGTGAACTTCGGCCTTGATCCGCACGCCATCAGTTTCGAAAAACAGAATGATGGCTTGCAGCACGCGATGATTGACTGCGCGGTGCAGGCCTACACGGAAAAAGGAAAACTGCTCAAGACTGAAGCGACCACCATCAAGATGTCGTTGCAGCCTGATACCTTCCGCAAAGTAATGCAAACGATTGTTCCGTGCCAGAAGTCGATTGACCTTGCGCCGGGAAATTACATTCTTCGCCTGGGTGTAATGGATGACCGCAATGTCCTGATCGGCACAACCACTGCCCGAATCACGATAAACGCCCCTCCCGCGACGGCTGAGAATCAGCCGGGAGAAAAGAAGCCGTGAACGGTTAAAGCGCGTTGAAATTGCAGGTTCCTGCATTTACAGAGGATTTACACCCGGAAACAGCGTTTCCTCTTATACTAAGTTGCCATTCACTTGCAGCCGGACAACCCATCTTTTTCAAAGGTGTTCATTTCAACAGGGAAGTCCGGAGTGTTGACGTGGCGAATCCCCCGAGGAAAATGAAATGAAAAAACTGGTCCTGTGGCTTGCGACGGTTAGCCTGTGTTCTTTGCCGGTCTTTGCCCAGGCGCCGGAACAAGGGCAGGGGCAAGAGCAAGGCCGGGGGCAGGAGCGAGGGCAGGGATTTGCACGCGTGCCCGGGGAGATGGTGGTGGGCAAGGTTACTGCTGTGAGTGAAGACTCCGTAACCATCGCTCCGGCCAAAGGCGGCGATCCCGTGATCGTTAAAGTAGGAAACGGCGCCCGCATTTTCAAGGAACGCCAGCCCATCAAAATCAGCGAGATCAAAGTGGACGACACGGTCATGGCGCGCGGGCAGTTGACGGGTAATACCCTGCAAGCCGGCATGCTGGGTGTGGTCAATCCTGAGATGCTGCAACGTATGCAGGAGGGGCAGGGTATGGGTATGGGCATGGGAACAGGCGCGGGAGCATTCAAGCCGGAAGACTTGGGAAAGAGAGTCATTTTTGGCGAAGTCAAAGCCATGAACGAAACCAGGATCACCATTGCCCGTCCCGACAATCAGTCGCAGGATATAGAAGTGGACGAAAATACATCCTTCCGGAAGGGTAGAGAGAGCGTCACGCTTGCCGATATAAAGGTGGGTGATTTTGTGCGCGGCCCAGGTGAACTGAAGGACGGCATCTTTGTTCCCAAAGAGCTGATTGTAGGGCGGCCTGGAATGATTCGCCCGGCTGGCAATTCCTCCGATCAGTCCAGGCCGGACAGCGAAAAACCCGCAACCACGCCCAGGAATTAGTTGCAGCGGAGAAGCGATGCGCAGCCACAACAGGTTTCTGGCTTCAGCACTGTGTGCCACGTGTGCGGCCATGATGTTTGTGGCTCGCCTCGCGGCGCAGCAATCGCCCCCCGTTCCGCCGCCGAGTCCTTCCACTCAAAATCAAGAGGGTTCATCTCCTGCGCCGGACCCATCGCCACAGCTCTCAGGCCAGGTCACCACGAACGCCGCTCCCTTTGGTGAGATCACCGGAGTTGTGAAGTCAGGAACAACGCCACTTCCGGGCGTGACTGTGACCGCTGCCAACACTCTGACCGGAAAGAAATACGTTACATCAACGGATGTGGACGGCAGCTTTAAACTCGAAATCGGAAGCAAAGGGCGCTACGTTGTGCGCGCCGAGCTTTCTGCTTTTGCTCCGGTTACTCAGGAAATCCTCATCAATGCGGAGAACCGCAGCGGAAAAGCTGATTTGGCCATGATGCTGCTTTCGCGCGTGGCGCAGCAGGAACAGCAGCAACAGCAGCAACAACAGCGAGCGCAACCGGGGTCCCCGACGCGGGCCGGGGTTGCACGCGACGGGGTGGAGCAACCGGGGTCCCCGACGCGGGCCGGGGTTGCACGCGGCGGGGTGGAACTCGCCGGCGCAGGAGCAAGGGCGGGATTGCAGCAGTTGTCGCTTTCCGGCAGTGATCTCGCTGGCGCGGGATCCTCCAGCCCGGACATCTCATCTCTCGCCAATTCCGGCCTGCCCAACGCCGGCCTGGCGGCGGAGGGCAGTACTGAATCGGTGGCTGTCTCCGGCGCCATGGGACGCAACGAGATGCCAACCTTTGATCCGGGCGAAATACAGGATCGAATGGCCGAGATGCGCGACCAGATGGCGCGCCAAGGCGGGGCCGGCGGCGCCCAGATCATGAACTTTGGTGGAGGCGGGGAGGGCTTTGGTGGGCCCATGGTTTTCATGATGGGAGGTGGTCCCGGTGGCTTCGGCGGGGGCGGACGCGGCATGCGCAACTTCAACGTCAACAAGCCCCACGGCTCCATCTTCTATAGTTTTAACGGCTCGCCCCTGGATGCCGAGCCTTTCTCCCTGAATGGCCAACCGGAAGAGAAGGCCGGCTATAGGCAAAGCCGTTTTGGGGCCACCATTGGCGGACCGCTCAATATTCCCCACATTTATCACGGCGGGACCAGGACATTCTTTTTTGCCAACTATACCGGCACGCACGGCGGCAATCCTTACGACGTCTTTTCCACCGTGCCCACGCAAGCTGAGCGCTCCGGAAATTTTTTCGGCTCAGCGGTTCAGCTTGTTAACCCGGCCACGCACACTCCGTTTGCCAATAATCAGCTTCCCAGCATCAACCCCGTGGCCTCAGCCATCCTGCCGTTCATCCCGCTGCCGAATCTTCCGGGAACCATCAGGAACTTCCATTTCGTTTCTGAGGCCCCCACCAGCAGCGACAACGTCTCCATCCGCATCAATCACAACTTTGGCGCGGACCAGGGAATGTTTGGCGGGCCTCGGCGCATAGCGCGCCAGCAACAGCGGCAACAACAACAGAATGGTGGCAAAGACCAGAAAAAGGAGAAATCGAAATGGTCGCACAGCGTCAACGGCGGCCTTAGTTTCACCCGCGTGAACAATGACCTGCTGAATCCCTTCCCGGCGCTCGGAGGCCGGCTCAACACACACAACTACAACGCCAACGCCGGCTATACGGCCGTGAAGGGCCTGTTCCTGAACTCGTTGCGCTTCAACTACAACCGCAGCAACCCCAGCACGGTCAACCATTTTACCGGCGTCTCTAACATTGAAAACCAGCTGGGAATCAATGGCGTATCGCAACTGCCCAATGATTTTGGCCTGCCCAGCCTGACCTTTGCTCCTGAATTCAGCGGCTTGCAGGATACATCGCCGCAGTTCCGCCTCACCCAGAACTTCTCGTTCAGTGATTCCATGAGCCTGACCCACGGCAAACACGGCTGGACCTGGGGCGGAGACTTCCGCCACCAACTGATTGACGTCAACAACGCTCCCAATGCGCGTGGGACATTCGTTTTTACCGGCGATGCCACCGGCCTGGCCTTTGCCGACTTCCTGATGGGATTTCCCCAGCAAACCTCAGCCCAGTTTGGCGGAGACAACTACCACTTCCGCGCCAACTCATTTGATGTTTTTGGGCAGGACAATTGGCGTGCGTTCAAGGCCCTGTCGTTCAATCTTGGCTTGCGCTACGAATATGTTGCGCCCATGACCGAGTTGAGCGGCAAGCTGACCAACCTTGACGTGGCCTCCGGGTTCACCGCTGTCGCCCCGGTGCTGCCGGGCCAGGTCGGACCGCTCACGGGCATCCACTATTCCAATAGCCTGATCAATCCTGATCGCAATAATTTTGCGCCGCGCGTGGGCCTCGCCTGGAAGCCTTTTTCAAAAACCGTGGTCCGTTCCGGATACAGCATCAACTACAACCTGGGCCAGTATGGCTCCATGGCCACGCAACTCGGATTCCAGCCGCCTTTTGCCTTCACGGAAACCAACACCGCGCCCAATCCCACTGCCCTGACTTTAGAAAATGGCTTTCCCGCAAGCACCAAGGCAGTCACCAACAGCTATGCCGTCGATCCCAACTACCGGCTCGCCTACGTGCAATCCTGGAACTTGAATATCCAGCAGGAAGTGAAGGGCGACATGGTCATTAACGTCGGCTATACCGGCGCTAAAGGCACACACCTGGACATTGTGCGGGCCCCGAGTCTGGATTCAAACGGCATCCTGCTCAATAACGCCCAGCCTTTTCTGTTTGAATCATCGAACGGTTCATCGATTCTCCATTCGGGCAGCTTGCGCGTGCGCAAGCGCATGCGCCACGGCTTCCAGTTGGGTGGTACCTATACGTATTCCAAATCCATTGACAATGCCTCCTCCACTGGCGGGAGCGCTGTAGTAGTGGCGCAGAACGATCTTGACCTGGCCGCCGAACGCGGGCTGTCCAGCTTTGATCAGCGGCATCGCTTGACCGCCGACTACTACTATCAGTTGCCCTTCGGCAAAGAAAAGAAGTGGCTGCACGGCGATAGCTGGCAGGACAAGTTTTTTGGCGGATTTGCTTTCCAGGGCAACATCACCCTGGCTTCAGGCTTTCCCTTCTCGCCGCGCATCTTCGGCAGCCTCACGGACCTGAACCGGGGCGCAAATGGTTCGCTCCGCCCGGATGTGGTTCCCGGACAATCCATTCAATTCAGTAATCCCGGCATCCAGGAGTGGTTCAACACAGCCGCGTTTACGGCTCCAGCGCCGGGGCAGTTCGGCACGGCCGGCAGAAACATCATTGAAGGACCGGGCGCCATCGGCTTTGATATGGCGTTCTCAAAAACCATTCAGGTAAAGGAGATGCAGAGCCTGGAACTGCGCATCTCCGCCACCAATATTTTCAATCACGCCAATTTCGCGGGAATTGATGCGACGCTCGGATCCCCGACTTTTGGCCAGGTGATCTCTGTAGGCTCCATGCGCAAAGCACAACTGGTTGCGAGATACAGGTTTTAGGGAAAATGCTTTAGTTTGGGAAAAACCTAACTTAGCGACAATTTCCTGGGAACAGCATGGTGAAATCGATGAAGGAATTTGAACAGCAAACGCAACGAAGAATTAAATTGGGCGACAAAACAAACCCCTTGTCATCCTGAGCCAGGCCGAGCGACGGAGGAGCGAGGGCGCAGCCGAAGGATCCCGAGGATGTTGGTAGTGACGATGCCGACTCAGGGAGTTTTAACCAGTACGTTTTAGTGACGATTCCCTAGGAACAGTGAATTCAGCAGCCAAGGGTCCTTCGACAACGCGCCGGAGAGCGAAGCGCGATGAGAGACTATGACGAACCACAAAGAACACGAGTATTGGGTCTACATCATGGCCAGCGCGACTGGAACTCTCTACGTCGGCACGACAAGCGAACTCTTCGTGAGAAGCGGGCGACATAGAGTTGGCGCGATGGAAGGGTTTTCAAAAACCTATGGTTGCAATCGATTGGTCTACTACGAGAGCTATGACAACGTTCACAAGGCGCTCAGTCGTGAAAAGCAGTTGAAGGGCTGGAGACGTTCGAAGAAGATTGTTTTGATCGAGAGCAAGAATCCCAGGTGGAAGGACTTCGCGGAGAAGTGGGGAAGAGAAATCCTGGTGCCCGGACAATCGATGAAGGAATTTGAACAGCAAACGCAACGAAGAATTAAATTGGGCGATAAAACAGACGTCCGTCATCCTGAGCGAGAGCGGAAGGATCGCGAGGATGTTTAAAGTTCCATGCGGCGTCAGGGAGTTTTAACCAGTACGTTTTAGTGACAATTCCCTGGGAACAGCATGGTGAAATCGATGAAGGAATTTGAACAGCAAACGCAACGAAGAATTAAATTGGGCGATAAAACAAACGCATGTCATCCTGAGCGTAGCGCCGCAAAAAATTGCCCCGAACAAAGCTCTCCAGCGCGGGGTCGAAGGACCCCAATGATGTTTGACTCACCAAGCCGCTCCAAGGCATTCGAACGAAAATGTAAGGGCCGGAACTCCCTGACGCTGCGAATATCTCCGCATCCACACCGCGCAATAACCATCGCGTCCATCGCAGGACTGCTATTTTCTTCCGTCACAGCGCAAACGCCTGCCCGACAGGACAACTTCAAAGTCAAAGTTTCAACCGACGTGGTCCTGGTCAATGTGGTGGCGCGCGATAAGCAGGGAAAGCCCGTCCCGGATCTGAAAATGCAGGATTTCACCCTGCTGGAAGATGGGAAGTCGCAGCAGATTGCCAGCTTTGACTCCGAGAACCTTGACGCGACTCCCGTCTCTGCCGGTGCCGGACCTGCGCAACAAACCTCGAATGAGCAGCCTTCCGTCTCCACGCCGGTGCTCACCCGGCAGGACGCCGAAGAAGCGCTGAACAATAAACGCGTGATCGTTCTGTTCTTCGATCTCACCTCCATGCAGCCCGATGAAATCCAGCGGGCCGTGGATGCGGCCAGGAAATACGTGCAGACCAAAATGGCCGCGGCGGACATGATTGCCATCGTGTCGCTGGCCTCCTCATTGCGCCTCGATCAGGACTTTACCGCCGACCGCGCGCGCCTGCTTAAAATCCTGAATCGCTTTACCCAATCCGAAGGCCAGGGCATGGACAACGGGACCACCGGCGACACCGACATCGTGGAAGAGAACGGTGACGCCTATACTCCCGACCAGAGCGAGTACAACCAGTTCAATACCGACCGCAAGCTCCAGGCGCTGCAGTCGGTCTGCCAGGTATTAGCCAGATTCAATCAGAAAAAGTCCATGATCTATTTCAGCAGTGGCATGAGCCAGACCGGCATTGAGAATGAGGCGGCCTTGCGCGCCGCCACCAATGCCGCCGTCCGGTCGAACGTTGCCATCTACACCATGGATGCGCGCGGGCTGGAAGCCATGCCTCCCGGCGGTTCGGCGGCCACCGGCAGCTTGCGCGGGACGGCGATGTACACCGGAGCGGGCATGCAAAACCAGTACGACAAAAACTTTGCCGGCCAGGAAACCCTGGTCACCCTGGCGGGCGACACCGGAGGCAAGGCCTTTCTGGACAGCAACGATCTGGGCCAGGTCTTTGATCGCGTGCAAAGGGATACTTCTGTCTATTACGTGCTGGGCTACAAGAGCAACAATCCGTTGCGCGATGGCCGCTATCGCCACATCCAGGTGAAGATCAACCGTCCGGGCATCAACCTGGAATTCCGCAAAGGCTATTACGCTCCCAAAGATTACAAGCACTTCAACAACGAGGATAAAGAGCGCCAACTCACAGATGAGCTGACGGCGGAGATGTCCAGCACGGATGTTGCCGTGTACATGGCGGCCGCCTACTTCCGCCTGGATGAAAGCCGCTTCTATATTCCCGTTTCCCTGGTGGTGCCGGGCTCGCAGATTCCCTTTACCAAAGGCGGGGACAAAGATAAAGCTACGCTGGATGTGATTGGCCGGGTACAGGATGAGCTGAAGCGTCCGGTGAGCAGCATGAGAGAGACCGTGAAACTCTCGCTCGACGCCGCGCAGCAGGTCCAGCGCAAGAATGTCCAGTACACGACCGGATTCATTCTCGCGCCCGGTAAGTATCACTTCAAGTTCGTGGTGCGCGAGAACGAGGGTGGCAAGATCGGCTCGTTTGAAACCGACTTCACCGTCCCCGATATCAGGAAAGCCCCGCTCAAGATGAGCTCCGTTGTGCTTGCCAGCCAGCGCCAGGAAAACAGCAAGAAGGGCCAGAACCCGCTGGTGCGCGACGGCAGCGAACTCATCCCCAACATCGCCCACGTCTTCACCCCCGATCAGCACCTCTATCTGCTCTACGAGGTGTACGATCCGGCCAAAGACAAACTGCCGCCGCAGCCGGTGGGCACAAAAGCAGCCGCCAAAGACAAGACACCTGCGCCCAGGAATCCAATCCACCTGCTGACCAGCATTCAATTTTTCAATGGCAAGGTAAAGACCTTCGAGACGCCGCTGGTCGAAGCCCGCCAGCTCAATACCCCGGAGCGCAAAGCAGCGGTGTTCCAGTTTGACGTGCCCCTGAGCCAGCTGAGGCCCGGCTTCTATACCTGCCAGGTAAACGTGATTGACGATGCCGGCGGAACTTTCTCTTTCCCGCGCTTACCCATACTGGTTCGGGAGAAACCGACACCTCCGTCGCAGACAGCAGCTACGGGAGGCAGCTTTTAGTAACCAGGGGGTCGAAAACCACCACAATACTGTTCACTTAGGCCGTGAGAAGTCTGGCAATCCCCGTAGCTTGGACTATTCATGAAGTCGAGAAAAAACTCGAAATTGCGAAAATCGAGCGCCGTAGGCGCGTCAAGAGGTTAGCCCAGCCCGCCAGGGCTGGGAAAAGATAGAGAGATGTGGACGAGCGCCGTAGGCGCGACACAGACTTCATGGTTGACCATAGAGGTTCGCCATTACCCCAAGTGAACAGTATTGGGCTAAAGCTGGGGTCGGCAACCTTGTCTTGACCGCATGTTGTCAAATATGACAACGTAAATGCCGGTGGACTGTTGCGATGAAGAGGGAAAGGCTTGCACTAAAACGAGGGGGCGGAAACGTCTTCCGGGACCTGCGGCGCGCTAACGCGGATGTGAAACAATTCAAAGCAATCTTGGCTGCCGAGATCATCAAGGCTCTTGATCGGGAAGCGCTGAGCGTTCGTGGTGCGCACGCCCGCACCGGGATTGCGGCGGCCGACTTCTCCCGCATCCACAATGCCGACCTCAGCCGGTTCACGGTGGATCGCCTCGTGTCCATCATCAATCGGCTTGGCTCTCGGGTAGAAGTGAAGGTTAAAGTAAGGCGAGCCGAGCCATTCCGCCGCGCGATAGCGTAAGTGCGGGACACAAGGGCCGAAGCCGGCCAGCTCAATACCCCGGAGCGCAAAGCGGCGGTGTTCCAGTTTGATCTCCCACTGAGCCAGCTGAGGCC
>Ga0209168_10001955_pt1 | contig 15387 bp, 14 predicted proteins | sample Coa_R1_FD_187156 | JGI IMG/M metagenome (GOLD analysis project Ga0209168, IMG submission 187156) | Surface soil microbial communities from Centralia Pennsylvania, which are recovering from an underground coalmine fire - Coalmine... | ecosystem: Environmental > Terrestrial > Soil > Unclassified ... | reverse complement strand
CTAACGCAAATCCTTCAGGTCGCGCGCGGGTGACCGTCCATCGGAACGTCCGCGACCGTCGCGAACGTCGGCGACCGCCGCATCTTGGTCGCCTGCTCGTATGCATAGGCGAGCTTGATGAGCGTCGGCTCCGACCATGGGCCGCCGATGAACGACATGCCCACCGGCAGCCCGAACGCGTAGCCCGCCGGCACCGTGATGCTCGCGTAGCCCGCGACCGCGGCCAGCTCCGAGCTCCCGCCGCCGCCGCCCGCGTCGCCGTTCACCAGGTCGATGGGCGTAGGCGGCCCCTGCGTCGGTGCGACCAACGCGTCGAGCTTGTGCTTCGCGAGCACCGCGTCCAGTCCTCGCACGCGCGCCAGCTCGTGACACTTCGCCAACGCCTTCGTGTACGCCGGCGATGTGAGCGGCCCCTTCTTCTGTGCCTGAATCATCGTCTCCTGCGCGAAGTAGGCGAGCTCGGTGGACGCGTGCTGCGCGTTGAACGCGATCACATCCGCGAGCGACTTCACGGGCGACGACGTGAGCGCGCCAAGATACGCGTCGAGATCGGCCTTGAACTCGTACAGCAAGACCTCGAACTCGGCGTCGCCGAACTTGCCGGCCGTGGGAAACGCGACCGGGTCCACCAGCACGGCGCCCCGATCGCGCATCGCGTGCAGCGCGTCTTCCATAAGTGCATCCGCGGCGCGGCTGTACCCCATGTAGTGCTCGCGCAGCACGCCAATGCGAGCGCCCTTGAGTCCGTCGGCGTCCAGAAATTTCGTGTAGTCGGTGTGCGACTTGCCGGCACTCGCGCGCGTCGCCTTGTCGAGCGGATCGACTCCCGTTAGGACACCGAGCAGCGCGGCAGCGTCGCCGACCGTGCGGCACATCGGACCCGGCGTGTCCTGCGAGTGGGAGATCGGCACGATACCCGAGCGGCTCAACAAGCCGACGGTCGGCTTGATGCCCACGAGTGAGCACGCGGCGCTCGGGCTGACGATGGATCCGTCGGTCTCGGTGCCGATCGCGGCCGCGGCGTAGCTCGACGCCGACGCGCCGCCCGATCCCGAGCTCGAGCCGGACGGCGTGCGATCGAGCGCATACGGATTGTGGCTCTGGCCGCCGCGGCCGCTCCATCCGCTCGTCGAATGCGACGCACGGAAATTCGCCCACTCCGACAAATTCGTTTTGCCGAGGATGATCGCGCCGGCGGCGCGCAGCCGGGCCGCGACGAACGAGTCGCGCGGTACTTTCGCGCCCACGAGCGCGAGCGACCCGGCGGTCGTCATCATCTTGTCGTCGGTCGCGATGTTGTCCTTGATCAGGACCGGAATGCCGTGCAGCGGGCCGCGTGGCCCTTTGCTCTTGCGCTCCTGGTCGAGCAAGTCGGCGATGTCGAGCGCATCGGGGTTGAGCTCGATGACTTCGTTGAGCGCGGGTCCGCGGTGGTCGAGCTCGTCGATGCGCGCGAGGTAAAGCTCGGCGATGCGCCGCGCCGTGTACTTGCCCGACGCCATGCCGGCCTGGAGATCGGCGATCGTGGTTTCCTCGAGCTCGAACGGAGCGGCGACGTAGCGGGCCTTTCGCGCTGCGTTAGGCGGCGCCGCATGGGCCCGGTCCAGGCGCGGCAGGGCGGCGCGGCCCAGCGCGAGGGCGCCGCCGGCCAGGGTCGCGCCGACGAAGTGGCGCCGGCTCATCCCTCCCGCGGGCGTTGCGGGATCGTCATGCTGCGTCATCGCTCCTCCTCGGTGAGATCGTTTCGGCGCGATAAGCATGGGGCGTCGCGCGGTGTCACACAATGGTTGCGCGGCCGATGTCCTGTCGCCTGTTGCGCACGGCGCAATATTCAATGCCACGCACCGCGTCACGACACCTGGAGGAACGCTGAGCGCTCATCATCGGTTCGACCGCGCGTACTACGACCGCTGGTACCGCCACCCGCGACATCGCGTCGCCACGCCGGCCGAAATCCGGCGACGCGCAGCACTCGCACTCGGCGTCGCCGAATGGGTGCTGGGGCGCCCGGTGCGCCACGTGCTCGACGTCGGCTGCGGCGAAGCCTTGTGGCGCACGCCGCTCAAGGCGTTGAGGCGCGGGCTGTCGTATGACGGCGTGGACTCGAGTTCGTACGTCGTACGCCGGTTCGGCCGCCGGCGCGGCATCCGGCAGGGATCGTTGGGCAGGCTCGCCGATCTCGATTTGCGAGACACCTACGATCTCATCGTCTGCGCCGACATGCTGCACTACGTGGCCGCCGCCGACGTCCGCTCCGGTTTGGCGGCGCTCGCCAGTCTGTTAGGCGGCGTCGCCTACGTGCCGGTCGTGACCTCGGCGGACGACGTGGACGGCGACGTGCGTGGGCTCCTGCGCCGCTCGCCGGCGTGGCACCGCGCGCGCTTTCGGGAAGCCGGCCTCGTGCCGTTGGGCCTCGAGTGTTACGTGCGGCGGGAGTCGGCGAGCGTGCTCAGCGCGCTGGAGCGCTGGCGCCCGTGAGGTCGCGCAAATAGGCGTTCAACACGGCGCGCAGCGCGTCGTGCATGACGAAGTACTGCCGGCCGCTCTCGTGGGCCTGCGGGCTCGCCGGCGGCAGCGCGCCGTGCTCCAGCACCCACTGGACGACTTCGCCTAACGCAATGACCTGCGCGTCGTCCACGCGGCCGCGCAGCGCCTGGATGTCGGCCGCGCCGGCCGCGTCGACGTCGCGAAACATGATGATGTCGCCGGTGTCGACGCCGGGATCGACCACGTGCACTGTGCAGCCCACTGGTACGCCCATGAACGCGCTCCACTCGGCGACGTTCATGCCGCGCATCGGCGGCAGCAGTCCCATGTGGACGTTGAGCGTGCCGAGGCGCGGGAGCGCGAGCATGGCGGGGCGCACGATGCCGAAGCCGGCGGTGACGAACAGATCGGCATCGAGCGCGCGCAGGTTCGCGAGGTCCCGCGCGTCGTCGAGCGACGTGAACCGCGTGATCGGGATGCCGCGGCGCGCGCAGTACGCCGCCACCGGCTCGGGCGCTGCCGGCGGCGCGGCGATCGGTGCCGCGGGCGCCGCCGGCGCGGTCGACCCGTTGGGCGTTCGGTTGCCGCCGACGGCGCGCCGCGCGAGCGCGCCTAACCCGCGCTCGCGCACGAAGGCCGCCACGCGTTCGCCGCGCGACTCGCCGGCGGCGGTGCGGATGATCACCGCGTGGGGCACGAATCCCCACGATGCCCACGACTCGGCGAACTGGGCCACCTTGCGGCTCCGTTCGTCGGCCAGGAACACCACGCGCGGCCGCCTAACGGAAGGCGCGGGCGCCACGGCCGGCAGCGCGCGGGGCACGCCGGCCGGCACGTCGGTCGGGACGCCCGCCGCGCGGCACGGAAGCGCCAGTGCGCCCATCGTGCGGGCCTTGGCCAGCAGCGCGTCCACGAAAAACTTCGCCGCCCAATTCGGCACGGCGAGCTCGATGTACTGCCCCCACATCGGATCGGATCCCGCTACCCCGCCGCGGAGCCCGGGATCGCTCGAGCGCATCACCTGCGCGCGTTTCACGAGATCGATCGCGCGCAGCGCCGCATCGACGAGCGCGGGGTCGCCGTCGATGCGGTGCAGCTCCAGCCAGATGAGCGCCATCTGCGCGTTTCCCGTTAGGCAGGCATACGGCGCCGCGGGCCGCCATCGCGCATCGAGGCGGCCGGGCAGCCACTTCGAGAGACCGAGGCGCCGCGCCACCGCGCGCGCCGCGCGGCGCGCCACCGCCATCCCGCGCTCATCGCCCAGGATGTGTGAGATCGTGAGCACGCCCTGGATCGTGTACGCGATCGTGTGCGTCACCGCCGTGCGCTCACCCGAACCGTCGTCGAATCCGCAGTCGTCGATCCAACCCGTGGACGCATCGACGTGCGACAGCACCCAGTCGAGGTGCCGCTGCGCGGCGTCCAGATAGCGCCGTTCACCCGTGTGCGCGCCGAACTCGGCCACCCAGCAACCCGCGTGCGCCATGTAGGTGTACGTCCGCCCCGATCCGTACAGGTGGCGGCGCCACGCGCCATCCGGGTCCTGCTCAGCCGTCAACCAGTCGGCCGCCCGTGTCGCCGCGCGTAACACCGCCTCGTCGCCCGTCGCGCGGTGCCACGCGGTGAGCCCGTTCAGGATCTGCGCGGAATTGAAGATGGACGGCGTGTCGCGGTTCTGCGCGATCTCCATGCCCGGAAAGCCGCCGCATTCGAGCTGCACGCCTAACAGAAAGTCGATGCAGCGCCGCGCGCGCGCGCGAAAGCCCGCGACCCCGGCTTCCGCCTCGAGCGCAAGCAAGGTCGGGACGATGTAGCCGGTCGTCTCCGGGTACGACGACGACCACCCCCGTCCGAGGTGGTAGCGACCCGACACGCCGCCGTCCCGCTGGGCGTCCTGCGCGCGCGCCAGCCACGCCGCCGCCGCCTCGAGGTGCTCCCGGTCCGTTAGGCCTAGCTCTTCGTTGCGGGCACGGTGCACCACGCCGCCGGCGAGCGCCGCCAGCGTCGCCGGACGCCACGCCCGTGCCGTGAGCACCGTGTCGCCCATGCGACGGATCCGCGAGAATGTCCCCATGTCGATCGTCGACGCCCCGTGCGATCGTGTCAGTCGAACAACGCCGTGAAGGTCCAAGCAATTCCGTAGCCAGCGAGTTCACGAAGCCGTTCACGTCGCAACGCCAGCGGGCATTCACCTGCTGATCGGAGCGACTCGGTGATTGCATCAGACTATTTGATCGCAGCGACTGCCATACGTGGCTGGCCTCTACGCTTATGGAGAAACGGACACAGCGCGGAAACACCGGACAAGCACGGACCGCTCGGCTGCGGGGGGAAGTCAGTCGCTGGGGGGCAGCCAAAGGCGATTGCTTTTACAAAACACACGCGGCGGAAGCGACCTCCTGCCAGCGCGTTGCCCCGCCCTGCAGCCGAGCGGTCCGTGCTTTGTCCCGTGTGTCCGCGCTGTGTCCGTATGTCCATAAGCGTAGAGACCAGCCACGCGCCGAGTCTAGTGGACCGATGTCTGCGGTCGCTCCGAGCGTCGCTGCCGGCCTGGCCCGGTGCGATCATCATTTCGAACGCGATCCACTAGGTTGCGAACCGTGTCCCCCAGCCAATCGGAATTCACCCTTGACGGCCGAAAGCTCGGCGGAGGCCCCATGGCCAGCATTCAAAGAATAAGCCCCTGCCTCTGGTTTTCAGATCAGGCCGAAGAGGCCGCGCGCTTCTATGTCGGCATCTTCAAGAACTCCAAGATCAACGCCATCACGCACTACGGCGAGACCGGCAAGGAGGCGCACGGACGGCCTGTCGGCTCTGTGATGACCGTCTCCTTCGAGCTGGACGGCCAGACGTTCATGGCGCTCAACGGCGGTCCGGTGTTCACGTTCAACGAAGCGATCTCGCTTATGATCAACTGCACCTCGCAGGACGAGATCGACTATTACTGGGACAAATTGTCGGCAGGCGGCGACCCCACGGCGCAGATGTGCGGCTGGCTCAAGGATCGGTACGGCCTGTGCTGGCAGGTGGTGCCGGCCAAGTTCGACGAGTGGTACAAGGACGGAAACTCGGCCGCCGCTGCACGGACGATGAACGCGATGCTGAAGATGAAGAAGCTCGACATGGTCGCCCTCCAGCGCGCGTACGACGGCCGGGATTAAGGCCAGCCGCGAGGGACGGTATCGGTCTGGCCAACCGGCGTGCGGGGGCCGATCTTCGTGCTGCTTCTGCCACGAAGACTTCGTCCAGGACTTCACATGCGCATCACCGTCTCGCACCGCCCGCGTTCCCGGGTTGCCCCGCCCCTCGCCGGACTCGCCCTGTTCGCCGCGCTCGCAACCGTTGGGCGCGCCCAGACTACGGTCGCCCAACGGAGTGACGGCGCGGCGCCCGCATCCGACAGCGCCGTCCTGGCCGCCGAGACGTACGTTAGGCCGCCGGCGGTGATCGAGCGGCTGGTCACCGCGCCGCGCGACAACAACGTGACGCTGGCGTCGGAGACGCAGAGTCCCAACCATCGATGGTTCTTCAAGCTCGTCAGCGCCGGCATGCCGAGCGTGCAGACGTTCGGCAAGCCGCACTACTATCTCGGCGAGCTCCAGGTGGATTACCAGGCGAACCGCTCGCGTGCCCTCACCGATCGCGGCGCCGCGAAGCTCGAGGTGATCGACGGCCTAACGGGCGCCGTCCACGTGATCGATGCGCCGCACGGTGCGACGATCTCGAGCGTCGAATGGTCGCCGGACGGCGCGCGCCTCGCGTACTTCGCCAGCTTCGAGACCTCGACGCGCGTGTACGTGGCCGACGTCGCGTCGGGCAAATCGCGCGCGGTCGGGTCCGTGCCGCTCCTCGCGACGCTTGTGACGGAGCCGCAATGGACCGCCGACGGAAAGGGCCTGGTCGCGGTGATGCTGCCGGAAGGTCGCAAGGCGCCGCCGGTGCGGCCGGCCATCGCCACGGGTCCCGAGGTTCGCATCACCGACGGGCAGAAAGACAAGACGCGCGTGTACGCGACGCTCCTCCAGACGCCGTACGACGAAGCGTTGCTCGAGTACTACACCACCGGTCAGCTCGCCGTGATCGACGCGGCGTCGGGCGCGGTGCGCCGTATCGGTCCGCCGGCGATGATCGACGCAGTGGATCCGTCGCCGGATGGGAAGTATTTCCGTGTGACGCTGGTCGAGAAGCCGTTCTCGTACATCGTGCCTGTTTCCAGTTTCGCGCGCGCGCAGGAGCTGTGGGATGCAACGGGCCGCGTGGTGGCGCACCTGGCGTTCGAACCGGAGCGCTTGAGCGACGATCGCGACGATCTCACGCCGGCCGAACGACAGGCCGCGGACACGATCGCGCGCGGCTTCGTGTGGCTGCCCGACGGCTCCGGGCTCGCGTACCTCAAGCAGGACCCGTCGCCTAACAGAAGCGAGTCCGATTCGTCGGCGAGCGCGGAGAGCGCCGGCGCGGGCGGCACCGCGCGCGCGCCGCGTCGCAAAGACCACCTCTACGCCTGGGCGCCGCCGTTCGACTCGGCCAGCCGGCGCGAACTCTTCACGAGCACCGCGCGCATCGGCAGCGTGCTCTTTTCCGACGATGCCAAGATGGCCTTCGTGGCCGAGAACACGGGCGGTACCGGCCACGTGTACGCGGTGTACTTCGTCAAACCGGACACACGCTACACGATCTGGCGGTTGCGCGGACTGAACGCGAGCGTCGGCACCGATCGCCGCGGCTTCTTCGGCGGCGCACGCGGCGGCACGGGCGCCGACTCGGTGACGTTCTACGAGAATCCCGGTTCGATCATGACCAAGCGCGGCCGGTTAGGCGGCGAGGTGGCGCTGCTCTCGCCAGATGGCGCATCCGCGTTCCTCGAGGGCACCCACTACGACCGCGACTGGGAGCACCGCGCGCCGCGCGGCTTCGTCGACCGCGTCGACATCCAAACCGGCAAGAAGACGCCGGTGCTGGAGGGAGCGGCCGATGCCTATGAAACGGTGACGGCCGTGATGGACGACAGCCTATCGAAGGTGATCGTCGAGCGGCAGACGAGCACCGCGGTGCCGGACTCGTACCTGCGCGACGTCGCCACGGGCCAGATGCGCAAGCTGACGAACAACGTCGACTACACGCCAGAACTCACGCACGCGCTCCACAAACGCATCTGGGTCGCGCGCGCGGATGGCTACCGCTTCCTCGTGAACCTCACGCTGCCCGGCGATTACAAGGACGGCACGCGGATGCCGGCGTTGTTCTGGTTCTATCCGTACGAGTACACGGATCAAGGCGGCTATCTGCGCACGCTGCGCACCGAGAACATCGAGCAGTTCCCGCGGTCGCAGCCGCGCACCATCGAGTACATGGTCACGCAGGGTTACGCGGTGGCGGATTTCGATCCGCCCATCGTCGGCACGCAGGGCCGTATGAACGACAATTACGTATCGGACCTCGAGGCCGACCTGTACGCGGTGATCGATCAACTGGACCGCGACGGCTACATCGACCGCACCAGGCTCGCGATCGGCGGGCACAGCTACGGCGCGTTCAGTACCGTGAACGCGATGGTGCACACGCCGTTCTTCAAGGCGGGCATCGCCGGCGACGGCATGTACAACCGGTCGCTCACGCCTAACGGATTCCAGAACGAACGGCGCGATTTCTGGGACGGCCAGAAAACGTATCTCGACATGTCGCCCTTCCTGTACGCCGACAAGCTGAGCGGCGCGCTGCTCATGTACCACTCGCTCGAGGACCAGAACGTCGGCACCGCGCTCGAGAGCTCCGTGCGCATGCTCCACGCGCTGCAGGGACTCGGCAAGACGGCGGCGCTGTACATGTATCCGTACGAGGACCACGGTCCGCTCACGCGCGAAACCGTGCTCGATCAATGGGCGCGATGGATCGCATGGCTGGACAAGTACGTGAAAAACGCGCCGCCGTCACCGGCAACGCCGGATGTGAAAGCGCTCAGCGGGTCGCGCTGAGTGGCGAAATCCAGATCCCTTCCCTCGAAACCTGTGCGGATGCTCATGCGAATTCGTTTCCAGTGTGTGCTGGCCTTTTGTGTCGCGGGTGCGGTCGCGGCGCCGGGCGCTCGCGCGCAGAGCGCGGACAAGCTGCCGGCCCAGGTCGACTCGATCGCGAACGCGGTCCTGACGACGACGGGAGTGCCGAGCGCGTCGGTAGCTGTCGTTAGGCACGGCACGATCGCGTACGCGCACGCGTACGGCACGGCCAAGCTCGACCCGCGCACGCCGGCCGACACCACGATGCGCTACGCGATCGGATCGATCAGCAAACAGTTCACGGCCGCCTCGATCCTGCTGCTCGTTCAGCAGCACAAGGTGTCCCTCGACGACCCGGTGTCGCGCTTCGTGCCGGGGCTGTCGCGCGGCAACGAGGTGACGGTGCGCGAGCTGCTGTCGCACACGTCGGGCTATCAGGATTTCTGGCCCCAGGACTACGTGCCGCCTGACATGGAGAAGTCCACGACGCCGCAGCAGATCATCGACCGCTGGGCCAAGCAGCCGCTCGACTTCGAGCCGGGTACGCAGTGGCAGTACAGCAACACGAACTTCATCATCGCCGGGCTCATCGTCCAGAAGGCGAGCGGCACGCCGTTCACGAAATTCGTGCACGCGCAGATCCTCGACCGACTCGGCCTAACGAGCGCCGTGGATTTCGACGCCCTCGGTCCATCGGCCGCGCAACCGATCGGGTACATGCGCTACGGACTCGGTCCGCTTCGCCCGGCGACGCCGACCGGACCCGGCTGGATGTTCGGCGCGGGCGAGCTGGCCATGACGCCGACCGACCTCGCGACATGGGACATCTCGATGATCAAGCAGTCGCTGCTGGCGCCCGCCTCGTACAAGGCCATGGAAACGACCGTGTTGCTCAAGAACGGCGTGAGCTCGGGCTATGGCCTTGGCGTGGAAGTGGGCGAGTTGGGCGGGCATCGGATGATCTCGCACAGCGGCGAAGTCTCCGGCTTCACGGCCGAGAACATGGTGTTCCCCGACGACAGCGCGGCGATCGTGGTGCTCACCAACCAGGATGCCGCGCCCGCATCGGGTGCGATCGCGCAGCAGATCGCGCGCGTGTTGTTCACGACCGAGGACGCGATGACGACCGAGCGTACCGCGCGGGCGCGACAGATCTTCGAGGGTCTTGAGAACGGGACGGTCGACCGCTCGCTGTTCACGGCGGACGCGAACGCGTATTTCAGCGACACCGCGCTCGCGGACTTCAAGTCCGGCCTCGGCCCGTTAGGCGCGCCGACCGGGTTCGTGCAGATCCGCCAGGAGAGCCGCGGCGGCATGATCGAGCGCGTCTATCGCGTTACGGCCGGGGGACGCGTGCTGCGCGTCTGGACGTATGAGCTGCCCAACGGACAACTCGAGCAGTACCAGGCGGCGCCGGCCACGTGAGGCGAGCCACGAGGAAGAGGGACGCGCTCATCGATGCGGCCCTCTTTCCTCGCCTTCCTGAGAATCCTCGAAGAATCGATTTCGGCCATTGTGCTCCGGCGAAATCGCGCGCAGGCTTCACAAAGTCGTCGCCCGCGTACCCGCGCCAGGAGCTCCATACGATGCCTGACCCGCGCCGACCGACGCCGCCGTTCGTCCTGTCGCCCGACTACCGCGAACGCCTGCGCCAGGATATCGACTTCGAGGCCTTCGAGCGCCTCCTCACCGTGTTGCCCGAGCAGGCGCGCCAGCTGCTGCTCCGCTTGGCCGCGCGCCAGCCTGACCTGCTCGCCATCTGGGAAGCCGCGCCCGCACTGCGCGCGGAAGAGCGCGGTGTGGACACGCGCGCCGAACACTATCGGAACCCGCGCTTGCAGATGCACGTGGTCCCGCGACTCGAGGACGTGTCGCTCTCCGACCCCGTGCTGCAACGCATGCTGCGCGAGGTCCTGCCGCCGGAGGAATGACACGGCGCGCATGCCGGATGGCCGACGGCCCGCCTCGAGGGCGGGCCGTCGGTGTTTCTGCTGCTGCCTAACGAGCGGCGCTCATGCACGCCGCATCGCGCGCAGCCTGCCATCCGAAGCTTCGTCCAGACGCAGCGCCGGACGCACCGGCTCCTCGTCGCGCACCGCTTCCGCGGGACGACGACGATACTGCACCAGGTCCTCCCCCAAGGTGACGAGCGCACGGGTCACCACCGTGCTCGCCAACGGCTCCGGAATACCCATCACACGCACGTAGCTCTCGATCGCGCGGTCGAACGGCAGATCCTCGGCCAACGTGTCGACGAACATCATCGCGTTGTCCACGTGCGCCCGAATCACCGACTCTTCAGCGCGCGCCTGCGCTAACCGCAACCGCTTCTCGGCCGCCGCGTTCAGCTTGCGCGCGAATATGCGTTCAGGGAACAGCTTGCCCAACATGGGATGCTCCAACGGTGGAGTGGAGAGGCCGCCATCCGCGGCGACCCGGGAAACCTCGATCTCCGTTCAAGCAGAGATCATACCAAAGGGCCCCCTGTCAAAATATGACGTACGGAAGGCCCTTCTGGATTCATCCGTGCGACTCTCCGCGCCTTGAAGCGCCGCCGGAGGCCGCCGGCTCTACCGCGGCGCGCGCATCGAAACGTTCCGCGCGTTCGGCGCGCCGTACGCGCGCCAATTCCAGCAGGCTGGCGAAGAAGATCAGCGTCATGATCGTGGCAGACGTGACACACCAGATGCAGATGGCGTGTATCACGAACAATTCTTTCGACGTGAGCCACGCCGAAAACAGCACGCTCCATCCCGACACCGCCACGAGCAGCCACGCGAGCGGGCGCTCGAGTCCCTCACGCTGCACCGAGACTAACGCAAGCACCAGCAGCGCCAGGTACGTCGCGAGTCCCCAGGCGGCCACCGGCACGCCGAAGAACATTGCCCAACGCGACGTGTTCACGCGCTCGCACGAGCCCACGTTGCACACGAGCTCGCGGATCACACCCACCTTGAACAACGTCAGATAGAGCGCCACGAGTGCGCCCACGAGCGCCAACACCGCGATGATCATGCGGGCGCTCCGCATCACGGCGTACCGCTCTTCCCCTTGGCCGGCGCGCTGTCGTTGGGCGTCGCGGTCTTCGCCGCCATCGCCGCGGTGTCGACGTACGCCCTGAGCATGTCGTACGGAATCGCGCCGGGAATCTGCTTCGTCCCGATCACGAACGTCGGCGTAGAGACGACGTGACGCCTCTCACCCTCCTCGTGATCCGCGTTGATTTCGGGCAAATGCTTCTGCGAGTCGTAGCAGGCGTCCCAGGCTTTCATGTCGAGTCCGAGTGCCTTGGCGTACGTCTCGAAGACGCCCTTGGGATTGCTCTCGTCGCTCCAATCCGGTTGGCCGTCGAACAACTTGTCGTGCATCTCCCAGAATTTGTTTTGATCGCCCGCGCAGGCCGCCGCGTTGCTGGCGTGAACGGAATTGGGGAAGTTCCCCAGCGGAAAATCGAAGTAGCGATAGCTCGCCAACCCCGTTTCGACGATCCGCTTCCGGACATCGGGCTCGGTGATGGTCGCAAACTCGGCGCAGTGCGGACACCCGAAGTCGGCGAACTCCAGGATCTGCACCGGCGCGTTCGGATTGCCGAGGAGATGGCCTTGGGCTTTGAGCGGCGTCGCCGCCACGTTTGCGATCGACGGCCGCGACGCGTCACTATGCTGCGCCGACCGCGCAATCAGCGCGATGCCGACAATCGCAACCACGACCAAGCCGATGTAGAACGGTTTGAGGTTCGCCGCCCGCTGCGTACGCACGACATTCGACCGCTGCGCGCGGGCGCTTTTCTGTGACATGGAGACCGTTTGACTCGCTGGGGACAGGGCTGAAAACTAGCGTCGGGCATGCATCGCAGGTACTGCTGCTTGGTGAGCTTCCTCGCTCTTTGGAAAACGGATTGAACGGATGACAAGACGGATGGAACGGATGGCTCGGCTGCGGCGGCAGCAGCATCGCCCGGCGTCCAACAACAACAGCTTTTTGGTTTACAACTGCGTGACAGTCGCGCGCGACGAGCTCCCCGCCGCAGCCGAGCGATCCGTCCCATCCGTGCAGTCATCCGTTCAATCCGTGTTCCAAAGAGCGAGGAAGCCCACCACGCGTGCCCGGCGCCTGCCTTGCCTAACGCACACACAGACGACGCCAGAAGAGCCCCTGGACGCCGCCACGCGGTGGCTTTGGCTCAAACTGACCCGCTACCTAGCGCCGCGCGGCGTAGCAAGTGACCGTTAGCTCCCGATATCTTCTCCGGCGCTTTTTCTTCACCGACAAACCGGGAGAGTTCTCATCGATCCGGACGTAATGCGCGTGCCGGCCGGGCCGGGTGCACTGCACGTGGAACGATATGGTCACGGCGGACGCCCCGTGATGCTGGTGCACGGCTTCGCCACGTCGAGTTTCGTGTGGCGCGTCGTCGGCCCGTTGCTCGCGGCCGCGGGGCACACCGCATACGCCGTCGACCTCTTGGGCTATGGCGAATCCGATCGCCCGCTCGAAGCGAATTACTCGATCGCGGCGCAAGCGGAATATCTCGATCACGCCCTCGCCGCGCTTCGCGTGCCGCGCGCAGCCATGGTGGGACTCGGCGTGGGCGGAGGCATCGTGCAGCGGCTCACGCTTCGGCACCCGGCGCGTGTGGACGGACTCGTGCTCGTGAACAGCGTCGCGTTCGGTGAATGTCCGGGCCGCGATGTCCGAACCGTGCAGCTCGGCACGGCGCGATTTGCGCTGCGTGTCGCGCACGGAGTCCTCGGTGCGGCACCATTGCTGCGTCGCGTCCTGGAAGAGAGCGTGGCGCGCAAGGAAACGATGCCGGCGCGGCTCGTGGCCCGCTATCTGGCGCCGTACGTGGGACCCGACGGTGTGACGCACCTGCTCACGATCGCGCGAGCGCTCAAGGCCGACGACGTCGAGGAGCTCGATCTCTCGTTGATTCGCGCTCCCGCGGCGATCGTGTGGGGTGAGGACCAACCATGGCTGGACAGCGGTCTGCCGGAACGGCTGCAAGCGGCGATTTCCGCGAGCAGTCTCGTACGCTTTCACGGTGTGGGGGCGCTCGTGCCGGAAGAGAACCCCGACGCGCTGGTGCACGTGGTCCTCGAGCTGCTGGATCGGCAACGTCCAGCGCCATCGTGACGTAACGTATGGGGAGCCCAATGAATTTGGCACATCTCGCGCGAGCGCTTCAATCCGCGCGTGCATCGAGATATATTTCCATCACTTCAGCCAACAGGATTGAATGGCCAAACAGCGCAACCGTCGCCGTGAGACCCCTGCACCAACGCCGTTCGAGCAGGCACGCGACGAATTATTTCAACACATCATGCGGTGTGGCGTGATCCAGGCGGTAGCGGAGCATCAGGAAGAGTGGTTCAACGACACGATGCCGTACTTGCAGGACCGCTACCCTGAATTGTCGGACGTCGAACTGACCGATCTTCGCACACTCGGGACACGGTTCTGCCGGCCACCAAAAGCAAAAGCCGAAGGCGAAGCGACCGAGCCCGCCGACGCAGTGTCGGCCGCCTGAAGGTCTTGACTCGGCGCGACGGTCAGCGGCCCGCTCGACGCGTCGCCCTGAACCCCACGCCGAGTCGCACGCCGCCACCAAAACCGCCTTCAGCGAACGGCACGACTCCGCTCCAATTCGGCCCTTCGACGCCGAGCACCACGATCACCGTTCCGCGCCAGTCGCCGATTCGGTCGTAACGCACCCCAAGTCCTCCCCCTGCGTACGGCGCCCAACGCATCTGAAAACCCGGATCGAGCAGGAAGCGTCCGACCAGGTCGGCGCGCGCACCAAAACCGGTGCGTCCGTGTGCCGATGACTCGCCCGCCGCCAGCGTCAATCCGATCCGGACGTTGGTCGATACCTTGGCGCTCACCTCGGCGCCGGCTTGCACCGCTGTAATACTCGACGCCAACACATCGAGTCGCGCACCTGCCTGCAAGCGCGATTCGAGCTGTGCGGCTACGCACCGCGGCGCGATCACTCCGGTACAGCACAACGCGATGATCGTTGCGGTGCGTGCCCGCATTCACGACCGAACGCGCTGGCGATGCAACACGAGCGTGTAGTCCGCGATCGACCACGCCGATGCGATCGCGATGAGCACCACCAGCGCCGGGAAGACAGCTGGACGCAGCAGCAGCGCGAAGAGCGCCGCGAGCTGCAGCACGGTGACCACCTTGCCGGGCCATCGCGCCTTGAACGCGCGCGGATCCAACCCCGGCAACAGATACGCGACGACGAATCCAACCGCCGTCGCCAAGTCGCGCGAAATGACGATCAGAAACTCGCTGGCCGTAACGGCGCCGTCGACCAGGAACGCCAAAATCGCCACGAGAACGAACGTCTTGTCGGCGATCGGGTCGAGCAATGCGCCGAGCTGCGACGTTTGTCCGCGGCGGGCGAGCCAGCCGTCGAGAAAATCGGTGAGCGACGCCAGCCCAACGAGCGCCACGCGCGCGGAGCGTCCCTCGACGAGGAGGAACGCGGCCGCCAGTGGCAGTCGCGAGAGGGAGAGCAGGTTGGGAACGGTCAGGACGCGAGAAGAGCTCACTGGAATTCAACATAGAGACGGAAAGAGACTGCTTCCAGCGTGGACGGGTCTCACGACGAAATGCCCGAGCCGGGGGTTTCGCCGCGCCTGCCTCTGTGTAGGTTGAGGCGGCTCATTGCGCGAGGGAGGCGATGGCGGCCACGATCGACGTGTTGCGCAACCTGCAGATTTTCAGCGGGCTGTCGAACGACGAGCTCGAACGTGTATCGGAATTGTGCGAGGAAAAGACGTACGCATCGGGTGAGCAGATCTTCCACGAGGGCGAGCCAGGCAACCGGCTGTTCATCGTCATCGAGGGCGAGGTCCGCATCAGCCGTCAGATTCCTGGTGCGGGCGAGGAA
>Ga0209168_10001954_pt1 | contig 15388 bp, 12 predicted proteins | sample Coa_R1_FD_187156 | JGI IMG/M metagenome (GOLD analysis project Ga0209168, IMG submission 187156) | Surface soil microbial communities from Centralia Pennsylvania, which are recovering from an underground coalmine fire - Coalmine... | ecosystem: Environmental > Terrestrial > Soil > Unclassified ... | reverse complement strand
TACGCGGGTCGCGGCGGTGCAGTCCTGCCCGGCGTTGAAGTAGCCCGCGCCGGCGATCCCCGCCGCGGCCGCCGCCACGTCGGCGTCGTCGAACACCACGACCGGGGCCTTACCGCCGAGCTCCAGGTGGACGCGCTTGAGGTCGTCGGCGGCGGCGCGCGCCACCTCGATGCCGGCCCGGACCGAGCCGGTGATCGACACCATGCTGGGCGTCTTGTGCGCGACCAGCTCGCGGCCGGTGTCCCGGTCGCCGCAGATCACGTTGAACACACCCGGCGGCAGGAACTCCGCGGCGATCTCGGCGAGCAAGATGGTGGAGGCCGGGGTGGTGTCGGACGGCTTGAGCACGACGGTGTTGCCCGCGGCGATGGCGGGCGCGAACTTCCAGACCGCCATCATCATCGGGTAGTTCCACGGGGTCACCTGCGCGCAGACGCCGATCGGCTCGCGCCGGATCATCGAGGTGTGGTCCTTCATGTACTCGCCCGCGCTGCGGCCTTCAAGCACCCGGGCGGCGCCGGCGAAGAACCGGATCTGATCCGCCGAGGGCGGGATCTCCTCGGACCGGGTCAGGGCGACCGGCTTGCCGGTGTTGCGGGTCTCGACCTCGACCAGTTCGTCGGCCCGCGCCTCGATCGCGTCGGCGATCCTGAACAGGGCCAGGCTGCGCTCGCACGGGGTGGCGTCGCGCCAGCCCTCGAACGCGTTCGCGGCGGCCCGCATGGCGGCGTCCACGTCCTGGCGGCTGGATACCGGCGCGTGCGCGTAGACCTCGCCGGTGCTGGGATCGATCACGTCGCTGGTACGGCCGTCGGTCGCGTCGGTGAACTTGCCGTTCACGAAATTCTGCAGCGTGCGGTCTGTCATGTCGGGCCCTCCATCCGGCGGCACGTCTTGGCCTGCGGCATGTCACGGTTCTCCGCGATCTCAATGACGAGCTTCGCAGAGGCGGACTATCTCCACAAGTGAATCAGTTGCTATCTTTATATATAGCTACGAAATCAGTTGGCCTATAGGCGGACATGATGCCGACCGGCACCATGTCCGGGAGGAGGAGGCGGCCACATGGCGCATAGCCCGAGGACGCTCCCGACCCAAGGCCCGAGTGGTCTCGTACCCGACGATATCTCCAAGCAGATCATCGAGCAGCTGCAGGAAGACGGCCGGCGGTCCTACGCCGCGATCGGCAAGGCGGTCGGGCTGTCCGAGGCCGCCGTCCGGCAGCGAGTCCAGCGTCTGCAGGACTCCGGCGTGATGCAGATCGTCGCGGTGACCGACCCGCTCACGCTGGGATTCCACCGTCAGGCCATGATCGCCATCAAGACCGACGGCGACCTGGAAAAGGTGGCCGACCAGCTCGCCGAGATGGACGAGATCGACTACGTGGTCATCTCGGCCGGCTCGTTCGACGTGCTGGCCGAGGTCGTCTGCGAGGACGACAACCACCTGCTGGAGATCTTGAGCCGCGTCCGCGCGGTCCCGTACGTCACCAGCACAGAGACCTTCGTATACCTAAAACTCCGTAAGCAGACCTACTCCTGGGGAACACGATGACATCCTCCCTCGACGCCATCACCACCGAACAGGAAGCAGCCAAGCGCAACCTCTGGCTGCACTTCACCCGGATGTCCGGCTACGCCGACCACGACGTCCCGGTGATCGTGCGCGGCTCGGGGGCCTACGTCTTCGACCAGCACGGGCGGCGATACCTGGACGGGCTGTCCGGCCTGTTCGTGAGCCAGGTCGGCCACGGCCGCCAGGAGATCGCCGAGGCGGGCGCACGCCAGGCCTCCGAGCTCGCCTACTTCCCGCTGTGGTCCTACGCCCATCCCAAGGCCATCGAACTGGCCCAGCGGCTGGCCGAGCTGGCCCCGGGCGACCTGAACCGGGTGTTCTTCACCACCAGCGGCTCGGAGGCCGTCGAGTCGGCCTGGAAGCTCGCCAAGCAGTACTTCAAGCTGACCGGCCAGCCCGAACGATACAAGGTGATCAGCCGCGAGATCGCCTACCACGGGACCTCGATGGGCGCGCTGGCCATCACCGGCCTGGCCGACATCAAGTACCCGTTCGAGCCCATGACCCCGGGCGGGGTCCGGGTGCCCAACACCAACTTCTACCGGGCCCCCGCGTTCGTGCGCGACGACCTAGAGGCGTTCGGCATCTGGGCCGCGGACGAAATCGAGCGGGCCATCCTGCGTGAGGGGCCCAAGTCGGTCGCGGCGGTCTACCTGGAGCCCGTGCAGAACTCCGGCGGCTGCTTCCCGCCGCCTCCCGGCTACTTCCAGCGGGTCCGGAAGATCTGCGACCGGTACGGCGTGCTGCTGGTCTCCGACGAGGTGATCTGCGCGTTCGGCCGACTCGGCTACTACTTCGGCGCCGAGCGCTACGGGTACCAGCCGGACATCATCACCTTCGCCAAGGGAGTCACGTCCGGCTACGCGCCGCTCGGCGGCATGCTGGTCAGCGACGCGCTCATGGAGCCGTTCAACTCGGGCACGGCCACGTTCCTGCACGGCATCACGTTCGCCGGCCACCCCGTGTCTACCGCGGTCGCGCTGGCCAACCTGGACATCTTCGAGAAGGAGAACCTGCTAGACAACGTCCGGGCGAACGAGGCCGCGTTCCGCGCCACCCTGGAGAAGCTCTCCGACCTGCCCATCGTCGGCGAGGTCCGCGGGGCCGGCTACTTCTACGGCATCGAGCTGGTCAAGGACAAGGCCACCCGGGAGACGTTCGACGACGACGAGTCCGAGCGGCTGCTGCGCGGGTTCTTGTCCCAGGCGCTGTTCGACGCCGGGCTAGTGTGCCGCGCCGACGACCGCGGCGACCCGGTTATCCAGCTAGCCCCGCCCCTGATCTGCAGCCAGGAGCACTTCGACGAGATGGAGGCCATTCTGCGCACCGTCCTGACCGAGGCCTGGACGCGGCTCTGAGGTAGTCCCGGATAGCAGAGTTCATCGGAATGTCTTGCCACGACATTCCGCGTCGCCATCTGGCGTTTACTCGCCTGCTTTTACCTTTCCGTTATGCCCCGTACCCCCTGGCCAGTGTCACGCCGCCAAGTGCTCGCCGCTGGTGGGACGGGCCTGCTCGCGACCACCGCGAACGCCACCAGGGCCGCGGCTCGGACCCGCAAGGTCCGCGCCGCGGGCGGCGACGGCACCCCCGAGCAGATTCATCTGACCTGGGGTGAGAACCCCGCTACCGGCGTCGTGGTCTCCTGGGCCTCCCCCGAGGCGGCGACCCGGCCCCGGGTGCGGATCGGGCAGCGGGTCATCGAGGCCGAGCCCCGTCAGTACACCGACGGAATCAACGGCGAGACGGTGTGGACCTACCACGCACGGGTCGCCGGGCTGCGGCCCGGCGCGACCTACGCGTACGCGCTAACCGCGGACAACGACGGCAACGCCGCGGACCCGTTCACCGCCACTTTCCGCACCGCCCCGCATGGCCGGGCGGCGTTCCGCTTCACCCTTGACCTGGCCACGCCGAGCACCTCGTCGATACTCTCCTACGGCCAGAGCGCGTACGCGGTGGACGCGGTCGAGTCCTTCCAGCCGCTGTTCCACCTGCTCAACGGCGACCTGTGCTACGCGGACCTGAACCCGACGGTACAGCCCGAGGTGTGGCGAGACTTCGGCAACAACAACCAGACCTCGGCCGCCAACCGGCCCTGGATGCCGTGCCTGGGCAACCACGAGGTGGAGTTCGGCAACGGAGCGCAGGGGTTCACCTCCTACCTCACCCGCTACACGCTGCCGGACAACAAGGTGCCCGGCTTCGGCGGCCGGTGGTACAGATTCCGGATCGGCTCGGTCCTGTTCGTCTGTCTCGACGCCGACGACGTGGTGTACCAGGACGCAGGCGCGTTCGTGGCCGGCCCGGCGCCGCTGACCCCGGCGGGCAGCACGAACAACCCGGCCATCGAGCCCGGCACCTCGTTCTACATCAGGGGCTACTCGGGCGGCGCGCAGACCGCATGGCTGGAGCGAACGCTGGCAGCGGGCCGGCGGGACGACTCAGTGGACTGGATCGTGGTGCAGATGCACCAGTGCGCCTGTTCTTCCTCGGCCACCGGGAACGGCTCCGACCTCGGCATCCGCCAGCAATGGCTGCCGCTGTTCGACCGCTACCAGGTCGACCTGGTGCTCAGCGGTCACGACCACGACTACGAGCGGTCCTTTCCGGTACGCGGTGCCGACGCCAACGCCGGCCACGAGGTCGCCACCGGTGCGGTGGTCGACACGCTGCGCCCGCACCCGGTCACGACCACCGACAACGGGGTGTTCGACACCAGCCAGGGCACCGTGCACCTGATCCTGGGCTGCGGCGGCACCGACGCCCCGCTGGACGAGTACGGCACCGACACGGCCGACTCGCAGCGACAGGCCAAAGTCTTCACGCAGGCCAACCGACCCATGGCCACATCCGTGGCGGGCGTCTTCACCCGGGCGGCCCCCGATGCGGTCGAGGACGCCGTCTGGTCGGCCAAGCGTGACACCACGACCGGCTACGGGATCGCGGTTTTCGATGTCCACCCCGACCCGGAGGATTTCGGCGGCCGCCCCGCCATCACCGTCACCCAGTACCACGCGGTCGGCGCGGATCCGGTCAACCCGGCCACCGGCACCAAGGGCGCGCCGACGCCCGACTACACCGAGTTCGAGACCTTCACCCTGATCCGCCCCCGGCGTGGCTAAGCGGTCAGGGGATGGGCGGGCGGGGCGGGCTGGTCTCCTGGGACGGCATCGAGTTGGTGTCGGGCAGCGGGTAGTCGATGCCCGCGTCCAGCGTGCCGGCCAGCGAATTGAGCACCGCCTGCTCGGCGAGGCTGGTCGGGCCGAGTGAGGTGGGCGGCAGCGCCGGGAGGCCGGTGTCCGGCGGCTTGGACAGCGCGAGGGCCGCGGTCAGATCGCCGGTCACGCTGCGCCGCCACGGCGACAGGTTCGGCACCTCGACGCCGAACCGGGTCTCGATGAAGCGCAGCAGCGAGGTGTGGTCGAACATCTGCGAGCAGACGTAGCCGCCCCGGCTGAACGGCGAGATGACCAGGGCGGGGACCCGGAAGCCCAAGCCGACGGGCCCGGTGATCCCGCCCGCCGCGGCGGGCAGGGTGCCGGTGAGCCACTCCCCCTCGGTCCCGGGCGGCGCGGTCAGCGGGGGTACGTGGTCGAAGAACCCGCCGTTCTCGTCGTGCGTCACGAACAGCACGGTCTGCGCCCACACCGCCGGGTTGGACACCAGCGCGGCCAGGATGCTGTTGATGAAGTACTCGCCGTAACTAGGCGGCGCGGCCGGGTGCTCGCACTCGGCCAGCGGCGGCATGATCCATGACACCGACGGCAGCTTGTTCTGCTTGATGTCCTGGCCGAAGTCGTCAAGGTCCGGGGTCAGCCCGCGGCCGACCAGTTCGGCCCCGGTGACCGAGAACGGGTCGGTGTACGCCTTGAAGTAGGGCAGCGGGCTCAGCGCGAGCTCGCTGAGCCGGTCGTTGTAGACCTTCCAGGTCACCCCGGCGCCCTGCAGTCGTTCCGGCATCGTCTCCCAGTGCAGCTTGCCGTATTCCGCGATCCGGTTCCCGAACGTCTCGAGCACGGGGCCGCCGGCCGTCCCGGCCGGGTCGATGGTGCCCGACATGCTCATCAGCCGGTTCGGGTCGGTGGGACCGAGCACCGAGCTGTAGTAGGCGTCGCACACGGTGAACGCGTCCGCGAGCGCGTAGTAGAACGGCAGGTCGGCGCGGGTGTAGTAGCCCATGGTGACCGGGCCGTGGGCCGCGCCGTCGACGGCGACGTGAGTGGCGACGAACTTGTCCATGGCGCCGCCGTTCCAGCTGTCGTGCTGGGCCGCCCAGGTGTGCGAGATGTCGTTGGTGGTCTGACCGTCCCGCAGCGGCGGGTCGCTGGACAGCCGGAACGGCTCCAGGTAGCCGGCCAGGCTGGGGCCCCTCCCCGGCTGGTATCCGGACTGACCGAACACCCCGCGGAGGGCATCCGGGTCGGAGAAGCCGCGCACGCCGGACAGCGTGCCGAAGTAGTGGTCGAACGACCGGTTCTCCTGCATCAGGATCACCACGTGCTCGATGTCGCTCAGGCTCGCGGAACCCGCGGACGCGGCGGCCGCCGCATCGATCAGCCTGGACTGCGCGCCGGTCAACTCGCTCACGGCCACCTCCGCTCGGATCATCCCGGGCAAAGGATACGGTCGGGGCATGGACGTTCTGGTGATCGGGGCCGGGGTGTGCGGCCTGACGACAGGGATCAGCCTGGCCGAGGCGGGGCGCAGCGTGACGATCAGGACGGCGGCCCCGCCGGAACAGACAACCTCAGTGGCGGCCGGCGCGGTCTGGGGGGCGGTCCGGGTCGGGCCGCCGGAGCGGGTCCTGGGCTGGGCCCGGACCGGGCTGGAGGTCTTGTCCAAGCTCGCCGCCGAACCGGGCACCGGAGTGCGCACGGCCAGCGGCAGAGAGGTCAGCCGCACCCCGCTCGAACCGTATTACTGGACCCGGCTGCTACCCGACCTGCGGCCATGCGAGCCGTCCGAACTGCCGGACGGCTTCACCGATGGCTGGCACTACAGCGCCCCGGTCGCCACCATGCCGGTCTACCTGGAGTACCTGCGGGCCAGGTTCGAGCGGGCCGGCGGCACGATCGAGGTGGCGGCCGTCCCGGCGCTGGCCGGGCTGGCCGGGGCCGCGCCGGTCGTGGTCAACTGCTCCGGCGTCGGCGCCCGCGACCTGGTGCCCGACCCCGCGGTAAGGCCGGTCCGCGGGCAGGTGGTGATCGCCGACAACCCCGGCATCGAGGAGTTCTACGTCAACCGGGACGAGGAACCGCCGTGGATCGTGTACATGTTCCCGCACGGGGAGACGGTCCTGCTCGGCGGCACGAACGAGGAAGGTGCCTGGAATCTGGAGCCGAACCCTTCGATCGCCGAACGGATCGTGGCTCAGTGCGCCGCGATCGATCCTCGCCTGCGCGGGGTGAGAATCCTCGGCCATCGCGTCGGCCTGCGGCCGTACCGTCCGGAGGTGCGGCTGGAGGCCGAGCCGTTCGGAGACGGAGTGCTCTGGCACAACTACGGGCACGGCGGCGCGGGCGTTTCGCTGGCCTGGGGCTGCGCGGCCGAGATTGCGGCAGCGGTAACGGGTCAGTCGTCCAGCTGAGCGGCCAGGCGCGCCGGGGCGACCGCCCGGTACGCGTCCCGGCATAGCTCGGCGATCTCGGTCCAGTCCGGGTCACGGTCGAGCCGCACGCCGATCCAGCCGCGGCCGCCCACGTAGGGCGGGCGGAAGAACCGGCCGGGCGCGGACGCGGTGAGCTCGTCCTGCGCCCCGGGTGGTGCCGCGCACCACAGGTGCGGGAACTGGTCGGCGTGGTGGCCGTCCGCCCACAAGGTCACGAACGTCTTGCCGCGGACGAACCAGGTCGGCGCGCCGTGGCTGGGCCGTTCGGTGACCTCGGGCAGGGCCAGGCAGACCGCCCGCATCCGTCCGGCCAGGTCATCTTCTGAGCTTTCCACGCTGCGATTGTGCCACCGAGGCCGACGGACTCAGGGGTGATGGGCAACGACATGCGGGCCGGACTGCGGGTGCATGAGCTGCTTCAGTCTGGTCACGATGCCGGGGAAGCCCATGCCTGACCAGTCCTGGGTCAGCAGGCCGAAGGACTCGGTCGTACCGCCCGCGTGCGAGAGCGATCCGCCCGGCGGAGGGCTGGCCTGCCCGTGAATCGGGTTGAGGGCCCACCAGCACCAGTCGACATCCTCCTGGGCCAGCCAGGCCGTGATGTTGCCCCACCACGGTTTCGCACCCTCGGTGGCGGAATCTGCGCAGATCCGGCCGAACTCGCCGATCCACAGCGGAGCGATGTTCCCGGTCAGCAGGAATCCGCCCTTCTGGTTCATGGCGGCGGCGTAGGCGGCCGGGGTCTGATTCGCGTCCGTGTGGAACCAGTGGTAGTCGTGCATGCTGTACACGACCTTGTTCGGCTGGCTGAGCTTGATCGGGTGGGTGTGCACGCCGGTCAGGTCGGCGGCGAACCCAAGCCCCTCGCAGATGATCAGCACCTGCGGGTCGACGTGCAGGATCGCGTTACCCACCGCGGTGTACATGGGGGCGATGTCGAACTTGTCACCCTTACCCCAGTTCGGCCCGACGGCTTTCCCCCCGATCACCGCCGGCCGGGGCTCGTTCTTGATGTCCATCGCGGCGACCAGCGGATTGGACTTGTACCGCGTGGCCATGGCCGTCCAGGTGTCGGTGAAGTTCTGGGCCGTGAAGCGGTCGTTGAACCACAGCCCGTTGGTGTCGTCTTCCTTGCAGCACCAGCCGAAGTCGAGCAGGTGACAGTTGGGGATGACGATCAGGCCCTTGTCGGTCAGCGCCTTGACGCAGGCGTCGAAGACCTCGAGCGGGTTCTTCCCGAACAGATCTGGATTGGCGGTCAGGGCTGACTGCGGCACCGGAGCGGTCTGCCTGGTCATCCACACGCTGAACGGCAGCCGGACGCTGTTGAAACCCTGCGCGGCGATGAGCCCGGCCAGCGTGCCGCGGTCGATGCGGTCAAGCCCGCCCGGGACCCCGGTGTCCTCGCTGGCGCCGTACCAGTTCACGCCGGCCAGGCGGACCCGCGTCCCGGTCTTGTCGACGATGAACCGGCCGCTGGTCGACAACGGCGTGGCGATAGCCATACTCATTCCCCCTAGTAACAGCGCGGGCCTGACAACCCTACGGGGACGGCCAGCGGCCGCCTGATACACCCTTCAAGAGATTCCCGGGCCGGTGCGGGGTGGCATCAGGGCCTGCAGCATGGTGATCACTTCTGGGTAGCCCACGCTGGTCCAGTCCATGGTCAGCAGGCCGTACGGCTCCGGAGCGCCCCAGTAGTTCTGAATCGTGCTGGTCCCAGGGGTGCAGCTCTGGCCGTGGGTCGGGTTGAGGGCCCACCAGCACCAGTCGACGTCGGCTTCCTTCAGCCAGCCCTGGATGTTGGCCCACCAGCTTCCGCCGCCGCCCGGGTTCGACAATGCGCTGGCGTTGTCGCCGAACTCGCCGACCCACACCGGGGCGATCCCCTGGTTGAGCAGGTATCCCCCGTTCGTGGTCATCTGCTGGATGTAGGCCGCCTGGGACTGGCCGTTGGGATGGTTGCTCCAGGAGTAGTCGTGCATGCTGTACACGACCTTGTTCGGCTCGGCAAGCTGGACCCGGTGGCTGGCCACGCCGGTCAGGTCACCGGCGTAGTTCAGGCCCTCGCAGATGATCAGCAGGCCCGGGTCGATCTGGTGCAGCAGGTTCCCCACCGTGGCGTACATGGCGGCGAAATCGGTCTGGGTCGCGTTGCCCCACGCCGGACCGAGGGCGGACCCGCCGACGGTCGCGTGCCGCGGCTCGTTCTTGATGTCCATCGCGGCGACCAGCGGATTGGAGGCGTACCGCCGGGCGATGCCCTGCCAGATCGAGGTGAACTTCGCGGCCGGCCAGCGGTCGTTGAACCACAGGCCATTGGTGTCGTTGTTGGCGCAGCACCAGCCGAAGTCGAGCAGGTGGACGTTCGGGATGACGATCAGGCCCTGGTCGGTGAGCGCCTTGACGCAGGCGTCGTAGACCTGCATCGGGGTCGACCCGGACAGGTCCGGGTTGCGCAGCAGGTACTGATCGGCGACCGGCGTGGTCTGTTCGGTCATCCACAGGCTGAACGGGAACCGCACGCAGTTGAACCCCTGCTGGGCGATGAGCTCGGCGATCGCGTTGCGGTCGTTGCAGTCCAGTCCGACCGGCACGCCGATGTCCTCGCTGGCGCCGTACCAGTTGACCCCGGCCAGCTTGACCCGGTTCCCGTTCGCGTCGACGATGAACCGGCCCTTCGTCGACAAGGGCGTAGCAATAGTCACAACCGTCACCGCCAATCGCAAAGTGGACGCCCTAACCGTCCCAGGGCCGCCGGGCTATGGCAAGCGGCACGCCGGACCGCGCGGAAGCTGACGGGACGGACGCACCACGGCCCGTTCGGCAGAAATGTCTTTCAATAGGGTATGAACATGCAGATTGGTTACGGTGCCCCGGTGGCGGGGGCCTGGGCGACCCCCGGATACCTGACCGCCTTTGCCCGGCAGGCGGAGGACGCGGGGTACGCGTCGCTGTGGAGCTTCCAGCGGCTGCTGGTGCCCGAGGGCTCCGGGATGGAGCCGGTGTACCGCAGCGTGCTCGACCCGATGGTCGCGCTGGGGTACCTGGCCGCCGCCACGACGCGGATCCGCCTGGGCGTGGCCGTGGTCAACCTGCCGTTCGTCTCGCCGACGGTGCTGGCCAAGCAGGCCGCCACGGTGGACGTGCTGTCCGGCGGCCGGCTCGACCTGGGCCTGGGCATCGGGTGGATGCCCGAGGAGTTCGCCGCGACCGGCGCGTCGACGGCGCGGCGCGGCGCGCGGACCGAGGAGTACCTGGCCGTGCTGCGGACCTTGTGGGCCGACGAGGTCAGCTCGTTCGACGGCGAGTTCTACACGATCCCGGCCGGCCGGCAGGACCCCCGGCCGGTGCAGCGCCCCGGGCCGCCGGTGCTGCTCGGCGGCATGTCCCGCCCGGCCATGGAGCGAGCCGGGCGGATCGCCGACGGCTGGATCACCTCCAGTCGCGCCGACCTGTCCAAGATCGGCGAGGCGGCCACGGTGATCCGGGACGCGGCGCAGGCGGCGGGCCGCGACCCGGGAGCGGTGCGCATCGTATGCCGGGGCGTGGTGCTGGCCGACGCCCCCGCCGAAGGGCCGGATGGCACCCGGCGGCTGCTGTCGGGCAGCTTCGCGCAGATCCGCGAGGACGCGGCGTGGCTCGGCGAACAGGGCGTGACGGAGCTGTTCTACGACCTCAACTGGGATCCGCAGGTCGGGTCGCCGACGGTGGAACCGCAGGCCGCGGCCGCCCGCGCCGAGCAGATCCTGGCCGAACTCGCCCCGCGCTGAACTCGCCCCGCGCTGAACTGGGCCGCGCGCTTGGGTCTTTAGGTGGTGAAAGCGCGGTTTCACCACCTCCTGGTGTGCTGAATCGGTGGTTTCATTCCGCGGGGTTGTTCGGCGGCTTGGCGGGTCTGTAGTACACCTGCTATCGTTTGTCGCGGGGTCGATATATGGGGTTACATGGGGTGCTGCGGATGGCTGCTGACGGGGAGATTGTGGTCGACGTCCGTGACCTGCGGATGCGGTACGGACGGACCGATGTGCTGGACGGAGTGACGTTCGCGGCGCGGCGGGGCGAGGTGCTGGCCCTGCTCGGGCCCAACGGCGCGGGCAAGACGACCACGATCGAGATCCTCGAGGGCTTCCGGATGCGGTCGGCGGGCCAGGTCAGCGTGCTTGGCACCGATCCGGGCCACGGCGGCGAGGACTGGCGGGCCCGGATCGGCGTGGTCCAGCAATCCTGGCGCGACCACGCCAAGTGGCGGGTCCGCGAACTGCTCGCGCACCTGGGCCGCTACTACGCGCCGTACTCGACCGCGGAGCTGCCGCGGCCGTGGAACGCCGACGAGCTGCTGGCGACCGTCGGGCTCACCGAGCTAGCGGGCCAGAAGATCCGCCGCCTGTCCGGCGGCCAGCGCCGCCGCCTGGACGTGGCGATCGGCATCGTGGGCCGCCCTGAGCTGCTGTTCCTCGACGAGCCGACGGCTGGGTTCGACCCGCAGGCCCGGCGCGACTTCCACGACCTGGTGCACCGCCTGTCCGACCTGGACGAGACGACGATCGTGCTCACCACGCATGACCTCGACGAGGCCGACAAACTGGCCGATCGCATCGTGATCCTGGCCGGCGGGCAGATCGTCGCCGACGGCTCCGCCGATGAGCTGTCGCGCCGGATGTCGACCCAGGCCGAGGTGAAATGGAGCCGCGACGGGCAGCGGTTCGTGCACTCCGCGGACGATCCGACCCGGTTCGTCCGCGACCTGTTCCGGCAGTATGGCGAGTCCGTCGAGGACCTGGAGGTCCGGCGGGCCAGCCTGGAGGACACCTACATGGCGCTGGTGCGGCGGATTGAGGCGGGGGCCGATCCGGCGTATGACGCGGTGGCACGCAAGTTCTCGGTGGTGGCGGGATGAGCGCCTGGTGGACAGCGGTACGCGCGGGTTTCGAACGCGGCTGGATCGAGCTCAAGCAGACCTACACCAACGCCGACAGCCTGATCCCGACGGTCATCGTCCTCGCGGGCTTCATCCTGGTCATGCTGATCACCCGGCGAACCGTGGTGCCCGGCACGCACTTCTCCCTCGGCACCACGATGCTGGTCAGCCTCATAGGTATGAACGTGGGCGTCAACGGGCTGGCCACGATGGGCGCATTGCTGGCCACCGAACGCGAGGACGGCACCTTGCTGCGGGCCAAGGCCACCCCCAACGGGATGGCCGGCTACCTGATCGGCAAGATCGTCGCCGTGTCCGGGGTCATCGTGATCGGCGTGGTGACCACGTTCATCCCCGGGTCATTCCTGTTCCACGGCCTGGCCGTGGGCAGTGCCACGGCCTGGCTGACGCTGATCTGGGTGCTGGCGCTCGGGCTGGTGGCCACGCTCCCGATGGGCGCCGTGCTCGGGTCGCTGTTCCCGAGCGCCCGCAGCGCCGGGCTGATCACGCTGGCCATCGGCGGCATCACCGCGGTGTCCGGGATCTTCTACCCGATCACCCACCTGCCGCAGTGGCTGCAGGTGATCGGGCAGGTCTTCCCGCTGTACTGGCTGGGACTCGGGATGCGCTCGGCCCTGTTGCCGGTCAGCCTGGCCTCGGTCGAAATCGGGCACTCGTGGCGGCACCTGGCGACGTTCGGCGTCCTGGGTGCGTGGGCGGGGGCGGGACTGCTGGTAGCGCCGGTGCTGCTGCGCCGGATGGCCCGGCACGAGTCCGGGTCGGCCGTGGCCGCGCGCCGCGAGAAGGCCATGCTTCGAGTTCAGTGAGGATGCGTAGCGGATGAGTGAGATCATCTACAACCGGATCGCGGTGCTGCGCGCCGAACGGGGGATCTCCCGGCGCCAGCTGGCCGAGGCGCTCAACGTGCACTACCAGACCGTGGGCTACCTGGAGCGCGGCGAGTACAGCCCGAGCTTGTACCTGGCCCTGCGGCTCGCGGAGTACTTCGAGGTCCCGGTCGAGGTGCTGTTCTCCACCGAACCGTTCCCGCGGATCGGGAGCGCGGAGCGATCAGTTTCCTGAGGGCTCGGTTTCTCGAGGGCTCTGTTTCTTGAGGGCTCAGTTTCTTGAGGGCTCGGGGATCAGGCCCTCGCGATGGGCGATGGCGGCGGCCTCGGTGCGGCTGGCCGCGCCGAGCTTGCCGAGGATGTTCGACACGTGCACGCTGGCCGTCTTCGGCGCGATGAACAGGACGGAGGCGATCTCCCGGTTGCTGCGGCCCGCGGCGATGAGCCGGAGCACCTCACGTTCCCGGCTGGTCAGCGAGGCCAGGACCGCGCCGTCCGGCAGGTCCGGCGCGGTGCCGATCCGGGCCCGGCGGGCCAGGTCGTCCAGCGCCCGGCGCAGCGGCTTGGCGCCGAGGCGGTCCGCGGTCTGGGATGCCAGCCGCCACTGCTCGTTGGCCTCATCCCGGCGGCCCGCCTCGGCGAGGGCCTCGGCCAGCCGCCAGCGGGTGCGGGCTATCTCGTACATGTAGGCGGGGCCGAAAGCGTCGAGGACCGCCTGCCAGGCCTGCGGGTCGTTCTCGCCTGCGGCGCGCCGGTATTCCGCCTCGGCGCGAGCCAGCCAGCCACGGCCCTCGGGGCCCAGGATGAACTTGGGCCGCTTGGGGAATACCGCCCCCTCTCGGGCGATACGCAGCAATTCCCCGGCCGCGGCCACCTCGGCGCTCGCGGTCTGGTCGTCGCCGCTGGTCCGGGCGTGAACGGCCCGGTCGGCACGCGCGCTCAGGGCGACTGCGGCCGGCCGGAGGACCGACGGGGAGTAACCCCATGGCGGGACGTTGTCGAGGTCGATCGCTTCCTGGGCCTCGGCCAGCGCCTGCTCCGTGTCACCTTGCCACAAGGCATGCTCGGCGAACAGGCCGTAGGCGATGAACGAGTAGTCGAAGCCACGGACCGACCAGAACGGCTCGATCCAGGCGCGCCGTTCCTCCACGGCCGGGTTGCCGCGTGCGACGTCGATGAACAGAGCCATCGAGGACAGTGAGGCCTCGGGCGGGCTGGTGACCCGGACCGGGAAGCCGTCGGCGATCTCCTGCGCGTGATCCCACTTGCCGTCCGCGAAGTGGCATTGGAAGTGCAGGTGCTGCAGGTCAACGCCGTACGGAGACATGTCGAGCCCGGTCTGGATGGCCCGCTTGGTGCCCTCGTGAGCCACGGACCCGCCGGTGGTCAGGTCGCCGCGCTCCAGGTGAGCTCGAGCCAGGTGATAGGCGGAGCGCAGCTCCACACCGAGGACCATGGCCTCCCGGGCCTGCCGGTGCGCCGCGGTCAGCACCTTGATCGCCTCGTCGTTGCGGCCCTCGCGGTTGCTCATGAACCCCAAGGTCACGAGCGCGTCGGCTTCGACCCAGGGCGCGGCGGCGGCCCGGGCGGCGGCGATCCCCCGCTTGGCCCAGTCCCGGGCCACGTTGAAGTCCTCCTCGACGATCAGGGCGTAGGCGTAGGTGGTGAGGGCCCGCGCGTACTGCCAGGTCGGCGGGTCCGCGGGCGTGGCGTCCACGGTGGCCCGCGCCACCTCGACGGCTTCGGCAGGCGCCTTGGGATCGTCGATGAGCATCAGGTTGAAGGCCAGCCGCTCGCCGATCCTGCTGGCCAGCTTGACGTCGACCGGCCGACCGCCCTGCTCGGCCTGGTCGGCGACGAGCTGCCGCAACCGCCGGAGCAGGTGGACGGCCCGGTCTACGTCCCCGCTGTCCGCCGCGTTGGTCGCGGACAGCAGGCCGAGCTTGCCGCGGGCCATGCCCGCGGTCTTCTCCTGGTCGGGTACCCGCTCCCACAGGGCCAGTGCCTGGTCGTAGTGGCGGTGCGCCTCGGCCGGCGCGCCCAGTTCCTCCGCGTCCTTCCCGGCCCGGACCGACGCGGCGAACGCACCGGGGATGTCGTGACTGGCCAGGCAGTGCTGGGCGAGCTCGGCGGCGGTGCCGGGCATCGCGAGCCGATTCTCGTCGGACAGCAGCGAGCACATCGTGGCGTGCAGCCGGGTCCGCTCCCCAGGCAGCAGATCCGCGTAGACAGCCTCCCGGAGCAGGGCGTGGCGGAACACGTAGCCTTCGGTGCCGTCGGGCACGAGGAGCTGGTGAGTAACCGCCTCCCGCACCGCGCCCTCGTATTCGGCGGCCGCCAGGCCGGACGCGGCCCGGACCAGCTCGTCGTCGGCCTTGCGCCCGGCCACGGCCGCGGCGCGGAGCACCTGTTGCGTAGCGTCGGTCAGCTGCT
>Ga0209168_10001953_pt1 | contig 15401 bp, 13 predicted proteins | sample Coa_R1_FD_187156 | JGI IMG/M metagenome (GOLD analysis project Ga0209168, IMG submission 187156) | Surface soil microbial communities from Centralia Pennsylvania, which are recovering from an underground coalmine fire - Coalmine... | ecosystem: Environmental > Terrestrial > Soil > Unclassified ... | reverse complement strand
CCATCTACGATTGACAGGTCTACACGAAACGCAAGCCATAGATAAATTCAACTATGGCCTCTCTGATCGAGGCGCTTCGATCCGGTTGCCCATTCACTTCATCAAGAGTGGTTACAAGGGCTATCTTGAAGATCGCCGCCCCAACTCCGAGGCTGATCCCTACCAGATCGTTTCGCGCATTCTGAAAACGATCAATAGTGTCCCCAAGCCCGTTGCTGCTATGGCTTAGACTTAGGCCTCCCAAGACACCGAAACTTAAAACACAGACGCCCCGGTTCTGCCGGGGCGTCCGTGTTTTAGTGCAGAGAGGGAAGAAAAGATTCGACCACTCACAAGACGTTCCAGGGAAAAAACTAAGCGAGCTCTTCCAGCGTCAATCGGTTGTACTTCTCGGCAAACTTCAGACCAAAGGGTTTCACAAGCTGGACCGCGCGTTTCGCGTCTTCATCGTCAGGAGCATGGACGACGAGAAATCCAGCGCCCCGGTTGGCGAGTTCGAGATACTCCTCAACTTTGGCAACGTCCTGTCCAATCTGAAGCGGATCGGTGACGTGGCTCTCGCTTTTTTCAAATTCGGCAAGGACCTCGTCTTTGTTGTAGAACGTCACGTCATCCTCGTTAAAGCCATTTTGTAAAAGGACCGCCTGGGCCTTTTTTGCCGCGTCGTCATTTGTAAAGGCCATAACGATGTGCCCGGTCGGACTGAACACGCCAAACGATCTTGGAAAATTGGGTTTCGTCGCTTTTTTCATAGGAGTTTTCTCCGCTCCGAAAGTTGCGGAATTTTCTATGCCCACCATCGGCTGGCTCAGTCGTAATGCTAGAGCAGCTCGGCGTCCAGCTGTTCACACAAAATTTCTCTTTCCGCTCGAATCCAGTCATCCATATCGCGGCCGTGATCGCAACCCCTTCTTTCGTACAATTGGTAAGCTCGTTGTGCCACACGGCTGCGCACCTCCGGAATTTTTGAGATTTCGAGATCCCGTTTCCGTCGTAATGTCCTCATCAGTTTTGCCCCAAGTCTTTGATTTTGATACCCAATTTCCTGCCAACTATGAATTCCCTGCCTTGCTAAAGATTGGAATAGGGAAGGCTTCGGAACAATGAAGGGAATCCTGTATTCGGCGCCAAGAATTATGGTAGAGAGGGGCTAAGCAGGATTGAAGGCGTTAAGCGTGGAGCGAATGGAGATCTTACCGTTTGCGGCGAGACCCGCGGATTTTGCTTGTTGCCTTGCGCGCCCTGGAAATTTCCCGGGAGGTCACGATGGCTTCCGCTTCAATTTCGACAAGCATGTCCGGCGAAACCATTCCGCCAACTTGAACCATTGCGGTGGCGGGCCTGATCTTGCCAAAGAATTCTCCATGCGCGCGGCCCACCTTCTCCCATTCGGCGATGTTGGCGACAAACATGCGCGTGCGCACCACATCTTCGAGGCGCGCTCCCGCTTTGTTCAGCGCCGATTCGATATTCCGCAAGGTTTGAATGGTCTGTGCATAGACGTCGCCCACTCCGACCAGTTTTCCATCGGCTCCCGTAGCCGTTGTTCCCGAAACGTGAATTGTGTCGCCCACGCGCACCGCGCGCGAATACCCAATGATGGGTTCCCAGGCTGTTCCTGTTGAAATGTTTGTCCTCTTCATTGTGTCCCTTCGTCGGGTCGCGCTCTAGTTGGAGCCGCCGGAATATAGAGCATGCCATTCTGCCACGAACATGCCTGCGCGGTGCAACTGGACATTCGCCAACGCTACGCCTTAAGCTTGGTTTGCGAAGAGTAAAAACTTAACACTGAGATCACCGATATCTCAGAGAACAAAAGCCAGCTTAGAAGGAGCCGCCGCGTGCGCTGCAACAACATTCTTGATGCCATAGGTCACACGCCGCTGGTGCGGCTGAATCGGCTCACGACCGGATTCGATGCCGAAGTGTACGTCAAAGCAGACTACATGAATCCCGGCGGTTCGGTAAAAGACCGTATTGGCAAAACAATGATCGAGGATGCCGAGCGGCGCGGATTGCTCAAGCCGGGTGGCACTATTATTGAAGGAACATCGGGCAATACCGGCATTGGACTGGCACTCGTGGGAGCGGTGCGCGGTTATAAATTGGTTTTCACCATTACGGATAAACAATCGAAGGAAAAGGTTGACCTGCTGAAGGCGCTTGGCGCGGAAGTCATCGTGTGCCCGACGGCGGTCGAGCCTGATGATCCGCGCAGCTACTATTCCGTGGCAAAAAAACTGGCAAAAGAAATCCCGAATTCTTTTTATCCGAATCAGTACGAGAATCCGATGAACCCCGAAGCGCACTACCGGACGACCGGCCCGGAAATCTGGGAAGATTCGGAAGGAAAGATCACGCATTTCGTTTGCGGCATGGGCACGGGCGGCACGATCAGCGGCGTGGGCCGCTACTTGAAAGAAAAAAAACCCAACGTGAAAATTATTGGCGTCGATCCGATCGGCTCGCTGTATTACGAATTCGCGAAGACCGGAAAAATCGGCAAAGCGAAAACGTATGTCGTCGAAGGTATCGGCGAAGATATTTTTCCGGCCACCATGGATTTCAAGGTTCTCGATGACGTCGTGCAGGTGAACGATCAGGAATGCTTCATCTGGGCGCGGCGGCTGGTGAAGCAGGAGGGAATCTTTACGGGAGGATCGGGAGGCGGCTGCCTTTCCGGCGCGCTGCGCGTGGCGAAAACATTGCCGAAGGGCTCCTTCGTGGTCGCGTTCCTGCCCGATACAGGCATGCGCTACCTGAGCAAAGTGTACAGCGACGAATGGATGCGCGAGCGAGGCTATACGGATTCGGAAGTGCCGCTCACAGCTGAAGACGTCGTCAACGCCAAGCACAAAACCGGCAAGGTGCGCGAACTAATTGTCGCAGGACCCGATCAGACCGTGTTCCACGCGCTGCACACCATGCAGACGCAGGACATTTCGCAATTGCCGGTGTTTGAAGCGCAGTCGCCGGTCGGCGCGATTTACGAGGACCAGATTCTGAACCTCGCGCTGCAAGGCAAAGATCTTCGCAAGATGGTGATCCGCGAAGTGATGAGCGAGCCACTGCCGCAGGTTCCCTGCGAAGCTCCGGTCGAGCGCTTAACATATTTGTTAAGCCACGAAGAGCCCGCCGTTTTCGTCCAGATGGGCAATGGGCGATTTGAAATTATTACCAAGTATGATTTGATGGGAACTATTGCGGGATTGATGGAACAGAAGCGATAACGCGGATTTTTGGGTATCCTCGAAACAGTTAGTCAAGCCACAGAATAATTCTAGGATTGTTTGCGGAGCGCCGGCATCTTGCTTGTCCTGACGCAAGAAGGGCCGGCGGTTTGTCCACGCCTACGAACAAAAATCGCCGGCGAGACGCCGGCGTTACGGGTTCAGAGCCACGTCAATTCCAAATTAACGCTGACGGCCGGTAGTTCCTGCGGTTGTTGCCCCAGAGGATCGCGCAGGTGCTGCTGTTTGTGCTGGCGCAGCGGGGCGCGCGACAGAGTTGGTCTGCGGGGCCGCTGCAGGCGGCTGCGACGGAGGTGGCGGGGGAGTCGCATAGTGCGGTTGCGGGGGCTGCTGCGTTGATGGCGGAATCATTTGACGTGGGGGCGCTACTTGCATGGGTTGAGGAGGACTGATCCCCGGCCGCGCGCCTTGCTGCGGTTCGGGTGTTGAGTTCGCTGGTGAATTCACGCCATTCGGCAACATTCTCGAAATCGGGGCAGGTCCTGCGGGCGGAAGGCCGACGCGCCGAGTTTTGGAGTCCATCGGCCCAGGTGGCGGAAGAATCACGCGTCTGCCTTCGCTGCGCGCGTCGGGTGCGGGCTCCGCTTGGAGCCCGCCAGAATGGAGTCCAGGCTGTGCTGGTTTACCCTGAGTTTCAGGATGAAGCCCGCTTGCACGTTGTGGAGCAGCTGTCGTTGAGGGCGTCACGCCAACACTACTCCTGTTGCCATTGATAAACGTGTGAGTCCCACGCTCGATAATCACACTTCCATTGCCATCTGGTGCGTGCGGAATTGTTCGGACGGTGGACGCAGGTCCAGTAGCAGATCCTGAAACAGGCCCACGCCGTACAAGGCTCGACGCAAGATCCGCCGGAGGCTGTTTCAACGGCACTACGTTTTGAACTTGGGGATTTTTCCCCGCGGACCCGCTTCTGTTCGGCTGAGAAATTCCCGCCGTAGTGATCACGCCATGCTCGAGATTCGCGAACGCGCCGTCGCGGTCGTTCGGGCTCCTGGCCACCCAGCCCACTTGATTCCCGGTGCGCACCCAGTTCACGCATGCGCCTTGCCAGTGGCGCAGTCCCGCGGCATCTCCCGGAACCCAAACCCATCCCAAAACCGGAGACAGGAGCCAACTTCCAAAATGATATGGCATCCAGCCCCAAGGTTCATTGCTCACCCAGATCCAGCCAAGACGCGGATCGAGCGTCCAGCGTCCGTTCATGTAGGGCGTCCAGCTAAAGCCTGCGCTGAACGGACGCCAGGAATTTCCATATCCGGTCAGGTAGACCCACGAACCGTACATCGCCAGGTCTGAAAGTCCGTAAGAATTCGGCGAATTGATGTAATTCAGCGTGTTCTTGTTGCCGGATTGAATCACTTCGCTCTGTTGGCTCACCCACTGATCGAAGGCGTCCTGATTCGGAAGGCGCGCGACCTTGGGATTCTGAAGATCGTCCTGATGGATCGCGACACTCTCACCTTTTTCAAAGGTTGTCGAGCCCTTGCTGGTGCTGACGGAAACTGTGCCCGATAAAACTTCTATGGACGCGCCATCGCGGAATGCATCGACGCGAACCTCGGCGCGCTCCGGAATTACTACCTCGAAGGTTGATGTGATCACGTGAAAAGAATCTTGCCTGGTGAGATTCGCGTAAAAGGTCCCGGCGCCTTGCGTGAGATTGAGTTGGGTCACGCGGCCGCCGCTGGAATAGCTCAGTTGCGCAAATTGCAGGACGGAGTTTTCTGCCAGATATGCGGTTGCGCCGTTTTCAAATTCAATTTCGGCCATCCCGCCCTGTGTTGCCAGAGTATCTCCTTCCTGCACGGGCAGATTTACAGGCGCGTCATCCCACGTGTCGCTGCCAGGATGGGAAACGAGGACCTGGCCATCCGTCCGGCTTAGACGCACTACGCGTGAATAATCGGAATCCTGGGCGTTAACGGCAGAAACACAGAGAACAAGGGTCGCGGCAAGCAATGAGAAACGGGCAATCCATGAAACTTTCATGCTGGCCCCCCTTCGGGGGAGTCAATAGCTGCTGATTAGATGCGGAATTCCTGCTGTTCGTTCCACGATTATGGGCCATAAATTCTCTAGCTGAGAGGCATGTCAGCCGATTGGGAAATCTCCTTAACGGCGCGCAGTCTGATTGATTTTTCCGGCGGTGGCAGCGCACTCCCAAACTCAAAGAAAAGTGCAAAAACTGAACAGTTTTCGGATTATTGTGTCTGTCGTCATTCCGAACGAAGTGAGGAATCTCTCTCGGTGTGAATGCAAGAGAGAGGGGCATTCCTCGGCACGCAGCGTGCCGAGGAATGACGAGTTTTAGCTTTTCCTCAATCTCAGGAGTCAGTGCTACTCAATCAATGTTCGCGGGAAGTCCGAATGCGTTCGGCGAGCGCTCGAGCGCGCGTTCGCGCAATCTCCACAAAATGGGAATCGCCGCCGATCTTATCGAGCACGGGCAACATGCGCTCCGGTTCGGGAAGAAGTCTGTGGTCCATATCCGTCTCGAATTGACGAAGGGCATCATTGACCCCGAGGCGATCGTATTTGACGGTGCGCTCGAGCAGAGTGAGGTCGCCCTGCTGGCGGGCGAGACCTTCGAAGATTTGCATGAGCATGGTGGCGGAGGTGTTCAAGGTGTAATTGAAAGTGGTTTCATGCAGTTCCGATCCGCGTTCGTAGCGGAATGTTTTTTGGCCCAGATTGGCAATACGTTTTTGGATATCGAGATCGCCGATGGTGAAGTTTTTCAGGTCAGCGGCGAGCTCGAAAATTTTCTGGCGCACGGGTGCGCCTACTTCAAACGGCTCGGCCGACGGATCCTCTTCCAGTTGACGAATGTCGAAAGTCGCTTTGCCCTGGTCAGCAATTTTGATTTCGATGAATTCAGGCGAACTGCCCTTGAAGACGCGACGATACGTGATGGTCGCTTCATCGGGCGCGGCGCGGCAAAGCGGCACGAACGCGAACGCAGCGAAGAATAAAAACAGCAGTTTCTTTTGGAAAGGGTTCCTTGTCATCGCAAGACTCAGATGCGCGAACCCGCTACGCGGCTGTTCGAGCCGCGCGGCCGAATTGCGGATGATGGGGCAGTGATGGTAGCTCGAGCCGCTCCGGCGTCCAGACGCGCGCGGTATTGAGCTGCCTGTACGTGACACAGCGCTACGGCCAGCGCATCGGCGGCATCCGCGGGCTCAGGCGTTTCGCTCATGCCCAGCATGGCGCGCACCATTTGCTGCATTTGCTCTTTTCCCGCGTGCCCATATCCGGCAACGCAGGCCTTCACTTCCCGTGGCGAATAACTGTGCACGGAAATATCCCGCTGGGCCGCCGCCAGCAGAACCACGCCACGAACTTCGGCGAGCTTGAGAGCTGTTCTCATATTCAGCGCTGTAAATACGGATTCGACCGCGACACCTTGAGGCTCGAATTCCTGGATCAGATCGCTCAGCATCGCGTGTATTTCGCGAAGCCGCTGGGGGAAATGCTCGGGACCCTTGCGCGTGGCGCGCAGCGCGCCAAAGTGAAGCATCCTGCAGCGCCGACCGTCACTTTCGATGACCCCGTAGCCGGTGGCTCCCGCTGCGGCTGGATCAACGCCGAGTACCCGGAAGTACACACCACTCGCTCCAAAGGTTTGTGGCATGGCAGAGAGTGTACGGCGGGGAACAGCGCGCGGCCACACTTTTTTCGATACGGGAGTGACGTGAAACGCACGCGTGCCGGAGAAAAGTCTCAGGACGATGTTTTTGGGGAGACCGAACTACAAATCAATTCATAGCGCCGGATCCTGGCCGCGGTTTTACCTTGCCGCACCCGAATGCAAAATCGCTGGCGAGACGCCGGCGCCACGAATTGCACTATTCCGCGGCCATTACCGCCTGCATTTCCTTTTCGTCGATGTCGAAGTTGGCGGAGACGCGTTGTACGTCGTCGTGTTCTTCGAGAGCTTCGACCAGCCGCAGCATCTGCGCCGCCTGGGTACCGGTCAGCTTGATGTAATTCTGAGGTACCCAGCCGACTTCGGCGGAATCAGGGGTGATGCCTTCTTTCATCAACGCGCCGCGGACTGCTTCAAAAGTTTCGGGCGGGGTCAAAACTTCCCAAGCCGCGCCGTCATCGCGCAGATCCTCGGCGCCGGCGTCCAGAACAATCGAGAGCATTTTGTCCTCGTTGGCCTTTTCTTTGGATACCACGATCTCGCCCTTGCGTTGGAACATCCAACCGACGGCGCCGTTTTCGGCCATGTTTCCGCCGTGTTTGTTCATCAAATGGCGGAGCTCGCTGACGATGCGGTTGCGGTTGGTAGTCACGACCTGGACGATCATGCCCACGCCGCCCGGTCCGTAGCCCTCGAAGTTCACTTCCTCGTATTGCTCGCCTTCCAGTTGCCCAGTGCCGCGCGCCAGGGCGCGTTCAATGTTGTCATTGGGCATATTTTCATTTTTGGCCGCCAGAATGGCGGTGCGCAGACGAGGATTGGAATCCGGGTCGCCGCCGCCCACGCGAGCGGCAATGGTGATTTCGCGGATAAGTTTCGTGAATATGCGGCCGCGCTTGGCGTCGGTGGCCGCCTTCTTATGTTTAATTGTAGCCCACTTGGAATGCCCAGACATGGAAATCGCCTCGTAAGAAACAATTTTGGGGACTGGTCCCTGCTTATTGCCACGATAGTCTAGCACACCGCCTCATGGAAGCGGAATACAGGGACCCAGGTAAGGCAGCCGAACTGGTTGAAAACCAAAGGAGTACGCCCCAGTCGGACGGGGCGACGCACGGGATGCCTGGCCGGCAGGATGCCTCATTCAGCGCACCGCTTTCCAGGGTTGTGGATTTTTGGCGCAAAGGGTGCCTACAATTGATAACTTGGGAATGCCGAAGTATGCCTACATTAATTGCCTGCAGTGAACACGGTTGCAAGGGACAGGTGCCTCATTCGCTGGAACACGTGCATCTCTGCCTGCTCCATTTCACGATGCAAATCGAAAAAGCTTGCGCGGAAATGCGTCGCGAAACTGTGTATGGCAGGACGCCGCACGCGCGCCAGGTAGAAATTATGCGATTCATCGCGGACCACGGCGAAATGCTGGCACGCGCTTCAACCAGCGGCCTGCATATGGCCGACGAAATGAAAGCGCGTGTCCTTAATACGTTTCTCACCCTTATGAACCTGCGAGAAAACCTCGACCGCGCAGCCCTGCGGAATCCGATCGGCCGCACCGGCGCCTAGCGAGGTGAGGCTGAGCCGTGGAAGTCTATTCCATCGGTTTTACGAAAAAAACGGCAGAAGAGTTCTTCGGCCTTTTGAAAGGCGCCGGAATTCGCCGCCTACTTGACGTTCGCCTGAACAATGTTTCACAGCTGGCCGGGTTCGCCAAACGCAAAGACCTTCCGTACTTTCTACGAGAAATCTGCGGCGCGGAATACATACACGAGCCGTTGCTGGCTCCCACCCAGGAAATGCTGGATAAATTCAAAAAGAGGAAAGGAAGCTGGAAAGAATACGAACATCGATTTCGTGCACTCATGGCCAATCGGCGTATTGAGGAAAAGCTGGAGCGCTCCGCGTTCGCTCTGCCTACCGCTCTGCTTTGTAGTGAACCCACCGCCGATCATTGTCACCGGAGGCTGGTCCTCGAATACCTTCAGGGGAAGTGGCCTGACTTGACGATTCACCATCTTTAGATGGTACTGTTGCTGCCGTCAGAGATCTCAGACTACTGGCCCTTACTGGCAGGTCACTTTGTGAAACGCCATCCGAGTCTGCATCCGTTGAGCCAGCATCATCACTTTGCGTTGATTCAGGCTTTACAGATGCGCCGCGCAGCTGAGGCTCCGCCCGAGAAACGTGACGCAGCCGTTCAGCGGCAGGCAGAAAAATTCATCGCGTTCTGGCAAAAGACCGGCTTGGTTCATTTTCGTGAAGAGGAAGAAGTGCTGCTGCCTGCGTATGCGCGTCACGCGCGGGTTGATGATGATCCAGGAATCATACGCCTGCTCGCCGAGCATGCGGAGATTCGTGCCGCGGTGCAGGATTTCGAGCGTCTGCGCGCGAACAACTTACCCATCAAGGTGGAAGCAATGGCCCGACTGGCGAAACTTCTTCACGACCATGTGCGCTTTGAAGAGAACGAAGTATTTCCGCGCATCGAACGCGCGCTCGGCGAAGAAAATCTGGAAACCATGGGCCGCCGTCTAACCCGGCTGCATTCCAAGACGGATGTTTGTGATATTTGAATGCGGCGTGATTCCGCGTTGTAGTTGCCCTCCCATCGAACGCGATTTCCATTGATTGAAAATTAAATTGCGAATGTGAGATAGCGTGGTTTTAGTAGCACAGGCTTCAGCCTGTGTGCTTTTTTGCTACGGTAATACCAAACTTGCCGAAGAAGGCTCGTGACCATGCAGGACGTAGATCAAAACCACACAGGCGGAAGCCTGTGCTACCTAAAGGCTCATGCTCCGATATAGCGCGCGTAGAGGGACCGGGCGATGCTGGTATCGCGTGTTCCTTTAATGATGGCGCGGCCGTCGGCGAAGACTGTCATTTCGTAGGGCGGCACCCGAAAACGCAGCAGGAAACCGTTTTCGCGAACTTCGGCGACCGTCTGCGCGAGACGGCGGCCGAGCGCCGGGAGATCGAGTTGCCTGCGGCGCTCGTGAATCTGCACCGAATCGCGGCCGCACATTGTTAAACGAGGTTGCGCGTCGCCTTCCAAATAGCGGAAATCGCGCCGCACGCATGCGCGACATTCCGGATTGCGCGCCACGCGCACGGATTGGTATCGTCCGGACCACACATCGAACGAAACCAGGCGTCCTCCGAGCGATTCCGTTTTGCCGACAAGCAGCTTGATCGCTTCAGCGGCTTCGATCGAGGCAATAACTCCCGCCGCGGCGCCGAGCACGCCCACCGTGTCGCAGGTGTCGTCCGCGCCGGCTGCAGCCCGCGAGCCATCATCAGTTGGAGCACCGGATGAAGCGCCGCCCGATTCGAGAGCGCATGCAAGGCACGCAGTTTGCCCCGGCCGCACTGTGAGTGTCACGCCGTAGCTTGCAACAACGGCTGCGTAAATCCAGGGCGCGCCGAGATGGATCGCGGCGTCGTTCAGCAAAAATCGCGTTTCAAAATTGTCAGTGCCATCAAGAATGAGAGGGAAGCCGCGCAATAGGTCTTCGGCATTCTTCGGGCCTATGTCGGCAACGATTCCTTCTACGGTGACGCCCGAATTGATGGCGCGAAGGCGGCGTTCCGCGGCGACGGCTTTGGGCAGCGCTTCGCAGGCATCGGATTCTTCAAATAACGTTTGCCGCTGCAAATTGGAAGGCTCGACGAAATCACGGTCCACGATGCGCAGCTTGCCTATGCCTGCGCGCACCAGCAGATTTGCCAACGCTGTGCCCAGCGCGCCGCATCCAACGAGAACGGCGGAGGAACCAAGCAAGCGCTGTTGACCCGCTTCGCCAATTTCGCTGAAGAGGATTTGCCGTGAATAGCGCTCAAAAAGTTTCGGATCCATTTTGCCGCGTTAGACTTCTTTCCGGCGGGCTCCAAGTAGAGCCCGCACTCGATTCTGGCAGGCTCCCGTTCGAAGCTCAGGGTGAACAAGTAGAGCCCGCACCCGTTCGTGAAACACCATGATAGCCCCTCATAAGCGCTCAGGGACAACTCCGTGACACTTTCCACCCGTCCAGGAGATTTTACGCCGGACGGACAACTCGCCTATGCTACGCTAGTTATGTTGTGAAACGAGATGCTGAGCGATCAACGTCCCCTCATACAGATCGCCCTTTGGCTGTCCGCGATCTGTTTTTCTTGTGCAGGTTTTGTTTTCGCGCAGGACGGCCCATCGAATGAGCCGCCCCGTGTCGTTGCCGTGCGCGTGGTCACCGAATCCGGACAGGTACTCGAAGAAGATCCTCCTCAGCTAGCCATCAAGCGCGGCCAGCCATTTTCCATGGATGCCGAGAGCGCCAGCCTGCGAGAGCTTTACCGTTCGGGCCGCTTTGCGGATGTGCGCGCTGAGTTGACGAACGTTCAGGGCGGCGTGCGCCTGGATTTCGTTGTCCGTCAGAACTTCTATATCAATCGTGTGCAAATTGTGGGACTGCACGAGCCTCCCGGCGAATCGCTGGCGATTTCCGCATTGCGCCTCAACCTGGGCGAAGTATTCCGCGAAAGTGACATGAAGGATGCGCTGGACCGGCTTCGGCAAGTGCTCGAAGATGATGGGTTGTATCAGGCGAAAGTCGATTACGTCGCGACGCCGCACCCGGACTCGCTCCTGGTGGACATTGTCGTGCACGTCACGCCGGGTTCCCGCGCGCGGATAGGCACGATCACGATTAAGAATGAGACTGCCTACCCGGAAACCGAACTTCGCAGCCGATTGAAATTGAAACCAGGCCGCGAGATCACTGCTGACCGGCTAAATCGCGCCGCCGAGGGCGCTCGAAAGTGGCTGGCGCAGAAGGATTTTCTGGGAGCGCGTGTGACGTTGCAGCGGGGCGCCTACGATCCGAAATCGAATACCGTGCCGCTGGAAGTCACGTTTCATGCGGGACTGGAAGTTCGCGTGACCGTTGAAGGCGCCAAAGTTCCGGACCGCACGTTACGCAAATTGGTACCAATTTACCAGGAAGGTGCGGTCGACGAAGATCTGCTTCAGGAGGGCCGGCGGGCATTGCGCGAGTGGTTCGAGCGCGCCGGTTATTTTGACGCACAGGTGAATTACACCACGTCGGATGTTTCCGCGGACAAGTCGGCAAATGGGTCGCGTGCCGGAGCCATGGTCGTTACGTATCATGTGGACCGCGGCCAGAGGCATCGCCTTGTGGGCGTGGAATTTTCCGGCAATAAGTACTTCAGCTCAGCCGTGCTCATGGCACGATTAAAGATTCAGCCTGCTGCGTATGCTTCGGCCGGGCGCTATTCGTCGGCGCTCTTGCAGGATGACGTAACTTCGATTCGCACGCTATACGATGCCAATGGTTTCCACGAAGCCGAAGTCCGCCCTGTAATCGTGGACGACTATAAAGGCCACCATGGCGAATTGCTCGTGCGATTTGAGATCAAGGAAGGCCAGCAAACGCGGGTCGCGGAACTGACCATCGAAGGAAATCAGCATCTCACAACGGAAGAGTTGCTTGGCGTCATCGGTTCGACAGAGGGACAGCCTTATTCTGATTTCAATATTTCCTCTGACCGGGACAACATCCTGGCGCTCTATTACGACCAAGGATTTTCGGAGGCGCGATTTTCTGCGGACGTGGAAAAAGTGCCTAAGTCAGATCCCAATCAATTTCCGACCGTGCGCCTGAAATATCACATCACGGAAGGGCCGCAGGTGCTGGTCGCGAGAGTGCTTATCGGGGGGTACGATCACACACGACGCGGCATTATTTCGCGCCAGGTCGGAATTCGCGCTGGCCAGCCGCTCAGCGAAGGCGCCGTCGTCGAAACGCAACGAAAATTATACAACCTGGGAATATTCAGCCGCGTTACGATCGCGCCGCAAAATCCAGAGGGAACTGAGACGAACAAAACCGTGGTGGTGATGGTTGACGAAGCCAGGCGCTACACGCTGGCGTATGGCCTGGGTTTCGAGGCGCAGCGTCTGGGAAGTGGAGCGACCGGAACCGGACTAAGCGCCGCGCCCCGGGGCACTCTGGAAATTACCAAGGTGAATTTAACAGGGCGCGCGGACGCGCTTTCTTTTAAGGTGCGGGCGAGCACGATTCAGGGGCGTGCCTTGCTTGCTTACACGGCGCCCAACTATTTTGCGTCTCCTAATTTCAATTTGCAGCTGACGGGATTTTTTGAGAAGGCGCGCAACATTCAAACCTTCACTTCCAGGCGCTATGAAGCGTCGGTGCAACTCTCCCAAAGACTAACGAGTGTGAGTTCATTGCTTTATCGTTACGCATACCGAAAAGTGAACACAACCCTCAACGTAAGCACTATTAGTTCGGAGCAGCTTCCACTCTTCAATCAGAATACGGACATCGCGGAATTCGGCGTCAGCTGGCTTCGCGATCGCCGTAACAGTCCCGCCGATCCAACACGCGGAGACTTTGAGAATGTTGATCTGGCCGTGGCAGTGAAACCCGTTGGTTCGTCAGTCGATTTTTTCCGAATATTTATACAAAATTCCACTTACCGGCCGATCGGCCATCGGCTCGTGTTCGCGCGTTCCACGCGTTTCGGGGTGCAGACGCCTTACGGCAGCACGCGTTCCACAGATATTCCTCTTCCCGAACGATTCTTCGCCGGTGGCGGCACGTCATTGCGCGGCTTCGCGCTAAATCAAGCGGGACCTCGCGATCCGGTATCCGGATTTCCCATCGGTGGGCAGGCGCTACTTGTTTTTAACCAGGATTTGCGTTTCCCAATGCACCTGCCAGTGATTGGGGATCGATTGGGCGGAGCGGTATTCTATGACGCAGGAAACGTATTTCCGAGTATTAGAAAAATTTCGCTGCGACTCTCGCCGCCTGTCCCCACGCTTGGGTCCACGGTCGATGCCTTCAATCGTCCAATGAATGTCTGCCTGGCGAATTGCACGAACGAACTCAACTATTTTTCTCACACTGTGGGATTCGAATTTCGCTATGGCACTCCGATCGGGCCGGTGGCCATCGATCTGGGCTATTTGCTGAACCCTGCGAGGTTTATTGTTCAGACCGGAACGTGTCCGGCTACCGCCACTGCTTCGTGCCAGACGACTATTTCGCGACTGCCATCGTTCCAATTCTTTGTCAATTTAGGGGCGACGTTCTGATGCGCAGGGTACTCTTTATTTTCGTGTGGATTTTGTTGCTGGGCATTGCATTTCCGGCAATCGCGGCCCGAGTTGCGCAACAGCAAACCGGGCGAGTAGTCGATCGCATTGTGGCGCGAATTGAAGGCGACATCATACTGATGAGCCAAGTGCGCGAACTCGGGGCATTTCAGCAATTAATCGAAGGGCAGCCGGAAAGCGACGACCGTTTGCTTCGGGAACTCATCGAGCAATGGATTGTGCAAACCGAGGCTACCGAGTCGCGTTTTCCTCCGCCGGCACAGTCGGAAGTCGACCGCGAACTCGCGCGGCTAGTGGCGCAATTCGCCAGTCCCCAGTCCTATGCCGCGAAACTGCGCGAATTGGGGCTGTCCGAGACCCAAGTGCGCCAATTGCTTGTGCGGCAGATCTACATCGAGCGTTATATCGATTATAAATTTCGCCCCTCAGTGCAGATCAAATCCGAGGACGTGCAAAACTATTACCAAACGGAATTATTGCCAGAGCTTGCAAAAAAGAACGAGCCCGCGCCGCGCCGTGCGGACGTCGAGAGTCAGATCCTCGAACTATTGACCCAGCGCGCCATCACGGATCTGGCCACAAAATGGTTGGAAGACACAAAATCGCGTCTGAAGATTGAAATCACGATGCCCGGCGTGAAATAGCAATGCGTAGAAGTTCGATAGTGCGCAACAGTTCGAGCGTGTAAGGATGAGCGAAACGAAAAGAAAATTTCGCCTGAAACATGGAGTGGGCCTGGTGGTCACGGTGTCGATCATCGTTGGGCTCGCGCTCGTCTACGTTATTGCAAGCGGACTCGCCGATCGCTGGGCGCGGACAAGAATTATCGAGCAACTTCAAAAGGCGACCGGGGCGCGCGTCGAACTCGGAAATTTTCATCTCGACTGGCGGACTTTGCATGTGCGGTTCGATGGACTCACGCTGCACGGGCGCGAGCCGGCCGGAACCCCGCCGCTATTTCATGCCGATCGGTTGGATATCGATATCCATGTGGAATCTTTCTGGGGCCGCAAGATTTCTCTGGGCGCCGTCGACATGTCGCACTTCTCGGCGCACGTACGCGTCGAACCGGACGGCTCGACGAATGTGCCCGGGCCAAAAACTCCAACGAGCCCGGGAAAGCCCGCGGTTCAGAGCTTATTCGATTTGAAGATCGCTCAGTTGCGCCTCGATGACGGCGAAATATTGTGGAACGATACGCGGCAGCCGCTTTCCGCCGAGGGCCGAAATTTCGAGTTTGCTATGGATTACAGCAGCGACGCTGGGAGCCCGGCGTATCTCGGCAAGCTGAGTTGGCAGAAATTCAAAGTAGCGGCCTCGCGGTACCTCCCGTTCACATCGGATCTCACGGCCAGAT
>Ga0209168_10001948_pt1 | contig 15433 bp, 11 predicted proteins | sample Coa_R1_FD_187156 | JGI IMG/M metagenome (GOLD analysis project Ga0209168, IMG submission 187156) | Surface soil microbial communities from Centralia Pennsylvania, which are recovering from an underground coalmine fire - Coalmine... | ecosystem: Environmental > Terrestrial > Soil > Unclassified ... | reverse complement strand
AGGATTGATTCGCGTTGGATCAGTCACATCGTAGCCGTGATCGCTCCCCTTCCGGCTTCCCAGAATCGGAGACACGTACAAATCCGAAATTCCCAGTTCGTGGAGGTAGTCGAGAATCTTGATTGCGTCAGGAAGACGGAAGTTTCTGTTCAGTTGAACGCGGTACGTCGCCGATGGAAAACGCGTCGCCTGCATTTCTATCCCTGAGGCAGAAGAATGTGTAATTGCGTGGCAAGCCGGCTCAACTGTTCGTGACGTTGCTTCGCCGCGGGATCCGCGCCCTGCCCGTGCCATCCGTTCTGCTGGAATGCCGTGATTAACGGGCGGAAGCAGGTGTTTTGCGCCTCCCACAGTACCACCGGAAATGGAAACGACGGAATGAGGTCGAGCAGCCTGATGATTTTTCCGATGGAAGCAGGATCCGATGGGTTCGCCGCAAATTCAGCCGCATCATTTTCAACGCGCCGCCGGATTTTATATTCAAGTGTGGTCTTGTCGAGATCGATTTTGCTCGCGGCAGCTTCACGTAGCAGACCCTGAATACTGTCGACATCAAGTTCAGGGCGCTCGAGGTATTGCTGCAATTGGCTGTTCAAGGCAATTTCGGCCGCAGATTTCAGGGCGTTGGGTACTGGAATATCGAGACCGTTCAGAAAACGAATCAGCGGTGCCTGGCTTTCGAATACAGTCTTGTAGAGTGCAGCCGCAGAGTTCAGCGACTCGTTCAAAATAATGGTCGTGATCTTGCGTTGTTCATCGCGAAACAGTTGGCGCAGCGAGAACGTATCCTTGCCGTAAACCTGGTCGAGCATGCGAATCACTTCTGCCGTATCCGCTCGCCCAAATGCCGCGACGAGCTTTTCCTGGTCTGACTCCGCGGAACCGCTCGCCGGCCGAACGCCGGCGGTTATATTGTGATCGCCGAGGTGCAGCACGGAGAAATCCAGAGCTGCCGACTCATCGGTAATTGTGGAACGGAATTTAGCGCAGCCTATGGCCAGGCGAAGCTTGCCCTCTGCTTCCAGCGAGTAATTTGTTCGTTCAACCTCGTAACAGTAAACCCGCGTCTTTTCCGGGTAGTTTTCGAACAGCGAACTGATAGCGTAGTGGCCGGCAACGCGTGGAATATCGACCACGGCCGGTTTTACCCATCGCTCGTAAATCTTTGCGCCATCGCCATATTCCGGAACGTTGCTCTTCGCAACTGCAAGCTTTTGCAGAAATTCGGGCTCGATTTTTTCTCCCGAGCAACTTTCTGCCAGGCCGAGCGCGCGCCCCGCGTAGTGGATGACTTGAACCGTTTCAAGGCCGGAGAGTTCGTCGAAAAACCATCCGCAACTCGTATACATGAGCAGCGCATGGCGCTGCATTTCAAGAAGTTTCAATGCCGTGACTTCTTCTTCGGGCGTCAAAGGCTTCAGTGCATGATCCTTGAAAAATGCCTTATGCGAATCCTCCGAACGATCGAGGATCACGCGAATATAGTCGTCGCGCACCTCCCACGGATCGCGACATAACTTCTTCATTTGCGTTTCAAAAATCGGGGCCATTCGGTCGCGCAGCCAGTCCAGCGCCGCGCGCAGCGGAGCCCGCCACTCCTGGCTCCAGGAATGGCCGCCGGAATTGCAGCCGCAATTGCTGCGCCAGCGCTCCACGCCATGAACACAACTCCAGGAACTATTCTCGACAATTTCTGCCACGTACTCTGGCGGATATTTCTGCAGAAACTCGCCATAGTTGGTGAGCTTTGCTACCTTCCCGTTCTGTATTTCTTCCAGCGCATAACTGAGCGCCATCTCGCCGTAGTGATGATGATGGCCGTAGCTTTCCCCATCGGTGGCGATATGGACGAGTTGCGGCCCCTCGCGCTCATTTGAAAAGCCACTCAGCAAGCGATCGGCAAATCGTTTGCCGTCGTTCAGTAACCCTTCGAACGCTACACCCTGGGAAATGGGCCCGTCGTAAAAGAAAAGACTGATTTGTTTCTTGGATGGCAACTCAGCAAGGTATGCCCGCGCGGGGTCGATTCGCGCTCCGCTGACGTCTTCAAAGTTTTCGCTGTTCTTAGCACGCACGCGTTTCGCTTGCCTGGGTGCAAGGATGGTGAACTTGATTCCGTTTTCCGCGAGGACTTCCAGCGTTTCGGTATCCACCGCAGTCTCCGGCAGCCACATGCCCTCCGGCGAACGGCCAAAACGGCTTTCGAAATCGCGAATCCCCCATTTCACCTGCGTCACTTTGTCGCGGCGATTGGCTAGCGGAAGGATCATGTGGTTGTAACCTTGCGCGATCGCGGAGCCATGCCCGGAAAAACGTTCGCGGCTTTCCTTGTCGGCATCGAGGATCGCCTGATATGGGCTGGCCGCCTGTTCTTTCATCCACGAAAGCAAAGTAGGGCCGAAGTTATAGCTGATATGCGCGTAATTGTTGACGAGCTTTACGATTCGATTTTCGGCGTCAGTAATTCGCGACGCGGCATTCGGTGCGTAACACTCAGCGGTGATGCGCTCATTCCAGTCGTGGTAAGGGTAAGCGGAATCCTGCAACTCCACCGCCTCGAGATAAGGATTCTCGCGGGGGGGCTGATAAAAATGTCCGTGGATACAAACGTATTTCATGCTCATTTCTGGACTGCTTGCTTTCGCGAAAACACCATTAAAGAAAATGCCGGCAATCGAATTTCGCCGGATGCGGGAATCGTTATCTCGGGCGGCAAATCTGCTTCTGGTCCGCTCCATTTGCGATCGGCCGAACAAATCACGGTCGACCACTGGCCGCTTAGTCCGGGCGAGCGCGAAATAAACGCAGACTCCGCAAAATTGAAGAGCATTGCCAATTGTTCATCACTTTCTCTTTGCACCAGAACACCGCACTCGCCGAGAGACTCGACGGTTTGAGTGGCAGCACTAGCCAAATCGTGCTTCTTACGAATCCCGATGAGTTCTCGGTAGAACCGCAACACGGTTTGATACGGTTCAACCGGCTTCAGCGCGTGATCGAGCTTTGACCGCCAGAACGTTTTCTCGTCCTGCGGATCGGGCACATCCTCTTCCCAACCGAAAGCGGCAAACTCTTCGCGTCGCCCCTTGCGCACAGCTTCGACTAATGCAGGATCTCCATGACTGGTGAAGTATTGGAACGGAGCCGTCTCGCCGTACTCTTCGCCCATAAAAAGTAACGGAGTAAAAGGCGAAAGCAACGTAACGCCCGCCGCAAGCTTCGCCGCCTCGAAGCTGACCAGGGTATTTAGTCTTTCTCCCGCGGCGCGATTTCCAACCTGATCGTGATTCTGGCTGCAAACCACGAAGCGCGAGCGAGCGATGCCGCGCGGCGAATTCCCATGGCGCCGTTGGCGGTGCGGCGAGTATCGACCGCTATAAAACCAGCCGTTCTTTAGAGTCGTAATCAGCGGTTCGATGCCTTCGAAATCCGTGTAATAGCCAGTCTCTTCGCCCGTTAACGGCGAATGCACTGCGTGATGAAAGTCGTCGCTCCATTGCGCGTCAATGCCATACCCTCCCTGCGCGGGCGCGTGCAATACGCGAACATCATTCAAATCGCTTTCGGCGATCAGATGGATCTGCCGGCCGAGCCGCTTCGACAAATCGCCGGCGGCGCACTTCAACTCGGCGAGAAAATGCCGCGACCCGAAATCGAAGATCCCGTGAATCGCATCGAGCCGCAAAGCGTCGAAATGATAGTCCTCCAGCCAGTACAAAGCGTTTTCGATGAAAAATCTCCTGACCTCATCGCTGCCTGCACCGTCAAAGTTGAGCGCTTGTCCCCAGGGAGTGCGGTAACGATCGGTAAAGTAAGGCCCGTAAGCATTAAGGTAGTTGCCTTCCGGGCCGAGATGGTTGTAGACCACGTCCAGCGCAACTGCCAATCCGCGCGCGTGAGCCGCATCCACAAACTTGTGCAACGATTGCGGACCGCCGTAAGTATTCTGCGGAGCGAATTCATACACGCCGTCGTATCCCCAGTTGCGTGACCCAGGGAACTGCGCAATGGGCATCAGTTCGATGGTTGTAATGCCGAGATCGGCAAGATAGTGAAGATGCGAAATTAACGCTTCAAAGGTTCCTTCGCGAGTGTACGCGCCGACGTGAAGCTCATAGAAGATACTTCCTTCCAGGGGACGCCCATTCCAGTTTCGATCAGTCCACTCGAAGGCGCTGGTGTCCACAATTTGCGACGGACCATGCACACCGTCCGGCTGAAATTGCGACGCTGGATCCGGCAATTCCCTCCCATCGTCCAATCGATACAGATATGTCGCATCGGACGCCAGATTGCCGACCGCGGCACGGAAATATCCGCGATCCAGAGGCTCCATTTCGAGACGCTGTTTCGTTTCGACGAAACTCACGCTCACGCTGCGCGAGTTCGGCGCCCACAATAGAAGCTCCCAACTGCCATCGGCCAGGCGATTTGCCCCCAGGCGCCTCTTACTTCGAATGGATTTTTGCATTCTTAGATATCGAACACGCGATACGCGGATGCCGGTTCCCGGGTTTGCAGCAAAGTAATGGCAACGTTGTAAACGGGACTTCCGCCGGTGGTCTTCCCTTCAAGCTGACCGTGATGCGCGTGCCCATGCAAAACTAGGTCCGCACCGTGACGGTCCACAACCTCGGCCAACCTTGACGTTCCGAGGAACGGAAAAATCTCCGCCGCCTCGCCTTGAACTGTACTTGCAATCGGCGAATAGTGTACGACCACCACGCGCTTCTGAGTGCGCAACTGAGCCATCGCCCGCTCCAGTTTCAACGATTCATCGATCGAAGCTTGCACGAACTGCTTGATCTCGGGCTCGCCAAATGCGGTTAACATGGAGCGCCCGAAGCCGCCCACGAAGCCCTTCGTTCCGGCAAAGCCCACGCCATCGCGTTCATACGCTGTTCCGTCGAGCACCTTAATGCCCGCGCCCGTCATCATGCGCATCAACTCCGCCTGCTTTCCGCTTTCATAATCGTGATTACCAAGAACTGCCACCGTCGGAACGCGCGATCGAACCACAACATTGAGCAGCGGTTCCATTTCCTCCGGCTGGCCATAATTGGTCAAATCGCCGGCGAGCACCAGCACATCCGCCTCGTCGTGCACTCGATTCAACTGGTCGAGCAAGGCACTATGCCGCGCGGCGGAAAAATGCAAATCGGCTGTTGCTGCGATTCTCATGCTCAATCGATTACCGGCAGATTGCGCAAGCGGCGCTGGCGATATTCCTCCATCAGGTTATCGAGCCGCCATTCATTTACGTCGATGGCGAACATCTTGTCGTCTACCAGGCTGCCACGGAATTTTTCCTTCGAATCCGCATGAGAAATCGCCTCTTGAAAGCGCGACAGAAGACTCTCCCACACCTGCGCTGGCACATAATTTGTCTGCGCCGGATACGCATAGCGAAATAACACCAGCGCCCAGAGCAACATTTCCCAATGCTCGCCTAATATCTGCAACACACGCTGCCAATCGATCTTGCCTCGCGTGCGATAGATGATGTGGGCAACGTCGGCCCCATCGAAGCGCTCTCGGCGGGCTATAAACAGCTTCGAGGCCAGCAGTTCTTCGGCAGCCAACACGCGCGTATTCACAGTGTGGATAACGGCGGGAACGGAGCGCTCGATCCATGACTCATCGACGATGATCGCGGCGTTGCTCATGCCCGTGATCAGGTCTACAAAGAACTCATTGCGGTGCGCTTTGAATAGCCAGACGGGATCGAAGATCTCGCACTCGAATCCTTCATCCTTGAGATATTTAATGGCACGAACCGCATTTTCGGCCGAAAGGAAAACATCCAGATCTTTGGTATCCCGGCATATGCCGGTGTGTTCCTGCATGGCAAAGGCGCCCGCTACCGCGTAGGCGACGCCACGGTTTTCGAGCAGAGTCAGAATCTCGCGAAATAAATCCGCCTGCTCCGGCGGAAGCACCAGAGGAGACGAAGATGTTTCGGGCACCACGACCTCTGGCGGCGGTTTCACGCGACCTTGGATGTGAAATGACTATCGACGGTTGTTCGCAGGCGCGGTGCGCCCCGATTCCCATCCGCGAGCGATGACGCGATTCCCTGAAACTAGACTTACAACGGAGTGATAACCGATTTCTGTTTAGAAATCTCTTCGAGCATCTTTTCACCCACTCGCAAGTGCTGGTCGACCAGCAGATGCGGAGTATGCGCCATCCATTTCGCCAGCGAAATATCCTCGTAATGGGCGGTCTTGAACATTTCCGGGAAGACCAGATCCGTGTCGCCGGTGTTCTCAATGTAATGGGCATTCGACTGCAAGACGTATCCCACATCGCCTCTTCAAAATCAAAGGTCCGCGCCCGGCTCGCGGCTTCAAATATTGTCATGCGTCTTTCCCGGTGATGTAGTACTGCCACTCATCCTGATTCGGATGCCGGTGCAGTTCGCGGAGTACGCCGGGATTCAGCGTTACGATGGCGGCCGAAACAGGAGTAACCGGAAAAATTTCCGACTCCCATTGAGCCGTCGCGATTTCGAAAAACGCTTTCGATTTTACGTCAGGCTAAAGCGTTGCGTGCCCATCAAAATTCAGTCGCAGCCAAGGTCCAGATTCATACTTGCGGACCCTGTGGCAACTCAGGGTTTTACGGTATGGCGAATCCAAAGAGCAACGATCACGATGACTCGCGGGGCCAATGTAACCAGGCGGAGGTAAAGAGAGTGCGAACAGTAACCGGAATTTTTTCGTCCCAGAATGATGCGGATCGGGCCGTTAGCGTCTTGCGCGCAGCGGGAGCGCCGGCGGACAAAATCATCTTTTTAACCCCAGGAAAGATCGAACAGGATTTGGAACGCGTACCGGTGGATAGCGGCGAACAACCGGGGATGGGCAAGGCAGTCGGAGCGGTTCTGGGCGCGGCTGGAGGGCTTTCGGCAGGAACTTTGCTGACGGCGGCGCTGATTCCCGGGGTTGGACCAGTGACAGCGATCGGGTTACTTGGCGGCGTTATCCTTGCGGCCGCAGGCGGGGCAGTCGGCGCCGCCGCCGGTGGATCCATTGAGAATTCTCAGACACAAGGTCTTCCCGAAGATGAAATATTTGTTTACGAGGACGCCCTCCGCCGTGGCAAGAGCGTTGTGCTGGCGCTGACCGACGATGCGGACGAAGCCACGCGTTTACGAGAGCTGCTTAAAACTGAAGGTGCCGAAGAAGTAGATGCCGCCCGCCATCAGTGGTGGACCGGGTTGCGAAGTGCCGAACACGAGCACTATACGGCTTCGGGCAGAAATTTCAGCGCCGACGAAAAATACTACCGCCTCGGATTTGAAGATGCTCTCCACGCCAGAACGCGCTGTAAGGAGTTCGATCAAGTCTCCGCCGAGATGTCGGGCAGGCTGGAAGATCTGCAACGGGAGCATCCGGGAGAGAACATTGAAGAAGCCTACACGCGCGGCTACCAACGAGGGCGCGAGTATTATCAGCACCTTTGCGACGAAAAAATGGCGGCCTGACAACGGCCGCTTCACAATAAAAGCTCGCAAACTCACGCCTTGGCGTCCGATCTCGATCGCGCCCATTCGCTGTCAGTTGTAAACTGGTAGAGTACCTGGTCGAACAGACGACATTGGCTTATGAAGATGCGTGCATCATTCCGGTTGGCGGATTTTTATCTTGCAGTTTATTGGCGAAGTTTTTTCGCAGCTCTCGCGGTTTTGACTCTATGCGCCGCAATGCAGGCTCAACAATCGAAGAAGGGCTCAGCGGCTCCGAGTGCGGATGTGGCTCGCGGAAAATATCTGGTAGAAGATGTTGCCATGTGCGTGCAGTGCCATACGCCGCGCAACGGCGATGGAACTCTCGATCGCACCCGTTTGCTTCAAGGCGCGCCTGTTATTTGGGCTCCTGCTAACGGAGACCCGAACTGGCCGCTCACTGCGCCAAGAATTGGCGGCAATCCCCCTGCCAGCGATGCCGACATGATCAAGCTGCTGACGACCGGCATTTGGATTACCGGCCAGCCCCTTCGGCTTCCGATGATGCCGTTTCGTATGAGTGAAGCCGATGCCAGGGCGGTTATCGACTATTTGAAGTCTGTTACGCCCGGACAGTGAGAAGAAGCAGGTTTCACGGTTCCGGAGTTAAGTGTCGTCAAGATCTACGCTGCAATTTGAAAACGTCAGAACTTCACTCTTCAATCTAGTTCCTGCAAAATCTCTTTGGCCGCCCGCTGTCCGCTCGCAATCGCGCCATGCACTGTTCCGGTGTTAGCTGAATCGGTAGCTTCTCCCGCAAAAAAGAGCGTGTTATCCACGGGTGCTCCGAGAACCTCAGCTGCATCATCGGCTCGGACCTTGGCATAGCTGTACGCTCCCCGCGAAAAAGGATCGCTCTGCCAATCGTGCAAATACGACTGCTGAAACTGATCCTGAAGCTGGCTGAGGCTCATTCCCAGGAACCTGCTCAGAGTTTGCAAACTCTTCTCGACAACGAAATCGGAACTCTGGCCTGATAGACGTTCGGCGCAGCGGAATGGCGCCCATCCGGTGATGATCGGCTTCTTCTCAGGCATAGTCGTCCACCAGGTCGGGAACCATTCGTCTTCCCCAAAAAGAAACCTCATATCGCCGAGGTTCTGCTTCCCCCGATGAACCGGCAAGATTTTCTCCCAGAAGCGTTCGCGAAAGCGAAGAACGATCCGGATTACTTTTCCCATTTCCAGTTTGTTGAGCGCTTCCATCTTCTCGGAAGGAAGTTCCGGCCGAAACTGAATGGCGCCCCTTTCTGCCGCATCGGCCTGTAATACCGCGAGCGGAACGGTTATCAAGACGCGGCTAGCCATAAAATCTCTTGTCCCGCCCGTGCCGCGCGCTGCAATGGAGACTTGGCCACGCTTCCACTCCACTCGGTTAACCACCGCTCCGAGCTGAACGCCAACTCCTCGCTCCTGAATCTGGCGCTGAAATAATCCGATCAAGTCCGCGTATCCGTTGGCGGAACGGAAAGCGCGGTCGCCATCAATTTTTTCTTCCGCCCGCGTCTCTCTCACCAGCCAATGAACGCTGACCAAAGCGGGATCGGCGGCATTGAAACCGGTCACATAACTGAGAGCGCGCCGCTTCGCGGCTTCCGTTGCTTCGTCGCTTCCATTGGGGAATCTACGATTGAGAAATTCAGCGAAGGATTCATCTGGTCGAGAATCGTCCATCTTCTCGAGGATCCCCTCCACCTGCGAGAAAAAGTCGCATTCCTTAATTCCGTGCTCGAAGACGCACCAGCTATCACCATCGACTTCCGTGATTGCAATCTTCGCCTTCTGCAACGGCTGCCAAATCTCCGGCGGCCGGCCATGAATAAACTCGGCTCCCAGTTCAATTGGAAAATCCAGCTTTGGGTCGCGTTGGGTAAACACGCGGCCTCCAATACGCTCACGCGCTTCCAGAATAGAAACCGCCAGGCCTCGCCCCGCCAGTTCGCACGCCGCGGCCAAGCCTGAAACGCCAGCGCCTATCACGATCACATCCAGGTTGTCTTGCATCGATTCGCCAGATCCAGGAACGCCGCGTGCACCTTCGCAAAACTTCCTCCACTCACGCAGCCTTGCGTCCGCCGCCAGATTTCTTCCCCTTCTCCTTTGCGATGCGCTGGGAGAGTAACGTCTTCGCTTTCTCCAGTTCGGCTCGCCGATCAGCGCTTAAGCCGCGGCCGCCGCGATTAATAAAGTATGTCAGCATCCGCATTCCCGAAGAGGGGCCTTTCGGAGATACCTTCTTCGACGCAAGCTCGCGCGCAATCGTGGCCGCGCTCTTCGTAAACAGTCCCTTCTCCGGATGTGTAGAATCGGTCTTTACTTTTGCGACCCAACGGTTCGTTTTCTTCTTTGCCTGTGCCATGACTTTGCGATCCGCGACCTCCCTTAATATGCGGTCAGGTTCCTCCGAGCTCAAGAACAATTTAGGCAGGACAACAGCGTCTGGAGCGGACCTAGGCTGGGCCATCACGCTTGCCAAGAACCGCAGACTGCAGACTAAAGACCTACTCCTTATGCCCGTCCGAGCGGACTTACCGCAATACCCCGGCACCCTTAAGGATCAGCCGGGAATCCCTGAATCCCGAAGACCCTCAATGGCTCGCAGGCGGCGCTAATTCGTGCTAATTCAACATCGGAAATCGAGCAAATCGCGCGCCTACGTTTTTCCGGGTATTCACTCGGGCCCACAGAAAGAACTAACTTGAAGCGCGTGGAGTTTGCCGGTATTCAACGTGCCGTAGTGCATACCTATAAGGACGTGGTGCGGCACCATGCCCTTCAGGTGGCAGCAGCACTGGCATACTACCTCGTGCTCTCCGCTATTCCTTGCGTGATCTTTCTTTCGGCTGTGGTGGGGTTCATCCCGATTCCCAACTTGTTCGGCCACATCATGAGCTTGATCGCGCATCTGCTCCCTGCCGACACAATGCAGGCCGCGTATCCGATTGTGAATGACATTCTTTCAGCGCGCCGGGCAACATGGTTATCGTTTGGCATGTTGGGCACCGTCTGGCTGGCATCTTCCGCATTCGATGCCATGATCGAAGCTCTGGACATCGCTTACGATGCGAGCGATAGCCGGCCCATCTGGAAGACTCGCCTGCTGGCGGTCGGTCTGGCGGCGATCAGCGGCAGCCTGCTTCTGGTCGCATTCGTCGTCAATATTCTTGGCCCAAGATTTGGCGACTGGCTGGCGGCGCAGGTCGATCTCTCGAGCGTGTTTGTTGCTCTATGGCCCGTGGCGAGGTGGTCGATTGCGATTGGATTTGCCGTCCTCGCGGTCGAGTTCCTGTACTTTCTCGCGCCCAATGTAAAGCAGCGATTCATCGCCACGCTGCCGGGTGCGATTCTTTCTGTAGTTGCGTGGGAGGCGCTCTCCTTCGCGCTCGGTTACTACTTCCGCCATTTCGCGAATTACAACCGCACCTATGGAACACTGGCCGGATTGATTGCCTTCATGGTGTGGCTCTACTGGACCTCGTTTGCATTGATCGTGGGCGCGGAACTGAATGCGGAACTCGCCAAAGAGAGCAAGCAAGGCCGCCTGCAGCCCAGAGAGCTGCCACGAAAAGATGATCCCGCGCCTCCTCCTGTTTCCCTCAACCGGGCAGCCTAGTCGGTCATCCCTCGCTTCAATATTCAAAAGCGGGTACGATAGCGGCCGTCCACAGAGATTCCGCCCAGTTGATCACGGGTTACGCTGACGGACCAGTGTTTGTTGAGCTGATATTCGCCTTGCACCATCTCGGTTCCCGGCTGCGAAACATCCGTCGAAAATGTGAACAGAAGATTCTTGGTGACGCGCTGCTGTAGCGCGACTTGCGCAGTCGGGTTCTGTCCATTGCCGCCCATCAGCGGATTAATCTGCAGGCTGGAAATTCCCGCAAGCTTCTGCAAACCTCCCGCCAATTGACTGGCGGCTTGCGACGCGATCATTGAATCCGTACTCTGGCTCGATGCCGCCGCCTCTTCGGTCGTCTGGCCGCGCGCAATCAGATTGATAATGTCGGCTGTCGCCAACGGTGGATCGGAAACATAGGAGGTCGTCAGCTTATCGAGCGGTCCGCGCATGGTAAGCGTCAAATTGTATTGCTCCACCGTGGTCGTTACCGAAATGTTCAGCACCGGATGCGTTTCCGTAGGGTTGTCGAACGTGATCACGCCGGTCTGCAGTTGATAACGCACATTCCGATAAAAGAGCTCGCCCGAAGTGAGCGTCGTGCGGCCGGTAATCACCGGATTCGCCGCAGTGCCTCCAATCCGCAACGCCGCCTGTCCTTCGATGCTGACCTGCGAACTGGTCGCGCTCAGGTTTTCCTGCGATTGCAAAGCAATGGCGAGACTGATCGTATCCGCAAATCCGGGCTGTGAGATCGTGCTTCCCGTGCTGAACTGGTCGGCAAATTTCGAAAGATCGAAATCGGGAGTGAAAGACAGCCGGTCGATCAGAACGCGTCCATTCAGCGTGGAAGCTTCGCGTGTACCGCTGAATGCGAGATTCGCATCCAGCAGCGAACGCAGGCCGTCCGGATACAGCAGCCTGATCGATTTCCCTTGCAGCGCAAGATTGAACTGCAGATTCGGTTTGTAGTTAATCGATCCCCCAACCGAAACGTCCCCGCCGCCCACCCGCGCTGTCATTTCCGCAATCTGCACTCGATCACCCGAGATGTTCAGCGTTCCGTTAAGTTTCTCCAAACCGATGGGGGCGTCAGCGGTACTCATTGCAACGTCTCTGAATCGCAACTGGCCTTGCAACTCGGGCCGTGCTGTGGAACCTGTAGCGTGTACATCCAGCGCGAGCGTTCCCGAGCTCTCGATCGTCGGCGCGAATATCTTCAGAATGCGCACGTCTACCGTTCCCTTTGCCGAAAGAGTGGGTTCGCCATCGCCCGTGAGCGGCATCCGGCCCTGGACATCAAGAGAAGTATCCGTGCCGCGAATCGACGCCGGCTGCAGCGTCACCACCGAATTGGCGTAATCCGCTTGAATCGGTTTCGTGATCCCGATCTGCAGCGCCTGATAAGCGGCCTGCAATACCGGAATCGATAGATGCGCTTCAATTCTTGATTTATCTTTCAGCGGCCCTTTGAAATTGGCGTGCAACTCGGTCTCGCCCTGAAATCCCGCAGGCGCCTTCGAGGCATAGGTCGCCATGAGCACGTCCAGTGGCACTTTTCCCGTGTCGATGACTGCGTTCGTTTCATAGTCGCCGGTTAACGAAACATCGCCGTGGGCGCGAACAGAGGCCTGCGAAACTTGCGTATTGAGATCGAAATTGGCGTGATGATCGGCTACATGCAGTTCCGCCTTCGTGCCGGAGATTGAGTTCTGCTGCACCTTGAGCTCGGGCATCTGCACGACCGCGTTCAACTGCGGATTATCGATCGTTCCCTGCCCGCTTACGATCGCGCTGACTGTGCCACTAATTGCGAGATTTTTTTCTTGCACCACCTGCAGTTTTTGTAAAGCAATCGCCGGGGCGTCGAGTTTAACTACGTAAGCTTTATTTTTCGGCGTGTAGGTTAGACTCGCCTGCACGGCTCCTGCGGGAACAACCACATTGAGTGTGGATTCGATAGAACCGTTCGCCGCATTGAATTTCGCGGCGAAGTTTTGGATCTGCTCGCCGTAGGCACGGGCATTCGCGAGCTGCACAGAGCCCGACCCTGTTGGAGATAATTCCGAGCCTTCAACAGAAAGCTTGGCCGAAAGATCGCCGGAAATTGGAAGATTCTGCTTGGCAAGCCGTTCGAGATCGGCGATGCGCATTTGCTGCACATCCATGTGTACTGAAATTGTGTTTTGCGGTTGATAGGACCAATTTCGCAAAGCCACATTCGCATTGAACGTCGCTCGTCCGTGCTGCGCAGCGACCAAAGATCCATTCTCGATCTTGAGCCGGGAAGGATTCGCCTGCACCTGAAGGCTGGCGCTCTTCCATTCGCTGCCTTCCACCTCAAGATTTTGCGCGCTCAGCTGAGCCGCCAGCGTGGGCCGCTTCAACGAGCCGCGCACAGTCGCGCGCAGCGTCGCCGAACCCGAAACTGCCGGGGCCGTGGTTTCCTGCGGGCTGAAGGAATACGCCAATTCCGTCAACTGGTGCAAATCGCTCGCCGTAAGTTGAACCTGCAGGTCAGAGCGGCTGCTCACTTCTCCCTGGGCTGTGAGCACAGCGGACGGAATACGCAAAGTAGTCTGCCGCAATGTTAACGCCTGGCGCGGCCCATCGTAGGCTAAGTGAATCGCGCCATCGACCGGGACTTCCCTTCCTGATGGATTTGTCTTGCTGCTGGCCAGCGCGCGAAGGCTCAAGTCCGAACTGGCGCGAACATTGCTAACGCTTCCCTTCCATGCCGCTTCTACTTTTCCAGTCACAGTTCCCGAAAGCGATGCGCTCTGAATTTCGCTCCCGTGAAGTGCCCGCTGCACCGCCCTTAGCGATATTCCGCGCAACTCAGCCTGAATCTGGGCCTCTGGAGTGGTATCCACCTTTTTGATTTCTGCCTTGGCCGCGACCCGTCCTCCCAGAGAATCTAAGCTGAGTTCGCTCAGTCGCAAGTTTCCGTTAGCCAATTGGTATTCGCCCTGCAACTTTCGCAGTTCCATTCGAGTTCCTGACGCTAAAACGGAAACCGCTTCGCTGCCGATGCGGCCATCGATCGAAAGGTTCTGCAGTAGTGGTTGGTTCGTGACAGCGTGATAGTGTAAAGTCCCCGCCAGCGAAACGTCACCAGCCGCTCGCGCCCCCACCATCATGGTGGCGAAGTCCTGCGTGTGAATCTGGACTCGATAATTTCCCTCGGCCACGGGATTTTCGTAATCCGAAAGTCTTCCCTGCAGAGTCATCGTGGACGATGCCAGCTTGAGCACCGCGGATTGAAGATTGAATTCGGAGGGCGTCGCGCTGAACGAAAGATTCAGATTGTGCGGCAGCGCGGCATATTCTGCGTAACGAATCGTGCCGCTGTCGTAGGAAAGATGGCCATCATATCGCTTTGCCAGCGAAGAAAAGCGAATGTCGGTGCCGAGGTTGTGCACATCGGCATCGAGTGGCGTCTTGCGGTCGTTGTAATCAATCTCACCGTTTGTGATCTGCGCGTGTTCCACCGCAAGATCAAAAACGCTTTCGTGGCTGCCGCTTCCGCTGGGCGGAGCTGTGGGCAAATTGCTGTTTCCCTGCCGATCGACCTGAAGGTGAACAATCGGCCGTGCAATGAGTAATTCCCGCAGCGCAACTTTTCGATGCAGCGCCGAAACGATTTTCAATTGCACCGTAAGTTCGTCGGCATGGAGCAGCGGCGGTTGATCGGGACTCTCCGTGCCCCTAACAGTGATGTTGTAAAGGTGCGCTGTCAGCGCGGATAAACTGAAGGCCAATCCTCCAACCTGTGTTTTCCCTCCCGTCGCGGAGTCCGCTTCTTTGACGATTTGCCTGATCGCGAGTTGACGAAAGCTAGTGCTCTGCAAGTAAAAATATCCGGCGATGGCCACCAGAATCACAAGCAGCAGAATCGCAACCAACGTTCTTCCCGCAACTCGTTTCCAACTCATGGCTATTCCTGAAAACCTCTCCTAAAAAGCCTGGCCAATGGTGATGTAGTACTGCCACGGGGTGATTCCCGGCACTGGATTCAGCAAGCGCCCAATATCGAAGCGCACCGGCCCAATCGGCGTAGAATAACGCAGTCCAAGGCCAACTGTGCTGGTGTAATTGTCCGCAAAATTATTGAAGTTGATCGCCGAATAAACATTGCCGCCGTCGTAGAACACCACTCCGCCGATCGGCTTGGCAATTCCCAGAGGAAAACGCGCCTCCGAATTCAGGATGAAAAGCTGCTTCCCGCCCACGGGGACCGTGACGTCCACGCAGCCTGACTGCCCCTGAAGAACATTGCAGAAGGGAACCAACCGCTGCGGCCCGGCT